>JGI26081J50195_1000824_pt1 | contig 12750 bp, 7 predicted proteins | sample SaaInl74LU_5_DNA_FD_50195 | JGI IMG/M metagenome (IMG submission 50195) | reverse complement strand
GGCACCGGTCAGCGCGAGATTGCAACGCTGAATCTCGTTTGTGAGAATGTTTGGAGACTGAGCATCCTTTTTGTTTGTGATTAGGTCGATTCGACTGATCTTTGTGATCGACGCACTTGAGATGCTAGCGGCGGTCTTGAGTATGTACTTGCGCCCCTTTACCCCCTTGTCTGTCGAGAGCCAGATTAGGTCGGCCTCAAATTGATCATGGCTCTCAAACTTCTCTGCAGAGATTAGATCACCAATGGATATGTCAATTTCCTGCTTTAGCACAACTGAGATTGAGGCCCCACTTTCCGCACGCTCACATTCGACACCGCTGTCTAGCAGGCTCGCTACTTCGATTTGTTGGCCCTTCACAAATAGAGTCTGCCCGACTTCTATTGCACCATCCCTGAGTGACCCAAGGTATCGGCGGCCACCACCTGGAATTCGTTGAACGTATTGAACGACAAGTTTTGCGCTCTCGGCGAGTGACTCTCTGCGTTCGATGCCGTCTAGGGCCTCCATTAGCGTGGGTCCGGTGAACCAAGACAACTTGCTGGATGGTTTAACCACATTTTGACCCTTGAGCCCGCTCAAGGGGATTGATTGGTGGTTTATTGGTCCAAAAATAGCTTCGCGCTCTTTGAGAAGGGCTGAGATGCTTGTGGCGATTTGATCAAATGTTTTCTTACTAAAGCCGACGAGGTCGATCTTATTGATCGCAAATATGACATCCCTAATTCCTAGACGAAGTGCTATTTCCAGGTGAAGTCTGGTTTGAGGCTTTAGGCCTGCTGTGGCATCGACAACCAATAGAAGTGCATCGCTTCCTGCGCAGGCCGTTGCCATATTTCTTGTGTACTGCTCGTGCCCTGGCGAGTCCGCTATTTGATATCTTCTTGTTTCCGAATCAAAAAACCTGTGGGCAACATCTATTGTGATGCCCTGCTCAATTTCGCTCTCTAGGCCGTCAAGGAGGTCGGCGATCCTATTTGGATCAAAGTTCTTATTGTATTGATCATCGTAAATACTGCCGGTGTCCAAAAGAAGCCTGGCAAGGATTGTTGATTTGCCGTCATCTACTGATCCGGCTGAGGTTATTTTGAAAATCTCATTTGGCATTAGAAGTACCCCTCTCGCTTCTTCTGTTCCATGCTCGCTCCTCGATCAAAATCAATAACCCTGGAGCTTCGCTCGCTAACCCTTGTGCTCTCTAACTCTTCAATGACTTCCGGAAGGGACTGTGCCCTGGATAGAACACCTCCGGTTAGTGGATAGCACCCAAGGGTACGGAATCGTATGTGGTCAAAATGAATCTTTTCTCCCGGCTCGAGTCGAAAACGTTCGTCATTGACCATGATCAGTGAGCCGTTTCTTATCACGTATGGACGGCGCTTAGAAAAATACAACGGGACAAGGGGGACTGCTTCAGCCTGTAAGTACTTCCATATGTCCAACTCAGTCCAATTAGACAGGGGGAAGACTCTCATTGATTGACCATTTGCCAGGGTGGTGTTGTAGAAATCCCAAAGCTCTGGTCTCTGATTCTTTGGATCCCAGCCGTGGTTTGAGTCCCTGACTGAAAAGACCCTTTCCTTTGCTCTTGATTTCTCTTCATCTCGCCTAGCGCCGCCAAAAACAAAGTCAAAGCCGTGCTCATCCAAGATCTGCTTCAGTGCCTGAGTCTTTGTGATGTCGGTGTGGACTGCTGACCCTGAGTCGAAAGGATTAACATCGGCTGCAATCGCATCTGGGTTGATGTGAATAATCAAATTCAAATCGTCCCGAGATTCCATCCATTTCCTAAATGCATACATTTCCTGGAATTTCCATCTGGTGTCAATCACTACCAGCGGGAAGGGAACCGGTTCCGGGGCAAAGGCCTTTTCGGCCAAGCGAAGCATGGCCATGGAATCCTTTCCCATGGAAAAGAGCATTGCCGGCTTTTTCGCAGCCGCGACCGCTTCGCGGATTATGTATATGCTTTCGCGCTCAAGGTCGGTCAAGTGCTTGTCGGCGTCTAATGTCTGTGGCTGCTGGTTTTGGGGAGTAAATTCTGCTGGAAGGTGCGCGGCATCCAAGATTTCGTGATTGCCTACTTGAGACAAGTCCTGCAATAACTCGCGCACCGGTCCATGGGGTATCAGCATCAGTGGCTCGGAAAGTTCTGCTAGAGCTTGGATTACCTCCTCGGAGGTGAAGCTGGTAAGAGAACGAACTTGAACGTGGCCCCTAAAGTCAGTTAATGCCAATAGCGACTTGTCGCTATTGAATTGCAGCACGCGGCCTTTCAGCCGTTTCGCTGCCAGCCAGTCCTTCAGCGACGTGGTCAGGAGAGGGTTTAGGACTCGGCCTTGCTCATCAGTCACTTGAGTGATGTCAGACAACATTGGCCCGTGAAGCTCCTCCATGGAGCGCAGTGCCTGCCTTGTTGAAGTATCGCCGCCCATTTCTTGCACAACATCGGAAACGGCAAACCAACCCGCCCGTTTTATAAGCTTGTCAGCCGCCTCTACAAATGTCATGGTCTGCATAATTTTCAAGGATAACAGATTTTTGAAGTTTTTTTGTGATGAGATATCGCAATTCTGCTTTTTTGTGCCAAACTGCTCTCGTGATACTCGATCTCAGCTATGTTTCAGTCGCCTTTGCTGTTGGCGTTCTCGTCGGTCTAACGGGAGTTGGAGGCGGGGCAGTCATGACGCCGGCACTAGTTATCGGCTTTGGAATAAACCCTGTGACAGCTGTTGCAACAGATTTAGTTTTTGCGTCCCTGACAAAAATTTCGGCTGCGTTTGTGCACGGTAAAGCTGGGTCCGTGGACTGGACCAGCGTCCGTAAGCTGTGGGCAGGTAGCATTCCCGGTGTTTTACTTGGCATTCTTGCCATGGTCGCATTCCTTGGTGACAATATTTGGTTGATTGGGTCTCTACTAGCAATTCTTATCTTGATCACTGGGATTTCCATGCTTCGATCAACAGGCACTTCCTCTCTCGTGAGCATCAGCCCATTGAAAGCTTCGCTATCGGGTGGACTCATAGGCTTTGCAGTTGCAACCACATCAGTCGGGGCTGGTGCTTTGGGAATGAGCGTTCTCAGAAGACTTTTGGGTGACAAAGATCCAAAGCGTCTTGTTGCGACAGATATCGTGCATGCAATTCCGATTGCCCTGTTGGCAGGAGCGAGCTATTCACTGGCTGGTTATTTGGACTGGAATCTCCTCGGGCTGCTATTGCTCGGCTCTGTTCCAGGGGCGATTGTTGGCTCCTTGTTATCTGAAAAGATCAGTGCTGCGCTTTTCAGAAAAACGCTGGGTGTCGTCCTTGTAGTAGCGGCCGTTGCCCTGGTTCTAAAGTTTGCTGGAGTTACGGGTTAATTAAATCCCTGCTAGATGCGGCAATAAAACTTGGGTTCTCCCATTTCGGCTTTGTGTAACTCAAGCTTTCCAGAGTTTCTCTACGAAACACCCCTCCGCCCGCACCCTCAAGAACTGCCTGCCCTGCCCCGATGTCCCACTCCATGGTTCTGCCAAAGCGGGGGTAGATATCGGCTGAGCCTTCCGCGACAAGGCATAGCTTGAGTGAGCTACCAGAGGGGATCAGCTCATGATTTTCGTATTTAGAAAGATATGCCATCGTGCTGTCGTCCAAATGCGATCGACTCACTGCAATTCGCATTCGGCTTATGTTGCCCGCAGTTACTCTGATGTCCCTTGCGACTCCGTGCTCGATCTTCTTGGCTCCAAAGGATTTACCACCCCAGTAGGTAGTTCCACTAGCTGGCACGTGAACTACACCAAACACAACTGCACCATCACTGACTAGAGCTATGTTGACCGTAAACTCAGAGGAGCCCGAGATGAACTCCTTGGTTCCGTCCAATGGATCAACTAACCAATAGTGTTCGCTTGCTTGTTTTGCGCCCTCTTCAGAGACAACAGGTCCCTTGAAATCAAGCTCCCCTAAGGATCTCGTTATGAGCTCATTGGCAGCTTCATCCGCAACTGTCACGGGCGATGCGTCTTGTTTTTGCCTTGAGACAACGCCAGTCTCTCGGATTCCCATGATTGCCCGCCCAGCGGCTTGCGCAATTTCAACTATTTTCTCAATGTCATGATGCTGCAACGGATTCATGGCTCTAATTCAACACCATCTCAAGAACTAGACTGAACAACGGGAAAAGGTTGGAGCTTCATGGGGTCTGAGTATTTGTTGAGACACTGGAAGCTTTTGCGCGCCGGCTTGCTAATGGGCTGGCAGGACTTTATCACTCTGGGCATTGGCAGCCGACTCGGTAAATGGTGGCCAACAATTGGCCTGGCTATTCGGGTGACATTTGTTGGCCTTGTTTTAGGTCTTGTTCTTGGCGCACGGTCCCCTGATTACATCCCCTGGCTTGCTACCGGTTGGACTGTGTGGGGGATGATCTCTTCTGCCATCACTGGAACTTCTGAAGCAATGAACGGGAACAAGGGACTCATGCTGGCCCTTCCGATGCCCAAGGAAGGCTTTGTGGTGAAAGTGATCGTGAAAGAGCTTTTGCTGTTGGTTCAGAACTCTCTAGTTGTTTTGGGGGTTCTGATTGTTTTTAGAGTTCCGGTGACTCCTGCAGTGTTGCTGTTGATTCCTGGATTGTTGATGACCGCTGTGTTCCTCTATGGGCTGGGCCTGATACTGGCTCCGATGGTCGCTAAATACAAGGACTTAGGCCCCTTTATTGCTTCGATTATTGGGGTGATGTTCTTTGTGCTGCCGATTATGTGGCAGCCGGAGAGCATCCAGAGCGAGCTTGCACACCTGATACTTGGTCTAAACCCCCTGTATCACTACCTGCAGATTGTGAGACTGCCGCTGCTGAGTGAAGTCCCAACAGGCCTGAACTACCTGCTAGCAGGCATTGGAGCGATCGTAGTGCTGGGAATTGGCATGCTTGTTATGAGACAGACCCGCAACAAGATTGTGTATTGGACATAGGTCATGGCACAAATAACGCTTGAGAATGCATGGGTTGAGTTTCCAGTCAGAAAAGCTGGATCCAACACAAACTTTGCGGCCCTAAAAGACATCTCTCTGGATCTAAAATCTGGCGACCGCCTAGGAATCATGGGGCCAAATGGTTCGGGGAAGACAACCTTGCTCAGGGTCCTGACTGGAATCTATCCGCCCACCAGGGGCACGTACAGCTCTTCTGGTGACTTGGGCTCGATGTTGGATCTAAATGCCGGCATAAACTCCAAGTCATCTGGCAGGGACAACATAATGTTCCGCAGCAAGCTTTTGGGCAGACCCAAGAAGCTTGCGCTAGCAACTGTCGAAGATGCTTGTGAATTTGGTGGCCTGGCGGAGTTTATTGATCAGCCAGTGGAGACGTATAGCTCTGGTATGAAGATGCGGCTCACCTTCTCTATCGCCACTGCAATACCATCGCAGATTCTAGTTATGGACGAATGGCTAAGCGTTGGAGACGATGCCTTCCAGGCAAAAGCTCGCGAGCGAATCGACCACCTCGTGAATCAGGCTGAAATTCTTGTTCTTGCCAGCCACAACAAGAATCTTTTGGGTGGTTTGTGCACTTCGTTTATGAAGCTGAACGGTGGGTCGGGAGTTCTTTCAAGCACCTTGGAATAGCCGGTTTTCATGTAACCCCAAGCTGGTTTTCCCTGCCCATCTCTAGTGGCCTAACTAAACTCTAGGAATGAGTCGGATAGGGATTGTTGTGCCAACAATCTTCTCGCGACCTCAATACCTCCCTCTTGCTGTAAAGACAATTAGAGACTCAGGTGACTGCTTCTTATTGTTAGCATCCCCAACACCCTCGAGTGAGGCGCAGGAGCTTGTGGCTCAGCTCTCCGAGTCCGGCCAAATTGACTCTCACCTGATCGAGACCTCTGGCTTACCGCTAGCAGAGAAAATCAACGAAGCGTTACGAGCCTTGCCCGCCGATTGTGAATACATCGGCTGGCTTGGGGACGATGACATCTTGCTGCCTGGTGCACTGGAAGCTGCGGCCAAGGTGCTGGATGAAAACCCAGAGGTCGTGATGGTCTATGGAGGCTGCGACTACATCTCCCCCAGCGGTGACGTGCTCTTTACTAATAGTTCCTCAGAGTTTGCAGCAAAGCTGCTTAGCTTTGGACCGCAGTTGATCCCGCAGCCAGGGTCACTATGGCGAAGAGATTCCTTTGAAAAAGTGGGCGGTCTTTCTGCTGAGTTCAACCTAGCCTTTGACTTTGACCTTTTCTTGAAGCTTGCCAAAGTTGGTGAGCTTAGATTTATCCCGCAAACCCTGGCGCAGTTCCGCTGGCACCCAGATTCGCTCTCTGTGAAAAGAAGGTGGGTTTCTGTGTCTGAGGCNTCCAGAGTCAGGCGCAGGCACTACAAGGGCCCAACGAGGGCGCTGTGGCCCTTATGGGAGCCGNTTGTAATGCTNGCGACTTGGTTNGCAGGCAAGCTAGTGACNCAAAGNGCTAGGTTCNNGCAAGCTNGAGCGAAATAGGCGCTACTTGACTGTGTAAGCGGCGCGTCTCTCCCTGATGCCATCAACGTAGATCTCAACGGCGTTTTTCATGCCTGGTTCGAGTTCAACGGTTCGGACTAAATAACTAAAGCCGTTGGCAGTTCTGAGTTTGGGGTCAGTTGCGTCTATAGCCCTCACCCAGGCAATCTCCTTGCCATTCAAGAAGAACTGAACCTTGCCGGCACCAACGACGTTTTTGGCATAAAGCTTTAAAGAACTGTCAGTCAACTTCTTTGGCCAATAGGCAGGATCTCCAGAAGCTTCTTTCACTGCTTCTTCGCCATAAGCAACGGTGCTGGAATAGGTTGTCGTGGCTAAGCCTTGGGCATTTACTGCCTCTACCTCAACCAAGATATTTGAACCTGCATCTAGCTCTCCAACCAAGTACCGAATTAGCTTGGCATTGGTAATCACAGTGCAGGAGCTTTCTACCTGCAACTGCGATGGACTTGTCAGTCCTGCATCACAGGAGAACCACCTATATGCAAAGTCAAGGCTCTCTTGGTTAGCCCACTGACCAGGAGAGGCAACAAGGTACTGACCCGCGGTTGCAGTTCCGGTGAGTGAAGGACGCAGTGTCTGGACTGGAGGAGTTACAACTATGCCGCCGCCACCGCCGCCACCGCTACCGCCGGCAGAGACTGAAAAGACNTTTTGGATTTGGGGTGCGGCGAAGAAGCCGGTGCTCTCAGGAACGTTGGCAGAAACAGTACAGGTGCCTGCGGCATCCATTGTCACAGCAGTGCCGGAGCTCATTGAGCAGTTCCCAGAAGCCGTGAAGACCACTGATTCTCCTGAGTTTGCTGTCGCTCGGCCAGACAGGTCCAGACTTCCGGGGAAAGACTGGCTCGGAAGATCAGCAAATGCAATGGTCTGATTCAGCTTGACCAAGATTGTGAGAGTGCGCACGCCCTGGTCATACGTGTCAGTCGCCGCTGCAGTGGCTGTGATTGTGCAGGTTCCTTGTGCCAGTGCGGTTACTACACCACCTGTTAATGAGCACTTCGAAGGAGTACTTGATCTAAGGATGACTGGCTCGCCAGAAGGCGCCGTTGCAGACACAGCTTGAGTTTGGCTTAGGCCGAGGCTCAACTGCGAAGATGGCGTCAAAACCGGGAGGTTCGCTAGAAGCGCTGATCCGCCGGCAACTGTGGCAGTCTGCGAAGTAGGGGAAGCCGGGCCAAGTCCCACGGCATTTCTTGCTGCAACGGTTGCCTTATAAGCCCCCGAGGTGGCCACAACAAAGTCATAGGTGGCAAGGCCACCATCCACACTATTGGCTGTCTCGACAACAGCACTGTCTCGATAAAGGGTCACAACATAAGACTGAATCTGTGAGCCGCCATCCGCTGGCGCAACCCAGTCCACGGTAACGTTCTGACCGGAGGCTGTGGTGGTCGGTGCAGATGGAGCAGACGGAACATTCGGTGCGATTGTTGCCTGGAAGTTAGCACTAGCCGAAGATCCGACAGCGTTGCCTGCAACTATCGCAAAAGTGTAGGTGTTTCCTCTGGTGAGGCCTACGGCCGTGTAAGTTTCAGTCCCTCCTGCCACGATCGCTCCCGCAAAATCAGATCCAGGGGCAGTGATTGAGTACCTTGTGATGGCCGACCCACCATTGCTTGCAGGTTCATTCCAGGTGAGCACAAGACTCTCTCCCGAGGCTGCAACAGCACGAGACTGAGGTGTGGTCGGAGCAGACAGGGCTATGAATTGGTCTGAGGTAGCCGCAGCGGAAGACACTCCACTCGAATCGATTGCCACGACCGTTGCCGTGTAAGTTGTNCCTCCGGTGAGACCGGTAAAGGTAGCGGTACANGATGTCCCGACGCAAGATTCCTCACCATCTAGTGTTGACCCTCCGCCCGAAAGTCGAACCGAGTGTGCTATCAAATTGGGTCCGACTGAGGCTGTCCATGAAACCAAAATTTGAGCCTCATCGTTTGCGGCATTTGCCTCGCTAGCGTTCGACAACACGGGCTTGCTTGCCGCCGCAGGTGCAGCGAACGCTGCCACTGGCGAGAAAAGGAGGGACAGGGTTCCCAGGGCAACAAAAAACCCTTTAGTAGTTTTTTTCAATTGTCTTTCCTTTACTAGCGAACGAATAGGGAGTCGCGCGTTTGTTGAGATGAGGACGCGGCTACGGACGATAGCGTGAGCTTGTTTGTGCTGGTTGCAAACGTCGGATCATCGACCTTAGTAACGTAGAAGGTCTCTATTGCCCAGGTGAGCCCCTCATCCAACTGCAAGGCATAAGTACCATCAGACTTCGAGGTAGTTGTGACCTCGAGGTTGCCTGAGGTGGCAACAACTATCGCACCGCCAAGATTAACCTCAGAGCTATCTGAAGCTACGTAGTAAGCACGACCTACCACGTTACCGGCGCTGAGTGAAACCTCCCAGCGGTCATCGCCTGCGTTAAATCTCGCGTAACCGGGGCCGGAGACAATCACCCATTGGTTCTCGATGAACCTCTGAGCGCCAACGCAGCTTCCGCTGACCTTGGTGACCACACCACTTCCATCAACGTCAAAGAGACAACTTGTGAAAGAGCCTGCGGTTCCAGGGTTTGGGTTGAACATCACCCGGTACCGCTTAGAAGAAGGTAGATTCAGAGAAACCACACCCTCCCTATCTGCGCCTGATCCTGCATGCCAGCCCAAGAAGGCGTTGTTGTTAGTCGGGTCGACTATTTCAACGCCAACCCAAGCCCACTTGGCTGCCAAAGAGCGGTTTGAATCAACAACCTTGAGTTTCAAGTTTGGTGACTCGAGTTTTGCCAAGTAGCTGTTGAGCTCAGCTTGAGTAAGCCCCGTATATGTAGCTTGGGCGAATTCACCTCTACGGGTGTGTGGAGGGCTTACTTCTATTGTGTAGGTCTGTGTTGGATCTGAGATGTCAAGGTTGAAGGCCGCAATTCCAGATCCGTCAGAGTTAGAACCAACTAGCCACTCTCTGTTTCCACCATTTTCTTCCAGGATGGTGACCCAGGAGCCCTGCTGAAGCAGCGGGCTGCCGCTTGGATCAGCAATTTGGATCCGGGTGTTTGGCGCAGCGAAAGAAGCTTCGAAGCCTGTGGTTAGAGCAGCTGAGAAGCTTGCATTCAATGACCCGTCCAAGACAAAGTCCGGGATGTCCCGGCATAGTTGGCCTGCGTCAGTTGAATTACATTCGAAGCGAGCCAAATCAGAGTTGCCGTATGGAGGGTCGACCACGATTCTGATGTCGTGGGTCCCCGCAGTGGTTACACCTGAGCGCTCCTTTATTTCATCGGCATCCAGGTTCAGGGAAACTTCACCGTAGCGGTTTGATTGAGACCAAACGCTCCAGTCGCCGATGAACATGCCCACGTTTGCGTATGCCACACCGGTGCTATCTGGGGCCTTTAGCGTGAAGGACACGTTAGGGGCACGCAGCGCTAGCTGCACCTTTGAGTCTGTGATGGTGCACTTGTCCGTCCCTGAATAGCCCGCGTTTAGAGTTCCGCTGACGATCTCCACTGAACAACGCTTGCTCTTAGTGTCTCCGGCTGAGTTGTTCCAGGAGGGGTTGGCTTCAAGTAAGAAAATTCCATCGTCGAGGTTCATTGAGAACGCGCCCCCGGACCGAGAGTTGGCTCCCATCCACCATAGGTATTCCCAACCGTTCTGCTCGATTGGTGTGACCCAAGCGTCGCGGACTGCATTAGAACTTGAGTCCTTTACAACTCCTGACACCGATGGGGTTGCAAGTGACAAACCGAAGATTCCAGTTCCCCCATCTGGGTTTACAGGGTTCCCGGCACGGTCCTGAACGCTAGTGACATTGTCACTGCTATCCACAACAACGGTGTAGGTGTTCTTGCTATAAGTAGCACCGCCATCCCATGGCGGGTTCACGGTTACGGTGTAAGTTGCGCTTGCCGGCAAACTAATAGCCGAGAAGCCTGAGTTGTTGGTGTTTGAACCACCAATCCACTCACCTGTGATTTCATTCATGACTTCGATCCAGCCATAAGAAACCGCTGCTGACGAGGGAGAAGGCTCCGAAACCTGAACCTTGAAGTTTGGGGTTGCCAGCGCCACGCTAAGTGCCCGCGGTGCGGAAGCAGATCCATCCGCTGCAAACACTTTCCTGACAGCGGCAAAGTCTGCACTGAGAGTCGCATTGTGCTCGATGTTCACCTGAACATTGAGCTCTGAAGTGAGCTTGTCGTCTGGAATGGCAATTGTTGCAAAGCCCTGGGAGTTCGTGTTGCCACCGCCAAGCCAATCCATGCCATCGTCTACTCCAACCCATGCATTTTTTGCAGGNGCTGGGTCACCGTTTCCATCAACTCCAGCTTGCACAAAAATAGTTAGGTTCGGTGCCGCAGGCGATAGTAGGACTCCCGCATAGGTTGATCCGTTTACCCAAACACCAAGAGCACTCTCAATTTCCGCCCCGCCTCTGAGTCGCTTCTCGGCAAATTCCTGACTGCCCCATTCATTAATAAATAGCTCGTCATCGTCGCCAAATCCGGTGAACCCCGTTGGTTTAGAAAGTGCCCACTCGCCCTGACCATTGGTTTGAGCACAGGACCAGGTGCGGTTTTCGTAGGAGCCAGTCGCAAGGCAGATGTTTCCGTTCGTGAGAATCTGAGAAGAATCATTTGGTGACACCAAGGTTCCTGTCCAGGTTGGCAGGTTCAAGCTGATGTCAAATGCATCCTTCGTGTAACCGGCGGGGATTGAGGTAGCAACCCCCGAACTGTTTACAACTACCGGTCCAATTCGATCGCTGTCGCCCAACGTGGCGTCACCCCAAGGAGCTCGGGCAAAAATATCCCAGCTTCCCTCTGGTAGCGCAATAGACCAAACTCCAAAGGCGTTGGTCCTGGCTGCGTAATCCCACATGTCCTGACCTGTATCCCGGTCAACCGGCACCACCTCGGTGTCGCGAATGGTTGATCCGTCAGGTGACCTGAGTGTTCCCGAAAGGGTTGGCACTCCTAGCTCAAGAATGTAAACACCGTCAACTGCAGTCAATCCAGCTATCGTCACACCCCTGGGGCTGAGAGTGAGCGTTGCCTCGTAAGTTGCCCTGGCTGTGCCAGTGGCTGAACGAGGTGGGTTGACCTTAATCTGATAAGTTCCGGCGGATGGGAACGTAAGTGCTGCCACGCCGGCGGCTGTGTTGGTGTTGGTGATGTATTCATTGTCCTTGAAGACTTCAACTTGGACATACNTAAGATTCTCTGAACCACCGGGAATTCTTACAGCAATTCTCACATCGGGTTCGGGTAGGTAGACCTTGCCCGATGCAGCTGGATATTCCAAAGTGGTTGTGGAGGCGAGATCTCCAGAAGTCAAGCTGAAGTCAAAGCTGAGGTTCGCGGAATCCGCATAACCCTGCGGACGAACCTCAATTCGATAGTCACCGTCCTCGGTCACATTGAAGGAAAAACGCCCTTGATCGTCGACATTGGTGTTTCCAGCCCAAGCGTAATATTCATCATTGTCCTTCAGCAGGTCAATGGATACCCACTTACGTTGGTCCCAATTGGTTACAAGGGCAACACCGTATGCGTCCACTACCGTACCAACCAGGTTGGATTGCGCAGCAGCCAACAAGTAGCCGTCACTGGTTGGCGAGACTGTCTGAGGAATACTTTCATTAGTTTGCACCAAAACTGTCGAACCGGAACCGGAGACCGTGAGCAGATAAGTCTTGGAGGCGAGCAGGTAGTCTCCGTTTTCTGGCCGAACTTCTAGCAGGTAGCTGCCGTCAGAAACCCTAAAGGAAACTACTGATCCATTCTGAGACCAGCCACTGTTGACATGGTCTCGCCTCTCACCGCCAACGTATTCAAAGATGTTCACCTGAGCGCCATTGATAGCAGTTGAGGAGTCTGTTGGTTGGACAACCTGAATTGAAAGGTTTGCAGAACTTAGTTCTAGAAGGTAAACACCGTTCGCGTCTGGAGTCGCTCCTGACACGACGCCAGTAAGTTTGCCGTCTACATCGCTCACAACAACGCTGTACTTTTTACTTGCAAAGTCCGAGTAGGCTCCGTTGTTTGTGGAAACCTCCATCTCGAAAGTTCCAGCTTCCTCAAAAACAACCGAGATTGGAACATCGCCGTCACTGGAACCGAAGTCCTTGCAGCACTGAGGTTCAGTAAAGATTCGAACGGAGGATTCTGAGATTCCAGCTGTGCTCCCAGGAGTTACAACCTTGACCTCCATGCCGGGAGTGTCAAACTGAACGTCCGCTAGCTTTGCTGCTGCT
>JGI26081J50195_1000816_pt1 | contig 12825 bp, 10 predicted proteins | sample SaaInl74LU_5_DNA_FD_50195 | JGI IMG/M metagenome (IMG submission 50195) | reverse complement strand
GCCGAATTCGGCAAAAATTTCTTCTTTCTTTTCTTTAGTAAGGTACATACCAAAATCGTTTTAGATGTTTGTAATGCTATAAGGCCGCAAAGATAGATAAATTATTCACTCTGAGCGGCTTTTTGAAAATTATTCGGTGCCTACTGGACTCCAGTAAATCTTTGTNCCTACGGTGATCCCTTGCGCTNCTGCTTGACCNCCTAAGACTTCGAGAACATACGATGCAGGTGCAGCGCTTGGAAGGCTTTTTGTCGAAAGTGGTTCGGCATTGGCTTGAATGCTCACGACGTCATTTGTTGCATTGATGTAAATGATATCCAGCGCGACAAGGGTATTCTTCATCCAAAAGCTTCGTAATTGGTCGCCACCTGGCATGAAGAAGAGCATGGCCCTATTCGGTGGTGTAGATCTGCGGTACATCATACCGATCTCTATAGCCTCTGGCGTTGTTGCATATTCGGTTTCAAAAACAGTAGCGGTATCTGTACCATTTACTGCCCAAACNGTACCATCGACGCGAAAGGGCGGTTCGTAGGGTTCATTGGGTTGTTTTACGGAAGGCTTCGTGTTGGAACTGAATTTGCCAATGCTTCCTACGATGGAAGGAATGATAAATGCGGCCAAACCGAGGCCAACAATCCAAACGGCGTATTTTCTAAATGCGTTCATTACAATGATTTTTTGCGCAGGCTTAATGCGATAAATAGTAGTCCAATTGCAACCAGCGGTATACTCAGCCACTGGCCCATATTAAGTTGCATACTTTGTTCAAAATCTACTTGAACTTCTTTGAAATTTTCAATGAAAAATCTGAAGCCAAAAACAAGCACTAGAAAAAGTCCAAATAGAAACCCGCGCTTTTCTCCAACAACAGTTTTTAAGTAGAGCAAAGCGAGAACAATGAAAAAGAGCCAGTAACCCGCTGCTTCGAACAACTGTGTAGGGTAGCGAGGTACACCGATCAGTTGCGTCTGCGCGTGCCAGCCATTTTCATCTTCATATACCGTTACCTCCGGAATGCCATGGACCAAAAGGTTTTGATTATCGGGATCCTGTGTGTTGAGAATGCGCGGTAAAAAGTCTGTAGCGTACTGCTGCGTTTGGACGTCGTTAAGACGTACGAAGGTTAAGGTGGCATTGAGTACAGGGTAGGTGATGGAATCGGTTAGGACGAATTGGTCCGTTTTCTCAAAAGTGGCGGACTTTAAGGTCCCACCGTATCCCCGCATCAAGGTATTGCGTCCATCTTCTACAAAAACCGTCTCAAAGGCGCTGTTGGCCGGCGCACCATAAATTTCGGAATTGAACCAATTGCCCATACGAATGAAGCCTGCCGCTAACGCTACAACGATAACGATGCGGTCTAAGGTCCACAAAGGATGCTTTTTTGCCAATTTCTTACTCCAATAGAACATGGCCGCTACAATAGCGATGGCCGCGCCGTGCGAGGCTAGGCCGCCTTTCCATACCATCAGGATTTCACCGAGGTGATCCTTGTAGTAGCTCCAGTCATAAAAAATAACGTGTCCCAGTCGAGCCCCAACAATGGTGGCACCTACCATCCAGTACACCAAACTGTCCATGAGTTTAGGGTTGACGTTTTCTCTTTTAAAAACATATTGCATCCCGTACTGGCCTAGAACGAAACTGATGATAAACATCAGCGAATAGAATCGGAGCTCAAAGCCTGCGATAGGGATGTGGTTGGGAAAGTCCCAGAGAATGGTCAATAGCATAGTGTTATTCTTTCCAGTCTACAATAAACAGATTTGTCGCGCGCGACCCGCCGTTGTTTCTATTTGAAGCGAAGACTAATTTACTACCGTCCGGCGAGAACATCGGGAACGCGTCAAAAACGCCGTCGTAGGTAACCTGCTCGAGCCCCGTTCCGTCGGTATTGATCATGAATAGGTTGAAAGGATAGCCGCGCTCGCTGTGGTGGTTGGTTGAGAATATAATTTTATTGCCGCTCGGGTGGTAGAATGGGGCCCAATTGGCATTTCCCAGCTGGGTAACTTGGGTCAATTCTGAGCCGTCTACATTACACGTATAAATCTCCATATGCGTAGGCTCGACCATGCCTTGTGCAAGCAAATCTTTGTATTTATTCACCTCTTCTTCAGTCTGCGGACGTGAACTTCTAAAGACCAATTTCTTGCTATCTGGGCTGAAGAAAGCGCCACCGTCGTACCCTAAGCCGCTCGTAACTTGAGTGATGTTCGATCCGTCAATATCGCAGGTGTACAGTTCCAAATCACCACTGCGGTCTGATGTAAATACGATTTTAGTTCCGTCTGGACTTACAGTAGCTTCCGCATCGTAACCTGGGCCAGAAATTAATGTGTCTACAATGTGCCCTTGTAGATCACTGACGTAAATGTCAAAATCAGCATAGATAGGCCACACGTATGCGCCACTTTCACCGCGTTCTGGAACCGCGGGGCATGCAGTGTCCCCTCTAAATGTACTGGCGTAAAGAATCGTAGTATCACCGGGCATAAAATAGGCGCAAGTCGTGCGACCTAAATCATTCGAGATGAGCTGCGGTTCTTTGTCCCAAACGGTATCAGTATTCCAGTTAAAAGCATAGATCTGATCGCATTGATTTCCCCACTTTTCCGCATTACTCTGGAAAGTGAGCATGGTTCCGTCAAAACTGAAATAGGCTTCAGCATTATCGCCGCCATTAGTCAATTGACGAATGCCTTCAAGATGAATTTCTTCGTCGTAACTGATTTTGTCCTCCCAAGTCGCTCCGCTCGCACCATCTGCAGATTCAGAGTTAGATTGACAGGCGAACAAGGCAAATGCCGCAGAGAATAGCACGAGTTTCTTCATTGTATGAGATTAGCGTATGTTTTTATCTTTTAATTCTTTTTCAAGTGCGCTTCCTGGCACTGGGTCCCAGCCGTGTCCACCCCAAGGATGACAACTACCAATTCTTTTTAGACTCATCAGAAAGCCTTTAAATGGACCGTGGATCTTAACCGCTTCCGCTGCATAAACACTGCAGGTGGGTTGGTAGCGGCAAGAAGGACCAAGCAATCGGGAGAATACCGTACGGTACAACCAAATCAATGCAAGTAAGGGAGTTCCGAGCACTTTCAAAACGACATCCTTCACAGCTTTCATTTTTTAGAGGCTGTAGCTGGTGCCATCTGCACCATCTTTGAGCTGGATACCTGCTTCTTGCAATTGGTCTCGGATTAAATCTGCCGTTCCCCAATCTTTGTTCAAGCGGGCTTGTGCTCTTAATTCAATCACCAATGACATGGCTTTATCTAAGGCGTCTTTATGTGCGTCTGAAGAATCTACGGACTTTGACNGTAAGCCTAAGAGCTCAAAAGTGAAAGCGTGTANAGTAGTTTTAAATGTGACTAAATCGTCAGCATCAAGTCCAATCGTGCCTTCCGCGGTACTGATCCATTTGATGGCTTCGAACAGATGTGCAATGAGAATAGGCGTATTGAAATTATCGCTCATCGCTTGATAACATTTGTCTATCCAAGGTTGCAGCGCAATGGTGGATTCCTTTGACGGTTCTAAGGTGTCCAATTTTTCAAGCGCACTAAGTAACCTGTCGTGCCCTTTTTCTGCTGCGAGTAGTGCATCATTACTGAAATCCAANACACTGCTGTAGTGCGCTTGCATCATGAAGAATCGGACTACAGAGGGGCTAAAGCCTTTCTCTAAAANTGGGCTATCCCCAGCGAACAATTCCCTCGGTAAAATCGTGTTACCAGTACTCTTACTCATGCGCTTTCCGTTCAGCGTCAACATGTTTGCATGCATCCAATACCGAGCGCCTTTGTGCCCTGAGCAAGCGCTGTTTTGTGCAATCTCGCATTCGTGGTGCGGAAACTTCAAATCCATTCCACCGCCATGAATATCGAACGACTCGCCTAAATATTTTGTACTCATCGCTGAACACTCTAAGTGCCAGCCTGGAAATCCTATACTCCATGGCGAAGGCCAACGCATGATGTGCGTAGGTGATGCTTTCTTCCAAAGTGCAAAGTCTGCAGGGTTGCGTTTTTCTTCTTGGCCATCTAAAGCACGGGTACCGGCTTGTAGCTCGTCCATTTTACGCCCTGAAAGTATTCCGTAGTCGCCGCCATTTGCATTGTAGGCAGTCACATCAAAGTACACTGAGCCGTTACTTTCGTAGGCCCATCCTTTATCTAGAATGGTCTGAACCATTTCTATCTGTTCGGATATGTGTCCAGTGGCAGTAGGCTCGATAGATGGCGGGAAGGCATTAAGTGCATCCATCACTTTATGAAAGTCAACGGTGTACCGTTGCACAATCTCCATGGGTTCTAATTGCTCTAAACGTGCTTTTTTGGAAATTTTATCTTCACCTGAATCGGCATCATTTTCTAAATGCCCTGCGTCCGTAATGTTTCGAACATAGCGCACTTTGTAGCCGATATGCCTTAGATAACGGAAGATCATATCGAATGAAGTGAATGTTCGTGCATTACCTAAGTGCACATCACTGTATACTGTTGGGCCACATACATACATACCCACATTACCTTCGTGAACAGGGGCAAAAACCTCCTTTTCACCGGTCAGGCTATTCTCAATACTTAAGGGGTAAGAAGTGTATAATGGTTTCACTAAGCGCCAAAATCAGTTGTAAGGTTGATGTAATCTAAAAATTCGCTCTTTTTTGCTTCGTCTTGGAATGCACCACCAAATTCGGCGGTTACGGTCGAACTCTCAATATCTCTGATGCCTCGCGAATTCACACAAAGGTGTTTTGCATCAATCACACAAGCGACATCATCCGTTCCCAGGGTTTCTTGCAGCGCTTGGACTACCTGGCGGGTAAGGCGCTCCTGTACTTGAGGGCGCTTTGCGTAATAATCAACAATTCTGTTCATCTTACTCAAACCGACTACTTTTCCCTTAGAAATGTAGGCCACATGTGCACGNCCTACAATAGGTAGAAGGTGGTGTTCGCAGGTAGAATACACAACGATGTTTTTCTCCACCAGCATTTCATTATAGCGGTAGGAATTATCAAAGGTGCTCATGCCCGGTTTACGCGCAGGATCTAGTCCGCCAAACGCTTCGTTGACGTACAGTTTGGCCACACGCATCGGCGTTCCTTTAAGACTGTCGTCTTCCAGGTCCATGCCAAGGGTAGTCAATATNCCTTTNACATGTTCCGCAATGGTTGCAATTTTTTCCTCATTAGAAAGGTCAAAAGCATCCGCGCGTAGTGGTGTAACTGCGGTAAAACTCTCGTGTGCATCGCCAATTTCGTCGGCGAGAAGTTCGTTAATAGTATCAGACATTTTTTTAGTCTATGCTTTAAGGGCGGCAAAGGTACAAACTATTAATCCCAAAAAGGCACCCCTTGTTCACGCGCTTTAGTCTCTAATTCGTCGAGTTTTTCATCAATAGTTTCCAATGCCGCAACTGCATCTTTAATCATAGCCTCTGCATCTTCTTTCAAAGCACGCATTGTACCCGTCGGCGCTCCTCGGTGGTTGTACGCACCCCAAGCCAGCAATCCTGTAACATCTCCTAAAGAGCTGGATGTTTCAAATTCATGCTTTTTACGTGTGCCGTCGCCGTTAAGTAAAACGCCAATCTCCTTCAATTCGAGATCAATAGCGCGCGCNTCAGATATATTTTCAAGATCNACACCTGGTGTGTTTCTAAGACCTGCTCGTAATTCATTCAATTCCTCGTTAAGCTCTGTATACAGCGCTTTCACCTCGTTCGAACGTGCCATAAGTGCATCAACACTTTGGTTGAATTCCATATCGATGCCCTCATAGTTGTACAAATGGTTCACTTTAAATTCATGACGATCAACTAAAGTTTCAAGTGTACCGTTGGTCGATCTACTCAAGCTTACGTAGTAGGTGCCAGGGAGTACAAATGTGGTTCCGTAGGCCTCTGTAATGGGTTCGCCATTTGTACGGATACCGGCTTTACTGCTCATGCGTCCATCCCATGTGTGACGTGAAATGCCCTTACTGTCCGCTTTTGTGAAGCGAGCGACAGGGTTGCCTAAAGAATCAGAGATCTCAAACAATAGATAGGGTTTTTCTTCCCAGTCTTCTTGTTGGAGCTGCGCTAAGCTAGGGTAGTGGGGCAGNTCGTTATTTGCCTCTGGCCGATTTTTCTTTACGCGTTTCGCGCCATCTGCCAAATACCATTCGAAGGTGGTTCCAACTTCAGGGTTTTTGGCTTTGTAGAGTTGGGCACCTTTATAATCCGTACCACCGATGCTGGCGCGACGGAACAACAACCCCGGTTTCGTGGTGAAAAATGCAGCTTCTTGTTCGAGCACATATTCCAATTCACGCAGTGGGCTGTAGTTATCAAGCACATAAAAGCCGCGTCCGAAAGTTCCAAGAACCAGATCGTTCTCGCGCTCCTGGATGGCAATATCTCGTACGGCAATGGTGGGCAGCCCACTCTTCAACGGGACCCAATTCTCACCTCCATCAAGTGTAAAGAATACACCGAACTCTGTACCGACAAAAAGTAAATTGGGATTGATGTGATCTTCAGCAATACTGTACACACTTCCGCGTTCGGGTAGATCGGCTGCAATATCTTCCCAACTTTTCCCCCCATCAGCGCTCTTAAATAGGTAGGGCTTAAAATCGCCATTCTTGTGGTTATTGAACGCAGCGTAAATCACCTTCTTGTCGTGTTGCGAAGGCATGAGGTCCTGCACGTAAACCAACGGTAGATTTAGAGATCCCACCTGTGTTTTAGGTAAGCCGGTGAAAGTTTTTATACTGTTCCAATTTTCACCATCGTCTTCTGATTTCCATACCAAGCCATCATCTGTTCCTACCCACAGGTGTCCAGCATTTAAAGGGCTTTCGCGGAGCGTTACAATGTTGCCGTAAATGGATGTGCTTTTGTGCAAGGCAATGGCTTCAGGTCCCCAGTAGCGGTCCATGATAGGTAAAGTATTGCGGTCCAATTGCCTGCTGAGGTCGCCGCTAATGGTCGTCCAACTTTCGCCGCGATCGGTACTTTTAAATACTTTATTTGCCGCGAAATACAAGGTCTTTTTCTGGTGCTTACTTGCTACCAGCGGTGCGTCCCAATTCCAACGGTATGGCGCCTCTTTATAACGGGGCTGTGGCTGGATCGGTGTCTTTTCACCGGTTTGCTTATTAAAACGAACCAACCATCCGTATTGCGCTTGAGCATATACGATGTTTGCATCGTCTGGGTCTGTAGCGCTTTCAAAGCCGTCACCGCCATTAGTGACAAACCAATCGCTGTTGATAATGCCGCGTTGATTGATGGTTTGCGACGGGCCGCCTAGGCTATTGTTGTCTTGGGTCCCGCCGTAAATGTTGTAAAACGGCCAGTCGTTGTCGACAGCTACACGATAGAATTGGATGGTAGGCAAATTCGCTTTCCAATTCCAGCTCGACATTCCATCCCATGTTTCGTACAACCCACCATCTGTACCAATGTACATGTGGTTCGTGTTCGTCGGATCGATCCACAAGCAGTGGTTGTCCACATGTTTGAAACGCTTGGGTATGTTTTTAAAGGTTTTTCCTCCATCTACACTCACATGCGCATAGGTATCCATGCTGTATACCGTATTCACATCCGTCGGGTGACAAATGAACTCCACGTAATAGTTCCCTGAGGTTTCATGACCGGAGCGTTTGTTCCAACTTTCTCCGCGATCCGTAGAGGCGTATGTCCCATGTCCTTCCACAGTTGCGTAAAGCACATCTGGATTTGCAGGCGAAATATCCATACCAATTCTCCCTACATCTCCTCCCGGAAATCCGTTTCCTACCTTATTCCAATGCGCTCCGCCATCGGTGCTTTTGTACATCGCGCTGTTGGGGCCGCCGCTGAGGTGCGTGTACACGTGTCTTCTGCGTTGGTGTGCCGTAGCATAAAGCGTCTGCGGATCGCGCGGATCCATATGGATTTCGTTAAAACCTGTTTGGTCGTCGACAAATAGAATGCGCGTCCAAGTTTGACCGCCGTTTTTTGATTCGTAAATACCGCGTTCTCCGCCGGAGGACCATAACGGTCCATACGCAGCGACATAGAGGTGGTTCCCATCGGTCGGGTCGATGGCAATCATTCCAATGTGCTCGCTAGATTCTAAACCGCTTTTGGTCCAACTCTTGCCGGCATCACGACTCACATAGAGTCCATCTCCATAGGCGACTGAACGCTGGTTGTTGTTCTCGCCGGTACCCACCCAAATAACATTAGCGTTGCTTGGGTCAATGGCTATACATCCAGTACTGTAGCTTCCTTCGCTGTCAAAAACAGGTTCAAAGGTGGTTCCGTTATTGGTGGTTTTCCACACCCCGGAAGAGGCCAAAGCGAGGTACATGGTTCCAGGATTTTTAGTGTCTACCGCTAGATCGGCAATGCGCCCCGAAGTGGTCGCCGGGCCTACATTGCGAAACTTAAAGGCACTGAGGCTCGTTTTTGCCCAGAGTGGTTGGTCTTCCTTGCTTTTGCGTTGAGCGCCTGCGGGAAGTGTGCATAGAATTGCAAAGAGAACGACTACGGCTGTTGTAGCACGACGAAATGAATGGCTCATTCGAAAGTAGGTTTAAAATGAATTGGACCGCAATGCGCTGCGGTCCCTGCAAATTACGTTAAAAGATGCAAAATGCCTTAGAATTTCCAGGTCGAACCGATGGAAAGGATAGAGCGCTGTCTCATTAGAGCGAGCGACTCGGTGTAGGCAGCACTGAACGGATAATATTGGGTGGCTTGACGGAGTTGGCTCCAACTCATATAAAAGGTGTTGCCTTCGCTCTGCAATGAGATGCCTAAACTGCGACGCCATTGCGCAGCACGCCCTTGTTGAAAGGAGTTGGTGTAGCCGCCTCCACCGCGCAAAGTGATTGGGCCTAATCGCAGTTCTGCGCCTGCCGCTAGGGTGTGTTGGTCACTTAATTCTTCGTTGATAATGGGGTTCAGGTAGCGCTCGGCTCTGCTTAAAGCGGCGGAAAAACTGTGTGGGATGTAGGTGTGACTGAGGGTGATGAGGCCTAATCGGCCACCGACTAGTGTGAGGCCCGACTTCAATTTCGGCGCAGTCATCATACTCCACTGGTAGAGCAGTCCATAGCCTTCTGCTTGCGTAATGATTTGGTTGACAGAAGAGCGGTAGGCAATCATTTCTGTATCCCAATTTTGAGTGAAACTGTATACTTGCGGTAAGTCGACAGCCAGCCCAAAGCGAAGCGCTTGATTTGGGCGGTAAAGAAGACCAGCATTTGCCGTAATTCCCACGCCGCTATTGTCCCAATAGTCCAAAACATCGAAAGACGTGAGGTCTGTGGTTTCGCTGTAACTCTCTTCGTGCGCTACCGTTACCTTTTCGTACGAATGCACGATTTTAACGGAGGCTCCATAATACAATTGTTTGTTGGCCGATGCGCCAAAACCTAGGGTCCACTGATTTTTCATCCCGGATCTGTGGAGGTCGTGAACGAAATTCGTGTTGTTTAGATTGGCGGTGCTGTAGTATTCACCCGTGGTATCGTTACGGTCCGATGCGTAGCTTTGATAGAGCATATCTTCATACGGTCCTACCCAAGGCAGATCGTCTGGAGCAACATAATGGCTGTTCTCAATCCATTGTTGCTGTATGCTTCCTCCACCATTTTGGGTGTAGCGTAAATTTTGACGGAACAGGTCGTCGGAATTGTAGGTGAAGAATACGTTCCATCCGGTTTCAGGTTCTGTGCCGACGTAGCCCACATTGGCCATATTTAAGGTCAAAGCGTTGCCGGTCGGGAATGCGTTGCTACTTTTAAAATTAGTAGTGCTGTACATGGAAAGATCGCTTCCGAAGGCGGCTTGTCGATAAAGGCCTGCTCCAGCGGGATTTTCCGCAAGTGCCGTAAAAGAACCGCTCATTGCAGTCATCGCACCTGAAAGACTGTTGTAGCGCGCATCTCCCCAGAGCACGGGCTGGTTGAGCTCAGCGAAATAGTCTACACTTTGTCCGCTTCCTTGAAAACAAAGGAAGATCAGCAGTGCCAGTACGGGTGTTTTTTTCATCGTCTACGTGAACCGCTAGAATTAGAGGTGGAACCACTGCGTGCAGGTGCGGATGGGGTATAAGTGTTTGAACTGCGTGTTGCCGGTGCGCTTTCAACGCGGTAATTGCCGCTGCGCTCGTAAGTAGATCTTGTATTGGGTTGCGAATAATTTACATCGCTGCGAACCGACGGTGCAGGTTTTACCGTTGTGCTGGGTCTGCTGCTGCCGCGAGGGCTTGTGGTTGCAGACGTGCGTAGGGATTTTTGTGCCGTTTCAAGGAGCGGTTGTGCCCAGCCTCTGGAGGTGGAAACGGGTGCAGTGTTGGGTGCTTGCACGGTGGGTGCGCGCCAATCTGTAGAGTAGTTGTCTGTGCGGCCGCTTGTACTGCCTTGACCTCCGCTTCTGCGGTATTTGTTCGGGCGTCTGCCGCCATAGTTGATGCCGGTCCGAGTGGGCTCGTTTGAAGGCGATGAGGCGGTAGATCCGAAATTGGTCACGCCGTTCCATGCATTCCAGCCAAATCCATAAGGATTGTAACCATAAGGAGTGTAGCCGTAGGGATTATAGCCCATTCCCCAACCCGAATTCCAGCCGTTGTTCCATCCGTAGGGGTCGAAGGCGTAAGGCGAAAATCCACCCATGCCCATCCCGCTGTTCCACCCGAAGGAGTCGTAGCCGAAGCCATTGTAGCCGTAGGGATGATAACCGCCCATGCTGTTCCAGGAGTTGAGTCCCATGGTGTTGTTCCATTGGGGGTAGAAGAAGGTGCCGAATCCAGGGGTCCAATAGCTTCTGCCATTGTTCCACCAGGCGTTTGCGCTGCCCTGAAGCGGTGCTGAAACTAAGGGTTGTTCTCCTTCCCAAATAAGCGCAAAATCTTCATCCGTATAGGGTTCACTATCCATAGTTCCCATCGCTTTTGCACTGGCGAAACGCGGTGCGGGAAGCGCGGGGTTGTAATAGTTTTCGTCCTCGAAATAATTGGCTGTTAAACTCACTGAAGTCCCACATGATGATAACATGAGGGAAGAAATGAATAGTAGTAGTATGGGCTTCTTCATAACTTCAGTAGATTTGCGTTCTTATTTACAAGGTACAAAAGTTATACCAAGCTCAATTACATGGCAAAACATCTCACAACACGCGAGGACGATTATTCGAAATGGTACAATGAATTGGTAGTCAAAGCAGATTTGGCTCAAAACTCAGGCGTACGTGGTTCTATGGTGATCAAGCCTTATGGCTTTGCAATCTGGGAACGCATCCAAGCGGACCTCGATAGACGGTTCAAGGAAACGGGTCACATGAACGCCTATTTCCCGCTGTTTATCCCCAAATCGTACTTTTCAAAAGAAGCGTCGCATGTGGATGGATTCGCGAAAGAATGTGCAGTGGTTACTCATTACCGATTAATGGACGATCCTAATGGAGGTGGTGTTGTGGTAGACCCATCGGCGAAATTGGAAGAGGAATTGATCGTTCGCCCTACTTCCGAGACCATTATTTGGGATACCTATAAAGATTGGATCCAGAGCTACCGCGATTTGCCGATACTGGTGAATCAGTGGGCGAATGTGGTACGTTGGGAAATGCGTACACGCTTATTCCTAAGAACATCAGAGTTTTTATGGCAAGAGGGCCATACTGCTCATGCCACAAGGGAAGAGGCCATCACGGAGGCAGAAACTATGTTGAACGTATACACAGATTTCGTTCAAGATGTCATGGCCATTCCTGTTTTACGTGGTTTGAAAACCGAAGGTGAACGGTTTGCGGGCGCGTTAGAGACCTACTGTATCGAAGCTTTGATGCAAGATGGTAAGGCGCTGCAGGCGGGTACGTCTCATTTCTTGGGTCAAAATTTTGCCAAGGCATTTGAGGTGAAATTCCAGAATAAGGAAGGGAAACAAGAATACGTTTGGGCAACCTCATGGGGCGTGAGTACACGACTGATGGGAGCGCTTATTATGACACACAGTGACGATAATGGATTGGTGCTGCCACCAAAATTGGCTCCTTACCAAGTAGTTATTGTCCCCATATATAAGGGTCAAGAGCAATTGGATGCCATTAGTGAAGTGGCTGAAGACTTAATGGGCCAATTACGTGCGCAAGGCATTACCGTGAAATACGACAACCGCGATACGCACAAGCCGGGCTGGAAATTTAATCAATACGAACTCCAAGGGATTCCTTTGCGCATTGCTATCGGTCCAAAGGATCTTGAGAAAGGCAGTGTCGAACTAGCACGTAGAGATACTCTAACAAAGCAGTTTGTAGATCAGAAAGATGTGGCCACTACCGTGCCAGCGTTGTTGGAAGAGATTCAAAAATCACTGTTCCAAAAGGCGCTGGACTTTAGAGAAGCACATTCACAGGAGGTCAATTCCTGGGAAGAATTTGAAGCATTGATGAAGGGAAATCCAGGATTTGTCTATGCACATTGGGACGGAACGACAGAAACGGAAGATAAAATCAAAGAATTGACGAAGGCGACCATCCGTTGTATCCCATTGGATTCCAAGGAGGAAGAGGGGGTTTGTGTGCTTACAGGAAAGCCAAGCAAGCAGCGTGTAGTCTTCGCTAAGGCGTATTAACCGGTAATCTGGGGAGGTCGAAATAATTTTCGATTTTTTGTGTGAATGTGTTGTGAATCTGAAAAACGTGATTACATTTGCACTCCCCAAACAAAACAGGGGAATGTTCTGGAACATTTAAGGCCCGTTCGTCTAGCGGTCCAGGACGCTGCCCTTTCACGGCAGAAACACGGGTTCGATTCCCGTACGGGTCACAACT
>JGI26081J50195_1000812_pt1 | contig 12843 bp, 14 predicted proteins | sample SaaInl74LU_5_DNA_FD_50195 | JGI IMG/M metagenome (IMG submission 50195) | reverse complement strand
AAAAAAACTCCTTTATTATTTACAAAAAATGAGACAGGAATATACAAAATACGGCTTAAAGTCCCAAAAATTGGGCTTTTTGACGGCGGGACGAGAAAATCTGTTAAGCATTGGAAGCGCTTTGACGAATTCTATAAATCTTAAATCTTTGTCCCAAGAGCTTGGCATGTCTCAAACCACGGTGAGTCGCGCGCTCAATGGCTTCCCTGAGGTCAGCGAAAGAACCCGCCAATTGGTCCTAAAAGCTGCGGCAAAACACAATTACAAACCCAACACTCGGGCCCGGCGCTTGGCCACGGGAAAGTCGATGACAATCGGCCATTTGGTCTCCGTTTCTAAAGAACATGAAATGGTCAATCCGATCTTTGCCGATTTCATCGCCGGCGCCAGCGCACGCTATGCGCAAAGTGGCTATGATCTGCTGCTCTCATTGGTGCCAGATGAAGATGAATTCACCAGCTATAAGGAATTGGCCGCGCGCTCGGCGGTGGATGGCGTGGTGGTGCATGCGCCGCGGGTCGACGAACAGCGCATTGCCCAGCTCAACAATCTCAATCTGCCCTTTGTTGTGCATGGGCGCTCAAGTAATACGGTTGAGAAATACAATTGGGTAGACGTCAACAATGAGCGATCTTTTTTCCGGGCAACGCAATTGCTGATCGAATTGGGCCATCGCTCCATTGGTTTGATAAACGGGGTGGCAGAAATGGATTTTGCCATGCGCAGAACGCGGGGCTATCGGCGGGCGCTCAATGAAAACAATATCGCCGTGGCCGAGGCCTATATCACCCATAGCGAAATGACCGAGCCCAATGGTTATAAAAACGCCATTACTCTTCTAGACCTGCCCACCCCACCGACGGCCATCGTCACCTCTTCGATCATCATGGCCAATGGTATTCGGCGGGCGCTGGACGAAAGAGAACTGAAACTCGGGCGAGATGTCTCTGTGATCACCCATGATGATGACTTGTCTTATTTTCGCGACCCCGCCGCCGTGCCCGTCTATACCGCCACCCGCTCTTCGGTGCGCGAGGCCGGTCGTCTCAGCGCGGACCTTTTGCTTAAAACCATCGCCGATCCAGGTCGGGACCCGGAAGGCATATTGCTGGATGCTGAGTTGATTCTCGGCTCCTCCACAAAACCTCCGCGCCCAAGATAGCAGAGGCTATGGCACCTCCTGACCATTGGCCGCTTCAAACACCTCAAACCAAAGCTCGCGGTCAAATGGAATGGCACAGGCGGCCTCCAATTTGGCAATGCGCGCGAGAGAATTGGTGCCGAGCACAGGCAGGATGCGCGCGGGATGCGCCAGCAACCAAGCCACGGCCGCCGCCGCGGCATCGCCCGCACCAATCTCTTGCAGTAAGCTCAAAAGCTTCGGGTTCTCCCCCCGGAACAACGCCCCGCCCGCCAGCGGCGACCAGGCCATGGGCGGCACGCCAAACTCCTGCAAAAAGGCCAAATCGCCATTGGTAAATGCGCTATTTTCCAAAACGCTCATTTCAATTTGATTGGTGGCCAGAGGCGTTTTCATCGCCGATTGCAGCAAGGTCCAATCATGGCGCTTAAAATTGGACACGCCCACAGCCGCCACTTTCCCAGAGGCCACCGCAGCATCCAGAGCCGCCCCTGTCTCGTGATGATCCATCATCGGGTCCGGCCTGTGCACCAGCAAAAGATCGATTTTTTCAATGCCCATAAGGCGCAATGAGTGATCAATCGAGGCGGCAATATGCGCCGCTGACGTATCATAGTGTTTCACCCGCGTGCTGGCATAGCGCCCGGCGCCAACGAGAATATCGCATTTGGTCACAATTTCGATTTGATCGCGCAGATGCGGCGCCGCGCGCAAAGCCTTTCCGAACAGCTCCTCCGCCTCATATCCGCCATAGATATCCGCTTGATCCATCGTTGTGATGCCCTGTGCCAAACAGGTCTCAATCTTCGCCTGCACATGGCTCGGGCTGGTGTCGCTGTCATCTGCCAAACGCCACATGCCATAAATCAAACGGCTCAACGCCACAGTCTCAGTCAGTGAAATTCGTTCCATTACACGCGGGGTCCATTTCCAAGTGGGGTTGCAGGGGTTTCATGAGGCACGCGCCCATATTCATGCGGCAAAGAACAGGTTGCCATATGCGGCAAGACCAGCTTGCCAACATAGTCACATTCTTCCAAATGCGGATAGCCAGAAAAAATAAATGAGCGCATCCCCATCTTCTGGTAGGCTTCGAGCTCGGACAATATTTGATCCGCAGATCCGACAAGGGCCGCGCCACAACCCGAGCGTGCACGCCCCACTCCGGTCCACAGATGCGGCTCGATAAACCCGTCCATATCAGCCAAGTCACGGTTCCGTGCTTGCCGCGAAACCCCATAGGATCCGCTGTCCAAGGCCCGGTTGCGGATGGCGCTTCCGGTTTCATCATCGAGCTTGGAAACCAATTCTTGCGCAAATTCGCGCGCTTCTTGCTCGGTATCGCGCACGATCATATGCACGCGCAAACCGTAATCCAACCTCCGGCCATAGGTCTCTGCCCGTGCATGTACCGCCTGCATCCTTTGGCTCAAATCTTCCCGAGTCTCCGGCCACATGAGATAAACATCACAATGTTCGGCGCAAAGCTCGACCGCATCGGGCGAATAGCCCCCAAAATAAAGCAGCGGGCCGCCGTTTTGTTGATAGGGCCTTGCCGGCTCTGCGCTGACCCCTTGGAAGTTGTAAATTTCACCCGCAAAATTTATCTCATCGGCCGTCCAGGCTTGCTTGAGAATCTGGACCACCTCACGCGATCTTTGATAGCGATAGGGACTCGGCTCCGTTTGACCAGGGAAATCGGAAGAAATCACATTCAAGGTCAAACGCCCTTTGAGCATATGATCCAAAGTCGCCACAGTTCGCGCCAACATAATCGGCTGCATCTCGCCGCAGCGAATGGCGGCCAGCATATTGATTTTTTCGGTCAATGGGGCGCAACCGGCAACGAAAGACAAAGTATCCTGCCCGACCTGATAAGAGGACGGGCAAAGGATATTGCGAAACCCATTGGCCTCTGATTGCTGCACAATTTTGCTGCAATGCGCCCAAGAGGAGCGCAATGCGCCATCCGGCACGCCAAGATATTGGTAGTCATCAGAGCACAGGGCCGAAAACCAGGAAACTTCGGCCGCTTTCAAATCAGCGGATGTAATTGGAACGACTGTCATTGCGGTCTCGAAAAGAAGGCTTGCATTTCATCTTTAAACCTCACATCAAGATGTAAATCAATAGTGGATCAATTCGCAAACCCCATGGCCAATCCGACACCCTCACCCGGCGCTTTGCCCAGCTATGTGCAGATCAGCGAAGCCATCGCGCGCCGCATCACCGCGGGGCAATGGCTCGACGGTGAGCGCTTGCCACCGGAACGGACCATGGCCGCAGAATTTGGCGTGGCCGTCGGCACTTTGCGCAAGGCGTTAAAGCGCCTGAGAGATCAACAGCTCATCCACAGCAAACAAGGCTCCGGAAATTACATAAATATCGCCCCTCAAGCCGCGAATATTTATTCATTTTTTAGATTGGAATCCCTGAGTGGGGCCGGGCTTCCCACCGCGCAGCTTTTGTCGGTTGACCGGCTGACCAAACCGGTTAATGCGCCTTATTTTGGTGCAGACCCAACCGCTTTTCGGTTTCGCCGCCTGCGGTTTTTGGACCATCGGCCCGCGGCCCTAGAAGAAATATGGCTGGATGGTTCCGTGGCCGATGATATCGCGGCCGAAGAGATTTCGGAGTCGCTCTACCATACCTATCAAACCCGATTTGGACTGTGGATTGTAAGGGCCGAGGATCACATCTCTTTTGCCCCAACCCCCCCTTGGGCCGTAGATCAATTTGGTCTGCGGCCCGGAGAGACTGCCGGTTATGTGGAAAGAATCGCATGGGCCAACACAGGCGCTGCCCTCGAGTTTTCACGAAACTGGTACGATCCTTCCGTTTCACGCTATGTCGCTCGTATCAAATAAGGACAGATAATGACACTACGCTATGGATTAATTGGCTGCGGCATGATGGGCCAGGAGCATATTCGCAACATTGAACTGTTAGAGGGCACGCAGATCACCGTCGTGTTTGAACCAGACGCTGAGATGCGCGCACAGGCGGCCAAGGTTTTGCCACAGGCCACGATGGTTGACAGCCTAGATGCGCTCTTATCCTTCGAAGCCCTTGATTGCTTGGTCATCGTCAGCCCCAATCATTGCCATATGCCACAGCTGCAACAGATTGCAGCTCAACNTGCCTTGCCGATCCTCTGCGAAAAGCCCCTCTTCACGGATCCCGCCGATTTGACCGAGGCCCAGGCCTTCGCGCAAACCTATCCCGCCCCGGTTTGGGTTGCGATGGAATATCGCTATATGCCGCCAGTTGCGGCGCTGATTGATCAAGCCGAGGCGGTCACAGGCGGGATCAAAATGCTCACCATACGCGAGCATCGTTTTCCGTTTCTGCCAAAAGTCGGCGATTGGAACCGATTTAACCACAATTCCGGCGGAACTTTGGTCGAAAAATGCTGCCATTTCTTTGATCTCATGCGGCTGATTTTAAAATCTGACCCGATACGGGTGATGGCCAGCGCGGGTCAGGAAGTGAATCACTTAGATGAGGTTTACGCGGGGCGTCGCTCCGACATTTGGGACTGCGGTTATGTTATTGTCGATTTCGCCAGCGGTGCCCGCGCCATGTTAGAGTTGAGCATGTTTGCTGAAGGCTCAGAATATCAGGAAGAAATTCACGCCGTCGGGCCCAAGGGAAAGATCGCCTGCAATGTGCCGGGCCCGGCGCGGTTTTGGCCTGCGCATATGGCATCCCCACCGGTCCCGCATGTTGTGATCAGCCCGCGCAGCCCGATGGGCCCCCGCCGGATCGACACCCCTGTGCCCGAAGCGCTCCTGGCCGCGGGTGATCACAATGGCTCGACCTTTTATCAACATCAGAAATTTCAGCAAGTTGTCTTGCAGGGCGCGGCGCCAGAGGTCAGCCTCACCGATGGGATTTGGGCCGTGCGCATGGGTCAGGCGGCCCAAGTTTCGGCGCTGGAAAACCGGATGGTGGAGCTTTAAACGCGCAGCTGCGCCACCAGGTTCACTGTTGAGGGATCATTCTGCCCCCCGGCACTGTCGCCCTTCAAAACGGGTTCCAAAGCCGTGGCCAATTCTTTGCCCAGCTCAACACCCCATTGATCGAAAGAGTTGATCCCGAGGATCACCCCTTCCACAAAAACCCGGTGCTCATAGAGTGCGATCAGCTGTCCAAGGCAAAACGGCGTGAGTTTGGGATAGATTAATGTCGTGGATGGGCGGTTGCCTGTGAACACACGGTGGCGGGCCTGACGCTCCAATTCCGCGCCCTCAAACCCTTTGGCCTCTGCGATCTTCCGCGCTGCGGGCAGGTCGCGCCCAAGCATCAATGCCTGTGATTGCGCCAGACAATTGGCCTGAAGCAAATGGTGTTGATGGGTCAAATGCGGCTCATGGCTCTCTTTGGCCAGCATGAATTCGCAAGGAATGATATGGCGGCCTTGGTGGATCAATTGATAAAAAGCGTGCTGACCATTTGTGCCGGGCTCACCCCAAACGATCGGCCCAGACGGATCGGTGAGGTCATGACCGTCAATGCCCACTCCCTTGCCGTTGGACTCCATTTCAAGCTGCTGTAGGTAGGCGGGAAAGCGTGACAGGCGCTGTTCATAAGGCAAGACAGCCCGGGTGGCATATCGGGCCGCCTGGGCGTGCCACACCCCCACCAAGGCCAGCATGATGGGCAAATTGTCTTGTGCTGCGGCGGTCTGGAAATGCCGGTCCATCGCCTCTGCGCCGCTTAAAAACGCCCGGAAATGCTCCGCGCCAATGGCGATGGCGAGGCTCAGACCTATCGGCCCCCAAACTGAATAGCGTCCACCAACCCAATCTTCGAAACCAAAGACGCGATCTGCGGCAATCCCAAAGGCCGAGGTTTTATCCTCCGCGGTGCTCAGGGCCACAAATTGATCCGCCGGCCGCTCCACGGTCTCAGCCATCCAGCTCAGGGCCGTCTGTGCATTGGTGAGGGTTTCAATCGTGGTAAAAGTTTTCGACGCCACGATCACCAATGTGGTGCGCGGATCCAAATTCGCCAAAACATCGGTCACATGCGCGCCATCGACATTGCTGACAAAATGGCATCGAGGCCCCCGCGCGTAGGGTTTGAGTGCCAAACAGGCCATAGCCGGTCCCAAATCGGAGCCGCCAATGCCGATATTCACCACATCCGTATAGGCCCCACTGCCCCTGCACCGCCCCAGAGCGCACGGCCTCGGCAAAGTCTAACATCCGGGCGCGTGTGGTCAAAACCTGCTCCATGACATCGCAGCCCTCAACAAAAACAGGACCAGAGGTGCGCCGCAGAGCGGTGTGCAACACCGCGCGATCTTCGGTGATATTGATTTTTTCACCCGAGAACATCGCTGCGCGCTTTTCCGGTAGATCAACCTTACCGAGAAGCGCCAAAAGCATATCCCGGGTTTCATGATCAATATTTGTCTTGGAATAGTCGAAAAACAGACCATCGGCCTGAACCGAAAATTCTCCGGCTCTTTGGTCATCAAATAAGCTGATAATCTGACGGCCGCGCACGGCAGTATATTTTTCTTTTAAATCTGTGAACATCTTTACGTCCTAAACCGGGCTCCAATGCACAGTGGCATTGGGTAAAAATTGTGCAATCGGCGCATCAATGGGCGACAGACTTTGCGCTTGAGCAAGGGCCGTCTTTTTATCTTCCCCAATGATCAAAACATGAGTCTGACGCGCAGTTTCAAGGGCCTGGGCGCTCAAGGTCACGCGCGGCTCGAGGTCAGATCCCACAGGCACCATCGGCATAACCGCATCGGCCCGCGCATCTTGCGCGAGTGACAGCTCGGGCGCTCCGGGAAAAAGCGACGCTGTGTGCATATCCGCCCCCATCCCCAGAACCACCACATCGATCGGCAAATTCGGCGCAACCTGTTGCGATAGGGCACGCGCGCCGCCGACGTGATCTAAGCCCGGCGCATAAAGCGCGATATAGCGCGCTGCGCTGGCGGAATTGACCAACAGACGGTTTTTTATCAAACCCGTATTTGATCGCGGGCTGTCCGTGGGAACCCAGCGCTCATCGGTCAACATCACGGTCACATTGGCCCAATCCAACACCGCTTGACTAAGCAAATCAAACAGTGGGCCCGGCGTGCTGCCACCGGGCACGGCCAAACAAGCGCGCCCACGCAGCACAATCGCCGCAGACAGCTCTGAGGCAATTTGCGCCGAGAGGCTTTGCATCATCTCAGATGCGGTTTCATAAGATGTCAGCTGCATCACTTCACCTCGCGCCAGCGCCGACCGTCACGGTGGATGAGCGCCATGGCATCTTCAGGCCCAGCCGAGCCGACGTCGTAAAGCTTGGGCACATCATTGCGCGCCTCCCAGGCTTCAATAATGGGATCGGTCCATTTCCAGGCCGCCTCCACCTCATCACCGCGCATAAACAGCGTTTGATCACCGCGGATCACGTCCATGATCAACCGTTCATAGGCATCTGGTGTGTCCTCTGAGTGATCGCCAAGGGCATCCGCAAAAGTCATATCCAGCGGCACATGCACCAAACGCATCCCCCCGGGACCAGGCTCTTTAATGGTGACATCCAGCGTCATTCCCTCATTGGGTTGCAGTTGAATGGCCAGCACATTTTGCTTTTCATCTGCTGATTTTTCGAAAATAGAATGGGGCAATTTCTTAAAGACAATTGCGATTTCCGAGGTGCGTGCTTTGAGCTTCTTCCCAGTCCGAAGATAAAACGGAACCCCGGCCCAACGCCAATTCTCAATATGCGCCTTAATGGCGACATAGCTTTCCGTGAAGCTACGCGGGTTTTCCGCATCCGTGCGATAGCTGGCCGTTGTGGCGGTGGCATCATATTGGCCGCGCACAACGTGATGTGCAGCCACGGGCGCCAAGCTTCGGATGACTTTTAGCTTTTCGTCGCGCACCGCATCGGGATCAAAATGTGACGGTGGCTCCATCGCAATCAAGCACAACAGCTGCATAAATGGTTTTGCACCATATCGCGCATTGCGCCCGATGTGTCATAATAGGCCCCACGCCCACCAACGCCCACGGTCTCCGCCACAGTGATCTGGATATGATCGATATATTGCGCGTTCCACAAAGGTTCAAACAACAGATTTCCAAAGCGCACGGCCATGAGATTTTGGACAGTTTCCTTGCCCAAATAATGGTCAATCCGGTAGATTTGGCTTTCATCAAATTGCTGTGACAGAACTTTGTTGAGCGCTTTGGCACTTTGCAGGTCGCGGCCAAAAGGTTTTTCAACGACGATGCGCGCCTCTGGGGTGGCTATGTCCCATGAATTCAAGCGCGCCGCGATATCGCCAAAGAGACTTGGAGCAACAGAGAAATAATAGGCATTCACCAAATCTTTGCGGATCAATTTTGCCAATTCACCCCAGCCGCCGTCGCCGCAAATATCGATCGCAACATAATGCAGCTGTGCAATGAAGGCGTCGAGATGCACCAGGCTCTCAGCGGAGGGCGCACCAAATTCATTGATCGCCCCGCGGATCATGTCTTGATAGCCTTGCTGGCCGATATCCCCGCGCGCAGCCCCTATGATGCGCGCGCCAGCGGGCATTTGGCCGGCGCAAAACCTACGAAACAACCCTGGCAGTATTTTTCGGCGTGCCATCACCCGTGCCACCAAAGATGACAAGATCGAAAGGCTCAACGGGAATGACACGGGAGACCATGGGCGGATCCTCTGAAATGTTTGCGCTAACGGTGCCTTACAACGGCGCGCGGCCCCTGTCCACCTTATAGGGCGCGATCACTTTTTTTTTTTTTTTTTTTTTTTTTTTTTTTCCGACAACCTATGGCCAATCTCGATAAATTTTCCGACCCCAACGTGACCGCCAAAGGTGAGGCGCGCGCGCGGGTGGCCCTGACCCATCCTGAGACGCTGTGGTTCAACACCGGTACGCTTTGCAATATTGAATGCGTCAATTGCTATATCGACAGCAGCCCGACCAATGATGCATTGGTCTATATCACTGCCGATGAGGTAAAAGACTATCTGCAACAATTGCTCAGCCGAAACTGGCCCGTGCGCGAGATTGCCTTCACCGGTGGTGAACCTTTCATGAACCCAGAAATGATTGACATCGCTGAATGCAGCCTCGCTGCCGGCTATGAGGTCCTCATCTTAACCAATGCCATGCTGCCGATGATGCGCAAACGGGTCAAACAAGGGCTTTTGGAGCTCAATGCCGCCTACCCCGGCAAGCTTACCCTGCGGATTTCGCTCGACCACTTTGACCGCGCCAACCATGACACTGAGCGCGGTAAGGGAGCGTTTGACAAGACACTCCAGGGCATGAACTGGCTGCGCGATGTCGGCATCCGTATGCATGTCGCCGGCCGCACCGTCTGGGGCGACAGCGAGGCGAGCAGCCGCGCCGGCTATAGCGCGCTTTTTGCACAGAACGGATATGATATTGACGCCTTCAATCCCGGCGTCACCGTGCTGTTTCCAGAGTTGGACGAACGTGCCGAAGTGCCAGAAATCACCACAGCCTGCTGGGGAATTTTGGACAAGGATCCCAACAGTTTGATGTGCGCCTCCTCGCGCATGGTGGTCAAACGCAAGGGCGCCGCACGCCCCGCGGTTTTGGCCTGCACGCTTTTGGCCTATGCGCCGGAATTCGAATTGGGAACCACTTTGCAAGAGGCAGAACAAGACGTCGCGCTCAACCATCCTCATTGTGCGAAATTCTGTGTGCTCGGTGGTGCCAGCTGCTCGGCCTAGGCCTCAAGCTCTGCATCCCAATATAGAAAATCGACCCAGCTTTCATGCAGATGGCCCGGTGGAAACTTTCGCCCGAGATTGCGCAACTCTTCGGCCTGCGGTTTGCGGATCGGTTTGCGCAGATGCAGGCCCGATTGTTTCAGACTGCGGGACCCTTTTTTCAAGTTACATTTGGAGCAGGCCGCAACCACATTTTCCCAACTGGTGCGCCCGCCGCGCGTGCGCGGCACCACATGATCAAAGGTCAAATCGCCGCGCGAACCGCAATATTGGCAAGAAAACTCATCGCGCAGAAATAGATTGAAGCGCGTAAAGGCGACAGTGCTTTGCGGTTTGACATAATCGCGCAGCACAACGACCGACGGGATACGGATTTCGGTTGTGGGTGAGCGCACAATATCATCATATTCCGCAACAATTTGCACCCGGTCAAGCCAGGCCGCCTTCACCGCATCTTGCCAACTCCACAGAGACAGCGGGTAATAGGATAAAGGGCGATAATCTGCGTTAAGCACCAAGGCCGGCCGCTGCGCCGGCGAGGCCGCTTCTTTCACAAATTGCGTTCTAAAGTCTCCAGTCATAGATGGCGCCCCGTTCGCTACATGGGGCCACTATATCTGGGGAAATAAAACAGGCAACCCCTGTATCTGGTGTGCGCTTATCACTCCATACCCAGCTGTTTGCGCATAAAGGCCAAAGCCACCTGCAGCCCATCGGGACCAATGCCATGGCCCGTGCCTTTCATGATATGGGCATAAACCTCTTTGAAGCCCGCGGCCTCCAAAGTCTCGGCCGCATGGGGCAATGCATCAATTGGCACAACCTCATCTTCATCCCCATGCACCAGAAGGATCGGCATTTTGGATTGCACATCATCTTGCAATGCCTCCGCCTGCAGCAACCGGCCCGAAAAAGCCACGACCCCGGCCACCGGATCCTCGCGCCGCGGCGCCACATGCAGCGCCATCATCGTGCCTTGCGAAAATCCAAAAACAACCACCTGTTCCGGCAGCAGATCATAGTCCACCATCACCCCATCAAGATAGGCATTTAGGTCCTCTGACGCCGCTTGCAGACCATTGGCGGCATCTTCTTCTGACGATCCATCAATCCAAGGGATGGGAAACCATTGCAGCCCCATGGGCGCCATAACGGTCGTCTCTGGTGCATCGGGCGCAAGAAATAATGTGCCCGGCATATGGTCCGCAAGCACCTCCGCCAGCCCCATCAGATCGGCACCATTGGCCCCGTAGCCATGTAAAAAGATGACCGCTGAGGTGACAGCGCCATCTTGATCCTGTGGCAACTGGCTCATCGATTTCAAAACCCGTGTCATCCTATCCCCTCTCGCGATTTGTGATCTTTGTAATAGGCCCATAACAGACGCGCTGCAACGGCTCTGAACGGTGCCCAATTTTCAGCCAAGGCGCGCATATCAGCCTCGCTGGGGCGTTCCGGCAGATGAAACACCTGCCGTGCCGCCTCTTGGAGGGCCAAGTCCCCATGTGGAAAAACATCCGCCCGGCCCAGGGCCTGCAATGCATAAACCTCCGCCGTCCAGCGCCCGATGCCTGTGATGGCGGTCAGGCGGGACAGCACCTCCACATCGGACAAAGCCGCCAAACCCTCATAATCAAGCCCGCTCAGCGCCAAGGCCTTCCCATAGCGGATTTTGGGACGAGACAGGCCCAAGCGCGCCAGGTCTTCCGTGCTGGCCTCCGCCATTGCGGCCTCACAGCACAGGCCGGCCGCCTGAATACGCTCCCAAATCGCAGCCGCAGAGGCCACCGAGACTTGTTGACCGATGATAGCCTGCAGCAAGCTGGCAAAACCGGGCGGTTTGCGCCTCAGGGGAATGGGGCGGCATTTTTCATGAATGGCATTGAATTGCGGAATGTTGAGCTGGGCGACAGCGCGATCAATATCAGCCGCACTGGAGATCGTTATTATGTCCATTGCGCCAACCAAGTCTCCGCCAGTGATCGTTCCGATAGGCATGGCCGGGCCGTGCAAGGCGGGCGTTCAATCATCAATACTTTGAGCCCCAAAGCGCGCGCCGCATCCAATTTTGTACGGCTGGCCGCACCGCCGGCATTTTTAACCACAAGCACATCAACGGAAAGACGGCGAAACAATGCCTCCTCATCGGCCATGGAAAATGGCGGTCGTCCGATCAGATACGCGCCATTGGGCCAGGGAAACGCACCCTCGGGAGGATCAATTTGCCGGCAGATCAACTGCGCATGTCCAAGATTGGCAAACTTTGGCAGGCTTTGCCGCCCCGTGGCCAGAAACACCACCGCATCCGGAGCGATATGCGCCGCAGCCTCTGCCTCATCGTGCAAAGAGATCCAATGATCGCCCGGTCCAGGATGCCAGGCCGGCCGTTCAAAACGCATATAGGGCAGACCCATCTCGCGGGCGATGTCATGGCTGCGCTGGGTGATTTGATGGGCGAAGGGATGGGTGGCATCCAAAATAGCGCGAATTTCATGGCGTTTCAAAAAAGCACGAAAGCCGTCACCGCCGCCAAAACCACCATGGTAGGTGGGCACAGCCAATTGTTTCGGCTGACGCGTCGCCCCGGCCAAGCTGGCGCAGGCGGCAATATTGTGATCGGCGCAGAATTGGGCCAAATGCCGCGCATCGCCGGTACCTGCGAGGATTAAAACCGTCATGCCTGCGCCAATATTCGACCTGTGCGATCTATGACCACGCAATCCACTTTGATATCGGCGCTTTGCAAAATGGAGTGGCAATTGGCCAAGGCAGAGTGCGCCACCCATTGGGCCATATCCGGGCCAGCCAGCGCATAGGCCTCAAGCGCAGTATTGGCTTTGGCCAGACCCGGTTGGTCGAGAACCTGCGCCAGGGCGGTGAAATCCACCTGAGAGCGGGCGGAATGCAGATCGCGTGCGCCCTGCGCCAATTTGGTCATCTTGCCAATGCCGCCGCCGATGGTCAGC
>JGI26081J50195_1000802_pt1 | contig 12928 bp, 9 predicted proteins | sample SaaInl74LU_5_DNA_FD_50195 | JGI IMG/M metagenome (IMG submission 50195) | reverse complement strand
TGAGCCGCTTGCTGCTTTGCTTCGGTCTGCAGTCGCGCCTCTTTCGTTTCGAGCCAGTTGGTGTAATTGCCTTCGTAGGGAATGCCGTGACCGCGGTCTAGTTCGAGAATCCATCCCGCCGCATTATCGAGGAAATAGCGGTCGTGAGTGATGGCAACAACGGTGCCTGGATAATCTTGAAGAAAGCGCTCCATCCACGCCACGCTCTCGGCGTCCAAGTGGTTTGTTGGCTCATCGAGCAGGAGCATATCGGGCTTAGACAAAAGAAGCCGGCAAAGAGCAACTCGCCGTTTCTCGCCGCCAGATAAATGTGCAACTTTGGCATCCCACGGCGGCAGCCTCAACGCGTCGGCGGCGCGCTCTAGTATCCTATCGACTTCCCAGCCATCGACAGCATCGATCTTGGTTTGCAGATCGCCCTGCCTTTCGAGCAGCGTGTTCATTTCATCGTCGCTCATTGGCTCGGCGAATTTGTCGCTTATCGCATTAAATTCCTCGAGCAGCGCCATGATTTCGCCAAGCCCCTGTTCGACGTTGCCACGCACGTCAACCTCTTCATCTAGCTGTGGCTCTTGCGGCAGGTAACCGATATTGATGTCTGCCTGTGGGCGAGCCTCGCCATTAAATTCTTTGTCGACGCCAGCCATGATGCGCAGCAACGTCGACTTTCCCGAGCCGTTGAGTCCGAGCACGCCGATCTTCGCGCCGGGAAAGAATGACAGTGATATATCTTTGAGTATTTCGCGCTTGGGTGGAACAACCTTGCCCACGCGGCTCATATGGTAGACGAATTGTGATGCCATAACGCTCTCGTATTAGTCGGAAATATTGAGTTTGATTGAGGTCAGCTAATCTAAGTTGCAATTGTACAACATAGAAATTGTAAAAATGACCTCAACGAGTTTGCTCTGAGCTGCAAGAAGTCGGATTGGGCAGGGACGCATATCCAGAAGCAGATGTATTGGCTTCAGTTCAAGATCGAACTGAGCGCACAGAACGCACAAGTCTGGCGTTTGGGTTTGGATATGCTTATTCCGGCTAGTAAGCCGTAGGCGGCAATGCGCAGAAAACGCGAGGCGTGTATGCAGCAGAAACCTTTTCTTTTCGTGTTTAGGTTATGCAAGTAAACTTGCCTTTACAGACATTAGCTCGCGACGCCTAGAGTATGCACCTCACTGCCGAAGATAAGTCGTGCCTTGCCGGAGATCGAGGCGAGGCGACTCGCTTAGCGATGCGTTTTCTCGTTGCTGCTGGAGAAGCGATGCAGGCATCGAGGCTGATAGATATTACTCGCTGCCATTTGGTGGGTTCGTATTACGCCGGTGAAGCCGACCTCCTCCTGCTTCGTCGCTTTGCCGCTTTGGGTGCCAAAGTACGAGTGCCAACAACGCTGAACGCAAGTTCTGCCTGCCTTGATAGCTGTTCGCTTAATCCGCAAATCGATCAAGAACAAGCGGGTCTTGTTGTTCGCCTCCACGAGCAATTGGGGTGTGACCCTGTACTGACTTGTGCGCCGTATCACTTGCCGGCCCCCCCTGTGCTCGGCGAGCGTATTGCCTGGGCCGAGTCTAACGCGGTGACTTATGCGAACTCGGTGTTGGGTGCACGAAGCAACAAAACGGTGCAATATTTAGATCTCTGTGCGGCGCTAACCGGTCGCATTCCAGAGTATGGCCTCTACTTAGATTCAGCACGCGCGCCTGCTCTGGTCATCGATTGTGCGTCTATACCCAGTCCTTTTTGGGACGAACCGATGCATTGGGAACTGTTAGGTCTATTGCTCGGGTATAAATGCGGCAGCGACATTCCCCTAATCACTGGTATAGACGCAGAGCCGACACAGGACATGTTGCGCAGCCTCAGCGCTGCTGCGGCGAGCTCAGGAGGCATGTCGATGTTCCATCTCGCAGGGATTACGCCGGAAGCGCCGCTTGCAAGGGTTAGTGAGCTTCAAACGACGTGTGTGGCTGCGTTGCCTTTGTCCACCGATGACCTGTTGAATGAGTTGCAGCCTTACGCAGGTAGCGAAGGCGATGCAGTTTCTGCTATTTGCCTTGGCGCTCCTCACTACTCTTTGTCTCAGCTGTCGCGGCTAGCCGAGGAGGTTTTGTCTTCTGCAATGAGGCTTAAAATCCCGATCTATGTAACCACGTCTCGCTATAATTTGGCACAGCTTCAGAACACCCTCCAGCTCGGCGAACTCAGAGCGCGAGGAATTTTTTTTCTCGTCGATGCTTGCAGCTACTACGGCCAGGTTATTCCTAAGCAAACGGCGGGGGTGATGACTGATTCGGCTAAATGGGCGTATTACGCAGGAGGAAATTTAGGAGTAAACGCGTATTTGGGGAGCCTAGAAAACTGTATCGAAACCGCTCGTCAGGGTCGCCTAGTCCGAGGGGATCGTTCGTGACTTCCGTACTCGCGGTGCGGAGTTTGATTACGGGGAAAGCTCACGGTGCGCTTTTAGTATTAAGCGATGGATTAAGCTTCTGGGGCGGCTTGGATCCCGCTAGCGGCGAGATCGTCGACAGCCAGCACCCGCAGAGGGGGCAAAATGTTCGGGGAAAAGTAATTGTGTTGCCATCGCCCAAGGGCAGTACAGCGGCGCCGGGCGCTTTGCTTGAATGTCTGTGTGCAGGCAATGGCCCTGCGGCTATAGTTTTGGTGAGACCAGATGTGACCCCTGTCGCTGCGGTATTGGCGGCCGACATTGTAGCAATTCCATCGATACCGATCGTGCAGTTACTTCATCCCTCTGACCTCGCTAGTTTCGATTTAGCCACTCATGCCTTGCTTAACGGCGAAGAATTGATCCTGTCTTAATCCGCCGGCTTGTCGCCATGGTCTTCGCGTAATTGTGACATTAGCGAGTCTGCCATTATGTAGCCAAGAGCAAGCAAAGGAAGTGAGACGACAATAGTGGTTGAGAGAATAACTTTGATTCCCCCATCAATGAACATTAGCGTGATCGGCAAAACGCCGAGGCTGCATGCCCAAAAAAGTCGCAGGCCTCGCGCTGGATTTTCGCCTGCTCGCATCTTTTTCGTTGAGACCGAAGCGAGTGTGTAAGAAGCAGAGTCATAGGTGGTGACAAGGAAGACCACAGATACGACGAAAAACGCGCAAAGCGCTAGCTCGCGAAAGGGAAGAGTTCCAAAGACTTGAGTTATCGCGGCGGCTGGGCTTTGCTCGTTCATTATGCCGGTTACAGACAGTATGTTTTCGAGCTCAAGATGTAACGCATAATTGCCAAATACGATGAAGAAAAGCCAAGCGCCAAGACTGCCGTAAACCAGCATACCAAATATGACTTCGCGAATAGTGCGTCCGTAAGAAATGCGCGTGACAAAAATCCCTACGAATGGACCGTAGGCAACCCACCAAGCCCAATAAAAAATCGTCCAGTCTTCGACAAAGCGAGAGTTGGTGAGCGGGTCAGTCCACGTGATCATGCGCACTATATTTTGTAGAACGAGACCGATGCCATTGGTGCCCATTTTAAGAATAAATAAGGTGGGTCCCACGGCGAGTACAAAGAAAAGAAGGGTCAGGGTTAACCAAAGATTTAGATCGGCGAGCTTTTTAAAACCTCGCTCTAAGCCGAGCCAAGCGCTAGTGCCAAAGATGGCTATGCAGAATACGACCACCATCACCTCGAGCATGAAATCGTGATCCCACCCTGTAAGCTCGGCAAGTGTCGCTGCTATCATCGGCGACGACAGTCCGAGTGAGGTGCCAGTGCCGCCGATTAGATTAAGCATATAAAGAAAATCAACAACGCGAGCGCGTTTGCTCGTGGCACCGCCGGGTAAATATTTCAGGCAGCCAGTGCTGAGCCTAAGATAAGGTACTTTCCTCACGTAAAATGGGTAAGCGATGGCGAGCGCAGGCAGGCAATAAAATGCCCAAGCGTTAACACCCCAGTGAAAGAGCCCATAGCTGGCCGCCCACTCAATCGCCTCGTTGCTGCGCGCAGGCACGCCAAACGGCGGTGAATCGAGATAGTACCCCCATTCGATGACCGCCCAATAGAGAAGCCCCGCGCCTATGCCTGCAGAGAAAAGCATCGCGATCCAGCTCAGATTGCCAAACTCGGGTCTACTATCCTCTGCGCCAAGGCGAACCGCGCCATAACGGCTAAAGCCGAGGTAGATAAGGAAAACGAAAACCGCAAGGCTGTACCATTGGTACAAGAAGCCTAAATTGTTGGTAAGAAAGTCATAGGCCTGCTCGATCAACTTGCCGGCAAGATCAGGCGCGAGCACCATTGGTAAAGAGAGNGTTACGATCGCGCCGACACTGGCGGAGAAAGTCCACCAATCTATAGTGTGTTGTGAGGCCTGCTTCGACTCCATAAAGCTCTCTCCGCGGTTCTGATTTTTTGTTTTTTATCGATCGAACAGTGCTTCACACAGGCTCGCGTAAGGATGCACGATCGCTTCGATTTGACTATCTAAGCGCAGCGTATTGCGATCATATTCACTGCTGAATGCTGGCCAGTCGACAAGATTTTCGCCGTTCGGATCGCCATGGCGAGCAAAGTTCACCCAGTAGTGCATCATGCTTTGCGTAAGCGCACGGTCGTCAGAGTTCGTCGGAAGCCACGCATCGTGTGTGTCAAAAACATATGGCAGTTCTGCGCCATGATAGGCGCCCATCTCAGCCGCTTGCTCTCCTACGCGGCGCCTAGAAAAATAATAGACCCACGTGCGCGCGCCAGTGTTTGCNGTCTCGCCGGCAAGCCTAAGAGACGGGCATGTGTAGTTGACGCTAGTGATCAGGCGATCGAGTTTAGAGGCTTCATCTAGCCCCTCCAGTGTACCGGTCACCGCGTTAATACGGCTACCCTCAACGTTTTGTGCAAGCCACTCGCTCGATGATTCATCCGGCTCTAAATACATTTTCCATTCGTCAGCATTGCTGCCGATAAGCAAATCGACAGGGTTCGCGCGGTTGTTGATAACCGCTTCAAGCGGAGAGGACGCCAAGCCTGCATCCAAGTGTGGATCGAATCCTGCCTCTGCGTAGACTTTTTGGGCCGCTGTGTCGATAGCGAGCACGGGAAGTTTGCGCAATGCCGCTATAGACGCCGACCCAGTGGCTTCTCCGAGCGCACTACCAAGGGTAAGCGCGTCGTCGCGGCTAACCGATTCTTGCAAAGCCCATCCAGCGCTCTGATGAATGACACGATTGAATAGCCCGGCAGCGCTTGGCATAGCGATCAGATGCGAAATATTGCTCGCCCCCGAAGATTCGCCTACGAGGGTAATATTTGTCGGGTCGCCACCGAGTCGCCCCGAATACTGTTTGATCCAATTAAGCGCCATGACGAGATCGGTGAGACCGAAATTACTTTCCTCTAGCTGAGGGTGCGCCATAAATCCGAACGGCCCTAGGCGATAGGCGACAGTGATGACGATAGCCTGATGGCGGGCGAGATTTTCGCCTAAATAGTTAGGCTCCCATGACCAGCCGCCACGGTTACTCCCGCCGTGAACGTAAACGATAATCGGGAGTGGGGCGCTTTCACCCATGCTGCTGGGTCGCCAGACATTGAGATAGAGGCAGTCTTCGCTTACGTCGGGCGCGATCACTGAATTTGGATCGCCACCGAATCCTGCAACAACGCCCTGATACCAGCGCGTGATATGGTCGCCTTGATAACAGGCGGGAGCAAATGAAACGGCTTGGTGCTGACCCACAGCGGCAATGTAAGGCTGTGCAGCGCGCCAGCGAAGTTCGCCGATAGGTGGCGCTGCGAAAGGCACGCCGAGAAAAGCGTCGACTGTGCCATCCATGTTTCGTGTGCCGAGATACTCTGCCGCACCGATAGTGAGGTGAGGCGTGTCGGCTGCATAAGCACTACCCGCAAAGAAAACAAGCGATAAGCTGGCCAGTGCGCGGGCGCTAATCATCTGATTGCGTTATCTGCACGACAACACAGCCGCCGAAACCGCCNTGTTCGATAAGTTCATGGGAGCGAGCAATGTCTGCGAGAGGAAGTACATGGGCGATGCGATGTGCGAGTTTACCCTCACGCAGCGCTGCCACAGTGTCCTCGACTGCGGCCTGTTTGGCGCTTTCTGGCATCGCGTAAACGATAACCATGCGCACCGTAAGATCCATAAACATCATGTCGCGGAACGGCAAGGTGGGCTCGCCGACGACAGTCGAAGAATAGGTGGCGATAGTGCCGCCAATAGCAATGCACTTCATGATTTCTGGCAGGTTGGCCCCAAATTCGACTTCGACAACGCGGTCGACTCTGTCGCCTGCATTAGCGGCGACAACGGATTCGCCCCAATTTTCTTCGCGATGATTGACCACCGCATCCGCGCCAAGCTGCAGGCAGAGTTCTTTGTCTGCTGCGTTGCTTGCCGTTGCAATAACCGTTGCGCCGCCGAGCTTTGCCCATTGGATGGCGTAGTAACCAACTCTNCCGGCTCCGCCTGTAACAAGAATGGTTTTTCCTACGACTTCACCGTCGGCATAGACGCAGCGATGTGCTGTCATTATCGGAATGCCAATACAAGCACCTACGTCGAAAGAGCACTCATCTGGCAGGGCTGGCGCGCGAATAGAATCAATTGCTACATAGTCGGCTGCACTGCCAAGGCGCCGACCATACTGAGCTTGGTAGACAAACACGCGCTCGCCGATTCTCGTTTGATCTACTCCCTCACCAACGGCTTCGATGACACCGGCGCCGTCGCTGTGTGGGATGACAAGTCCGCCGTCGAGGAGAGTGGGAAAGGCGCCAGCCCGCTTCTTTACGTCGGATGGATTGACGCCAGTGGTGTGAAGTCGCACAAGCACTTCACCGGGTCCGGCTTCGGGTTTTGGGAGATCGCCTACGATAAGCGCCTCATTTGCCGAACCAAACTTTTCGAACCACGCTGCTTTCATGTTGTTACTCCTACTCGAATACTTGTTTAGTCTATCCAGTTGGATAAACCTTCGGTATGACCGTCGATAGCTAACGCCTGGCCTGAAATATTGTGTCCTGCTGGGGAGCAAAGGAACTTGACCGTGTCGGCAATTTCTTTGGCGTCTACAAACACGCGCATCGAACTCTGACGAAGATANACATCGCGTATCGCACTCGNTGCAACNCCTCTCTCTTGTGCATCGCGCTCGATTACTCCATCTATTCGAGGCCCTTTTACGCTGCCGGGGCAGATCGCATTGACGTTAACTCCATCGGGCCCCATCTCCATAGCCCATGTTTTGGTGAGGCCGATTAGCGCCCATTTGGCTGCAACATAGGGCGAGCGAAGCGGGAACCCAAAGAGAGCCGCATTCGAGGCAATGTTAATTATGCTTCCCCGCGCCTTCTTGATGAAAGGTGTCGCTCTGCGCGTCGCATAAAATGCCGCATTAAGGTCGATCGCGATAGTCCTATCCCAGTCGGCAGGGGCAATATCTTCCACAGCGGCAGTTGGACCGGCGACACCGACATTGTTGACCAAAATATCTAAGCGGTTGCTGTGTGCGCCGATTTCGTCGAAAAGGCGATCAACTTCGGCAGGGTCAGCTGCGTCGCAGCAGGTGCCCTCAAAGTCTGGATTGGCTTCCAGACACGCAGCGATTGCCTGTGGGTCGATGTCACAAATATGAACTTTGATCCCTTCGGCCGCTAGGCACTCTGCTATTGCTCTGCCGATGCCATTTGCTCCGGCGGTAACGAGCGCAACGCGTTTCTCATCCATGTTTTAACTCTCTAAAGTCAACACTCAGCGTGGGTGGACTAAAACCGAGGCGCGCTGGGCAAAGATTAAATGTTTTTCGAGTCTCTCAGCCAAGAGTACAAGCATGCAATTGAATAAATCGTCACTATGCATGAATATTTCTCAAGACTTGACTCGCCATCGGTTATGAAATAAAAGCATAGGAGCAATTCATGCAATAGATTTTCTAATAAGGCATTTGATTNAAGGAGGGTGTTTGACCGGATTTCAGCAGCGCAGAAAATTGCCTCCGCTTAATGCGCTTCGCGCATTTGAGGCGGCGGCGCGCCACCTCAGCTTTAAAGATGCGGCACACGAGTTGAGCGTGTCGCAATCGGCTATTAGTCATCAGGTTAAGTCCCTAGAGCAGTCACTTAATACGCATCTATTTACACGAAAAACCCGCGCCGTAGANCTTACTCGTAAGGGTAAGCTGCTCTATCCGATCGTGCGTAATTCGTTCGATAGCATCGCAGAGGGCGCGCAGCTTATTCTCGAAGAGGCGTCGGTTTCGGTGCTTACACTGCACGTTTACTCGACTTTCACGATGCGATGGCTACTTCCGCGGTTACCACGGCTGCAAGAGTTCGATTCGAGTATTCAGGTGCGCCTTCANACGTCGCAGTCGGATGTCAATTTCGCACAAGAAGATATCGATGCGGNAATCATGGTCGGGCAACCCGTAGACAGCAATCTACACTACGACCATTTGTTCGACTGTGAATTGTTTCCGGTCTGCAGCCCAGCTTTTCTNGAGCGTCATGGGCCCTTCGAAACCCCAGAGCAGCTTGCCGGCCACCCAATTTTGCAAGTCTANCCNTCGGCCGGTGACTGGCATGTGTGGCTCGAAGGAAACAACGTGCGTGGCGTTTCTCCCGACAGCGGTTTGCAACTCGAAAGCTATGATGTCGCCCTGTCGAGCGCCACGCAAGGAATAGGCATAGCCCTTGGACAGCAGCCGTATATTTCAGATGAGATAGAAACGGGAGCGCTTATCGAGATATTTCCTAAGCTAAGGCTTAAGAATCCTAATCGCTGGTATTTAGTCTGCCGAANCGAAAAGCGAGACTCACCCAAGCTGNCCGCGTTTAGGCGGTGGTTGTTTTCACAAATTGAAGTGGACGATCAGCTATCNACTCGCTCGATTGGATAACGTTCAAGCACCGGCCCTAACGCTTCTTTCAGTGGATCGAGCCACTTTTCAAACGCCTGCCATTGCCCCATTCCACTTGCATAGATGGGTTGCCTAACCTGCTCCGAACTCGCAGTTCTAACAGCGCGTTTATTGTTATAGAACTCCAAACACGATTCCTCGAAAGGCAGTCCGCAGTAATCCAAAATCTTGCGCACCTGTGTTTCGGTGTCGTTAACCATGTCTTCGTACTGAACACGTAAAACGCGGCCAGGTAATACCGCGTCCCAATGATCCATAAGAGAAACATAGTCGCGGTAGTAGTTACCTATTCGTCTTTGACCGTAAGTAAAGCCTTGGCCTGAAGCAAACAGCTGCTTAAATCCACTAAAGCAGCAATCGAGCGGATGGCGCCTTGCATCAATGATTCGGGCGTTCGGAAGAATAAGATGAATAAGTCCAATATGACTGAAGTTGTTGGGCATCTTATCGATAAAATAGGGCTTCTGGGTTACGCGTTGAATCGCTGTGCTGTCGATATAGCCTTGTCCGTAACCTTCGATCTCCTCACTGCTTGAACGAGCAAGCCCGCCCGGATAGCGTGACGGGTCACCTCTTTTTGCTTTGCCTGAGAGTTTACGCGCAAGGGCAATGATGTCGGCGAGTTCGGCTGTGCCTTCGACCAGAGAGTGGCTTGCGAGTATTTGCTCGATAAGTGTGGAGCCCGAGCGAGGGAGGCCGACGATGAAAATGGGGTCTTTTCTGTCGCACCCTTTACCTTGATANTTTGCAAAAAAAGNGTCAGAGAAAAAGGCTTTGAGTTCTTCGGTATCGCTGTGAAACTTTTGACTGTCCCACGGAACATTTCTTCCTCTTACCTGATTACCCTTAACATACGCGGCCATTGCCGCTTGATGATTGCCGCGGTCTTCCTGAGCCTTGCCGAGTGAGAAGAGGAGATGGTAGTAGTCNCTAAACTCGCAGGCGCTGTCATTAAGCAGCTCTTCAATATGAGCGATCTGTTCATCGCTGAACCGATACGTTTTAAGATTAGCTAAGCTGTAGTATGCCTCGCCGACGCCAGTCGCGACCTCGACGCACTTTTCATAAGCCACGATGCAATCCTCGGTACGTCCAACCGCGCGCAGCGCGTGTCCATAGCTGAGGTAAGCTTGCCTATGATCTGGCCTAAGTGTGAGCACTGATTCGAAAAGCTCAATGGCCTCTTCGTATTCGTTCACCTCGACAAGCGTCGCTGCTTTTAGCATGCGCCAGTCAAGCCGACTCGAATCAAGCGCGAGTAGGTGGTCGAGTTGTTCCCGCGCCTCCTCATATCGATGCCGCTTGTAGAGGGCATTGGCCCACCCGTAGCGCGCCTCGGTNTATTTAGGTGCNAGCTCGACGGCTCTTGCTAGGAGTTTTTCGCCATCGCTTAGCGCGCCAAGGGCGATGCCGACTTCGCCTAAGAGGCGAATGCCATTAACGTCTGCNGGATTATCCTTAACATAGGGGCGAAGAATAGCCTCCGCTTTTCCAAACTGATTGGCCGCTATATGCTCGGCAGCTTTGATAAGATCTGCAGAGTAGGGCTTTTGGCTTCGTGTCATGTATGCGCTCGGCTCCGCGGGCTTTTTGCTGAGTGTAATAGATCACACCAAAAAAATCGCCGCAGTCAATTAAGACCTGCGGCGCAGAGGAGAGTTGTCCTATTTACACGGGACGCACTACTTGAAACGCATACCAACACTCACACCAAGGGTTCGAGGTCGATTAACTGTGACGAGGCGTTGAATATCCGCGCTGTTGATAAATAACTGCGCAACCTCGTTGGTAAGATTGTCGCCGAAGACTGTGAAATACCAGTTGTCCGCGTCGAATCGCCAAGTGGCATTGAGCAGACCGTATCCGTCCATCTGTTCACGATTAGATAGAAACAAGTCGTTCCACATGCTGTCGGTATAAGCGTAGTTCAATTGGAGAGTCGAAGGCATATCGAACATATTGACCGAGTAGCGAGCCGATAAAGTGAATTTATTATCGGGTGTAAAAGGCAGATCCTGCCCGCTTCGCGCGTCTGGTTCGGTCGCTGTGTTGTTAGCAAAATAGTTCTCGGTGAGCTCAGCTTGATTGTAGGCGTAGGAAAGCGAGAGCTCTAAGTTTTCTGTTGCGAGGTAAGTCGTATCAAATTCGATACCCTTACTTTCTGCTGTGCCAACATTGTCCACAAGGCCCAGAAGAGAGATTTCTCTATTAAAGAAACCGAGCTGTATATCGTCCCAGTCCATTAAGTAAGCCGCAGCGTTTAGGCGCAGGCGCCCATCCATTAACGTGCTCTTAAAGCCAACTTCATAGCTTTCTAGGTAATCGGGATCGAATGTGTCGCCGACGCCAGGTGCTCGATTGGCGCCGCCTGGTCGGTATCCCTCTGCGTAGTTGCCGTAGACCATCACCGATTCGTTCAGGTTATAGCTAAGATTAAGTTTGAGTATGCCATCATCGTATTCGGCTTTGCTTGCAACATTATCTGGTGGTCTGTTGTCGTCGAATGCGTAACAGCAGTTGGGCCAGAATACGGTGCCGACAAAGCCATCAAGNGTCGTTTCACCGTCNAACTGTCTATAGCCAAGAGTTGCGGTGAGGTCTTCGGTGAGGNGGTAGTTGATCTCGCCAAACAGNGCGATTTCAGAATCATTACGCACCTGATCGGTTTGGAAATAGAGATCGTTGAGTACCGCAGCCCCTCGATTAATCGGTGGCACAGACCACTGGCTATCGAAGGTTGTTTCTTGCTCAGAGAAAAACGCACCTACGATCCAGTCTAATCTCTCGCCTTGCGAAGCAAGCCTGAGTTCGTGTGTCTGAAATTGCAGTTCCGAGAAGTTTGAATACTGGATGCTGGGGTCTACACACGGGCCGAAATAGGAAACGTAGCAGGTGTAGTAAGGCTCGACTGCGCCATCAATTGAGTAATGCGAATAATCGCTGTAGGTATCGAAATCGCGATCGAGGTAAGAGCCAGCATAGGTTAGATCAGCGAACCCTAAGTCTCCTTCGAGCGTAAGNGCGAATTGCGACCACTCATCGGTCTGTTTGTCNTCAAAGAAACGCGCGACTTCGAAGTCATCGAGATTGACCGGGTCATGGTCCCACACACCGTCTGATTCGAGTTCTTGAAACATTGCCGAGGCTGTCGCAGTCCAGCTATCTGTTAAGTCAACTTTAAGTGCGGCTCTCAAGCCTTGCTTATTCGCTTCATTGAAGTCGTCTTCGACGAAGCCTTCATTAGTCCGTGTTATTCCGCTAGTTGGAAAAGTGATGCTGCCAGGGACTGCATCGATATAGCCGCCATCTTCATCCCACCAAGCGGTAAGGCGAAGTGCTGCGCGATCGCTGATCGGAATGTTCACGAAACCCTCGGCCATGTAACCATTGCCGCCTTGCGAAATAGTTTCTGTACTGAGATCGAAGCCCGCATCGAAGCTTTCGGTATCGGGCTGGTTAGTAATAATCCGAAGATTGCCAGCCTGCGATGAGGCGCCATAGAGCGTGCCCTGAGGACCCATTAAAACCTCAATGCGCTCGACATCGTATACATGCATATCTAGGTTGAATCCGATCGCTGTCACCGGTTGCTCGTTTAGGTAAACCGCAACCGAAGGGCCTTGCAGCGATTGATTAGAGTTGCCGCCTTCGGAGATGCCGCGCATAAATAGGTTGGCCTGTCCTGGGCGCCGCTGCGTGTAAGACACCGAGGGCAACTGCTTTACATAGTCTTGAAAATTATTAATGTTTAGATCGTCGAGGGTGCTTTGATTGAGCGCAGTAATTGAAGACGGNACCTTCTGCAGGTCTGTCGCGCGCTTCGTTGCCGTAACGATAATTTCTTCGAGACGAATAGGCTCTTGAGCGAGAGACAGCGAAGGAACCGCCAGCGCCGCAACAAGTGTTGTGCGAGAAGCTTGTTTAATATGCCAAGCAAGTTTTTTCGGTGAAGAAGGAACGTGGTGCACTATCCGATTGGGTAGCCTTTTAACCATGGCGAACTCTCCTGTCGCAATTTGACTGATTT
>JGI26081J50195_1000788_pt1 | contig 13060 bp, 14 predicted proteins | sample SaaInl74LU_5_DNA_FD_50195 | JGI IMG/M metagenome (IMG submission 50195) | reverse complement strand
AAATTACTTGTAATGAGTAATTCAGAGATAAGGACGAAGATTTACCTGACGGTTATTGAGCAAAGTTAGGTTTTGCTTCATACCGTTAAAGCTTTTGCAAGGGGATGAAATCTGTGCAATAGGCAAGACATCCTCCTTATTTTATCGGCGTACCTCATGAGGGTCTAATCAGAATTACTAAACTTGTAATAAGAGTTCAAAACTGTTCTGGAAGCATTAAATTCATATCGTTCGATAATTGTTCAAGGCGAAGGTCTTTACAAAGAAAAAGGATCCAAGTTTATTGGCTTGGCAATTCGTTGTTATAACGAGGAAGAAGCGAAAGAACATCTTGAAAATTGGAAAAAAGAACATCATCAAGCGCGACATTTATGTTACGCGTATCGCTTTGGACTTGATGGTTCTGTTTATCGAGCAAACGATGATGGAGAGCCTTCAAACTCGGCGGGAGCTCCTATTTTAGGACAATTGCAGTCTTTTGAAATAACAAATGTTCTGGTTGGTGTCGTTCGGTATTACGGAGGGACGAAATTGGGAGTTGGTGGCTTGATTAATGCGTATCGAACCGCGGCAAAAGAAGCTTTAGAAAGCACGAAAATTGTGACTTTTGAAGTTTTTGAACACTTGGTTATCTCATTTGACTATCCAGATATGGTTTCTGTAATGAATTGCCTCTCGAAATGGGGGCTTGAAATGGATCGACACCGATTTGAGGAGTCTTGTGAAATTGAAATCAGTTTGCCCATAAAAAAGAAAGCAGAAATTACTTCGGATTTTAAAGAGTTCGAGACAATAAAAATTTTAAATAAAGGTATTTACTAATGGAATTATTAAGAAAACTAGTGGAGGTACGCGCTGCCTCAAGTGATGAGGGAAGGATGAAAGATTTTCTGTTGAGTTATGTGCGTGAAAATTCCAAGGATTGGAAAGTACAGCCTACAATCTATGAGGGACGCCAATTTCAAGACTGCATTATTTTAGTCTTTGGAAAGCCGAGAACAGCAATTTATGCACACATGGACTCTATCGGTTTTTCTGTGGGATATGAAAAGGAACTCATTAAGATCGGAGGACCAAGAGCTATCGATGGAATGCAATTGGTTGGTTCGGATAGTCAGGGTGAAATAGAGACGGAATTAATGCTAATTGAAACGGAAGAAGAAACCTCGATTCAGTATGTTTTCGATCGAGAGATTGATCGTGGAACCATCTTAACATTTAAACCTAATTACCGTGAGACAACGGAGTACGTTCAATCTCCTTATATGGATAACAGGTTGGGAGTTTGGAACGCATTGCAAGTGGCCGAAACGTTGGGGAATGGTGCAATCGTTTTTGGGACTTACGAGGAGCATGGAGGAAATACGGTGGCAAGCTGTGCACGTTTTTTAATGGAAGAATATCATGTCTTTCAAGCGCTGATCTCCGATATTACCTGGGTGACGAATGGCGTTACTCATGGAGGAGGAGTTGCCATTTCGATGAGGGATAGTGGGCTTCCGCGGCGATCGTATTTAGATCGGATTATTGAATTGGCAAAAGCGTCTAAAGTCGATTTTCAGCTTGAAGTGGAATCAGCAGGTGGCAGTGATGGTGGTGTTTTACAGAAAGCATCTTTACCAATCGACTGGTGTTTTATTGGTGCGGCGGAAGATAACGTACATACGCCCGATGAGAAAGTGTTTAAGTCTGACATTCATTCCATGGTTGAATTGTATAAATATTTGATGGCAAATCTGTAAGGTTGATTGCGCCAAATTAATAATTCAACTATTGTTTTTTGTAACTTGTGATCAATGAAGTCAAAAAAAGTTTGCCAATTATATTCTTACAATAGTGATCATTTCAACTTAAAGGAAGATGATGAAGATTACTTTGTGAATGAATATTCTTACGAGAATCTCCCAAGCGACGAAGTTCATTGGTTGAATTTTCATCGAATTGAAAAGAAAGAACTGATCACTCAGTTTTTTAAAAACCAGAATTTTGATCAACTTGTTCTAGAAGATGTTTATGCACGAATGCGTCGACCGAAACTAGAGGAGTATGACGAATATTTATTCTTCTCATTGCGCTCTGTTTTACCTCCAGAGTCTAATACGGCTCGGTTAGAACAAGAGCAATTGAGCTTCATTTTAGGGAAGAATTATTTGGTTTCCTTACAAGAGAAATCTTCTGATTTTTTTCAAGACGTGCGCGGACGAATTGAATTGAAAAAAGGGACCATTCGCGATAAAGGTGCAGATTTCCTTCTTTTTCGCCTTCTCGACGCTACAATTGATAACTACTACAAGGTGGTAGAGTACGTCAATGAGCGCAGTCGTATGCTAGAACCGAAAATTATAGATGATCCAGACAGTGAGCTGCTTAAGGAAATCGAAATGCAAAAGCGAAAGTTACTCGTAATGCGGAAAATTGTCGGCCCGTTGAAAGACATCACACTTTCTCTCGAAAAAGTGGAGAATAACTTACTTTCCAAACAAAACATTCATTACTACGTCGATCTGAAAGACTCTTGTTTGGCGATTTTAGATGACATCGATAGCACGATAAGTTTGCTAGACGGATTAACCAACTTGTATTATGCGGTCCAAGGGCAAAAGATGAACGAAACGATGAAAGTTTTGACGGTCATCAGCGCGATTTTCATTCCCTTGACGTTTTTGGCAGGAATTTATGGTATGAACTTCCATAACATTCCCGAATTGAGGTCGCCTTACGGTTATTTCATTTTGCTCGGAGTTATGGTGATTATCACTATACTGATGATCATCTATTTCAAACGAAAAGGTTGGTTAAAAAATTAGCGGAAGTGTCCTAAAATAAAGCAAGCTAGAACGAGGTAATCCAAAAGCGAAGAAGCATCTTCGTGCTGTTCCACGTGAATTTCACTTTGTTGGCAATGAAAATGCGGTACAAAAGCATGCGCGAGCATCAAGGTGGCGGCAACATACATTAACAAGTATCGCATTAATTTCATACGATAAAGTTCCGATTAAATTCTAGAGATAAATGAGTTTCATACGAATTAAGAAGAGTTCTAATTCGTCAATTGACTTATTATAATTTGACTACGATTTATTAGGCGTGAGGAAAAGCGAAGAGATTTTTCTGTAACGAGAGAATTAAATTGTCTGTAGTTCGCACAGAATGAAGAAGCCCCGAAATCAACTTTCGTTGAAATCGGGGCTTAAGATATATTCAAATTTGTAGACTACGCCATTACTTTNGGAGCNGCAGACAANATTGCCTCGCTNGTTTCCGATTGGTATTGTTCGAAGTTNTTNACGAATTTATTNGCAAGNTTNTTTGCTGTNTCGTCGAATGCNGCTTTATCAGACCATGTGTCTTTTGGATTCAAAATATCGCTTGGTACACCTTCACATGATGTTGGGATTGCCAATTCGAAGGTTGGCTGCGTTTGGAACTCAACGTTATCCAATTTACCTGTCATTGCTGCAGTGATCATTGCTCGTGTATACTTCAAGCTCATGCGCTCACCAACACCGTAAGATCCACCAGACCAACCTGTGTTCACTAACCAAACATTTACTTCAGCTTCCGCTAATTTTTGACCAAGTAACTCAGCATATTTAGCAGGGTGAAGTGGTAAAAAGGCAGCTCCAAAACAAGCAGAGAATGTTGTTTGAGGCTCTGTGATTCCCATTTCAGTTCCTGCAACTTTAGCTGTGTAACCTGACATGAAATGGTACATTGCTTGTTCAGTCGTCAATTTTGAGATCGGAGGTAAAACACCGAATGCATCACATGTTAAAAAGAAAATGTTCTTTGGAGCTCCGCCTTTCGATGGAACAGCGATATTATCAATGTGATGAATAGGGTAGGATACTCGTGTATTTTGAGTGATCGAGCCGTCTTTGTAATCTGGAGTTGAAGTTCCTTCTACAAAGCCAATGTTTTCTAAAATGGCACCAAACTTAATGGCGTCATAGATTTGAGGCTCTTTTTCTTGAGAAAGATCGATTGTTTTAGCGTAGCATCCACCTTCGAAGTTGAATACAGTGTTTTCTGCCCAGCCGTGCTCATCGTCACCAATCAAACGTCGGTTCGGATCTGATGACAATGTTGTTTTACCAGTACCTGACAAACCGAAAAAGATTGCAGTGTCTCCGTCTTCTCCAATGTTCGCTGAGCAGTGCATAGAGAGAATGTTCTTCTCGTGTGGTAGAATGTAATTCAACACTGAGAAAATTCCTTTTTTGATTTCTCCCGTGTATCCTGTTCCACCGATGACAATCATTTTCTTAGTGAAATTGATTACGGCAAAGTTGTGTTGGCGTGTTCCATCGATTTCAGGATCTGCCATGAACCCAGGTGCACATAAGATGTGCCAGTCTGGATCGAAGTGTTTAACTTCCTCATCAGTTGGTCGAAGAAACATGTTGTAGGCAAACATGTTAGACCACGGAAATTCAGTTACTACGCGAAGGTTGAGACGGTAATCGTCATCAGCGCCTGCATAAGCGTCACGCACATAAACGTCTTTTCCGTTTAAGTATGCTTTTACGCGATTGTAAAGAGCATCGAATTTTTCTGGGGTAAATTTAATATTGATATCTCCCCACCATACAGATTTTTCTGTGTTTTCGTCACAAACCACGAAGCGGTCCTTTGGAGAACGTCCAGTGAATTCGCCTGTTTGAATTGCGATTGCACCTGTGTCCGTCAAGACTCCTTGCCCGTTAATGATTGTGTCTTCAACAAGTTCTGCTGGCGACAAGTTCCAAAATTGATTTCCTAGATTGTTAAGTCCGATTGACTCAGATAGATTGGCATTCGTTCCTTTCTTACCAAATACGTCCATAATAATAGTTTCATTCGCTTTAGCGCGAGATTAACACTACAAAGTTAAACGATTCTCGTTCAAATATGGTTAGCATCGGACTTGAGTTTCCCACAATTGGATGAAAATATTGTTAACATTTACATAAGATAGCGGTTTGACTGTGGAAAAAAATACTTAGACTAAGTCGCGAAGTGCCTCAATTGCTGAACGTACATTTCTTCGGATATCGAGTATACTGGCGTCCATCATGTAGCAAGGAGCGGTAACAATTTTATTTTCTTTATCAATAAGAATTTCTTCTACTGTTTTCATTTCAGTCGTCGCACCGAGCGATTCAAGCCCGCTTGAGAAACTTTTAATATCATAAGGTGATTCCATTTCATCACTACCAATAGTCATTTTTGCATGAATGTTAGACCCTTCAAGGGCTTTTGCCATTACTACTGGGCTTACGCATAAGGCTGCAACTGGTTTTCCAACGTTCAGGAGATTGACAATTAGTAATTTCACTTCTGGAAGAATGGATCCGTCCGGCCCATCGAAAGCCCAACTCGTAAAATTCTTCGCACTTCCAAACCCACCAGGAATAACCAACGCATCAATATCCACGGGATCAATATCCATAATGTTTGAAACGTTTCCTCTGGCAATTCGCGCACTTTCGACCAACATATTTCGCTTCTGAGGCATTTCTTCACCAGTAAGATGATTGACAACATGATGCTGATTCTTATCTACTGAAATACAGACTGCCTGCGCACCGATTTCAGCAATGGATAATAAAGTCATGGTTGCTTCGTGAATTTCTNCTCCATCGTAGACACCACANCCAGAAAGTAAAACTCCGATTTTCATTGGTAAATAAATTTTAAAGGTTCTGTGAATCCCTCCAAGTTAAGAACAATTTCACTTCCGCGCTTTTTTTCGAGTGCCAATTCTGATAAATCAGCTTCTATTGTTTCGTACACAAGAGATTCACACATATCACCATTATTTTTGTGAATCAACTTGATTGAGCGCTGAGGTGGTAAGGACTTAGCAACTGCTTGCGAACCTATCAATTGAAAGTCGTGTCGTTCGCAACCGCCAGAATACTGAATGTTGATGTACATTTTATTCCCTTCGATACTCGCGGATTGAATTTCATAAAAATCACTTCGTTGTGATATGTCTCCAATTCTAGCTTTTACTTGATACGGACGTTTTGGTTTCGAGTCGGTTATTTCTTCATCTGGGTATTCTGTTGGATCGGCATTCTCCTGATCTATTGATACTTCTGTAGTAGTATCCGTGTCCGTAGTTTCATTCGCAACTTCTTCCTGCGACTTACATGCGGTAAATCCAACGATAATTAAAGAAAGGATAAATAGATATTTCATGATTCGATTTTTCAGGTATGTTTCAAATATAGTACCATTCACAAGAAAGAGTTTGAATTCTGCTGTTCAAATCTTCAAAATTAATAGGGCATCTTTAATTATACTGTATCTTTGCGCCATGAAGACGAAGACCCTTAAAAAGAACAAGGTGAATGTAGTGACTCTCGGTTGCTCAAAAAATATATTTGACTCTGAAGTCATGATGGCTCAGTTGAAAGCGAACAAATTTGACGTAGAACATGAGTCTATGGAAGATGATGCTGAAATTGTAATCATCAATACTTGTGGATTTATCGACAATGCGAAACAAGAATCCATTGACACTATTTTGCGATATGCGGAGGCGAAAGCCGATGGTATGGTCGATAAAGTGTACGTTACGGGATGTCTTTCAGAACGTTATCGCGACGAGTTGGAAACGGAAATTCCAGATGTTGATGCTTATTTCGGCACTAGGGAATTGCCGCGTCTTTTGAAAACATTAAAAGCAGATTACAAGCATGAATTGGTCGGGGAACGTCTTTTGACGACTCCCTCACACTATGCTTATTTCAAAATTGCAGAAGGCTGTGATCGTCCGTGCTCGTTTTGCGCGATTCCTCTCATGCGTGGAAAACACAAGTCAACTCCGATGGAAGAATTGGTTGCTCAAGCGAAAGGTCTTGCTGCAAAGGGGGTGAAAGAACTCATGCTAATCGCACAAGATTTAACGTATTACGGACTTGATATCTATAAAAAACGCGCATTGGCGGAATTGCTCCAGGAACTTGAAAAAGTGGAAGGCATCGAGTGGATTAAATTGCATTACGCATACCCGAGTGGTTTCCCAATGGAAGTTATGGATGTGATGCGAGAAAGTTCCACAGTCTGTAATTATATTGACATTCCTTTGCAACATGGATCAACTCGAATGTTGAAAGCAATGCGTCGCGGAATTGATCGAGAAAAGACAGAGAAATTAATCGAAGAAATGCGTGCAAAAGTTCCAGGACTTGCTGTTCGTACAACCTTAATTGTTGGTTATCCAGGTGAGACTGAAGAAGACTTTCAAGAAATGTATGATTGGGTAGAACGTTCAAAGTTTGATCGCTTAGGAGTTTTTACCTATTCACATGAAGAGAATACCCATGCTTATAACTTCGAGGACGATGTGCCAGAAGAAGTGAAGAAGGAACGCGCGGATCAAATTATGGAACTGCAATCTGGGATCAGCTATGAGTTGAACCAACAAAAGATTGGTAAAACATTCAAAGTGCTTTTTGATCGTGTAGAAGGTGATTATTTTATCGGAAGAACAGAGTTTGATTCTCCAGAAGTTGACAACGAAGTTTTAGTGCGTAAGGATGCCGATTATATTCGANTAGGTGATTTTGCTGAGATTAAAATTACAAAAGCAGATCACTACGATTTGTATGGAGAAGTAGTAAAGTAAACCCAATTCTGTAGTTCGCGAAGATTGAATCAAAAAATATATTTTTTTCAGCTAAACCTGTTAAGTAAAGAAGAACACTTGAATCGGAAGTCGTTCGCTTAAAATTACTTTAGGATTTTGATTTAAACCGTTATAAATTTGTTGGGATATTTATTGCTGCTACACATACTATGGAGAAAATAGTTCATTCAATTTTTAATTCATTTTTTCAGACCAAACGTACTGTCAAAAACGTGGAAAAAATGATTGTCGTCCTTTCAATTTTATTTATCGTCGGAGCGTACTCNTATATTCTGATGACATTAAAATCGTAATCGCTTGATCATTTCTGATTTCTGGGATGGAAAGAAATAATTGCATCCTTCAGGAATTGTTGATCTAGATGCGTATATATTTCCGTCGTTGTGATGGATTCATGCCCAAGCATTTCTTGAATTGCCCTCAAATTGGCTCCACCTTCCAACAAATGCGTTGCAAATGAGTGTCGAAATGTGTGCGGTGAGATATTCTTTTTAATGCCAGCTTCTTTTGCAAGATTCTTGATAATTGTAAAAATCATCACCCTCGTCAACTTGGCACCGCGTCGATTTAAAAATACATAGCTTTCGTTTCCAGGTTGTATGGTTGAATGCCTGCGAATTCCTTGATCGTAAATTTCTATTTCCTTTTTCACCGTTGGACTTACAGGAACCAATCGCTGCTTATTCCCTTTACCAATCACTCGAATAAATCCTTCTTCAAAAAAGATTTCTTCGAAACGGAGATTCACCAATTCAGAAACCCGCAATCCACAACTGTATAATGTTTCTAGAATGGCCTTGTTACGATGTCCTTCTTTCTTGCTGAGGTCAATGGTATCAATTAATAAATCGATTTCTTCAATCGTAAGGACTTCGGGCAATTTCCTTCCGATTTTTGGCATTTCTACCATTTCACTTGGGTCTACAGAGATGATTCCGTCTAGGAGCAAATAATGAAAGAATTGCTTGATGCCACTGAGGATTCTAGCTTGAGTTCTAGCGCTCAAACCAAGGTCATACAATTCTTTAATAAAAGCATTAAGGTGTTCAATTCGGATCTCCGTTGGTTCAATTTTGAGCGATTCTGCAAATTCACGGAGCTTGTGTACATCATTTTGATAAGCGAAAATCGAATTCTCCGCAAGTCCTTTCTCAATTTTCAGATATGAAACAAAATCCTTAATATAGCGCAGCCAAGTCATGAAATATGAAGATTCTAATTATCAACGGTCCAAATCTTAATCTCCTCGGAACCCGTGAGCAACAAATATATGGGAATGAGACATTCGAAATGTATCTGGAGCAGTTGAAATTCAAGAAAAGTGCTTCTATCGATTATTTTCAATCGAATGTGGAAGGAGAGATGATCAATTTCATGCAGGATTCAGATCACGATGCGATCATTTTAAATGCTGGCGGTTACACGCATACTTCGGTGGCAATAAGAGATTGTATCAAAGCAATCGAAGTTCCTGTAATTGAGGTTCACATCAGCAACATCGCAAATCGCGAATCTTTTCGTCATACCTCTATGATTAGTCCAGTGGTCATTGGATGTATTTTTGGGTTTGGATTGGAGGGATATTCCCTCGCAGTGGATTACATTCAGAATTATTTGGTGTATCACAACAAATGATGCCGTGAACGTTCACTCCTCCGAGATTACTTAAATAAGCGCTGATTGAGTTGGGAGAAATTTCTTACTTTTTTCGCATAGAAATTCCAGATGACATTGCCTTTAAACAATCCCACAGCGTTGAATGCAGAGCTAGCTTTCTTGATTGCTTGTCGCTTTCGAAGTAGTGTTGTCGATTTCCGATAAACGTAGAAGTGAGCTTTGAGTACAGCCCAGAAGTTTTTAAATTCTCCTTTAAATAGGAAACTGTAGGCCGCAATTCCGTCTAAAGTCATTCGCCAAAACAATTTCGGAAACAAAAACCCTTCGTGATTTTTAATCAGCATGACGAGTCCATTGCGAAAATTCAAATACGTTTTTTTCGGAGATGAATAGGGAAGTGCTCCGCCGCCAGCATGGTATAGAACAGAACTTGGGATTACCATGAATTTACCTCCGCGTTTTTTTATTCTCCAACAGAGGTCGATTTCTTCCATGTGGGCGAAAAAATCTTCGTCAAATCCACCGTGTTCGTGAAAGATTTCAGATCTAATCATCATAGCGGCACCTGTAGCCCAGAAAATCTCCATAGCGTTTTCGTATTGCCCATGATCTTCTTCTATTTGATGAAAAATGCGTCCACGACAAAAAGGAAAGTAGTTTTTATCTAGAAATCCCCCCGATGCGCCAGCATGTTCGAAGCTACTTTTGTCTTTAAATGAACGAATTTTGGGTTGGCAACCACTTATGGACGGGTCTTTCATGCATTCGTACAACGGATCTAGCCAATTCTCTGTCACTTCAACATCACTGTTTAAAAGGACATAAAAGGTGCTGTCTACTTTTTTTAGTGCGTCGTTATACCCTTTCGCAAAGCCACCATTTTCAGTATTTTCAATAATTTTAACAGTAGGATAATTCGCACGGACATAAGCAACGGAATCATCTGAGGAAGCATTGTCTGCGACGAATATTTGTGCATTTCCAGAACAGTCCACGACATTGCCTAGGAATTCCTTCAAAAAGTTAATTCCATTCCAATTAAGGATTACTACAGCTACATCTTCCATGAGCGGCAAAAGTAGCACATTATCAGAAATATTCTAGTACTGTCTGAAGTCATCCAAACTATTCTGTCCCCATTTATCGATAACATGGGAGTTTGGATTGTCAACGTCGCCATTTCGCGTGTTTCTTTTCGATAATTCTTGCTGCCACGCGCTGTTCTTTAATTCCCCGATCATATCAGAGTGCAAGAGGCGATAGGTATTGTTTACCAAATCCGGATTGTAGAAGATGAAGCGCTTGTTACTGAATGCTCCAATTTTGTTGTACTGCCATATTTCATAAGGATATTCCATATTGGAGACTTCGCGATTGATAATATTTGTCGGAGAACCGTATTGAAGGTAAACACGTCCACGATCTGTTTCGAATCCTTCCTGGAAATTATTGGCATAGATTTTCTCAACAAACTGCACTTGTCTTTTGTACGAAAGCCACTCATCGTAAGCGTTGATTCCCGCGGTTACTAACCAGTATTGTTGAATGAATTTTCGAACAGCGTCTCCATCGTTACCTTTGAGCAGTTCAACAATGTTTTTGACTTCATTCGCTTTTGAAATTGGAATCAAACTTTCCAGATAATAGCCCACGCTATCTTCTGGGATACTCGATTGAAACATTGGATCGACAATAATATCACCAGCGAATAAGTCAACCTCTTGGTCATTGCTTCTTTCAAATTCATAGAGTTGGGTTGCCAGTTCGACATTGGCATCACTTAGTATTGTGTACTTCAACACATAAGTCCCCGTTAATATACGATCCAGTTGAATTTTTCGGAAAACTGGCACGACATCGCTTGTGGAATATTCCGAAATCATTTCAAATTCCTTTAAAATATCTCCGCTTTGTGCATCAATAATGGATTGTTTAATTCTGAAAGTCGAATCTCCGAAAAGCGTCGAATTGTACACTTCCATATAAACAGGCAGTGCGTCGAGCTGTTCTGGATAGAATGTTGATATTCTCGGAATGATATTGTATCCAGATTTAAAAAATATGGAGTTGGGATCACCTGCAGTCGCAATTTCAGCAACTTCGATATCCGACAGTGAAATGGCATCTCCCATGTCTTCTACGAGAATGGGCATCGCTGCTGTGAGAGCTTCGTTCGTGGTGTTTAAGTCTGTGAGTCGAATATGGAACTCGTATTCACCTGGAAGTAATTTGTAGCGCTGTAAGTCGAAAAAGTCTTCGATAATGCTATCCCGCATTAATGGAGATGAAAGTCGATATGCGTTTGAAGCTACAATACTGTCGGAATTTTGAACTGAAGTCTCAACGAGCACATCAGCAATAAGTCCGCCTTCGACACCGGTATAAGCCAAAGAATATCCTACGAATTGAAAATTGAATTCTACATAGTTTCCAATTCCCGGTGCATAAAATTGTTTGTTATCGACGTAAGCTCGCAATTGTTTTTGTGCAGTAGAAATCGAAATGCTGGCGAAAAGCGTTAAAAAAATCGCGGTTAGTTTCATCGTTGAGAGTTTTGTAGGGTAAAGATACGAAATACAAGTCGTTTGAAAGTTGAACGTACTGATTGTTGATTCATGTGGGTGAAAAATTCTGTAAAGTGTTGACTCAAAGAAGGGAATGGAAACGGCGAAAAAAAAATGTTAGTTATCGTGAAAAAAAAATGTGGAAACTCTTGCGGATATTTAACTTTTGAGTACTTTTGGCGCGGAGAATTGGCAGAGTGGTCGAATGCACCGGTCTTGAAAACCGGCGTACCGCAAGGTACCGGGGGTTCGAATCCCTCATTCTCCGCCAAAGAAAAGAGTTTCACTTTGTGAAGCTCTTTTTTTGTTTGCTGTGATGGGATGAGAACCAAGTTCGAGCCGCAGCGAAGCGGAGCCCAATCAAACTTTTGCTTCACAAAACGGTTTGATAATCCCTCATTCTCCGCCAAAGAAAAGAGTTTCACAGTCCGTGAGACTCTTTTTTTATGCATCAAATTTTGGGGTTCTGCCCATTGGGTTCGGAGTTGGCACTGGCGTTTGCTTTTCGAAAGCTGTCGCTTTCTCTTCTCATTTTTCATTTATCCTTCCGATTTCAATTCCTTTTTACAATTGCATTCTGATGGCAACTAGACTTAACCCTGACTGCTCAGCGTCGAAATAGAACTAAATCNATATAATTCTTAACCGAATTCTGAGGATCNCATGGAATTTCCTATTAATCCCCTTCTTTATTCCTTATATTTGTATTCTGATTGAAATTCTCAGAGATTTTAAGCAGGTTATTATTCATTTTAAATCCAATAATGGGGAAATCACAAGAAACTTTTAACAAGAAAGAAAAAGAAAAAAAACGTTTAAAGAAGCGGGAAGACAAGAAGAAAAAAGCGGAAGAGCGTAAAGCGAATTCACCGGGTTCAGGTCTTGATGCAATGATGGCATACGTTGACGAATTTGGAAATATCTCAGATACTCCGCCAGATCCAACGAAGAAAAAGAAAGAAGTCAAAGCAGAGAATATCGAAATTGGTGTTGCGAAAAGAGAGGATGTAGAAGTAGAGACTGTTCGTAATGGACGTGTTGAGTTCTTCAACGATGCCAAAGGATTCGGTTTTATCAAGGAAACAGNTACCGACGAAAAGTTCTTCGTTCACATTAATGGTTGTGAAGAAGAAATTGCTGAAAACGATAAAGTTTCTTTTGAACTAGAGCAAGGTCTTAAAGGGATCAATGCAGTTCGAGTTAAGAAAATCTAAAAATATTTCAATGGTTGAATTCGATT
>JGI26081J50195_1000782_pt1 | contig 13121 bp, 10 predicted proteins | sample SaaInl74LU_5_DNA_FD_50195 | JGI IMG/M metagenome (IMG submission 50195) | reverse complement strand
AAAGAGCGATTAACTCACGCTCTTAAATGTGAATTAGCGATTATTCTTTCTATTTCCACCTTGTCGTCCTCCGCCTTGTCGACCACCACCATTTTTCTTACGATTCGCAAAAAATTCTTGTTTCCGCTTTTGTTTTTCCTTTTCGAATGCCTTCTTTTCGGCATTGTTCATCGGTTTTTCCGTTTGTGGATAAGGGTTATCGTCAACAATTTCAATCTTCTGATCGATCAATTTTTCGATGTCTTTGATGTATTGATTTTCTTCTGGTTCGCAAATAGAAATCGAAATTCCTTCTTCGCCAGCACGTCCACAACGTCCAATTCTATGCACATACGTCTCAGATTCGTTCGGAATGTCATAGTTTATTACATAACGTAATTTATCGATGTCTATTCCACGTGCTGCAATATCTGTAGCAACTAAAAGACGAACTTTACCATCTTTAAAATCCTGAAGTGCTCTTTGACGTTGGTTTTGAGATTTGTCCCCATGAATAGCTGCGGCATCAATTTTTTTCTTGCGAAGATTCCTTACAATGCGATCTGCACCATGTTTGGTTCTCGAGAAGAGTAACACCTGGTCCAAATCTGGATTTTTCAGGATATGAAGTAGCAATTCTCCTTTCGTTCCTTTGTTGGTGGGATACAAATATTGTTGAATGGTTTCAGCGGTTGAAGAAACGGCATCTACGGCAATTTTCTCCGGATCTCTTAGGATTTCAGAAGAGAGAATCATAATGTTTTTCGGCATCGTAGCTGAAAAGAAAAGTGATTGTCTGTCCTTTGGAAGTTTCACCAACAATTTTTTGATGTCGTGAATGAATCCCATATCAAGCATACGGTCGGCTTCGTCCAAAACGAAATACTTTACGTCTCTTAATGAAATAAATCCTTGGTCCATAAGGTCAAGCAAACGACCAGGTGTTGCGATCAGTACATCGATTCCTTGTCTTAATCGACCTGTTTGTGAATTTTGATTCACGCCTCCGAATATTACGGTACTTTCGATATTCGTGTATTTGGAATACGCTTTTACGCTTTCTCCAATCTGAATGGCCAATTCTCTAGTTGGCGTCACGATTAAGGTCGATATTTTTCTTTTTCCTTGCGCATCACCTTTATCTATCAGAAGGTTCTGTATAATAGGAATGGCAAATGCTCCCGTCTTTCCAGTTCCCGTTTGGGCACTTCCAAGGACATCTCTTCTGTCCAAAATAAGTGGAATTGCAAGTTTTTGAATAGGTGTTGGTTCTGTATAATTTTCATCCTTTAATGCTTTAAGTATTTCAGGAATCAAGTTTAAATCTTCAAATTTCATGTATTGATTTTGGTTTTTGACGGACAAATGTTCCGACAATATTTGCGGCTTTGCGCAAGTGTTAATAGGTTAAAGTTACTGATAACATTTAACAACCGTTTTTTCGCACTTTGCGAAGGGGTAAATAGAGGTAGGGTATTAATTGGTTTTGTCGATTTTAGAGAGCATATTATTTCTTTCTGAAGAAGATTTTAATCGGAACTCCGGTGAAATAAAATTGTTCTCGCAGACGATTTTCAACGAATCGCTTGTAACTGTCTGGAATATACTGAGGTAAGTTGCAGAAAAATGCAAATGCTGGAGCGTGAGTCGGCAGTTGCTGTACGTACTTTATTTTAATGTATTTCCCTTTGACAGATGGAGGTGGTGTCGCTTCAATGATTTCCAACATGACCTCATTCAGTTTCGATGTAGAAATTTTTTGAATTCGGTTTTGATAGACCTCAGTTGCTGTTTCTAATGCTTTGTGAATTCTTTGTTTAGAGAGGGTTGAGGTAAAAATAATGGGAACATCATTAAACGGTGCCAGCTGCTCCTTTATTTTTTCTTCGTACTCCTTCATCGTGTTGCTTTCCTTGTTTTCAACCAAGTCCCACTTGTTTACAAGAACGACAACGCCCTTTGAGTTCTTTTCTATGATGTAGAAGATGTTGAGGTCTTGCTTTTGAATGCCTTCTTGCGCGTCTATCATGAAAATACAAACGTCTGAATTCTCAATGGATCGAACGGATCTTAAAACAGAGTAGTATTCAATATCTTCATGAACTTTTGCTTTTTTCCGAATTCCAGCGGTATCAATCAAAATGAAATCAAAACCAAAGGCATTGTAACGCGTATTGATCGAGTCTCTTGTCGTACCGGAGATATTCGTTACGATATTTCGTTCTTGACCCGTCAGCGCGTTTACCAAAGACGATTTACCAACATTTGGTTTTCCGACAATGGCAAAATGTGGCAATTCTTCGCGTTCATGATCGTCTTCGTCTTTTTCAAACATTTTCACGATGTCGTCAAGAATTTCTCCTGTTCCACTTCCGTTTGCAGCAGAAAGATCGTAAACATCTCCTAGACCAAGAGACCAAAATTCAGACGATAATCCGAAACGTTCGGTATTGTCCACTTTATTGGCACCGATATAGACTTTCTTTTTTGCTTTACGGAGTAATTCAGCAACGGTTAAATCCAAATCGACAATACCCGTCATAACGTCAACCATAAAAATGATGGCATTCGCTTCTTCGATGGCTATTTCTACTTGTTTTCGAATCTCGCCTTCAAAAATATCATCAGAACCTTTGGCATAACCTCCAGTATCGATTACAGAAAATTGTACGCCGTTCCATTCTCCTCTGCCATATAGCCGATCTCGAGTAACTCCACTAACCTCTTTAACGATAGCCTGTTTGGACTCTGTTAGACGATTAAATAAAGTTGATTTACCCACATTTGGACGGCCAACAATGGCAATGATATTTCCCATAGCTTGAATTAAAATGCAAAGAAACGAATAATTTGAGAATCATTCGTTTCTATAATGCTTATGTCCTAGTGGAATTAGTCGCTAACAACAATTTTTCGTATGGTGTTCTTACCATTCGAATTGAGGTGAACAAGGTACACAGCTGACTTTAATGCACTCACATCAATTGTTTTGGTGGTACTTCCTTTTTCGAGGATTTCAGATAAAAGAACTTTTCCATCGAGGCTCACTAACGTCAATATGGTTTCCTCTGTCAATGCTTTCGTGAATTGAAGCGTAGTTTCATTACTCGCTGGATTCGGCATAATGTTTAACTCAAGCCCTTCGTTCAGTTCTTGCACAGAGGCAAAAGATTGAACAGTAAGGTTGATGTTATCCAAATAAAGGTTGTTTCCGTAGCCACAAATATTTACAAACTTCAAAGAAACATTGCCCCCCACGTATGCGGAAAGATCAATGGTATCATTTCGCCAGTCGGAAGCAGAAGTCGGCTCCCAATTCGAAGTGCTCGTTGGGCCAGTTGCGAGTGCAGGACCGTCTTTGTAATATACTTGATTGTAGCTAACACCGCAGTCATCCGATGCATCTATTCGCATCTCATCTGTGTAGCTGGTGCTATATTCACGATAGGCAACATCAAAAGTAAGAATCGCCGTAGCCGGGCTTAGAACTTGAGACATATCGAAGTTGACAAAGCTCATCGCATCTTCCTGTCCAGACGCATTGTAACTAAAGTTATTCACGAAGGCCGCAGTTGTAGCTGCACCTGAAGCACCTGTTGTATTCGCTGGCTCCCATGTTAAATCAGCATCAGAATTGATGATTTCAATGGTAGTTGGTGGGAAAATACTTCCTTCAAAATCTTCCACAATAGGGAAATTCGATAATGAGTTAACAACGGTAATTGTGGTTGTAATGGTATCATTACAAAAAGTGCTGTCTCCAGTCAAGCCCGTCCAGGTTTTGAGTTGATACGTTCCATTTGAAGGGAAAGTTACAGGAGTGCTAAACGTATAGAGATCGTTGGCTCCAGGAGCTAAGTTACCAGAGTATGTTTCGGTAACGACTGTTCCATTATCAAGTTGGTAATTCATTGGGAAACCAGTTTCTGTATTCAAGCCTAAGTTTTCAAGATTGATGACAACATCAGAAGTGTTACTTCCTGAACAGGATTGGAACGTTGTCGCCGGTTCATTTAAGGATGAAATTCCAACATCAGCATCGGAATAACACGAAAGGTAACAGTTTCCATTTCCTCCACCTCCAGGGAAATAGATGGCGATTTGACGCATACTTCGCATTCCATTAACGCCTACTGCCCGAACAGAGAACCATTGTGGGTCTGCAATATTCGAAACAACAGCGTCATAATCTGTATTTGAAGTAGTACCGATAGAATCCATAAACTTAGATCCTAACATANACACATCATATTCTGTCGCACCTGGAACTGGGTCCCATTTCAGTACAATCGTATTGATGTCCGCACAAATTCGGTCTACTTCTATGTTCTCAGGTCTTTCCATGATGCTGAAATTGGCATCGCTTTCATCGGAATCCCCACCTCTAGAAACACGCACTCGCGCTTCTCCAGTTATTGTAGATGGAACAGACCAAGAATAAAAACGCTCGTCACCATTGACGGTGCTAGAAATAGTGTTCCATGAAGCACCGTTGTTCAGTGAATATTCCAGTGTGAAATCTCCAGTTGTTCCGTTTGCATCCCAATGGATTCTTTCTGTTATTCCAGGATCTAGTCCTTCGCCTCCCGTCGGGTGGATGACAGTGATTTCACTTGAAATGAATTCATACACAACATAATATTCTTGTGGTCCGAAAGGAATGTTGAATCCTGATATTTCCAAGTCGTAGTTACCGGCTGCAGGATTATCAATTGCGATTTGCTCTACATTATTCAAGTGATCAACTCCAGTTGTTGCTGGCGTAGCTAAAGCTGTCGCATTTGGAGTGTGATCCAACAACCATGGAAGATGCGTCCCATTTGTTGGGTCTGTAACTACGGCATCTAAATCATTTACCAATGCTGTCGCTGAAACTGTTGAAGCTTCTTTGTCNGCCCAGTAGACCATAATTTTCACACGNTCAACGCCTGCAGGCACAACGATTGTGTGGTTATTTGTCCCACCTTGAGCGATTGTTCCGTTTAAATAACGGTTATCCTCCAAAAGTTTTACGGCTTTCAGCCCGTTTACTTTGCCCCATCCAAAAATGAAGTCTGGACCGTCGTTTCCAAGATCGTTAGCAGTATTTAGCAATGCAGCCTTTAAAAGAGCAGATGAAGCTGTCTGTCCACCATTCAACTCATTATACGCGTGATGAAGTTGTGCTAACACTCCTGAGATCCCGGGAGCAGCTGCAGAAGTGCCTCCACCAGGAGCATACCCGTTATCTGGATCTGTTGACATCTGATTCGCACCATGCGCAGAAATGTCTGGTTTAATTCTACCGTCTGATGCTGGTCCTCGACTGCTAGAGTTTGCTATGACGTCGTTGTTATCAAGATTTGCTGTAGCGATTACATTTTTCCCGATTTTGTGACCGCCAGTTATATTTCCCCATTGAGAACNAGCTCCATAACCACAATCGTTGTTATTNGAATTCCCAGCAGAAAAGACTTGCATCAAATTGGGATTGGTATAAATTTCTTCGTCTACAAGAACTGTCGTATTCGTGTATCCAGCGTTACATCCATTACTGTATGAGGACGAGAATACCAAAACATTACTATCTACGTGTAGAGGAATCGTTCCTGCCATAGAAGAAACATATTGTCGAATATGCATGTANGAACCTGTAGCCATTCCGCGAACACTTGGATCGAGATTTCCTGCACCACCTGCAATTCCAGCAACCATATCACCATGGTCTCCAACGAAATCTCCAGCAACATCATCTTGATTAACGCGTCCTGTAAAATCGATATGCGGACCTACAAAACCGTCATCGTTGATCGCAATGTTGATCCCAGTTCCGTCGTAATCACGTGATCCGTAAAAATCTCCATCGATAGCGTTCGCACGGTGTAAGAAACGTCCGTCATCTGATTCAGGTGTTCCTGGATCTGGAATAGCGTCGATATATTTTATGTAAGATTTGTTCAGTAAGTTTTCAATGTAAGACGGCGCTACCTCTACGAATATCATGTTGGCGTGGGACAAGATTTCAGTACACTTGATGTCTTGAGCTTTTATGTCCTCTAACACACTGGTGAACTCAATGTTATCATAAAGACTAAGGCTTAAGAGTACCGTGTTGAATTTCGTTGTTGCCCAATCTGGATAGTTTTCATCCTGAATGCGCTGACTTTGTCGGTAAACATTATCAATTGGTTGGATACTTCTAATGTTTAGTTGGGTCAATTCGCTCTGCGAAATACTGGCAGGAATCGACGTAATGTATGTGTAATTCGGAATGTACTCGAGAAGTTCGATACCCAGTTCATTCAATTTGGCTTTATCCGCATCTGACGGAGTGTCAAAGAATTGTACAAATTGATAAAAGTTGATATTCCAGATTTCATTTTCTTCAACAACNGAAGGGTCGAAAGTTTCGATATTGGATTCAAAACTACGAGCGCCTTTCAAAAAGTTGACGGTATAGTCTTGAGCAAAGTTGGTTGAGGTAAGTCCAACAAGAAATAGGAACGCTGCTGTATAACNGAGTTTCATAAGTAAAGTATTTAACAGAATAATCGAAAAATCACAAGGTGACTTTAAATCGAANAAAAGATACGCAAAAACGAGAGACGGGCGTACCTATTCTATAAAATCTTCGATACTTAAATGCGGAAATCTTNGATTTCTGATGTGGTTAACTTCTAAAGAACGAACTGTTTTAGTAACCGTATTTCTTTAGTTTTTGCTCAGATCCACGCCAATCTTTGTCGACTTTCACGAAAGTTTCAAGAAATACTTTTTTCTCGATAAACTGTTCCATTTCTTTCCGAGCTTCCCTACCTATTCGCTTGAGCATGTCGCCACCTTTACCGATGATGATACCTTTTTGTGAATCGCGTTCGACAATNATGAGCGCTCTAATTCTTGTAATGTCTTCTTCTTCGATGTATTCTTCTACTTCTACTTGTGTAGCATAGGGAATCTCTTTTTTACAATGAATAAAGATTTTCTCGCGAATAATTTCTGAAATGAAAAATCGCATAGGTCGATCAGTCATTTGATCTTTATCGAAATAGGGAGGACTTTCTGGAATATTATTGAGAATCTCTTCCCAAACGCCTTCAATTCCAAATCCGTGTAACGCTGAAATAGGGAAAATTTTGGCATTTGGAAGGCGTTCTTGCCAGTACGCAAGTTTTTCACCGACTGCATTTTGGTCAGAAAGATCCATTTTGTTGATCAGGCAAAGAACCGGTTTTTCTAACTTTTGAATGCGTTCCAGTGTTTCTTTGTGATTCATTTCTGTTTCCTTCGTGTCGGTTACAAAAATTAGGATGTCCGCATCTTTGATGGAACTATTCACATACTCCATCATATTGTCGTGAAGCTTGTATGCTGAATTTACAACACCAGGTGTATCAGAAAATACGATTTGATGGTCATCGTCGTTGACGATCCCAAGAATTCGATGACGCGTTGTTTGTGCCTTGGAGGTTACGATTGAAAGTTTCTCACCTACCAATTTATTCATTAAGGTGGATTTTCCAACGTTCGGACTACCTACAATATTTACAAATCCTGATTTATGTGCCATGTTTTTTGTTCTGATCTGCAAAGTAACGGTTTTTCAAATTACATTGCGTCATCAAGGCTGTGGAAAAAAAGAAGGCCGTTCAAAGGAATGAACGACCTTCTTTGACATTATGGATTCTTCGGTTTCCCTTTTCAGTTCGAACCTGATCCGCTCCGAGAAGAAGATCCTCCGCCTGTNCTTTTGCGCCCAGGTCGTTTTCGCACATTCGTTTTTTGGTTCGGGGTTGCGGATTTATTTGGAGCCGCAGACTTACTTTCTTTTGAAGGTGCTGCCGTATTATGGTTGTGATGTCGGTTATGAAAACTGGCAGAATGTGTTCGGTGATAGTGATGATTGTGAGCATACGTAAAGCTTCGTGCATAAACTCTTCTGCAATTACCTTTGTATCTTGAAACATGACCAAGATAGACAGACCAACGTTTTCTTTTCCAGGGTTTATACCAGTTTGGATAATGGCGGTATTTCCATGGAGAAACCCAAGGTTTATAATTTCGCGCCCACATAAATCGAACAGCACGCCAAGTAATTACATTAACTACGAGTGGACTTTTTCCAGCAGATTGAGGAATTAGAATATAGTTTTCTCCGTACAAATCTTCATCTCCCACAATTTGAATTTCTACAACATTCTTGAAGTTTCTTCCAACTCAATTACAGCGACATCTTGTGATTCGTTTTCGTTTANAGAAACTTGTAGANTCAGCACATGAGAANTACTGTCTCCATTGTCCACTATACGGATATAATCTACTTCACCATCACCATCAAGATCTAAATTGTTGACGTTGGTACTCTCTGTGTTCAATTTCTTCTCAAAATCTTCAGGGGACTCAGATTCTTGGAAAATTACCATTACAGCATTTAGATCGAGATGATCCCCTTCCATTCCTGTTGAATATGGTTCCGCTGAGAAAACGGAACTTCCTAAAAATAAACTTGCGATAAAGAGGGTAGCTTTCATGTGTTTCTTTTTAACGATTCACTCGTTAGATAGATGAAACCGTGAAAGGTTTAATAGGGAATAAAAAAAGAAGTCTCTGAAGAACTACAATCCACCACCTGATTTTGTTGCTGTACTCTTCGTATTGGAAGCTCCTGGACGTTTTCGTTCCGTTGAGGTTGAGTTTGTTTTTTTACCGGGACGTTTACGCTCTTCCTATGTATTCCCCGACGTAGAAGGCGATGATTTACGTTCTTTTTTCATCACCTTTTCAGTTGTTTTCTTGAGTTCGGTTTTATTTACTTTGATTTGACTGAAAGCAAGATTTCCCAAAAGAATAAAGCTGGCTATGAGTAGTGTTTTCATAATGGTTGATTTTGAATTGGAAAGATGCGAAGTTATTTTCGAAAGCCCTATTGATTATTTAGTAATACCTTCTAAATCAAGTAAGAAAGCGTACTCTAATGCAACTTCTTTATAGCGCTCAAAACGCCCAGAGGCACCACCGTGACCCACGTCCATGTTGCAGTACATAAACAGATTATTGTCGTCTGTTTTCATGTCTCGTAACTTAGCTATCCACTTGGCAGGCTCCCAATATTGTACTTGGCTGTCCCAATACCCAGTGGTGATCAATAGGTTCGGGTATTCCATCGCTTGAATATTGTCGTAGGGTGAGTAGGACAAAATGTAGTTATAATATTCTTCATCTTTCGGATTTCCCCATTCATCAAACTCGCCAGTCGTAAGCGGGATGCTTTCGTCCCACATTGTGGAAATGACATCCACGAAAGGAACCCCTGCAATGACTCCGTTCCAAAGGTCGGGCTCCATATTAATAATGGCTCCCATTAGTAAGCCACCCGCACTTCCTCCTTGAGCATATAAATGATCTGAACTTGTGTATTTGTTCTCTACGAGCCACTTTCCGCAGTCAATAAAGTCATTAAAGGTGTTTTTCTTTTTAAGCAGTTTGCCATCTTCATACCACTGTCTTCCCATGGTTTGACTTCCCCTGATATGTGCAATCACATAAATAAACCCGCGATCTAACAACGAAAGTCGAACAGAACTAAAAGACGGGTCGATGCTGTAGCCATAAGATCCATAACCGTAGAGGAGAAGTGGGGCTTGACCATCTTTTTTGGTCCCTTTGCGATACACAATGGACATTGGAACTTTTACTCCGTCTCTAGCCGTTGCGTAGATTCGTTCGCAAACGTAATTGTCTGGAGAAAAGCTTTCATCCATGACCTCTTGTTGCTTCATCACCTTTTGCTCCTTCGAGTTCATGTTATAATCATACACAGTGCTCGGGGTAGTCATTGAAGTATAGGTGTATCTCAAAACCTCAGTATCGTACTCAGGATTCGAATTTGTATAGGCCATGTAGGCAGGATCATTGAAGGGTAGGTAGTGTTCGTTATTCGACTCCCACTCCATAATTCGGATGACATTTAACCCATTTTTTCGTTCACTTACGACCAAGAAGTTTTTAAAGATTTCAATGCCTTCAAGAAGTACATCGTTTCGATGTGCGATAACTTCAACCCAATTTTTCTTCTCAGGATTTTCTACTGGAGCTTTCACGAGTTTGAAATTCTTCGCGTTGTCATTGGTTGTAATGTAGAAGTACTTTCCGTAGTGATCCACTGAATATTCATGGTTTCTTTCTCTTGGTAAAATCACTTTCCACGTTCCGCTCGGTTTATTTGCATCGATATATCGAACTTCAGAGGAGAGTGTTTGATAACTTCCAATCATAATGTAAGCTCCCGACTTGGATTTGTAAACACCACATCCAAAAGTTTCGTCCTTCTCTATGTAAACAAGTTCATCTTCTTTCTGATCCGTTCCTAAAATATGCTTGTAGATGTAGGCAGAACGCAACGTTATTGGATCTTTCTTCGTGTAGAAAAGCGTTTTATTGTCGTTGGCCCAAACCGCATTACCTGTAGTGTTTTCGATTTTGTCAGCTAGCATTTTACCTGATTTCAAATCCTTGAAGTGCAAGGTATACTGTCTTCGCGAAACCAAATCAACACCGTAAACTAAATATTGATTGTTCTCGCTGACTTGATAAGAACCAATAGAAAAATAGGATTGACCTTCGCCCATTACCGGCCCGTCGAGCATGATTTCTTCAGTAGAATTTGGTTTGGCATTTTTACGACAATAGTAAGGGTAATCCTTTCCTTTATCGAAGCGTGTATAATAAAAGTAGCCGTTTTTCTTTACGGGAACACTTTCATCGTCTTGCTTTATTCTTCCAGTGATCTCTTCGAAAAGTTTGGTTTGAAGTGTTTTGGTATGAGCCATACTAGCATCGAGATAAGCATTTTCTGCGTTGAGGTAATCAACAACATCTTTGGTACGCTCATCTGGATTCTCGGCTTCTTTTTGTTCGTCCGAAAGTCGCATCCAAAAATAATTGTCGAGTCTTGTATTTCCATGTTCCGTCATTAAATGCGGATCTTTTTTTGCTGAAGGTGCTTTCATCTCTTGTCCAAAAGTATAGGCACATCCTAAAGAAAGGAGTGCGGTACAAATAATTGTTTGAATGTTTCGCATAGTATCAAATTTCGCAGAAGCTTCTACAAGTATACTTAAAGAAACGTTTACTTCATCATCGTTTTATAATCTTCAAAACTTTTTAAAACGATTTGCTTTGCGACGGTTGCGTTTTGAAATTCTTCCACTTCGACGGTTTTGTTTTCTAGCTTTTTGTAATCTTCAAAGAAGTTTTTAAGCTCACGAAAAAAGTGTTCAGGTAATTCGTTGATATCTTCAATATGATTGACGCTCATATCGTTTTCGGCAACCGCAATAATTTTATCGTCCTTTTCACCGTTGTCCAACATTTGCATAACTCCAATCACTTTTGCTGAAACGATGCACATCGGAACAATCGTTATTTGAGACAAAACGAGAATGTCCAATGGATCTTTGTCGTCGCAATACGTTTGGGGAATGAATCCATAATTCGCGGGGTAGTACATGGAAGAGTAGAGAACTCTATCTAACTTAAGCAATCCAGATTCTTTGTCTAGCTCGTATTTTGCTCGAGTGTTTTTGGGGATTTCAATGATTCCGTTTACAAAGTCAGGTGTATTTTCTCCTGGTGAGATATTGTGCCAGGGGTGGTTTGAAGTATTCATGAATTTTTCCTCAAAATTAGAAGAATCGTCAATCAATTCGTGTTAATTAATGTTATGTTCGTTTGAACAAATCGATAATTCTCTCGCGGTATTTGATCAAAAGAACGAAGAAGGATAAAAAGAGAGCGGCAAAGAAAACGGCTTGCCACGGATTGAATTCTTGCTTGATGATATAGACCAACCCGTATCCAACAAAAGAACCATAAAGTATGATAGCGTGAACAACATAAATCAACAGTGTATGTTGTCCGATTTTAATAAAAAGGGGATAATTGAAAGGGATTAATTTAAAGAGAGCAATCATCAGCGAAATGAAAAGTAGAATATTCCCAAAATCAATAAGGGAGAAGAATGCGCCGTTGTCGATTGAGGAGTAGTGGTTCCAAATCAAAATCCCACCTCCGATTGCTGCCATGATCACTATTCCCAGCCATTTTGCTAAAAAGTAGAAATAGGTCTGAAAAAATGCCTTAATTTTTAGTCTGTTTTTTGTCATTAAGTAAATAAGGATCAATACGCCAATGACTTCACCTAGTTTGATAAACTGAACTCCTGTAGATTTTACCGACTCGAAACCTAAAGGTATCACAGCGTAATTAATCAATTTTAAAATCTCATAGGTTAGGATCGTCCCGTAAATAATAACTCCTAGAAGAACAATCACGTTGCGTTTTCGATCCAGAACTTTGGGGTAAAAGAAAAGGATACTACCAAGAGCGCCACCAAACAATGCGAATCCCATCCATGGGAAAATTGGAAACCCCGAAGAAAAATGAGACCCCTCTGGTTTTGCCAGTAAAATATGCTGCACGGAGATATGTAAATTGGAAAGATCAAGCGTTTTCATCGTAGGGACGATAATAAAGCAGAGAAAACCAGCAAACGCCAGCAATAATGTCAGCGGGATTTTTTTTAAAATGCGGTAGATGCCGTAAATCATTACAATGGAAATTAGCGAGAAGCCAATGCATTGCAGGACATGAATGGAATAGAAAAAGCCACTGTAATGCCCTTTCAGAATGTAGTACATGTTTAAGTGAAGAAGATATCCGAGAGCAATTAACATTACACCACGCTTGAGCCCTTTGAAAATACGTGGATTTTTAAAATAGTTGAGATCGTTATTCCGAAGCAGGAGATAAGTGAAAATAATTCCAGCTACTGTAAAAAATAGCGGAGCTGTTATCGTACGAATCGCTTGCCAATAGACATAAATGATGGAGTTTTTATCACGGAAATACGGATTGATTGACATTATAATGAAATGTCCTTCAAGCATGAGAAGAATCGCAAGAGAGCGAGCAACATCGATAAATTCTAAACGCTGTTTGATAATTGTTCCTTTGGTAAGGTGCAAAGAAACGGGTTATTTCTGGAACGGGCTATTAAAGCACGATAAAACCTTGCTGCCTGAGTGATTGAGATGGATTAAATTCTTCAACACAAAAAAAGCCTTCCAACTAAATGAAAGGCTCTCGGTCGGGGTGGCAGGATT
>JGI26081J50195_1000771_pt1 | contig 13199 bp, 8 predicted proteins | sample SaaInl74LU_5_DNA_FD_50195 | JGI IMG/M metagenome (IMG submission 50195) | reverse complement strand
AGAAAAAATGCCAGAGAGGCTAATATTCTTTACCAAACCACCGAAAAAGTAAATCATTTAAAAGTTGGATTAAGCCATGAATATGGTCTTAAACTAGCAGAAACTAGCGCTTCCAATAAAAAATCTTTAAACATTAACTCCTATACCTTTTTTGCTCAAAGAAACTTTCAAGGTCTTTTGCCCTTTTTAAACGGAGGGGTCTCTGCTTTTAAGAGAAGTTATTACGGCCTTGGCACAAAAGCCATTTTTAAAGGCTTAAAAAACGAACAATTTATTGTAGGCATAGGCCACGCTTTGCAAAGCGACCTGAGGAGTAGGTTTCAAAATGAAAAGGGTGTTGTTGGTGCTTTGGTAGCGCAACAAAATGAAGTTTTTTCTAATAGCCATGGATTTATAACTGGTAAATTTCCCTTTCAAAAATGGGATGTAAGCGCTGCTTTGAGGGGAGACCTCATCCATATAGCAATAGATGCGAGCCAGAAAAGAAATTTCTCCGCCTTAAGTCCTACTGCTGCATTAGGCAGGAAATTGGGTGGTTTTCAATATGTTAGCCTCTCTTATGCACAAAGTTTTGAAACGCCTACCCTTAGTGAGATGAGCAATTCACCAGACGGAAGCTTGGGTTTTAACGAAGGCCTAAACCCCGTAAAATCTCACAATATAGAACTAACCTACAGAGGCAAACACTTCATAAATAACGGCTATAAAATAAATTGGGAAGTCAGTGGTTTTTTAAGTGATTCAGATGGAGAAATTTTGCCTTTTGAGTTGCCTGAATTTCCACAGAGGCAATTTTTTAAAAATATTGGTGCAACACAAAGAAGGGGTGTTGAGGCAATGGCCTCATTCACAGGAAATATACTGGAATGGACCAATGCATTTACTTTTGCTGATTATACTTTTAGTACCAACAGCGAAGACGCTAGTTTGTCAGGAAATAAAATTCCTGGAATTCCAAGCCACCATTTTAACTCACAAATACAACTTAAACTACCTGCCCAAGGGCAAATAAGACTAGAATATCAGCATGTAGGGGCCTTAATGGCCAACAATAATAACAGTGTAAGGATAGCTCCGTATCGCTTATTAAATGTTTCTGGCGTAAAACAACTGCCATTAAAAAATGGTGCTCTCAAACTTTTTGCTGGTATAAACAACCTGACAAATAGCCTTTATTTTGACAACATTAGAATCAATGCTTTTGGAGGAAGGTTTTACGAAGCTGCACCAACGAGACACCTTTATATAGGAATAGAATTGTCATTATAAAGAGACAAAAACACAAGGAAGCCTTTTTTTCATTAATTTAATGGCTCCAAAAAATAATTGGCTTTCGGGAAAAACATCATTTTTTACCTTGAACCTTTATAATAACAACCAAACACTGTTCAGATTCATGAAAACAAAAAACAACAGAAGAGATTTTATTAAAAAAAGTGCCTTAATAGGCACTGGTTTTTATATTGTGCCCAGACATGTTATAGGAGGCACTGGTTTTACAGCGCCTAGTGACCAGCTTGTCGTAGGTGCTATTGGAGCTGGAGGAAAAGGAGGTTCAGATATAAACAATGCATATAACGGGGGTAAAAACAGGGTTGCAGCGCTCTGTGATGTAGATCCAGCTATGGCTAAAAACGCTATAGAAAGACACGAAGGAGCGGCTTTTTTCCATGATTTTAGAAAAATGCTAGACCAACAAAAAGACCTAGACGCGGTGACCATTTCTACTCCAGACCATACCCACGCTATCATAGCCCATGAGGCCATGATGCGCAACTTACATGTGTATGTTCAAAAACCACTGACCCATACCATTGCAGAAGCGAGGCACTTAACCCATTTGGCNAGAAAACAACAGGTGGTTACTCAAATGGGAAACCAAGGAGGTTCCTCTTTAGGGGTGGTAAAAATTAAAGAATGGATAGACGGAAACGCTATTGGAGACGTTAAAAAAGTATTTATATGGACCAATAGGCCTGTATGGCCTCAAGGAAAAGGGGCGCCAGAGGCAAACCCATCTAAAAAACCACAGGGCTTGGATTGGGACCTATGGCTTGGTCCTGCNTCTAACAAAGATTATACCCCAGGATTACACCCATTTGATTGGAGGGGGTATTGGGAGTACGGAACTGGTGCCCTTGGAGACATGGGATGCCATTTGCTAGATGTTCCTTATAAAGTATTAAATCTAGGGTATCCTACAGGGGTACAATGTAGTGTGGCTAATATTTACTCCAGGATGTGGACACCAGATTACGTTCCAGACGGTTGTCCGGTTGCCTCAAAAGTAACCATAGATTTCCCAAGCAAAATTGCAGGACAATCAGGGNTTGAATTAGAATGGACAGATGGCGGAATTACACCAGCCATTCCAGATGAAATTAGTGATTACTACTCCGCTTCAAGTAGTGGTGTTATGATGATGGGCTCTGAAGGTATTATTACCTGTACAGACTACGGAAACAATCCTGTTTTATTTAAAAAAGGNATGGAGCCTCAGCCGTTTGACACCAGTGTGCAAGGAAACTTAGACGCACTTCATAACGCCGCTTGGACAGAAGCCTGTAAGGCAGGTTTTAATTCAGATAAACACTTGGCGCTCACCTCCTCTTTTGACTACGCAGGNCCATTTACTGAGACTGTNCTAATGGGNAATATNGCCATCAGAAGCCATATGCTTAGAAAAGAAAATGAAGCNGGTAATATGGAATTCTACGGCAGAAAGAAACTGCGTTGGGACGGAGAAAATATGCGTATCACCAACTTCGAAGANGCNAATCAATTTGTTACAAAACCTTACAGAGAAGGCTGGAGTATTCCAGGCTTGTAAAACACACTTCTCTACAACAAAGCACTAATGTCATTGGTGTTTGTTTAAAACAAAAACCCCCAGCATTAGCTGGGGGTTTTTTTATAAATAAAAAGACCCTTGTTCCTGTGTTTTTATAAAACAGTAAGGCCTTTATTCGGATGGCACCTCAATATGATTCCCTAAGAAAATAGCATTTAAAAATAATCTATTCATCCCGTAATGAATGCCCCTAAAATTTGGGTTGTCTGCAAACATGATTACACGGCCCATTCCTTTTGGACTTACAATTAAAGAAGCGCTTTTAGGCAGAAATTCTCTTTGGTTTTTTTCTGAAATATAACCGTCTAAATGCGGTTTTTCAGCGTAATCTATCACTGTACCGTAGGCGCTTTTGGAAGGAGCCAACCAGACCTCGTTGTTTTTATACAAAGCGACTCTAGATTGATCGTAACCAAATCCTAAGGGGTGGGACAAATCCATATCACCTTTTAAAAACACCCCACCTAAAGCTTCTCTTCCAATATTTTCTCCAGCGTCTACATAAGGTTTTCTACTTGTTAGCGTTGTGGAATCAGGCACTACTTTAATCAGTTTTTCTTTTACAAATTTAGTGTTCACTGCCCACGAAGAACCAGTACCAATAGTGATTAAAGTATTCCCTTTAGAGACCCAGTCAGATAAAGCCTTACTGAATTTTTCAGATAGCGAATACCTTCCAGAAACCATCACTAAAGTGTTGTAAGCATCTAGTGAAACACGGTCTAAGTTTCTGATAGGTAATTTACTAATGGGTATTCCCACACGGGTATCTAACAAGTGCCAAATCTCTCCTGCTTCATAAGAAGAAGTGCCGTTTCCAATAATCATTGCAGCCTTTGGCGCCATTAATGGACGCACATTTCTGCTCCCTAAATCTACTCCTGAAAGGCTTAAGCCAGACTGCACCGCAGACACCGAAACCCCTAATTTACTTGGTAAATCTGCCATAAGACTGGCTAAACTGTCCTTAGAAATCTTTTGTAGGGCTACTGGCACCATTAAAGATCCGTATGAAAAAGACTTTGCACCGTCAAAAGTAGCCACTTTAAAAGGCTTAAAGGCCGCAGAAAGTACCACTCCATTTTTTTGTAAATGTGCTATAGCTGCGGGTATATTATAATCTCTAGCTTCAATAGCATAAGCGTAGTCAGCAGCCTTAAAAGGCCTCGCAGTCACAAGGTCTTTGGCAATAATTAATTGGTCTAATTTAGGTAGCTTGCTAATGGGCTTATAAGAGATATTAAAAAAATTAGCCACAGACCAAGCACTTGCGTCATAATAAACAGAATCCCTGTATTTATTATAGGTCTCAAAAAAACTCTGTACCATTCGGTACTGCGCTTGAGAAGTGGGGACTACGTATTCATCTATTGCCGTCTGATACACGGACACCTTATGGGTGTTTAGTTTTCCAATAAAAGCCTTAGCCAAGTTTTTATCCGTTTCTTTAAAAGAGTAGCCTTTAATCTTTTCCGCAGCCGCGTTAGTGAATGCACTCTTAAAGAAATCCCGCTGATACGCCTGAAGTGTAGCTGCATTTTCTACAGCTGCTTTCACCGTGGTGATGCTAGAAACATATTGGTTTCTTATTGTAAAAGGAAAGGTNATTTCACCAAAGGCGGTGGTTTGTTTTAAACCCCTAGAACTGGCTTGTTCAAACAACAATGCNAAAGCGCCTTGAAGGTCTGGATAAGAAGACCCATAGCCAGGATAAGTGCCGTCAAAAGCTTCTTTGGTAAAATAAAGAGACCCTATACTGTCTAGGGCTTTAGAAAAATACCCCCCAAAAAGATCGTTTAAGGTGGTGTAATTTTCTTTAGGCATAATAGGCTTAGAAGAAGCGTTGGGCTTCATAGGCTCAAAAAAATAAGTNCTTTGGCTGCCCATTTCGTGAAAATCAGTCACCACATTTGGGTACCATTCATGCGACCAGGCCACCTTTCCTTGGCTTTCAGGATTTACGGTTAATAACCAATCTCTGTTAAGGTCAAACCAGTAATGGTTGGTTCTACCTCCGGGCCAGTACTCATTGTGCTCTGCATCCTGAGGGTCTGCTACCAAAGGACTCCCTTTATAGGTGTTGGCCCACTGTGTATGTCTATCTCTCCCGTCTGGATTGATCGTAGGGTCAATAAAAATCACCGCGTTTTCTAAATATTTTTCAATCTCTGGGTTTTTAGATGCCACAAAAGTATAGGCCGCCAAAAGAGCCGCCTCTGAACTAGATGGCTCGTTTCCGTGCACATTATAGGCTAGGTTAATAATCAGTGGCAGAGCGCTTCCTTTAGGGGCTACACCGCTTTTAATAGACGCCAAATGCGCTTCTTTAATCTCCGACAATCTAGAGAGGTTTTCAGGACTACTCACCACTAAAAAAGCCAGTTTTCTCCCTTCATGTGTTTTTCCATAAGGCATGATTTGTGCGCGGTTAGAGGTAGCGGCCAACTGCTCCAGATAACTCACAATAAGGTCATGTCGCGTGTGTTGGCTACCAATGTCGTATCCTAAAAAAGACGCTGGAGAAGACACTTCCTGATTAAAAGGAGTGTATTTTTTATAAAAATAGTCTTGGCCAAAAGCCATACTGCTGCAACACAACAACAGGGTTAGTAATCTAAATAACATAAGAAAAGGTTTAAGGTTTTACCTTTTAAAGATACCAAAGAATTTTTGCTTAACCCCCTTTAGTCCGCTGAGTATTGCTATTGGGAAAAAACCTAAAACAAGGAGCGACTGTCTGTCACTAAATTACTCCCTTTAAAATGGCCTTTGTCAAAATGTAATCTATTCGCTTTTACCGCAATAGGGAAGGGCATTTTACCTTCAGACACTAGCTTTAATACCTTGTCATTTTTCTTAAAAGTATTGAGTTTTCCATCTATTTTTTTGTCCAACTTCACGATTAATGAGGGAGATATTTCTATATCTGTCTCTATGGTAATCACAAGATTCTTAGCCCATAATACCCCTGAAATAAGCAAGATTTGATCCTTGTTTAAATGGGAATAGAGGCTTGGATTGGGGTGTAAATAATCTGCCTGATGCAAATAATTTTCCAAACTCCCCATAACCAATTCTTCAGACTCTGAGCCTTCATAGGAAACCCCAACAGACTTCCCAGAACTAATCAAGGTTTCTAAAGAGAGGTTACCAAGGCCAAAAGCGCTTAAAAGGGGTTCCAACAAAGACATCCCAACATTAAATCTATACTCATTTTTATACCTAGAAGACACCTTTAGCGCGCTGTTCTCTGACACTTCAAGGGCTTTTTTGGATTCAAATGCGTGGTTAATGTGGGCATAATACAACTCAATAGGGTTGGCGGGAACTTTAAGCCATAACTGCAATAATTTATAGCTTCTAATTGGCCCGCCAAGCAGGTCGTATCCATGTTCCCTTAAGTTTTTACTCAAATTAGATTGTAGCATATTCTTTTGCGCTTAATAGTCTTTCATTTAAAGATACCCCTTTACCTTGCTTTCCGTCTTTTTATGTCAATAGTCCGATTTAAATGGCCTTTGGCCGATGTTTTTTTGCTTGCACTAATTCAGTATCTTTAGGTACTTAACAATTCCCCTAGCTGGGAAAACCAAAAAAACCAACTCATGAAAAAAATTTTAATTCCTTTTTTAGCCCTTTTTATGCTACTCTTTTCTATAGAGGAAGTTTTGGCGCAAAGAAGAAAGAAGACTACTGAAGAAACCTCTGATAAGGTCTCTTTAGACGCGTTCAAATTTAGAAACATAGGGCCTGCTTTTTTATCTGGTCGTATTTCAGATATTGCCATGCATCCTGAAAACAATAGCCTCTGGTATGTGGCTGTTGCTTCCGGTGGTGTATGGAAAACAGAAAATGCCGGTACAACCTGGCAGTCTATTTTTGAAGGACAAGGTACCTTTGCTGCTGGCTGTGTTACCATAGATCCAAACAATCCAAGTACCGTTTGGGTAGGTACTGGAGAAAATGTAGGGGGGCGTCATATTGCTTTTGGAGATGGGATTTACAAAAGTACTGATGGTGGAAAATCCTGGAATAATATGGGCCTTCCTAACTCAGAACACCTGTCCAAGATTATAGTACACCCAAATAATTCTGAGGTGGTATGGGTCGCTTCTCAAGGACCCTTATGGAACAGTGGCGGAGACCGTGGGGTATATAAAACGACCGATGGCGGGAAAAACTGGAAAAAAGTACTTGGTGACAATGTATGGACTGGTGCTACAGATCTATTAATAGATCCAAGAAACGCAGACGTTTTATATGCAGCTACTTGGGACAGGCATAGAACAGTAGCCGCATATATGGGTGGTGGGCCTGGATCTGGAATTCACCGTTCTACAGACGGGGGAGAAACCTGGACCAAGCTCACTTCTGGAATTCCTACTTCAAACCTAGGTAAAATAGGCTTGGCCATTTCCCCACAAAAACCAGATGTTGTTTATGCCGCTATTGAGTTAGACAGAACCACTGGAGGCGTGTTTAGGTCTGAAGACAAAGGAAGCTCTTGGAAAAAAATGTCTAACACTGTTTCAGGCGGAACAGGGCCTCATTACTATCAAGAGTTATACGCCAGTCCACATAAATTTGATCGTTTATATCTCATGAATGTAAGGGTGCTTACTTCAGAGGACGGTGGAGCTAATTTTGCCACCTTAAAAGAATCTGACAAACACTCAGACAACCATGCCATTGTTTTTAAAAAAGACGACCCTAACTATATTATGTTAGGAACAGATGCTGGAATTTACGAGAGTTTTGATTTGGCAGATACTTGGAAATATCATAAAAACTTACCGCTTACTCAATATTATAAAGTAGCGGTAAACAATGCCAANCCTTTTTATCATGTCTTTGGAGGAACCCAGGACAACGGTTCTTCTGGTGGGCCGTCTGCTACGGACGAAAGAGANGGAATAGCCAACAAGCACTGGTATAAAACCTTATTTGCAGACGGACATCAGTCTGCTACAGACCCAGAAAATCCAAATATTATTTATGCGGAAACACAGCAAGGGGGCTTGCACAGGGTAGACCTCAGCACTGGAGAACCTGTCATGATTCAACCACAGGCTAGAGCGGGAGAGCCGCATGAACGTTTTAATTGGGACGCACCTATCTTGGTGAGCCCTCACAAAGCGTCTCGTTTATATTTTGCCTCGTACCGTGTTTGGAAATCAGAAAACAGGGGAGATTCTTGGNCCCCAATTTCTGGAGATCTTACCAGGAACGAGGAGCGCATTGAATTGCCTATTATGGGCAAACAACAATCTTGGGACAATGCCTGGGATGTAAGGGCCATGTCTAATTACAACACCATTACCTCCCTGTCAGAATCTGAAGTTCAAGAAGGGCTGCTTTGGGCTGGTACAGATGACGGCATTATTCAATACACCACAGACTCAGGAGCCAACTGGACTAAAATTCCTGTGACTCGATTGGGTTTACCTTCTAGAGCATTTGTAAATGATATTAAAGCAGACGTATTTGACAAAAATACCGTCTATGTCTCTTTAGACAACCATAAAGAAGGTGATTATAAGCCGTACTTATTTGTGTCTAACAACATGGGTAAAACATGGCGCTCTTTGGCTGGTGACTTGGGAGAGCGAAACCTCGTTTGGAGAATGGTACAGGATTTTGTTAAAAAAGACCTGTTATTTGCCGCCACTGAGAATGGCATTTTCACCTCATTAAACGCAGGTCAAAATTGGCAAAAAATGAGTGGCACCCCCACCATTTCTTTTAGAGACATTACCATTCAAAGAGAAGAAAATGACCTAGTAGCGGCTTCTTTTGGACGTGGTTTCTTTGTATTGGACAACTATGCGCCACTGAGAGACTTCACTTCCGAAAACCTCAATAAAAAAGCTACTTTATTTGCGCCAAGAACAGCCAAATGGTATGTGCCAAGAAGTAATGTAGGTAATACTGGCGCAGACTATTATTTTGCAGAGAACCCTACGTTTGGAGCTGAGTTTACGGTTCACATGAATGGAGATTACAAAAGCTTAAAAGCAACAAGACAAGATGCTGAAAAAAAATTAGGTGCCAATGAAAATGTGCCTTTCCCTGGTTGGGATGCTTTAGATGCAGAGGCATCTGAGGCTAATGCCAAATTATTATTACACATTAAAGACGCTGAAGGCAACCTTATAAGAACCATCACTGCAAAGCCTAAAAAAGGATCTCAAAGAATTGCTTGGGACCTTAGACACACCAATCCCTACCCCGTAAGTAACGGAAGCGGTGGTTGGAGATCTGGAGGGCCAATGGCTACACCAGGAACCTATATGGCAAGCCTTTCTTTAGAAAAAGAAGGTATTATTGCCCCATTAGACGGACCGGTCTCTTTTGAAGTGAGGCCAATCAGAGACGGAGTGTTAGAAGGTGTGAACTACGCCACTTTTAACAACTACTTTGAAAGTGTAAAAACGCTTTTAAATGAGAGTGCTGCCTATGAAGACGCCTTATCTATGGCAGATAAAAAACTAGCGATGTTTGAAACAGCCTTGTATAGAACCAATACGGATCCTCAGGCCATATTGTCTCTAATTACCGAAGCTAAAAAGGCCTTAGCTGGCTTGCGCAAACAAATAGATGGCAGTCCATCTAAAAACATTATAGGAGAACGCAATCCTGCCTCGTGGCAAGATCATTTAAGCGTAGCCATGAGAGGAATGGGAACTACTTATGGCCCAACACCCCTTCACAAGCAAAGCCTACAAATTGCTGCTGAATTATTAGAAAATATGAAGGCCGCTATTAAAGATGTCGCTCAAGAAAAAGTGCCTGCTATTGAAGCGGCCCTTATAAAAGCTGGAGCGCCTTATATGTCTGGACAAGGCATTGAATGAGCCCCTAAATAAATTTAGGTTTATTCGTTAGCCTTTTTTAAAAACCCCGCACCAATTGCGGGGTTTTTTTGTAACAATTAATATCCGAGCTCGTCATAAGAGAAACCCTAAAACTGTGGATATGAAAAAAATAGCTTTTTTATTTTTAGCTGCGCTATTGAGCAGCTCACTTATGAACGCACAATCTAAAGTAAAAGACAGAGACGTGCTTGGCGAATGGAAACTTCACGTAGACCTTCAAAAGGAAATTCAAGACAAAGACAGTGATTTAAACTTTTTAGAAAAAGCCTTAGTAGGTGCTGTATCTGGTATTGTAACCACAGCGATGAATCATGTGGACATTCGTTTTGACTTTAAGCGAAATAACGAAGTGATTCTTAAAATTCACAACAAAGATGAAGACAAAACAGAAATACTTAAATGGTTTATTAACAAGCAGGGGCAATTGGAGATAAATGACCTTGACAATGACCATGTAAATGTGCAGCACGACGGCGCTTGGATGCTCTTAGACAAACAACTTGTAGCGGTAGAAGACGGCAAAGTAAAACAAGCGGTGTATTTGGAAAAAATGTAATCGTTTTCTTATTAAAGACCCATTGTTTTCTATTGACCTATAGGCTCTGCTGAAAATTCACTTACCTCATTATAGGAGACCCCTATTTGAAATTGAATGGGATTGCAACAGACTTCACAGTCTTCAATAAATTCCTGAAAACCTACTGAAGGGTCAATCATTTTAAGCTGGGACTCCCAACAGTGGGGGCAATCAAAATAGTGTTCTAACATAGCGTGTAAAAATAATAAAACCCCTTAATTAAAGTACTAATAGGCCAAATCAAATTTCACTGGAAGGTGGTCAGAGATCCATCGGCCATTGGCCCTTTTTTCACTCAAATGAGCATAGCTTAAAGGCGTGAGCCCCTGAAAAAATATATAATCTATTCGGCGGTCTAATGGTGCTTGTAAATTAAACGCATTAAAAGTTCCTTCAGGTCCAGACAATTCAATGTATTCCAATGGGTCTCTAAAAGCACTTTTTAAATGGGTTATGGGGAGCTCGTTAGGGCTTGCGTTAAAATCGCCTGTGAGCACAAACACACTTTCAGGACTTACTAAGCTTTTAATTTTCTCTATAATTAACAGCGCAGAATTTGCGCGTGCCGCTTTACCTACATGGTCAAAATGAGTGTTAAAATGCCAAAAAACCCGCCCTGTTGTGTGCTCTTTGAACTGGGCATAGGTGCAAATTCTGGGCAAAGCAGCGTCCCAGCCAACAGAGACCTCTTCAGGCGTTTCAGACAACCAAAAGGTCTTACTTTCTAATAATTTAAACTTTTCTTTTAAGTAAAAAACTGCGCTATACTCTCCTTTCGTTGCGCCGTTGTCTCTACCTACACCAACATAGGCATATTCTGGCAAAGCCTCAAGAATGTATTGCATTTGAATCTGTGTAGCTTCTTGAACACCAAAACTATCTGGCGAATGCTGATTAATTTGACCGACTAATTCCCCTTTGCGTAAGTCCCAAATATCTTCTCCGTCGCTTTGGCTATTGTAGCGAATATTGTATGAAATTACTGTGAGGTTCTGCGCTACACCTACAGTGGTGAACAGAAACATCAAAAGGCTCATTTTTAAGTATTTAGTGGTATAACGCATCATAATATATTTTTAAATTACACAATACTTAATAAAACTATAGCAAACGAAGCTACCTTGCAAAAAAAAGCCCTTGTGAAAGTGTCACAAGGGCTTTTAAGATAAGGTTTGAAATAATTAGTTGGGCATGATCACCGTATTAATCACATGAATCACACCATTAGANCCCATTACATCTGTGGCAATAATTTCGCTGTAATTCCCTTTGGCGTCTTGGATCCAAATTTTACCATCTTTTTGCAAAACGGTAATGTTTTGGCCATTGAGCGTTGGAAGGGTTACTTTTCCGTTCCCTTTTTTAAGCGCAGCTACAACGTCTGTTGCGGCTAATTTTCCAGACACTACATGATAGGTTAAAATACCCGCCAAAGCCGCTTTATTCTCTTCTTCTAGCAAAGAATTTAAAGTAGCGCTATCTAATTTACCAAAGGCTGCGTTGTTCGGAGCAAAGACAGTAAAAGGTCCATCTCCTTGTAATGCAGACACAAGATCTGCTGCTGTTAATGCAGTTACTAAGGTGGAGAAGTCTTCATTCCCCACTGCAGCATCTACAATAGATCCCTGTGCTTTCACCTGAAAGGAAAAAATAGCACTAAATAATAACACACTTAATACACTTAACTTTTTCATAATTTAATTTTTTTGATTTGATTAAAGGTACAGATTAAATGTTTTGTTTAATTTTATTATTAAAACTTTAAACAAAATTTAACTTGTTGATTTTAAATTATTTAATTAAGTTCGTTGGCTGTGCTTGTTTCTTTGGCTATATAGGCTCAAAACAAAAAGCCCCTCTAAAAAGAGGGGCTTTTGATTCTCGGTTGTGGTCCCACCTGTACTCATTACTGTTTATAACTATATGATTTACATTATATAAATATATATTAATAGTACCCCGGGGTACTGTTTTAGTCCCTTTTGGGTACTAAGTTGTTTACTGGGGTACTAACAACCTCTGTTAAATCTAACAGAAGTTAATTCTGAACTATTTTCAATCATTTTTTATCGTTTTCTAAAACTTTCTATACTTATAAGTGTAACCTTCTCTCCAACATGGGGTAAAGAGGAGTTCACCCATGAGGGACGAAAGTTAGTTAATGGGAAAGACATCGTTTAGTAGATTATAAATAATAGTTGAGGTTTCACCGGTAGTTACAAAAACGGTTTTATTATAAATCTGATATGGGGAACAATGAACTGGTCAGAAGAAGTGTAAGATTCAAGTTTATAGAGAGTTTGAAAACTCTAAGGGGTTTGGTGTATCTAATTTATACTGAACAATTATTAAAAGTTTAAAGAAAGAGTATCAACCTCGAACTGATATAGTATTACAAGTACGAGGTTATTACATTTTTAATTAAATCTGAAAGCAAATAATATGATAGAAAATATAAGTAAGGAAGAAGCAAAACATATGGTAGAACTATTAAAGAAGAAATCCATCTTAGTAAAGAATTTCTCAGATAAGTTAGAGAAGTACAGAATAAGTGGAGATAGAGAGACCTATAACAAGAAGTTTAAAGAATGTAGCCCTCACTTTAGCTGTTGCTTTGTTTTTTTTACTAAGGACAAGTTCCCCAGACTGGTTTATTAGCGTTTGTAAGTGCAGAAATTATTCCAAAATTATCTGGTTCAGCTGCTATATTGGTAACACACCAACTTGTTAAGTCTTGATTGAAAGCTGTTGCTTGTTGAAACATACCAGTCATATCAGTAACATTAGAAGTATTCCAACGTCCAATATCTTGATTGAAAGCTCTTGCACCGATAAACATACTAGACATAGAAGTCGCATTAGAAGTATCCCAGTTTCCTATATCTTGATTGAAAGC
>JGI26081J50195_1000770_pt1 | contig 13203 bp, 9 predicted proteins | sample SaaInl74LU_5_DNA_FD_50195 | JGI IMG/M metagenome (IMG submission 50195) | reverse complement strand
CACCATGCTATTAAGCGGATGCAAATATAATTTCTAATTTAGGATATACAAACAAAAAGAGAAAAAAAGGCAATTGTTTTTTTAGATTTCACATCTTTGTAGCATGAAACTAGTGCTAGACATAGGTAATACCTTTGGTAAGTTGGTGGTCTACAGGCAAGAAGATGAGGTGTTTAGAGCTCAATTTGAGCACAAAGACATGTACACAACACTTGTTGGTTTGTTTTTTGATTTTCCAGGTATAAAACAGGCTATTTTGTGCTCTGTAGTCGTTGTTGATTCAAAAATTCGTCTTTTTTTGAAGGAAAAAACAATTCTTTTGGAGGTGAATAGTGAAATGAAGCTACCATTTGAAAACAAATATGAGACCCCAGAAACTCTAGGGGCAGACCGAATTGGTCTGGTAGCTGCAGCTTCGTTCAAATACCCAGGTAAAAACTGTTTGGTGGTAGACGCGGGCAGTTGTGTGACCTATGATTTTATTTCATCAGATGGAATCTACCGGGGTGGCGCAATTTCCCCAGGGTTACAAATGCGTTTTAAAGCCATGCATGATTATACAAACAAATTGCCATTTGTTACTTTAAATGAGGCATTTATTGCCCTAGGCACAAATACTCAGAACAGCATTTTAGCTGGAGCTGTCAATGGATTGGTCTTTGAAATAGAAGGTTGGCAAAGCAGTTTTGGGAGTACACATAAAGATTTAACACTTATTTTAACAGGTGGAGACGCACAATTCTTGTCTAAACGACTAAAAAATACCATATTTGCCCATTCTAATTTTCTGGTACAAGGCTTATGCCAATTGCTTGATTATAACACGCTTTAGATGTTTAAAAAGTTATTNTTCACCCTTGTTATTTGTCTATTTATAAAAACTAACGCCCAAGACGGCACGGTTTCTCCCTATTCATATTTTGGTTTGGGCACTTTTAATCCTGCGAATACGGTGGAGAACAATGCCATGGGNGGGTTAAGTATCTATGGGGATTCCATTCATGTAAACCTTCAGAACCCAGCTTCTTATGGTCTCTTGAAGCTCACCACTTATACTGTGGGTGTTTCTCACCGAAGAATGGCCTTGACTTCAGATACCCAAGAAAAAAGCACTGCCTTAACAGCTATTGATTATTTGTCTGTAGCTATGCCCATAGCGGAAAACATTGGTATTGGTTTTGGTATTACACCAGTTACCTCTATGGGGTATATTTTAAATTCTAGCGCAGAAAATGCCAATGGTGAAACCATTACAAATGTTTTCTCAGGAGACGGAGGGCTCAGTAAAATATATTTCTCATTAGGTGCTGCGCCAATAAAAAACTTTACGGTAGGGGCTTCTGCCTTTGCTAATTTTGGGACTGTAAATAAAGAAAGGGTACAGTCTTTGAGTTCTGTATTGTTTGGAACCATAGACCGAAGAACTTCAAGAATGAATGGTTTTAATTTTCAGATGGCGGCCAATTACACGCCAAATATTACAGATAAACTGACTTTGTACACTTCTTTTGTTCATACAACAGGGTTGGACTTGAAAGCGAGTAATACGCAACAAGTAGGTTCGCTCTCATTGGTTAATGGGTCAGAATTAGAAGTCTCTGACTTAGACCTGGAGGCCGCCAATTTAAAAAACAATACCGTTAAAATTCCTTCTGTTACAACTTTAGGTCTTGGGATAGGAGAAAACAAAAAATGGCTACTAGGGGCCTCTTATACCATTCAGGAGATGGGTAGTTTTAGCAGTACTTTTCTAAGCCAATCAAATGTGGCATATTCTGAAGCATCTACCCTTAGGGTGGGCGGTTATTATGTGCCTGATTACGCTCCATTCGCTTCATTTTTTAAGAGAGCGACTTATCGCTTTGGAATTAGATTAGTCAATACAGGGATGCAGGTAAACAATCAGGCTATTAAGGATTTTGGCACAAATATTGGTGTAGGTTTACCAATGGGAGGCACTTTTTCTAATTTGAACATCGGGATTGAAATGGGTGCTTTAGGTACCTCAAAGGCCGGTTTGATTAAAGAAAATTACTTGAGCCTTCGCGTTGGACTCTCATTAAATGACAGATGGTTCTTGAAAAGAAAAATAAATTAATTATTTTTAGCCCTTATTTTTATAATTAACCACAATACATAACACCACCATGAAAAAGAAACTGCACATATTGACCATAGCCCTAATTGGTTTCGTTGGCGTTTTTAAATTACAGGCGCAAGACTGTGCAACCAATTTATCTATCTACTCAGAATTTGTAAAAGTGAAAAATTACGATTCAGCCTATGAGCCATGGAAGATAGTATACGAGGCGTGTCCAGAATTAAATCCTGCTAACTTTGTGTACGGGGAACGAATTTTAAAGTATAAAATTCAAAATAGCGCAGGAGATGAAAAGAAAGCTTTTGTAGATCAGTTACTTGCTTTGTATCCAAAATACAGAGAAATCTTCCCTGAAAGAGAGGCTTTGGCAGACATGCTTATTGACCAAGCNATGTTAAAAAATGACGAGAAGATTGCCACTACAGAAGAAATTTTCTCGATTTTAGACCAGGCATTTAACCAAGACCGTATTCATTTTACTAATGCGAAAGCACTTTATGTGTATTTTTCATACTTAGTAGATTTGAATGCTGCGGGTATAAAAGATTTAGACGCTGTGTTTGAGACATATGATCAGGTAGGTTCTAAAATAGAAGAAGAAGTAGAGTCTCTTAATCAAATGGTAAACAAATTACAGGCCAAAGAAGATGCTGGTAATATATCTTCTAGAGAAAAAAGACAATTATCGATTGCAGAGAGTAAATCAGAAACTTTTGTAAAGATTAATGAAAGTATAGACACCAAGCTTGGGAATTTAGCCAACTGTGAAAACTTAATTCCGCTTTACGAGAAGAATTTTGAAGAAAAGAAAACTGATGTAAAATGGGTTAAATCTGCTGTAGGTAGAATGTACAGCAAAGAGTGTACTGAAGACCCATTATTTGTTAAATTAGTTGAAGCCCAAAACGCTTTAGATCCAACTTCAGATACGTATTTTTATTTAGGCTTACTTAAAATGAATGCAAGAAATAGCCAAGGAGCTGTAGCAGACTTTAATAAGGCGGTAAGTTTAGAGTCTGACACTAAAAAGAAAGCCAACATACTTTATAAAATTGCCACAATTTATAAGAAGGGCAATAAGAGTTTGGCTAGAAACTACGCTCAGAAATCTATAGACAATAATCCTTCAATGGGAAAAGCTTATTTACTCATTGCTGGATTGTACGCAGAATCTGCTAACGAATGTGGGAGCACTACTTTTGAGAAAAGAGCTATTTATTGGAAGGCAGCTGAAGTGGCTAAAAAAGCAGCTCGTGTAGACTTATCTTTAAGAAGTAGGGCAAATCAAACGATTGAACGTTATATGGCATTAGCGCCATCTAAAACAGATATTTTCTCTTCAGGTTTGGCGGGAAAAACAGTTACTTTTAACTGCTGGGTAGGTGGTAGCGTTGCGGTGCCAAACCTATAAATGAAACACATAAAAACCATTAAATATTTAAAAAGTATTGCCATTACATTTGTAACGGCAATACTTTTTTTTAGTTGTAATTCAAATGAAGGGACAGTTGTTTTTGAAGACCCAAAGGTGTCTCCTCAGGGGGTAGCGGAAAATTTTATATTGTATTATACTGAAACAGCTGAGTTTTCTGAAATACCGATGGAAGTGGCCATGGGCGGGGCATTAAAAAAAGATGCCAGGCTTATTGCTATTTTGAGGAGTTCAAAAAGTATGGATTACCAACATTTGGCATTCCCATACAGGACTTTTCCAGATGGACTCGTTTTGGAGGTGTTTGATTCAGAAGGCAAGAAAAGNGTGGTTAAATCCGATTATGGGATTATTTATTCTGCTACAAATGTAATAGATTTGAGGGGTAATGTGGTCATTACTACACATGACGGGAAGCAGTTGGAAACCCCACAATTATACTATGATCAAATAGGAGAATGGATTTTTACCGAAGAAAAATTCACCTATACCAATCCAGAAAACCAAACCATTATGGATGGAAAAGGNATGGACTTTAATAGAGATTTTAGTTTTTTAAATGCCCACAAAACTTTTGGGTATATGACCATTAAAGATACAGAAAGCGATGATTAGAATTTTAAAATATACNGAGTACTTATATTTAATAGTGGCTGTTTTCTCCCTAGTTAAAGTGATCAAGCTTTGGGGAAGTTCATTAGAGGAAATAGGTATTTTCTTGCTCTTTGGTGCTGTTTCAATTGGGATGTTCTTCTTTAGAAGAAATTACAGGTTGAAATTTGAAAAAAGACAAAACGAAAATAAAAAATAGTGGACTCAGACGTCATAATTATTNTAGTATCTCTCTTCTTTTCCGCCTTTTTTTCTGGGATGGAGATTGCTTTTATTTCAGCGAATAAAATTCATATTGAGATAGAAAAAAAACAAGAGGGGTTTCTGTCTAAAATCCTGACTAGGTTAACCAAAAGACCTTCGAAATTCATCGCTACCATGTTGATTGGTAATAATGTAGCCTTGGTTATATACGGTTTATTCATGGGAGACTTACTCATGGGACTATTTGAAAAATGGGCACCTTTAACATCTCCAGCATTAAGTTTATTTTTTACAGACTTTAGTTTACTTACACAAACGGTAATTTCTACGCTAGTTATTTTACTCACGGCAGAATTTTTGCCTAAAGTACTGTTTCAGATTTATGCCAATACTTTGATCAAGGCCCTAGCATTTCCAGCCTATGTGTTTTATTTTATTTTTTCACAGGTATCTAATTTTGTGATCTTTATTTCAGATTTGATTTTAAGGGTGATTTTTAAAACTTCTGGAGATTCAGTTCCATTGGCCTTTAGTAAATTGGAAATTGGCGACTATATTACGGAGCAAATGGAGGCAGTTGCGACCGAGGACGAGGTAGATTCGGAAATTCAAATATTTCAAAATGCGTTAGAATTCTCTGCAGTAAAAGCTAGAGATGTAATGGTGCCAAGGACAGATTTGTGCGCAGTGGAAATACATGAAAGTCCAAAGAATTTAGTGAAGATTTTTACAGAGACAGGATTTTCAAAATTGTTGGTGTACAAAGATACCATAGACAATATTATTGGCTACGTTCATTCCTATGAGCTTTTTAAAAAGCCCCAAACGATTAAGAGCATGCTTTTGCCTATTGAGTATGTGCCAGAGACCATGTTAATTAATGATATATTGAATGTACTGACCAAGAAGAGAAAGAGCATAGCCATTGTATTGGATGAGTACGGAGGAACTTCAGGGATGGTTACCGTAGAGGACATTGTAGAGGAATTGTTTGGAGAAATAGAAGACGAGCATGACAGCACAGACTTAATTGAAGAACAATTGTCTGAAAACACCTATAAATTCTCTGCAAGACTAGAAGTGGATTATCTCAATGAAACCTATCATTTAGATCTTGAAGAGCGAGACGAATACGGTACTTTGGGTGGGTTAATTGTTCATGTGACAGGCGAGATTCCTACCTTAAATGAAAGTATTATTATTGGCTTTTATTGTTTTACTATTTTGGAGGTTTCAGGTAATAAAATAGATTTGGTCTCTTTAGAGGTGCTTGAAAAGGAATAAAGCACTTTATAAAAGTTTAAAAATTAGAAGAAGCGAATAAAATTTAAAAAGAAAATGGTATTTTCGCCAACTGATTAAAAGATATTTAGAAAATGGCAGTATTAGAAAAAATAAGACAGAGAACCACGGTGTTAATCCTTATCATTGGATTGGCGTTATTTGCTTTTGTAATTTCAGGAGTATTTACCAATAGCGGAAGCGGATCTCCTATGGGAGGATCAGCCATTGGAAGTGTCAATGGAGAAGAGATTTCTATAGATGACTTTCGTCAAAAGTTAGAAGTTGCTGCCCAAAGGGCGGGAAGCCAAGCAACCACTGTTCAATTGGTGAACCAAGTTTGGAATTCATCCTTGAGAACAAGTTTGNTAAATCAAGAAATTGAAGATTTGGGTATCTCAGTAGAAGGAGATCAGATCATGAATTTTATAAAGAATACACCATCTTATTCAAACCAACCAGAGTTTCAANATGAGAACGGTATTTTTAGTGAATCTTTGTTCATTGCTGCAGTTGCAGATTGGAAAGCCAATAACCCTTACAGATATTCTCTTTGGTTGCAAGACGAATTAGCCATTATGCAGTCTGCTAAAGAACAAATGTATTTTAACCTANTTAAGGCAGGCGTTGGAACTACCTTGGAAGAGGGTAAATTTGACTATAAATTAGCGAATGACAAGGTAGACATCTCTTATGTGAGAATGCCTTTCTCTGCTGTGCCAGATACAACCATCACAGTAACTGCTGGAGAGATTGAATCTTACATCAGTAAAAATCCAGCTTTATTCAAGCAGGAGCCAGCAAGAGATATTCGTTTGGTTTACTTTGAGGAGAAAGCATCTAAAGAAGACGAACAGGCCGTAAAAGACGCTGTAGTTGGTTTGCTTTCAGACACAGAGGAGTACAATGAAAACACAGGAACTACTGAGAAAGTAGCTGGTTTTCTAAACACAACAGATTTAGGGGCGTTTTTAGAACGCAACTCAGACACTACTTACGATACTATTTTTAGGGCTAAGAATGAAATTGTGAGCACTTTTAAAGACTCAATTATCAGTTTAAATCCAGGACAAACTTTTGGGCCTTACAAAGAAAATAATGCTTACAATGTATCTAAGCTAGTCGCTAAAAAAAATAATGGTACCGTAAAAGCATCTCATATTTTAATTTCTTTTGTTGGAGCTGAGCGTGTAAGCCCAACTGTAACAAGAACAAAAGAGGAAGCAAGAAAAGAGGCCAACAGATTGCTTATAGAAGCTAAAAAATCAACTACTGTTTTTGCTGAATTGGCCAGAGATAATTCAGATGGACCTACAGCTTCAAGAGGTGGAGATTTAGGCTTTTTCCAAGAAGGACAAATGACACCAAAATTCAATGATTTTGTGTTTTCTAATAGCGTAGACGCTATTGGATTGGTTGAAACAGAATTTGGTTTCCATATTGTTAGGGTAGACGACAAACAGGATATTTTCCAAATTGCTACGCTGAGTAGAGATATTGCTCCTTCTGAGCAAACAATCAATACCATTTTCACTCAAGCNACCAAGTTTGAAATGGAGGTTACTGAAAACCCTAAAGAATATGTAGGTATTGCCAAAGAAGGTAACTTTGACGTAAGAAGTGTCAATAAGTTATTGGCTATGGATGAAAATCTTCCTGGTCTTGCTGNACAAAGAGGGGTAGTTCAATGGGCCTTTAACGAAGACACAGATTTAGGTGCTATTAAAAGATTTAATGTAAACAATGGTTATGCCATTGTGCAACTTACAGCCAGATACCGTTCAGGAACCATGACTGTTGCAGATGCTTCTGCTACAGCNCTTCCAATCTTGAGAAAGGAAAAGAAAGCCGCTTGGATTCTTAAGAATAAAGGAGGCAATACACTTGAGTCTTTTGCAGCCGCTTCAGGACAATCAGTAGAAACAGCTTCTGCATTAAGCGTGAAGAGCCCGATTATTCCTGGTGCAGGTAGAGAAGCTTATGTGGTAGGTAAGGCCTTTAATTTAACTGAAGGAGCCACCTCATCTTTGCTAGTNGGGGAGACAGGTGTATTCTTGGTACAGCTCAATAAAAAACAAGAAGCCGTTGCGTTAGATAGCTATGCTACTTACGCAGAAGCGCTTAAGGCAGGAACCCAAAACAGTATATTTTTTAGTAGTTATAATGCCTTAAAAGAAACAGCCACTATTGAAGACAACAGGGCAGTTTTCTATTAGTAGAAAGCACACAAATTGATAAAAAAAAGCGGCCTTTAGGCCGCTTTTTTTATATAGGATTATTGCTGCGAATTAACCTATCATTTCAGTATAATACAAGCTGGTTGGGTATCCTTTCTCTAAAAAATACTCTTTTATTTCAGCAGGCGACAACGTCTCTGAGACTGCCATAATAAAATCGCCTCCCCAACCTCCAAGGCTTTTTACAGCGCCTTTAAAGTCTTTAAACAGCCGCTCCTTGACCGGGGTCTGTTGAATGATATTCCCAATAAAAGACTCGTGAAGCCTGATGTAATTTTCGAGCTGTTTTGCGTTTTTAGCTCTGGCCAATTGAACGCTTAATTCATTGATTTCTTTGAGACTATTTTTCAGGGAGAAGTTTGCTAACTCCTTTTGTTTTAAATAAGCACTTATAGCTTCTCTACTGTCTTGCTTGCTGTTTAAGTGTACAAATACAGATTGTTCTTGTATTGCTTTCCCTAAAGTGATTGGCGCTATTTTTAAGGGTGTTTTTCCAGGATTAATGACAAAAGATATGGGATGTGTTGCACCAGCACATGCAATATCATAGCCTGAACCACCCATGGTTAGGGACAACAATTCATAGGGGTTTACTTCAGCCCAGAGCGCCACATTATGAATGAGTGTAGAAGAACTTCCCAGTCCCCAATCTCTCGGAAATTCTAAGTGGGTACTTACGGAAATACCAGGGCTGTTTTTTAAAAATGTGGGGTTTAGTTTTCTGGCGGTTTGTAGCAATTGAATTAAAAATTCAAGTTCGCTATTGCTGTTCTCTTCTTTGGGTTGGTCTAAAAGATCTAGAGAAAAATTGAAATCTCCCCAAATGCTCTGGTCCTTTGAGTAGGCTTTCCATTGTACACAGCCTGTTTGGGTGGATTCGAATTCAAGGTCTTGACCAAAGCGGCAAGGAATAGCAATAGCCTCTGCACCATCTAGTACCAAATACTCACTGGTGAGCAATAGTTTTCCGTGGCTGTAGAACCTGTTGGCCAATCTATTTCTTCTGCCTGTCTCAGGAATTAGATTCATAGCGATCCATTTTTTCTCAAGGTTTTAAAGCTACTGACTACATGACTGTGTGTTGCAGTTTGGTCTTTATAATAGGCCACCAATTCTACTTTTTCAGCTTCTGTTGCCCCTAATTGGTTTAAGATATTTAAAAGGTGCATTTTCATATGGCCTTTTTGAATTCCACTGGTCACTAAAGAATGCAAGGCTGCGAAATTTTGAGCGAGTCCAGCTACAGCAACAATTTCCATAAGTTGCTTAGCAGAAGGTTTTTGTAAGACAGCCATAGACCATTTCACTAAAGGGTGTAAATTGGTGAGTCCTCCAACGGTTCCTAGCGCCAAAGGCAGTTCTATCCAAAAGCAAAAAACACCATTTTCTATACTAGCATGGGTAAGGCTTGAATAGCTGCCATCTTTAGCGGCATAGGCGTGAACACCAGCTTCAATAGCCCTAAAATCATTCCCCGTTGCTAATACCACAGCGTCTACGCCATTCATAATGCCTTTGTTGTGTGTGACAGCCCTATGTGGTTCTGCTTTTGCAATAGCAACCGCTTGCACCATTTTCTGAGCAAAAATAACACCGGATGCCCCATCAATACCTTCTAAATCTGCTACAGGACAAGATACAGTAGCCCTCACGGTGCAGTTGGGTACATAATTAGAAAGAATGCTCATGACTACTTCTATAGATTGTTCTTCTGCAGAAAATCCATGGTATTGCTGTGCTTCTCTTTTTAAGCTTGTGGCAAATTGCTCCAAACAAGAGTTAATGAAGTTGGCGCCCATAGCATCTGCCGTTTGGAACACAGCATGTATTTGAAAATAATGGGCCAAATCTGAAGTTTTGTCTCTCAACATCAGGTCGCTAATCCCACCGCCACGCTTTTCCATATTAGCAGTGAGTGGGGCGCAGTCTGCCAATAAAATGGGTTTTATATGGGTGAAAAAGGCCTTTAATTTTTTGGGATCACCTTGAAAGAAAAAATGTACTTGGCCTATTTTTTCAGTGCCCAGTACTTCGGTTTTAAATCCGCCTCGCGTTCCCCAAAACTTCGCTGCTTTACTCGCTGCAGCCACAACGGAACTTTCTTCAATAGCCATTGGAATGGCATAAAGCTTGTTGTTGATTAAAAAATTTGGCGCAATTCCAAGGGGCACATAAAAATTACTGAGGGTGTTTTCAATAAATTCATCATGTAATTTTTGCAAGGCCTTGTCCTCATGCCAATATTGGGTGAGTATGGATTTTGTTTCAGGATCCCCTTGGGTAAACGTTTGAGATACCCAGTCTATTTTTTCTTCTTTAGAAAGTTTTGAGAATCCTTGAATGGGGGTAGACATAGATTTTTTTTTGTCCTGCTAAGATAGTTAAATCCCATTTTATGACCTATTTGTAGTTTCTTTAAAGATTCTCGTATTAAAATGTTATTTTTAGGAGCTTTTACCAGAAAATACAGGAGCTTGCCTTGTGATGAAACCATTCGTATGAAAAAAATATTTTTACTTTTAGGCATCGGCCTTATGGCCTTGAATGCTGCTTTAGCCCAAGATAAAGAAGTTACTGTGGCGGCTATTTACGACGGAACCTTTAGAACGGAAGGAATGGATGTGCTCCGGTCTAGAAATAACGGGACACAGTACACTTTACTCAATTACGACAGGGCTTCTAAGGTGCAAACCATAGATTTATACGACTACGAAACCTTAGAAAAAACGGCTACTTTGTTGTCTACAGAAGATTTGGAAGACATTGCTTATATGAGTTCTTACGCCTTTAGTGCAGATGAATCAAAAGTGCTTTTGGCTACAGATTTAAAACCCATTTACAGAAGGTCCGCACTGGGCACTTATTATCTGTATGATTTTGCTACAAAGGCTTTGATTAAAATTGCCGACGCTCCAGTGCAAGAGCCTAGTTTGTCTCCAGACGGTACCCTTGTAGCCTATGGATACCAAAACAACCTTTATGTTTTTGACCTCAAGACCCAGCAAACCAAACAGCTCACTTTTGACGGTGAAAAGAACCGTATTATCAATGGTATAACGGATTGGGTTTACGAGGAAGAATTTGGTTTTGTTCGCGCTTTTGAGTGGAGCCCTGAAGGAACACATTTGGCTTTTTTAAGATTTGACGAAACAGCGGTGCCTGAGTATTCTATGCCTATTTATGGAGCAGACTTATACCCTACATTGCAAANATTTAAATACCCTAAGGCGGGAGAAAACAACGCAATAGTGAGCTTACACCTCTATGAGCTAGAGGGCGCAAAAACATCTAAAATCCCCGTAGAGGCTTATTATATTCCACGTATTATATGGAAAAACAACCCAGACGAGTTGGCTTTCCAAACCTTTAACAGGCACCAAAATGAACTTATTTTATACCAGTACAACAAAGTTTCAGAGGCGCTCACTGTGCTGCATAAAGAAGTAGATGCTGCCTATGTAGATGTGAATGACAACCTGACCTTTCTCTTAGACGACAGTTTTATTTGGACCTCTGAGAAAGGCGGTTACAACCACCTTTACTTACACGATAAAAACGGTAAAGAAAAAAGACAACTTACCTCAGGTGATTGGGAGGTAACGGCATATTATGGTTACGATCAAAAGCGTAAAAAAATATTTTTTCAGTCTACCGCAATGGGTTCTATCAATAGAGATGTCTATTCGGTGGGAATTAACGGTAAAAATGTCAGACGTTTGACGGAGCAAGATGGTGTAAATAGGGCCAGTTTTTCTGCAGACTTCACCTATTTTATCAATGCGCACTCCAATGCCAACACCCCCCCTTCTTATACCTTAAATACTACGTTGTCTAACAAAAAGCTGCGAGATGCCAATCAAACAAAGTCTTTAATGCTTAAGACTATTGTGGACAATTCGAGTCTTTTAGACAAGTTAGATAGCTATAATATAAGCCCAAAAGAGTTTTCTACTATTTCCGTGAATGGAAATGACCTGAATATGTGGATGATTAAGCCGGCAGATTTTGATCCAGCTAAAAAGTATCCGCTTTTAATGTTTCAATACAGTGGGCCTGGATCACAGTCGGTATCCAATACCTGGATGAGTGGTAATGATTACTGGTACCAATTATTGCAGTCTAAGGGGTATATTATTGCCTGCGTAGACGGTAGAGGTACAGGGTTTAAGGGCAGAGATTTTAAAAAATCTACTTACTTACAATTGGTGCGATACGAGAGTGATGACCAGATTGCCGCAGCAGAAAAATTGTCTTCCCTTCCTTATATAGATGAAAATCGTACCGGAATTTGGGGTTGGAGCTTTGGAGGAGACATGGCCATGCATTGTATTTTAAAAGGGAATGACGTTTTTGAAACGGCCATTTCTGTAGCACCTGTAACCTCATGGAGGTTTTACGACACTATTTATACGGAGCGATTCATGAGAACGCCTCAGGAAAATCCGGAAGGATACGATTTAAATTCTCCCCTTAATTACGCGGAGCAATTAAAAGGCAAGTTGTTATTAGTTCACGGCTCTGCAGACGACAATGTGCATTTTCAAAACACCATGAGAATGGTGGAGGCTTTGGTTCAGGCCAATAAGCAATTTGACTGGGCTTTATATCCTGACAAAAACCACGGTATTTACGGTGGCAAAACTAGGGAGCAACTCTATACTAAAATGACCCATTTTATTTTAAACAACCTTTAATACACAAACAACTTATATGACTACACCTACCCAAACACCTAAAGATATTTTAGGACACCCTCAGGGACTTTTTTATCTATTTTTTGCCGAGTTATGGGAGCGTTTTAGTTTCTACGGAATGCGCGCTTTATTGACCCTTTATATGGTGAATAAAATATTTGAAGCCCTAAGCACAAGGGATGTAGCTGCTGCGGCTGTATATGCTTCTTACGGTTCACTGGTGTATGCTTCTACCGTGATTGGTGGTAAGATTTCAGACACTACACTGGGTCTTAGAAGGTCCATTTTTCTTGGCGGTATTCTCATGTCTCTGGGACATTTTGTGTTGGCTGTAGACAATACCTATGCCTTTTATTTGGCCTTGGGTCTTATTGTAGTAGGGAATGGTTTTTTTAAGCCCAATATTTCCACTTTTGTGGGCTCCCTCTATAAGGACGGCGATGTGAGAAAAGACTCTGGATTCACCATTTTTTATATGGGAATTAATATTGGTGGCTGGGTCGCTCCGCTTCTTTGTGGCTGGTTGGCGGCTACTTACGGTTGGCATTACGGTTTTGGATTGGCAGGATTTGGTATGTTATTAGGACTGGTATTCTTTTGGAACGGGATTAAAAGACAGGTTTTTGGATCAGAGGGATTGCC
>JGI26081J50195_1000765_pt1 | contig 13233 bp, 12 predicted proteins | sample SaaInl74LU_5_DNA_FD_50195 | JGI IMG/M metagenome (IMG submission 50195) | reverse complement strand
AAATCGATTTTATTGCCGGCCTGCTTGTAGGTCTTGGAGCGCCTTTATTCTCTATTGCGGTTGCCCTTGAAGCCTTCCCTGTGCTTCAAGATGTAGGTGATGTAACGAATCCCGCATGGCGACTGGTCACCATGCGTGCCATCAGTTTCGGGACCATTATCAATGCAATATTATTTTTTACGGCGCTTAATTTTGAGCGCGAACGTGTGGCTCGCGGAATTCTGACCTCTTGTGTGCCAAGCGTGATTGCTGTTATTTATTTCCAATTCATCCTCTAATGTCACTATTCTGGATCGCAGGAGAGCCTTCGGGCGATGTACAAGCTGCGGCTGTTGCACAGTATATATCGACGCATCATCCAGAGATTAAACAATGGGGTTGGGGTGGCAAATTCTTAGAGAAAGCCGGGGTTACGCTCCTGAAAGACGTCACTAAAAAGCCCTTCATGGGTTTTATAGAAGTAGTAGTTCGCGCCAGAAGCATTTATAACGCTTTTCAAGCAGTCAAGGGCCACATCCTTTCTTCCGGCGCAACAACCGTGGTGCTCGTAGATTATCCTGGATTTAATTTACGCATAGCGAAATGGGCCAAAGCCCAAGGTTTGCATGTGGTCTACTATATTCCACCCAAGGTTTGGGCTTGGAAATCCGGTCGAGCGCAAATTCTCAAGGAGCATTGCGATGCAATTCTAGGTATCCTACCCTTTGAACAACAGTGGTATGCTGATCGTGCTATTCCGTATACCTATGTCGGAAATCCGTTGGCACAGAAGTATACAGGAATGAATGGTTACGCATCCGGAGGTTCCATAGCATTACTACCCGGGTCGCGCGCGCAAGAAATCGCACGATTACTACCGGAATTTATTGCTGTTGCGCAATCGATGCCGGAGCAAACCTTTGTTTTAATTCGTTCACAAAGTTCCGTTCCCGTATGGCCTGATCGATCGCTACCGGCAAATGTCGAGGTGTTTACTGGCGAACTGAAGGACGGCATAAAGCACTGTGCTGCCGCCCTGGTATGCAGTGGAACGGCCACTTTAGAGGTTGCTTTATTGGGCGTACCGCAACTGGTCGTGTACCGTGCAAACCCAATCTCACTAGCCATTGCAAAACGCTTTGTGAAAATCAGCTATTTCTCCTTACCTAATCTTATTCTGGATGCTGCTGCCTTGCCGGAATTATTGCAGGAGGATGCACGTGCTGAAGCGCTTGTTCAGCGGTTAGGTGCATTGCTGTTGGACCCCTCGGCCCAATTAGACGCCTACGCTCAACTGCGCCAGCTTCTGGAGCAAAAGGATCCTGCAGCTTCCGCGGCCCAACCTATTTTAACGATCGCTTCGCAATCATGAAAAGATGTCATTTAGTACCTATCATGCTTATCTGTTGCGCCCTCCAGCTAGCGGCACAGACGACACCGCGCGTTTTGATTTTCGCAGATCAAGAGTACAGCCGTCTTCAAATTAAAGTCAAATCAGGATCCTATACCCTCACTGCCTACACTCCGGATTCTGTTTTTACGATGGATTATGGATCCGACGACGTCCATCCATTGTACACCTTCCGCGGAGATTTACGATTGAACAGAGCCGGTTGTGATTCCATACGTATTTCCACGAAAGATACGTTCGTAGTTCGCGTGCTGCGTGGGAAGAATTGGACCGCAGAACGCCCGTATTTAGGCGACTTTACGCTGCGTCCTAACCTCATTTACCTTGAAGGTATCGTTCGCACGCCCATAGCGCCCTACATTGCTGGAGTAGTAGAGGCAGAAGGCGGATCATCCTCTACTGCAGAAGCCTATTACAAAGCGCAAGCTGTTCTCGCTCGAACCTGGCTCATCACGAATCTTAAAAAACACATTACAGACGGTTATCACGTCAAAGACGATCAAAGTTCTCAAGCTTTTAAAGGGGTTCCGCATAGTAAAAATGCTGCTCTTATCGCGAGTGCTTGTGCTGCTTTAGGGGATACGATTGCCCTACACAATGGAGTGCCAATTATTGGTTTTTACCACAGCAATTCTGGCGGCTATACCGCCTTACCTGAAGAAGTGTGGTCGAAAGCATTGCCGTATTGCCGGGTCGTTCTAGATCCGTTCTCAAAAAAAGGATCTAAGGCAGCGTGGGAGAAGACTTATTCTTGGGAGGAATGGCAGAAGTATTGGTCGCGCTACATAGATTGGTCAGTGACCGATTGGACCGCATTTTTCAATAAACTCCCAGATACACGCAGCACGCATTGGACCCTAGGAACTCAATCGTTTAAAATGGAGACGGTGCGTAGGGATTTTAAATGGCGCAGTGCCTATGTGCTTCCGCAAGCAACTGCTGAAGGCTTAGTGGTCCATGGCTATGGCTTTGGCCACGGCGTCGGAATGGCGCAGCAAGGCGCCATGCTTATGGGAAAAGCGGGCTTTGATTGGAAAGAGATTTTAGATTTCTACTTCAAAGACCTTGCTTTTGAATCTGTTCAAAACCTTTAGTTCCCCACATTTTTAGGAAAACTGCACTTCCAGTCCCCAATTTATTGGGATGGTATTTCGTTCTACAGCAGTTTTATGTATCGCGTCAAGTTTAACCACCATGTACCGCTTGGATTTGGTGCTGGTCTGTGCAGTGGCTTTCGGTTTCGGTTCATGGCGTAGCGTTTGGACTGATGTTGGCGCACTGCTATGGATCATAACCGTACTTGTTGGAGTTCAAGTCTTTCTCGAATGGCGGTATTGGAATCCTAGCCCTGAAATTGCTGTTATTTTCGAGCCGTGGGCTGTGCGACTCCGCCGGATTCTACAAAATCGTATCGACCTCGCTGCCACTGGCTCGCTTCACGGTTTTTTGTACGGGGTATTGTTGGGGGACCGCACTGAATTAACACCGGCCTTTCAGGCGGGTTTTCAGGTCCTTGGTATATCGCATATGCTCGCTGTGAGTGGCTTTCACGTGGGCTTTTGGGTGGTTTTAGGACGACCCCTAAAATGGCTTTTTCGACTGCGAAAATGGCGTGTGGTGTATGTGCTTTTTATGGGTGCCTTTTTATGCATTTATGCCGTAGTTGTGGGTTCAGGGCCTTCTGTGGTTCGAGCTGTAGGGACTTTTTGTTTCGCGGCATGTGCTGTTCAGATGAACTGGAAGGTAACGCCCTTACATTGGCCGTTGCTTATGGCGTGGTTGATGTGGTGGTATGATCCAGCGGTCGTTCAGCGCGTGGGCTATCAGCTAAGTTTTAGTGCAGTATGTGGCATTCTGATAGGGCTCAGCGGGCTTCCTGCTGTGGAATTTCTGCAATCCTGGCAGCGAGAATCATTACGGGGTACAAAGCTTGGTTTTTTAGTTCCTGTGCAAGTTTCACTTTCAGCTTGGACGGCTACATTACCCTTAGTCATGCACCACTTCGGTGGTGCCAGTTCCTATTTTTTAATAGGTAACCTATTGATTGTCCCTCTTTTTGTGGTGTATATCTGGTCTGCTTTATTTGTAGTGCTATTCGCGCCAATCCTTCCATCTGGTGCTTTAGAAGTTTGGAACAGCAGTTTCGAATGGTGGGTAGCCTTTGTGTTAAAAGTGGCCGAAGGAATTAGCCACCAAGGACTTCTTGAATTTTTTTCTCAAGCGTATTTGCAGTGAGCTTTTCAAATGTTCCGTCGTAGAAAATGTGCATGTTTCCAGTCTCCTCACTCACGGTGATCGCCATTGCATCCGTACGCTCTGAGATCCCTGCGGCAGCGCGGTGACGCAAGCCAAACTGTGAGGGAAGGTCGCTACTTTCACTCAGCGGGAGAATGGCGCCTGCTGCTGAGACGGTGTTTCCCGTGATGATGGTTGCACCATCGTGCAAGGGCGCATTTTTGAAGAAAATAGTTTCTAGCATGATACGACTCACTGTGGCGCCAAGGGTGTGTCCGGTTCCGGCAAAGGCACCGAGCGGATCCTTTCTTTCTATAACCAGAAGCACGCCTGTTTTTGTACTGGCTAAATTTTTCAGTGCGCTGACCACTGCTTCTGCAGCAAGGGTTGAGGTTTCTGTATTGCCTAGGGTGAACATACTTTTCAATCCTCTACGACGACTAAAGGTTGCCGACCCTACAACGAGTAAGAATTTTCGAATTTCCTGTTGGAATACGATGATCAAAATAATCAATCCAGCACCCATAAATGAACCTAATATCTCACTCAAAAGATTCATTTGAAGGAGTTGTACGAGGTTATAGAGGAGGTAAATCGCAACCATACCGATAAGTATGCGAATGGCCGCAGTACCTTTCAATAGCCGGTACACTTGATACAGCAAGAAGGCTGCAATAATGATGTCTAATGCATCGAGGATGCCGAAGTTTAACGTTCCCATGGTTCTAATAAATGCTGCACGCCATCGGGCATGAGGCGGTTGAACAAGTTAATGGTTTCCGCTGCTTCTGCTACATCGTGTACTCTTAGAATTTGCGTACCACCTAATAAAGCGGCCATATGTAGTGCAGTAGTGCCATTGAGGCTTTCTTCAGCACTGACTTCAAGTGCTTTATAAATCATGCTTTTTCGACTAACCCCAGTCAGAATGGGACGGCCTAAAAGTTGAAATGCATGGAGTTCTCTGAGCAGTTGGTAATTCTGTTCAAGCGTTTTTCCAAAGCCAAATCCTACGTCGACAATGGTGTCGTGTATACCCATGTCGTGGAGTAAGGGCAGTTTTTTACTGAAAAAGCCAATGATGTCTTGAGTGACGTGGGTATAGGTAGGATTGAGTTGCATAGTGCTAGGGTTGCCCTGCATGTGCATGATAATGTAAGGGCAACGGTGGGCAGCAGCCACATGATAGATCTCAGGGTCGAGATTGCCTCCACTGATGTCGTTAATCCAGTGCGCACCAGAATGCAACGCCTTATCGGCAATTTCTGCACGGAAGGTATCTACGGAAATAAAGCAGCCCGGAAAGTCTTTAAGCACCTCAGAAACGGCGGGAATGATGTCTTTTAATCGGTTCCATTCCTGCTCGGGAGTCACTGGATCGGCACCTGGACGTGATGAATATCCGCCGATATCGATGATGCGAGCACCACTATTGAGCATCGTTCTTGCCCGCTCAGCGGCCTCTTCGGGAGCATTTAAGCGGCTTCCCGCGAAAAAGGAATCGGGCGTACTATTCAAAATCCCCATGATCCACGGTGTGGATAAGGTGTGAATTGTCCCTTGACATTGCAGCAGAAACTCAGGCATTGTTCTTTGTATCTTCGTTAGATATAGCAAAGCTAACAAATGAATACAGCTGACCAATTCGATGCCGTACTAAGTAAATGCCACGGCCTCTTCGAGAAAAAAGGAAAAGATTACGGCACCGCATGGCGCATTTTGCGCTTATCGTCGTTGACCGACCAGATATTTATAAAGGCCCAGCGCTTGCGCAGCATAGAGGATAAAGGGACTCAATTGGTTGATGATCCGCTTGAGGGCGAATTCATTGGCATATTGAACTACAGCATAATGGCGCTGATACAGCTTGAAAAAGGTGTGGCAGAACAGCCTGATATGGATTGGAAGCAGGCCAGTACAACATATTTAGAGAAAGCAGAGGAAGCAAAAGCGCTTATGCTTCGTAAAAATCACGACTACGGAGAGGCATGGCGTGATATGCGGGTCTCCAGCTTTACTGACCTCATTTTGCAGAAACTCTTGCGCGTCAAGCAGATTGAGGACAACCACGGCAAAACTCTTGTAAGTGAAGGCTTGGAAGCGAATTATCTCGATATGATCAACTACAGTGTCTTTGCCCTGATTAAATTCATGGAAACACAAGAATCAAAAGCATAAAAATGATGAAGAGGATTCTGACGATTATTTCTCAGTTCGCCGTAGGTGCATTATTCGTTTTTTCGGGTTTAGTTAAAATGAACGACCCCGTTGGATTTAGCTTTAAACTAGAAGAGTATTTCTCAGAGGAGGTCTTGAATTTGCCCATTTTTGAACCATTTGCACTAACCATTGCAGTGCTATTGGTCATTGCTGAGGTACTCCTGGGTGCGGCCCTTATTTTAGGCTTGTACAAACGTTGGACCTTGGTACTGTTGTCGGCCATGATAGGCTTTTTCACTTTTCTCACCTTTTGGTCGGCCTATTTCAATCAGGTGACGGATTGTGGATGTTTCGGCGATGCCATTCCGCTTACCCCATGGGAAAGTTTCTACAAAGACGTTATTCTTTCTGCCTTGATTCTTGTACTGTGGTGGGGTCGTGATGAACTTTTCGACCGCTGGCCAAAGTGGTTGGTGAGCATAAAATTAATAGCTATTCCACTATTTTGCTTTGGACTGACCTACCACGTCTTGAACCATTTACCGGTGGTGGATTTCAGAGCGTATGCTGAAGGCAAGAGTATTGTTGAAGGCATGAAAAGTGCAGAAGAATTGGGCCTTGAACCGCCGCAGTATGAGGTCCTATATACCATGGAGAATTCCGAAGGCTTACGTCAGGAAATCAGCTCCACGCAATACGTCGATGAGAAATGGTGGGAGAAAAAGGAATGGAGGATGCTCAGTGAGCTTTCTAAAACTATTAAAGTGAAGGAAGGATACGAACCGCCCGTACATGATTTCAGTATCATGAATGACTACGGTGAACTGACGGACAGTATTCTAGCGTTGGATGAAGTTTGGTTGTTAGTAGCTTATAATGTGCGAAAGACGAAGGCACACGGCTGGGCACCTGTGCTAGAAACAACAGCGATGTTAAAAGAAAAGGGTCTGCCTTATGTAGTACTTTCTGCCGCTATGCCGGAAGATTTTCGCTCCTTTGGTTTTACGGATACTACGGCCTTTGCCTTCACAGATGAAACCACTTTAAAAACTATGGTCCGTTCTAATCCAGGATGGGTTGTGCTTAAAAATGGTGTGGTACATAAAAAGTATCATTTCAACGATAGCCCAAATTGATTCGATTCGCACTACAAAAACTAGGACAAGCGCTGTTCACCCTCTGGGGGGTTGCTACGTTGGTGTTTTTTCTTTTTACCATCGTTCCTGGCGATAGTGCGCAAATGATGTTGGGCAAACGCGAAGATCCTGCCGCATTGGCTGCGGTTCGAGCGAAATATGGGTTGGATAAACCGATCGCTGTGCAATATGCAAATTACCTGAAGCGCATTAGCCCTATTGGGTGGCCAAACGATCAACACGGCATCTTTAAAGCGCCAGATTTAGGTGAAAGTTTTCAGCGTAAGGGACAGCAGGTCACTAGTTTGATAGGACAAACGTTTCCGAACACTGCGTTACTTGCCGCGGCTGCTATTGGCTTTGCATTGCTTGTTGGCGGTGCGCTGGGCGCTTGGGTATCCTACCGGCCCGATTCGTTTTGGGACAAAGCTTTACTTACTTTTAGCTCGTTAGGAATGAGTCTTCCGTCCTTTTTTACGGCCGTTCTTTTCGCGTGGGTTTTCGCGTATTTGCTGGGGCCCTGGACAGGTCTGAACTTGACCGGTTCACTCTACAGTGTTGACGACTACAGTGGTGAACGGTACCTCAACCTAAAAAACCTGATCTTACCGGCGCTGACTTTAGGTATTAGACCAGTGGGTGTGATTTTGCAATTGACACGCAACAGCCTATTGCAAGTAGGTGCAATGGATTTTATTAGAACGGCTCGGGCCAAGGGTTTGCGCGAGCGAACGGTGTTTTTTAGGCACCTCTTACCGGTTGCCTCCAATCCCATTATAACCACCGTAAGCGGCTGGTTTGCATCACTGCTTGCAGGTGCCGTTTTTGTCGAGATTATTTTTGGTTGGAATGGCATGGGTAAATTATTGGTGGAAGCATTAAATACCCGAGATTTGCCCATCACAATGGGCTGTGTATTAGTCATTGCCGCTTTATTCGTCGTTTTGACCACTTTGGTGGATGTACTATATGCAGTTTTGGACCCGCGTATACGCGCAGAATTTTTTTAGAAACACATCAATAGCAAAATAAAATGAGAAGAAGAATCGTTGCCGGAAACTGGAAAATGAATACCACTTACACAGAAGCTATGGCTTTGGTAGATGCCCTTAAAGAAAGTCTTACCGAAGAGGTTGTGGGGGAGACGGGTGTGATTATCACCCCGCCGGCATTGTATTTATCTGATGTAGTAGAGTCTTTAGTAGATAATCCATTTATCGCTGTGGCTGCTCAGAATTGTCATGAAAAGGAATCGGGTGCATATACCGGTGAGTGGAGTGCACCGATGCTGGCCTCTTTGGACATTGATGCAATCATTATAGGGCACAGTGAGCGTCGGGAATACTTCGGTGAAACGAATGAGGCATGTAATGTTAAGATTTCACAGGCCTTGAACAACGAATTAGCGGCGATCTACTGTATTGGAGAGACTTTGGAAGAGCGTAAAAGTGGTGCCTATATGGACGTCATTTTGAAGCAATGTGAGGAGGGACTTGCAGGATTCATTGGGGATGACATGGATAATATTATACTTGCTTATGAGCCGGTATGGGCTATTGGCACAGGAGAAACAGCGTCGCCGGAACAAGCACAGGAAGTGCATGCGGGTATTCGTGAGTGGTTGAACGCGCGTTTTGACGTGGAAACAGCTCAAGACGTAAGCATTTTGTACGGCGGATCTTGCAAGCCAGGCAATGCTGCGGAGTTGTTTGCAAAAGCAGATATCGACGGTGGATTGATTGGCGGTGCGTCTTTAAATGCGGCTGATTTTACGTCCATTATTGAAGCGAGAACTAAGGCTTAATGGCATCAGATACCCCTATTTATATTGAATTGGCCGTTACGGTGTCGCCGTTGGAGCCTTTTCGCGATTTATTCATTGCCCAGCTCGGTGCGGTTGGTTTTGAAAGTTTCTCTGAAACAGAGGAGGGCTTCGCCGCGTACATTCTAAAGGAAGACTACAGCGCTTCTGCGGCTATGGAACAGATGCAATGGGATGGAGTCACCGTTTCTGTGAAAGAACAAGAGATCGAGCAGGTCAATTGGAATGCAGAGTGGGAACGAAATTTTAATCCTATCGAGGTTGATGGACGAGTGTACATACGTGCACCTTTTCATGCCGAAAGAGCGGGCTTTGAATACGCCATGCTTATTGAGCCAAAAATGTCATTTGGTACAGGCCACCACCAAACTACGCACATGATGATTCAGTGGTTGTTAGAAACGCCGTCGAATCATGCCGATGTTTTAGATATGGGATGTGGTACTGGGATACTGGGGATTTTGGCTGGTATGCGCGGGGCAAAATCGGTCCATGGTATAGATGTAGATACCTGGTGTATTGAAAATACTTTGGAAAATGCGCAGCGAAATGGTGTTGCAATGACGGCAGATCTAGGCGGTTCAGAAGTTTTATCAGGTACTTACGACCTCATTCTTGCAAACATTAACTTGAATGTGCTATTGGCGGATATTGCCCATTACGAAAAAGCATTACGTAAGGGAGGCAGTATTTTCTTCAGTGGGTTTTATGAGGATAATGTACCAACGCTACGCGCTGCTGCTGAGGCCTTAGGGCTCACCTTTGAAGGGGTAAAAGCACGCGAACAATGGCGCAGTATTAAAATGGTGAAATAGCGCATGCGAAAATTTGGGTTGCTTCTTGCATTGATTGTTTCTTTTGGGCTTCAGGCACAAAAAGTGACCCGTTTTTCTTCATTTGACGCTTTCTCTGAAGAGTTTGATAAGCTTGTATCCGTCCCGAAAGAGTTGGACGGTGTATTTAAAGATTCTTTAGTGCCGAACTTTTTGGCGGCTGTAGATTTCGAAAAGGAGGAACTCTGGCTGGATTATGCAAACCAAATACTTCGCAAGCGATTGGACGACGCGCAAACGTGGGAGCCGCTACTGCGCGCGCTCATTTACGTGGCAGAAAATGAGGAATACGATCGGTTTGGCGCGCTGCTTGAGCATTTTTACGCTTTCTCGAAAAAGAATCCTTCAAGCCGGATTCGCTCTTATCAAAACCAATTTTACCGCAACCTAGTTAAACATGAATTCTCCGAACCCGGCGAATTGGTGTGGAAGGCTCCGGCAAGTTTTTGGACGCTAAACTTCATTGAAGGCGAGCCGCAGTTCACCATGGAAATGGTAGATATTGTCGGGCTGAACGGTGGAGACAGTACTATGGTCATGGGGGTGAATGCAGTTTTCTATCCTCAGGCGGGTTTACTTAAAGCAAATGGCGGTACAATCATCTGGTCTCGTGAAGGGCAGCTTGATAAAGAAGTCTATGCAGAATTAGGACCCTGGACTCTGCAGGTCAATCAAACGAATTTTAAAGCCGATAGCGTAACGCTTTTCGCCACTGAATTCTATGACGAGCCGCTTCAGGGTGTGTTAGAGGAGCGCGTTTCCTCTGTCAACCTAAAAGATGCACGCTTCCCAAAATTCACCTCATACCGCGACAACTTTGTGCTTGAAAACATCTATCCGGATGTTCATTTTAAAGGTGGATTAGGGGTGGCAGGTGCCCAGTTTTATGGGACAGCGGCCGATAGTGCGCTCGCGGCATTGAAATTCACGTATAAATTGGACACCGTTCTTACCCTTAAAGGGCGGAGTTTTATTTTTAAAGACAGTCTACTTAGCTCTAAACGAGTGGAAGTCATTGCCCATTTGGGAGTGGACAGTATTTATCACCCGTATTGTGAAATGCGCTTTGATCCGCGTATGGGGCAAGTTCGGGTTATTCGCTATGAGACTGGTTTGGGATTGGCGTCGTTTACCGATTCTTACCACGCTTTGGACATGAGTGTTGACCAATTGGTTTGGAACCAGGGCACACCCATTTTGAACTTCAAAAACCTCAACTTAGGATCCGAACAAGCAGCAATCTTTGAGAGTAAGCAGTACTTCCGGGTACAGCGTATGGAGGAAATAGCTGGGCTCCAGAAAAACCATCCGCTTCGTGAACTACGAGACGCGGCCTATGGCTTTGGATATGAAGACATGCCCTTAAAGGATTTGACTTACGCGCTGCGTATGGCTCCGGAAGAAGGCGAATTTTTCCTCTACCATATGGCCATTCAGGGGTTTGTCACCTTTGATGTGGATGCCCAGACGATCAGTTTAACCGATCGTTTGTTCGAATATTTATTGAATTGGGAAGGCAAGCGCGATTACGATGTGATTCAGTTCGTTTCTCGTATTCCTACCGGTAACAACGCCCAGGTCAGCCTNTTGAATTACCAGATGGATATTGCTGGTATTTCACGTATTGCGGTGAGTGATTCTCAANAAGTGAATCTTTACCCGCGTGGTGGCCGGATTACTGTAAATGAGGGAATGGATTTTGATTTCGACGGGCGCATCAATGCAGGGTTGTTTAGTTACTGGGGACAAGGCTATTCCTTTGACTACGATTACTTCAAAATAGACATGCCGCAGGTCGATTCCATGCGTTTCAAGGTGAAAGAATTCGATCCAAAGCCCGGCGAACGTGCTGCTTTAGTCAATGTGCAGACTGTACTACAGGACTTGCAAGGGCAGTTGCTTATCGATCAACCGGATAATAAAAGCTCTAAAGAGTACCATCCTGAATATCCCATCTTTCAAGCGCTCAACAATTCATTTGTTTACTACGATCACCCCCGCATTCATGGAGGAGTTTACGAGCGATCGGCCTTCTACATGGCACTCGAGCCCTTTACCATAGATTCCCTCGACAATACGACTACGGACGGTATTCTTTTCGACGCGACCTTCCATAGCGCAGACATTTTTCCGGTATTCGCACAACCGTTATCGGTCATGCCAGACTATAGTTTAGGTTTCAAACCCAGATGCCAGCCACGCCAGCGTACAAAGCATCTGGAACGTACACAGGCTCCTTATCCTTATCCAATCAAGGATTGCACGCAGAAGGTGCTTTGGATTATTTACAGAGCCGCACGGTTTGTCCTGATATCCTTTTCTTTCCGTTGCAAGCGAGCGGCCGTGCCGCCACGTTTGCTGTTGAAGAAAGCACTCTGGGCATGGGCTATCCTTACGCCGCCGGAACGAGCAATCCATTCGTTTGGATGCCCTATGAAGATTACATCCGTGCAGAAACTCGTGAAACCCCTTTTGCATTGTATGGGTCGCCAGAAGTTGCAGGCGAGGGTTCGCTGACCTACGGCGGTCGCGGAATGTTCGGTACGGGCGAATTGCGCTACGGCACGGCTAAACACAACAGTGAAGTGGAGGGCTATCAATTCTTCCGCCGATCCTTTGTTTCAGCGGATCAGGATTTCAGAGTGAAAACTAAAATCGATGACGAGCAATGGGCGTTCCAAATGTTGGCATCGTCAGCTGAGGTAGATTTTGATAAGCAGGAGGGGGTCTTCGATAAATTGGACCCGTACAGCACCTTAGAGTTCCCATCAAATCAATACATGGCGTACATGGATCATGCAGAATGGGATATGGCTAAAGCGACGGTTGATATCAAGCATACGCAGGACAATCAGGCCTATCTAGTTAGCACACATCCGCGTCAAGACAGCCTTGATTTTACAGCGGCCTATGCCCGATTTGCGCTTGCACCAAGCACTATTGAAGCTTTTGAAGTTCCTCAGATTGACGTAGCAGATGCCTCTATTTATCCCGACAGTGGGTATGTCGTGATCCGCATCAATGCTGAAATGGACCCGCTGGAGCATTCAACAATATTGGCCGATCGATTCACGAAACTTCATAACTTCTACGAGACGACAGCACGTATTCGAGGAAAATACCGCTACACTGCGCACGGGATGTACGACTATTTAGATGAGGAGGAGAATACTTGGCCTATCGCATTTGAAAGCATCGCGCCAGATTCAGCAGGTATAACCCTGGGGCGCGCGATTATTGACGAGACCGATGAGTTTTATATAAGCCCTTACTTTGCTTATCGAGGAAAAGTAGAACTGCATGCGGACCAATTACCGATGTACTTCATGGGCTCTATTCTCATCCAACACGATTGCCGCAACCTTCAAACCACGTGGTTCGACATCGCCAGTATCATAGATCCAAATGACATTGTCATTGAGCTTCCCTTTAACGACCCTAATAAGCTCAGCGACAATACCTTCAATGGTGTATATATCTCGCAAGACAGCTTAGGTGGTCACTCAAACTTCCTTTCAAAATATGCTGATCGCGCAGATATTGAGGTGCTTTCTGCGGATGGGATTCTCTACTATGATCGCCAGGAGCAGGGCTACGTGGTTACTACCTATGAAAAGTTAAAAGACTTTACACTTCCCGATCTTACTTGATCTTCCA
>JGI26081J50195_1000764_pt1 | contig 13251 bp, 10 predicted proteins | sample SaaInl74LU_5_DNA_FD_50195 | JGI IMG/M metagenome (IMG submission 50195) | reverse complement strand
AAAACGGTAAAGGGTGTAATTCCCCACACCATTCCACCGTACATTAAAATGATAAAAAAAGAAAGTGCCATAGAGCTTCTATTCCTCTCCCGAATACTCGAAACAAACAAAAAGAAGGCAACAGCGTAAATCAAGCCACTAGCACCAATATGATTAGTACCTGCCCGGCCAATTACCCATAGTAAAGTACCAGAACCTAAATACAGAATGATTAAATACCTTAAGCTACGATTGGGATGAAAAACAAACAATCCGGTAAACAAAACTATAGCGCTAGACGCATTTGAGAGTAGGTGATTCCAATCGCCATGTAAAAAAGGAAAACTTAGCACGCCCAATAGCCCTTCAATGGTTTTTGGTTTCAGACCATAACTCTCTAAATGAAGCTTAAATATATTGTCAATAAGCTCTACCAGAAACCAAACTAAAACAATTGAGATAGCCAATTTCAATTTGAAATAAAATGATTCCCGTTCTTTTAAAATCTTGATATTTGAACTTATATTAGCCATCGTTATTTCTCCGTATCAAAAATCTTACCCTTGAATATTTTTCGCTTTATTGTTGCATTTTTGCTGACAATCTGTCTAATGATTGCCTTAAACACACGTCTAGCAGGCAAACCAGCCTTTGGTAAGTTACTTAATCCTTTCTCGGGATTTTATCACTTGGGTGAAAATACAAATAATCTTCACATACCTGAAAATATCATCGCTGAAGGCTTAACTGAAGAAGTTACGGTGTATTTCGACGAACGTCGAATTCCGCACATTTTTGCCCAAAATGAAAAGGATCTTTATTTTGCACAAGGATACATTGTAGCTAGTTTACGTTTGTGGCAAATGGAGTTTCAGGTACTCGCAGCCGAAGGAAGGATTTCAGAACTTCTTGGTGCCGGCGACAATAATCAATTTATAAATTTTGATATTCAGCAGCGTAGAATAGGTTTAAAGTATGGTGCCGAACAAAAACTTGCTCTCATAGAATCTGATCCTTTTTCTAAGGAAATAATGGAAAGCTTCGCAAATGGAGTGAATGCCTATATGGCTGGTTTGAAGACTAAAGATCTACCTATTGAATATCAACTTATAGGCTACGAACCTGAACCTTGGAGCGCGTATAAAACTGCATTGTTACTGATGAATATGAGTAATGTGCTTACTTCAACGGAGTATGACATCGAGTACAGTAATTTTGCCATTAAGTATGGAAAAGAACTCTTTGATTCTTTATTCCGAGATTATGACGATGTTATTGACCCTATATTCCCTACTCCACCAGATGGATGGCAAAGTACTCTTGCCATAGACAGTAATTTTAAGCCGGGTACACTTCCTCGAAATGATTCAAATGTCGAAGATTTAGGAGCTTTATACACAAAAAATGATGTACAAATCGGAAGTAATAACTGGGCCATAGATGGAGAAAAAACTAGTTCAGGTTATCCAATGTTAGCCAACGATCCACACTTAAAATTATCCTTCCCTTCGGTATGGATTGAAATGCATTTAAACACACCTGACCTAAATACCTATGGAGTTGTGTTTCCTGGCGCTCCCGGCATCATAATCGGATTTAACGATTACATCGGATGGGGAGTTACAAACGCCGGAAGAGATGTGAAAGACTGGTATAGTATTGAATTCAAAGATGATGGCAAGGACTACTATAAATGGCAGAATGATTGGAGAGCAACAACTAAGATTTATGAAGCATTCGAAGTAAAAGGTGGTGAAACAGTATACGATACCATTATTCATACGCATCTAGGGCCAGTTGTGTATGAAAACTTCCCAACACAAGATGGTCAAAAGAATTTCGCTTTACAATGGATGGCACACCGAGGCAGTAAGGAATATCAGACCTTTTATGAGCTCAATCGAGCCAAGAATTATGAGGATTATATGGCTGCGCTAAGCCACTACTCCTGTCCTGCTCAAAATTTCATTTTTGCATCAGTTGACGGCGATATTGCTATTCGACAACAAGGTGAATTTCCAGTACTTGAAGCCGAAGAAGGTATTTTCTTTTTGGACGGATCTAAAAAAGAGGCTTGGAGTGAGTTTATCCCGTTTGAAGACATTCCGACAATGAAAAACCCGCAAAGGCATTTTGTAAGCAGCGCCAATCAGCATGTAGCAGATACTAGCTATCCTTACTTTACACACGGTGTTTTTGAATACTATAGAAACCGAGTAATTAATGAAGAACTAAGTCAAATGTATGATGCGGACATCGACGATTTCAAAGCGCTTCATTTTAATGAGTTCAATTTAATGGCGGCTGAAGCTCTTCCTATTATGCTGTCTTACCTGGAAATAGAAACGCTTGACAATCCTGGAAAAGAAATGTATGAAACGCTAAGCTCATGGGATTATACGAATACCTCATCTAGTAAGGCTGCAACCTACTTTCAATTATTCCATGAAAATTACTACACATTATTATGGGATGAATTTGTAGAGCCTGAGGTTCCTGGAGGTTGGGATCCATTTCAATGGAAAGATGGCTGGAAAGCCCCGAATGAATACCAAACCTTTCGCCTATTGGCAGACAGTATCGATCACCGCTTTATTGATAATGAAGCCACTGAAAAAATAGAAACGAGCAAAGACCTCATTAATTTAGCTTTTCATCAAACTGTAGAGGATCTAATGGATTTGGATGCATTGGCTTGGGGTAAATATAAAAACACCCTAATTGAGCATTTAGCGATGATTCCAGCTTTCTCGACGAATATTGATGTTGGTGGTAATTATAAAATTGTCAATGCTACAGGCAAATACCACGGGCCTAGCTGGCGTATGATTTTAGATTTTGATGGCGGCAAGATCAAAGGTTATGGTGTTTATCCTGGTGGTCAAAGTGGTAATCCTGGAAGTAAATTTTATGATAATCTCGTTAATGAATGGGCTAATGGTAATTATCACGAGTTAATTAACTCCTCTGATGCCTCAGTGTATCAGAACATTCAATATCAAACTGTACGTCTAAAGAAACCATAATATGAAAGCGATATTTGCATTTATTCTCATTGTACTTTTTGGCAGCTTAGCGTCTATTTTTCTTCCTTGGTGGGTTATTAGTATCGTTTGCTTCTTGGTAGGTATGGCTTTTTTGGACAGCGGCTGGCAAGCAATACTTATTGGATTCTTTTCGGTACTTTTAATATGGTCTGTTTCTGCCCTGTATCAAAGTTACTTCAACGATTTCATCCTCTTAGATCGAATGGGAAAGTTACTTGACGTTCCAAGTCCCTATCTAGTTATTGTCATTACGAGTATACTTGGTGGACTTACCGGTATGCTGAGTACACTGAGTGGTTATTACCTTCAAACCATCAATGAAAAAAGAAAACCTAAAAACCAATATTACGATTAACGATTTTCAATTTGAAGTTTTAATAGCTTAGTATAAAATCCTTCCTCCTTTTGAAGGAGTTCCTGATGTTTACCTCGCTCAACAATTTCTCCGTGATGTAGCACCAAAATCTCATCGGCACTGCGCACTGTGCTTAGACGATGAGCAATGATAAATGTCGTACGATTCTGCATCAAATTTTCCAATGCATCTTGTACCTGTTTTTCAGATTCGGCATCTAATGAACTTGTAGCCTCATCAAGAACGAGAATACTCGGATTTTTCAATATGGCTCGAGCAATAGCGACCCGTTGTTTTTGTCCACCTGATAGTTGCACCCCACGTTCGCCTACCAGCGTATCAAACTGTTCTGGAAAAGCTTCAATAAAATCGAGCGCATTCGCTTGTTTCGCTGCAGCACGAATTTCTTCCAAAGTGGCATCCAATTTACCGTAACGAATATTTTCCAAGATACTTCCACCGAAAAGAATGACTTCCTGAGGAACAATACCAATAATTTTACGCAAAGATTTAATTTCAAAATCATTTACGGGCTGTCGATCGATGCTGATCTCACCATCTTGCAGCTTATAGAATCTACTTAATAACTTTACTATGGTAGACTTACCTGAACCACTACTCCCAACTAAGGCTATTTTTTGACCTTTCAGTACTTCGAAGCTAACATCTTTTAAAACCTGAATATCCGGTCGGGTAGGATAAGCAAAGTTTACTTTATTAAATCGAATTGTTTTATTGAAGGNTATCTCTGCTATTTCACCATCAATAATATCCAATTCTTGCTCCTCATCTAAAATCTCTTTAACACGCTCTGTCGCGCCTAAAGCACCTAACAATTCGGTATATTGATTGCCTAAGCCCGCAATTGAGCCACCGATAACCATGGCATAAAAAATAAAAGCTGTAAGTTCTTCTACATCAATTACCCCATTGTACACTTGAATACCGCCCATCCATAAAATGAAAAACAAGGCACCGAACAAACCTGTTATAATGAAAGTAAAAAAAACACCTTTAGCTCTTGCATATTTTAGTGCTATTTGGACTAATTCCATCATTTTTCCTTCGTAACGACTTAATTCAAAACGCTCATTAACATAGGCCTTTACGGATTGAAAAGATTGAAATGTTTCATCGACAATCACATTGGTTTGTGCAAGATATTCTTGTCTTTCTTTAGCCAGGCGTTTAATGTATCGTCCAAAAATTATTGCAAGAATAATAACGGCTGGAAACACTGCAAGCATGACCAATGTAAGCTTTACGGAGTATATTAAAAGTAATATAACGCCAACAACAAATACGATGATTTGACGAAGAAATTCAGGTAATGTAATAGAAAATGCTTGTTGCAACTTTTCGACATCTGTGGAAAGTCGGCTGACAACATCTCCTACTCGATTCTTCTCAAAAAACGCCATCTCTTGGGCAAGCAATTTGTTATATAAATCNACACGTATTTGCGCCAAACTGTTTTCGGTAACTACTGCGAAAACATTGACTCTTAAAAAGGAAAGNATACCTTGAGCCAACAATATTATCAAGAATAACCATCCATANTGATAGATATCCATGTGTATATTTAAGTATGGGATTAGTGTATTGCCTTTCGCTGCTTTAAGCATTTGACCAACTGCCGCAGGAACTATCATGAAAATTAAACTGGTAAGGGAAAGAAAAATTAAGCCTAAAATAAAATAGCCTTTGTAAGGTTTAATATAGCGAAACAAATCTCTTGCTGCCCTCAATTGCTTTTTACTCGCTTTTTTGGGATTATTTGTTTCTTCCATACCTTAGAATAAACTAGTCATGTCATCTACACCCAAGTATCGCTGCGCGATAAAGCCTTCTGCATACTTTACTCCGGCAAGTTGCCCTAGATCTTGAAACCTTGCTTTTAAAAAATCAAGAAATTCTTGTGAACTAATAAAAGTATCTTTCTCTTTGGATTTAGGATCAAAAAATTGAGACCTGTAAGCTAATATCGCTTGCATTTTGACTTCGAAATGCTCACTGATGTCAACGACAAAATCAGGTTTAAGATATTTTGCCTGAATGTAATGATACACATTGCGCGGACGCCAAGCTTCCTGTTCTTTACCATTATGCAAAGTGGAAATCTTCGACAAACCCGACATAAACGCGGCATCACTTGCTAACATAGCTGCTTTTCCATGATCAGGATGCCTATCGTCAGGTGCGTTAATCAATAAAATATCGGGCTTATATTTTCTTATTGAAGTAATAAGCTTCAGTTGATGTTCTCTATCGTTCGTGAAGAAACCATCCTCCATTTCCAGATTTTCACGAACAGCTAGTTTTAAAATTTTTGCCGCTTCATGTGCTTCCTGAATGCGTAATTCTGGTGTGCCTCGTGTACCTAATTGCCCCGAAGTTAAATCTACTATACCCGTAGCTTTTCCTGCCAAGGCATGCTTGTATAAAGTACCTCCACAAGAAAGTTCTACATCATCTGGATGAGCACCTATAGCTAGTATGTCAAGTTTAACACTCATTTATTCAGCGAGCAATTTATCAATTGCTTTTCTAACTTTCCCCGAATTTGGATTAGTAAAAGTATAGAAATAATCTACCACTTCCCCCTCCTTATTCACTAAGTATTTATGGAAATTCCATTTGGGTGTGCTGTTAACCTGTCCATTTAAATCTTTGTTTGACAGGTATTGAAAAAGTGGATCAGCACTTTCACCTTTCACATCAATTTTATCAAACATTTTAAAGGTTACACCATAATTAAGTTCACAAAACTCACTGAGCTGCTCACCTTCCAGTGGTTCTTGATTTTGAAATTGATTACTTGGGAAACCTAAGATTTCAAAATCCTTATCCTTGTATTCCTGATATAAGGCCTCCAAGTCTTTAAATTGCGGCGTAAAGCCACATTTAGAGGCCGTATTCACAATAAGTAAAACTTTACCTTGGTATTGACTCAAGGGTTGTTCCTTTCCGCCAATCTCCTTAACTACCGCATCATGCACACTTTCCATATCGATTTACATACCTTAAAACTGCAAATAATGAATCTGCTAATTTAATTTAAAAATTCCCTTAGACCTTCGATCATATTGAAAGGCGTCTTGGTAGCTGCTCCTTGAATCATCCAATCGGGAACACTTCCTCCTGGATCAGTTTGATATTCCAAGGTAACTTTCACTCCTTGAGTAGATTTAACAATTTCCCAAAAACCGAAATAAATTGGAATTCGAGTGGCGCTTTCTTTGACTTCTATAAAGTTTGACTTATTCGTCATATCAATTTTAACACCATTAGGAATTGGAATCTTTTTCAGTTGTATTACTAAATCACGATCAGCGGCCGGCCATGGTGAATCGAAGAGACCATAATAAATCAACTCATTTGAGCCTGTTCTCTTCAGTACTTCAATTTTAGCACAATCAGGTACGTATGCCGTATAATTTTTGACTTCAAAAATTGCTTCAACAACATCCTCAAATGGTGCATCAATAAAAGCGGTAACTTTTGAGGCAGGCATCCGATATTCTTCCGTCTTTTTAACATAAACTTTAATGCCGTTTTTATCTTTAGATAAGTCCCAAGACTGCGCCTGAAGACCAAACAAAACAAAAAGCATTATCAATAATGTTCCCAATCTCTTCATAACTATTATTTTCTCTAATTCTTAACTAAGATTATACCAGTTTTAAATAATTTCTTTCTCTGCCAAGAAACGCTCAGCTTCCAGGGCCGCCATACAGCCTGTTCCAGCTGCAGTAACAGCCTGTCGAAACACACTGTCTTGTAAATCTCCACAAGCGAATACTCCTTCAATATTTGTTTGCGTCGAATCAGCTTTCGTTTTTACATANCCTACATCGTCCATTTCGAGATAGTCCTTAAACACGTCTGAATTCGGTTTATGGCCNATAGCCACAAAAAATCCTTTCACAGGAATTTCCGTTTTTTCACCCGTTTTATTATNAACTATTCGTACACCTTCTACTTCATCTTTACCTAGCACCTCNTCTGTTTCTGTGTTCCAGTACACTTCGATGTTTGCGGTTTTCAAAACACGGTTTTGCATGATTTTAGATGCACGCATTTCGTCTCGACGAACAAACATATGCACTTTAGTGCAAAGTTTTGATAAGTAAAGAGCTTCTTCCGCTGCCGTATCGCCAGCACCTACAATAGCCACTTCTGTATTCTTGTAAAAAAAACCATCACAAACGGCACAGGCTGAAACACCTCGTCCATTTAATCGTTTTTCCGACTCTAAACCCAACCATTTGGCTGAAGCACCCGTTGCCAATATGACAGATTCAGCCTGTACTTGCTTATCATCATCAATGGTTAGTGTAAATGGTCTTTTTGAGAAATCAACCTTGGTAATCATACCATATCGAATTTCAGTTCCAAAACGCTCAGCTTGCGCCTTGAAATCATTCATCATTTGAGGTCCCATAATACCTTCAGGATAACCCGGGTAATTCTCGACATCTGTTGTCTGCATTAATTGACCGCCTGGTTCCAAGCCCATATACATCACTGGCTTCATATTCGCTCTTGCTGCATAAATAGCCGCAGTATAACCTGCGGGACCTGAGCCTACGATAATTACATTGTGTTTTTCCATTCTTCTATTTGCTTTTATTGTATTGTTATTGTTGTATAACTCGTATTATATCCTGCCCAAATACCTACTCCCCCATTGATATTACTTTGTGCTATAGTAGCAGATGAAAACGGAGTATCCCCTCCATCGTTGAAAACAGAGAACCAAAAGTTATAAGTGTCTTCATCGATATTCTGCCATTTCAGCGTTACTTCATCGCCCACTTCAAACATACCTAACACACTTAAATCTGGATCTTCATCATTAGAGTATCCACGCAACAAAGGTAACTCAATTGTACCACTTCCTGCATAAATACCATTATCAGATAAGCCTCCTCCAAAATAATCCGGAATGTAAAAAGCTGTTGAATCACTTCTTCTCGTTGCCAAAAGAACAAAAGCATCAAAATTATCAGGAACAGTAATATTCACGAATACTTCAGCAAAACCCGGATTTTCATTATTAAGTTCGTAACGTAAAAAATTGATATCCTGTTTGATTGGAATAGTTGTCGTTGCGCTTAAAATCTTTTCCTCGGTTTCCACTAGAAGCTCATATGCAGCTCCCCCTGTGCCAGTAATTGAATTACTTGTATCCATGTAAAAATTCAAATTATTGACAAAATTAATAAATGCGCTATCTTCTTGACTTGAAGCGAAAGCTAACTGCTGCTCTACGCTGAGATTAGCCAGCTGATCAACAAATTGACCAAATACTCTGGGTACTCTATTGGCATCGAGAAACTGATCAAGTAAATCTTGAGGCAACTCAAACAAATTCCCCTCGACTAATTCCACACCATTCACAAAAACATTCGCCCCACGAATGGATAAGGAATCAGTTATTGTTGCCTGATTGAAAGAGCCATATCCGGAAAACTGACGCGAAAGCATAACCAAAGGACCAGAACCATCATAAATCCAAGCTTCAACTACAGGGTCATTTTCCCCGGGTGGGATATCGAGAATAATATCTTTCTCACAAGAAAAAATAAGTGCTGAAACTAAAAGACTCGATATGACAAACAACAAATTTTTCATGACTAATATTTAAAGTTCCACGTAATCGTCGGCAAAATCGGTATTAAGGATACTTGTCTTGCCTGAATATTAAAATTCCCACTATTATCAAAATTGATGTCATCATAGATAAAATATGGATTCATTCGACTATACAAGTTATAAATTGAAAAATTCAAATCGGAATATCGTTTTTCATTGTCTTTCAAAATACAAGAGGCTCCTACATCCATACGATGATAAGCAGGTAAACGCAAACTGTTTCTATCACCGTATTCATTTACAATCTCCCCTGAGATGATGTATCGATTAACCACGGGGGTAGTTGTTTGACCTGATCCGTAAACGAAAGTGGCATTCAAACTCCAGCGGTCATTAATTTTATACTGAAAAACAACAGACACATCGTGACGGCGATCGTAACGATTAAAGAAGGTTCGACCATTATCAATATCAGGAAAGTTTCGTGTAGTCCAAGCCAAAGTGTATCCTATCCACCCCGTTATTTTACCTTTCGCTTTTGCGGCATAAAATTCAGCACCATAGGCTTGTCCTTCTCCGAATACAAATTGATCTTCAATTTCTTCATTAGCAGTAACTACAGGTTCATTACCATACTCTACTTGGTTCCACATTTTTTTGTAGTAGCCTTCAATTGATGTCTCATACATGTTGTCTTTAAAATTTCTAAACAAGCCCAAAGATACTTGAGTGCCTATTTCCGGCTTAACAACATCTGTACTAGTCACCCACAAATCAGTTGGTAAGGTAGTGGTTGACTGTGACACCAAATGAATGTATTGGTAATTTAGGTTGGCCCCTAATTTCATGGAAGTCTCGTCGTTTATCTTAAATCGAGCATTAATTCGCGGTTCAGCACCAAAATAAGTCGCATAGGATTCAAAAGCACCTTTTTGAACTGTATCAACTGGAATAGCACCATCAAAATATACACGTTCATTGGGTCCTGTGCTTGAATAAAGAGAAGCTCTAAGGCCGGTATTTATTTTCAACCAAGTAGTTACATCCACTTCATCTTGTATGAACAAAGCAAACTCATGACCATATTTTACGTCAATTTCAGAACTAAACTCTTCATCTTGAATATTTGCTTCAAAAATATAGGGAGTGAATTGGTGAAAAACATATTCATAACCTGCCTTGAATTTATTGGTTATTTTAGGGAAAAACTCAATCGAACCTTTCAATCCAAAATCCCGAATACCCGAATTTAATTCAAAACTATTATCCTGAAATCCTGCACGAATTTTCGAAACATAATCATTGAAAACAAAGGTGTTATTCATGAATAGCTTTCCATTAAATTGATGATTCCATCGAATACTTGTAGTAGCATTTCCATAGGGCAGTTCAAATGATAAGCCACTTCCTCCACCTGAACTAAAGGCAAATCGATCTCGACCAAAATAAGAACTAATAAACAAACGATCTTTTTCACCTAAGCGAAAATTCATCTTGGCATTGACATCAAAAAACCAAGGTATATTTACTGGCGTTTCTCGGTTTTTTAAAAGAGGATTCAGTAAAAAGCTTAAATAGGTAAAACGACCAGAGACAATAAAAGCAGCTTTATCCTTTACAATAGGACCTTGAGCAGTAATTCTCGAAGAAATCGCGCCTATGCCTCCTTCAAACTCATACTCCTTCATGTTACCCTCTCGCATGGTGATATCCAAAACAGAAGATATTCTTCCACCATACTCAGCAGGAATTCCCCCTTTAATTAAAGTTGAGCTTCGAATGGCATCAGCATTAAATACCGAAAAAAAACCAAGAAGATGACCGGGATTGTATACGGTTGCGTTATCCAATAAAACTAAATTCTGGGCAGGCCCACCTCCACGAACGTACAAGCCAGCATCTCCTTCTCCAGCACTCGCTACGCCAGGCTTTAATTGTAAGGTTCGAAAAATGTCAGCTTCTCCGAGTAGGGCTGGTAACTCTTTTACTGTTTTGATATCCAATTCGACGACACTGGTTTGCGCATCGTCTACGTTCCGATCTTCTTTTTTACCCGTAACAATCACTTCATCAGTGATTACCTCATTTTCCTTCAACTCAACATTTAAAGTAATGTCCCGGTCTAACTTTATCACTTGCTCATAGTCTTGCGTACCGAGAAATGAATAAACGATAGTATAGGTGCCGGGTTCAGTAGATAAAGAATAGAAACCATAGATATTCGTTGTGGTTCCTTTTAGTAATTCCTTGATATAAACATTGGCGGCGAACAAATCTTCACCCGTATTGGCATCTTTCACATAACCACTTATCGTAAACTGTTTTTGCGCATAAGATTGTATACTTAAAGTCGACAAAACGACTAGTAAAATAAGGGAGGGAAAGCGCATTTTAAAAATTTAAGTGAAGATAGCGAATCTCTGTCGCTGTAAGAACATATAAGTATTTGAATTTGTTTATATATTTAAGTATTAACAAGATTTAATCTTGAGTTAATCAAGGAAACAAAAAAGGGTATCGAATGATACCCTTTTTTGTACTTATAAAAAGATACTACATCATACCTGGCATTCCACCGCCCATTCCTCCTGGCATTCCACCTGGCGCCGCGCTGTTCTCCTCCGGTTTATCAACAATAACGCATTCAGTAGTAAGTAACATACCTGCTACGGATGAGGCATTTTCTAGTGCCACACGTGTTACTTTAGTTGGATCAATAACACCGATCTTCTTTAAGTTGTCGTATTTATCTTCACGCGCATTATAACCAAAGTCGCCTTTTCCTTCACGCACTTTATTTACAATAACACTTCCTTCTACACCACAGTTTTTAGCAATCTGACGCAAAGGCTCTTGAATCGCACGCTTGATGATTTCGATACCAACATTTTGATCTTCGTTATCTCCTTTCAATTTATCTAAATCACTAATTGAACGAATGTATGCAACTCCTCCACCAGGAACAATGCCCTCCTCTACTGCAGCTCTTGTTGCATGTAAAGCATCATCTACACGGTCTTTCTTTTCTTTCATTTCCACCTCACTTGGAGCGCCTACATACAAAACTGCAACACCTCCAGCTAATTTAGCTAAGCGCTCTTGCAACTTTTCTCTGTCGTAGTCAGAGGTTGTCGTTTCAATTTGTGCTTTAATTTGACCTACGCGTGCTTTAATACTTTCTGCTTTTCCTGCTCCATTAACGATAACTGTGTTATCCTTATCGATAACCACCTTATCACAAGTTCCTAGATCAGCTAGCTCAACAGCTTCCAATGTTCTACCTGTTTCTTCAGCAATTACAGCTCCACCAGTTAGAATGGCAATATCTTCAAGCATAGCTTTTCTTCTGTCGCCAAAACCAGGCGCTTTAACTGCAGCTACCTTGATAGTTCCACGTAATTTGTTCACTACTAAAGTTGTAAGCGCTTCACCCTCTAAATCTTCAGCAATAATTAGTAAACCTCTACCACTTTGAGCTACTTTTTCAAGCGTAGGTAGCAAGTCTTTCATGGAAGAAATCTTTTTATCATAAATCAATATGAAAGGATTCTCCATTTGTGTTTCCATTTTCTCTGTATCCGTAACGAAGTAAGGACTCAAATAACCTCTATCGAACTGCATACCTTCTACAGTTTCAACATAGGTTTCTGTTCCTTTCGCTTCCTCTACAGTGATAACACCCTCGTTACCAACTTTTTCCATAGCTTCAGCAATCAAACCACCTATAGTTTCATCATTATTGGCCGAAATTGTTCCTACCTGACGAATCTTTTCGATGTTGTTTCCAACTTCCTCACTTTGCTTTCTGATGTTTTCGATTACTACACCAACAGCCTTATCCATACCGCGCTTCAGATCAAGTGGATTAGCGCCAGCAGCTAAAGATTTTAAGCCAGGAGTTACAATAGCTTGAGCTAAAACTGTAGCTGTTGTTGTACCATCACCCGCTAAATCATTCGTTTTAGAAGCTACTTCTTTAACCATTTGAGCGCCCATATTCTCAATCGGATCTTCCAATTCGATCTCTTTTGCTACTGAAACACCATCCTTGGTAATTACAGGCGAACCAAACTTTCTATCAATAACTACATTTCTTCCTTTTGGACCTAAAGTTACTTTAACAGCGTCTGCCAATTGGTCAACACCATTTTTTAATAACTTTCTAGCTTCTGTATCAAATTTTATTGTCTTTGCCATTTTTTATACTTTTTAAATTTTTCGTAAATAGATTAAACAATTGCCATGATGTCTGATTCACGCATAATAAGATAG
>JGI26081J50195_1000762_pt1 | contig 13270 bp, 6 predicted proteins | sample SaaInl74LU_5_DNA_FD_50195 | JGI IMG/M metagenome (IMG submission 50195) | reverse complement strand
GAACCGCTTGTACCTGAAGTTCCTGATGAACCGCTTGTACCTGAAGTTCCTGATGAACCACTTGTCCCATCTGTACCATCTGTACCTGATGAACCTGAAGTTCCGCTTGAGCCGCTTGTTCCGTCCGTTCCGTCTGTTCCAGATGAGCCACTTGTTCCTGATGAACCTGAAGTTCCGCTTGAGCCACTTGTTCCATCTGTACCATCTGTTCCGCTTGAGCCAGAAGTTCCGCTTGAGCCACTTGTACCGTCTGTTCCGTCTGTTCCGCTTGAGCCTGAAGTTCCGCTTGTTCCAGATGAGCCTGAAGTACCGTCTGTACCATCCGTACCAGATGAACCTGAAGTTCCGCTTGAGCCAGAAGTTCCGTCTGTTCCGTCTGTTCCGCTTGAGCCTGAAGTACCTGAAGAACCACTTGTTCCAGATGAGCCGCTTGTTCCTGAAGAACCACTTGTTCCGTCTGTTCCATCTGTTCCGCTTGAGCCTGAAGTACCTGAAGAACCTGAAGTTCCGCTTGAACCACTTGTTCCGTCTGTTCCATCTGTTCCAGATGAACCTGAAGTTCCTGAAGAACCGCTTGTTCCTGAAGAACCGCTTGTTCCTGAAGAACCGCTTGTTCCTGAAGAACCGCTTGTTCCTGAAGAACCTGAAGTTCCTGAAGAACCTGAAGTTCCGCTTGAACCACTTGTTCCGTCTGTTCCATCTGTTCCAGATGAACCGCTTGTTCCTGAAGTTCCTGAAGAACCACTTGTTCCTGATGAACCTGAAGTTCCTGAAGAACCTGAAGTTCCGCTTGAACCACTTGTTCCATCTGTTCCATCTGTACCAGATGAACCGCTTGTTCCTGAAGTTCCTGAAGAACCGCTTGTTCCTGATGAACCTGAAGTTCCTGAGCTACCTGAAGTTCCGCTTGAACCACTTGTACCGTCTGTACCGTCTGTTCCTGAAGAGCCGCTTGTTCCGCTTGAGCCAGAAGTACCGTCTGTACCATCTGTTCCTGAAGAACCACTTGTTCCGTCTGTTCCATCTGTACCTGAAGAACCACTTGTTCCAGCCTGTCCTATCGCTGTTACCTCTGTAAGTAATTCGTCTGGTAATGTTGGTATACTGCTACCTGTTTGATGAGTAACACTAATTGTATAAATATTGTTGTTTAATGTCGGTGTAGAATTTACTTCATATACATATGTCGTAGCATTAGCGTATATCTTAATTACACTACCTTCGCCGATTCCACTCCAGAATGAGCCCATTGGCGCACCATTGTTGTCAATCTCATGATAATACAATATTGTGGCTGAAGCCCAGTTCGAGTTACTGTTTGTTGTTGCTTCACCCGATGTTAGTAGAGTTGGATTTGTTGTTCCATAATTATAGAAGAATGAGTTACCACCTATACCACTTGTACCACTGGAACCACTTGTTCCGTCTAATGGGGCTGGTTGGTTTTCAAATTGACCTGACGTTGAATTATAGGCTAAATAATCACCTTGGTTTGGTGATGTAACNCCGAATTCACTAATCTGTTTAATTCTAATCTTTGACATCTAACGATATTTTTATTTTCTAATGCTTTTTCTGCTCCTTTTATATATCGCGGGCACATCCAGTCAATAGACACGTTGGGCGCAATATTTAAAGCACGGATTTTTGGTTTGGAATATATATCCAAATCAGCACCACTATAAGATGAATATCCAACTCCAAAGACTTATTAGAAAATATGAATTCCTGCTTGAGGATTGGCAAGATGTAAAAGAGATCAGCCAGTCTGCAAATCAAGAAATGTCTAGGGAGATCCATGCTAATAAGCCTGATAATATTTTAGAGTCCGATTTTACTACAGAAGAGGCTGAAGAAGACGAAGAGCAGCACGAAGAATCAGCTTCTGATGCTGAGTTGAAAAAACTGTTTCGTAAGGTTGTAATTAAATGCCATCCAGATAAATTAAGTGCTGATGTTAGTGATTTTGAGAGAATTAAGCTTTTAGACCTTTATGACCAAGCAATCGAGGCACATGATGATAAGAACTGGGCACTAATGGTAGTGGTTGCGATTAAACTTGACGTTGAACTACCGGCAGTGGCTGATGATATGATTAGTCAGATCGAAGAAGATGCAAATGAACTTGAAGAGAGGATCTCTAAGACAACTTCTTCACCGGCGTGGCAATTCTATCATGCGGATGCAGAAGGTAAAGCAGAGATCATTAAAACATACATCAGCAATCTAATAATGATTAAAGAGTTTAGGGCTAAGAAGATGGCTAAGACCAAAAAGATTCTGGGTCTAGGGCATCCAAGGACTGGCACTGGTTACACTGCTAAACTACTGCAGAGTTGGGGTTTAGATGTGGGCCATGAGAAGATGGGTAAGGACGGTACTGTTGACTGGAGTCTGGCTACGGGTCAATCACTTTGGCAAGAGGTAGATCTTAAGAGCTGGAATTGGCAGCACATCATTTATTGTGTTAGAGATCCAAGGGCTACGATACCTTCATTAGTTTACACAGAGGACAATAGAGCGGCCTCAATGAACTTTCGTAAAGAGAATGGTGTAATAGTCAGTGCTAACCCAATCGTTACTGCGATCAACTCTATTGCTAAATGGGACCACATGGTTAGTCTACTAGAGCCCGAGATAACTTATAGAATCGAAGACGATGGTCAAGTCTTGTTTGAACATCTAGAGTCGATGGGCCTTGGAGTAGAATGGAGCGATGAGATCTTGGGCCAGAAACAGAATGCAAGGCCACATAAGAGCTGGGAAGAGATGATCGCCGAGTTTGGTGACGTATCAGCTAAGAGCAAGATTAAGATTAACCAGTACTGTAGAAAGTATGGGTATGATCTTGTCTAAGTTTATAAGCTTAACATGTTTTTACCAAGCGGATTATTAACTATACCAGTAACACCTAGTTTATTAATATAGTTTTTAGGTATATCTGATTCCGAGTATGTCAGATACATGCATTGCTCTATGTCTGTAATCGTATCTGAATTGTATCTTGACAGTATGTTTTTTAAAACATTAATCCAAAGCTCTTTTAATTTTGTAAAATTATTACCTGAACAAGACCACACTACAGTACACATAGATTGTTTACCTATTTTTCTTAGAGTTATACCTTTACCGTACATGCTTAAATCAAAATCTTCATCTAAGAAATACCTTCCCGAAATTTTAAAAACTAAATCATATGTGCTAAAATCATACTTTGCAAAAAGTACACTAATGGCAAAATGCTCGGTAACACTTTTTAAATAGCTTATCTTGATAAAGTTCTTAACGTCTTCCTTTGTCCTGTTTTCAATTTTATATTTTTTAAACAGCCTCTCAGAAACTGTGGATGCTTCATTATTTATAGTATCGATTCTTTGGCTATCACTTAAAGATATAATCTTAACATCCCTTGGAAACAACATTAACCATTCCGGGTTAATGGCTTCAGATCCAGAATCTACCAAGAATATGTCTGCATCTTTAACTTTAAGTTTAATTGAATAGACGGTGTTTATTGTTTGCTGCAGTCTAACTAATTGTTCTTCTAATGTAGAGCTACTATGTTTAATAGCAGATGTTATTATGAATGCTGTCTTCATACTAATGAATTTGTTTTCCAGTCATATTTTTTGTCATTAATATTGTTCTTTTCTAAAAGATTATTTAGTAATAATTCATACTGTTGAATCATTTCTTTGTTTTCCAAAGTATATCTTTTTAGAATAGATCTATTTCTATTAGTATAATCATGGTCAGCTTTTCTAGAAGTACATGCGTCAACCAGAAGGTTAGCACCATCTTTAACATTCCAATCAGAATAATAATATCCTAAATCAGCACACATATGTGCGTTGTGTACTAATGGGTAGCCTAAATAGACTACATCAAAGTAAGAATAATTTAAAGGATTACCCCATTGATGTGAGATGATGGCGTCAGCATATTTTGACATCAGATCAATAACGTTCCATCTAGGAGCTAGTTGAAGCTTTCCTTGTTTATAGAATGAAAGTTTAGTAACTAACTGTATCAAGTATTCATTCTTTGAAAACTCAATCGCGTTAGTAATTTTAAATTTTTCAAAAATACCCTGATTAAGTCTATTTGCTTGCTCAAATAGCCAAATTAAAGGGTACATGTTTTTTATAACATTCTGGTTAGGCTCCATTGTAGCAACTCGCCATTTCTTTATACTTGGTTCTCTTTCTTCAAATAGTACAGCTACTTCAGGGTTCTTTCTTTTAGCAATAGCTATTGATTGTTCAATAAACTTACTTGACCAGATAAAAGGTACAATTTTAACATCAGTACTGTGTTGAATTTCCCATATTTGTTTATTATGAAACTCTTGTTGAGGTATGGCCCATATTTCATCAAACTTAATAGGATCTAATACTGGTGTTTTAGAATCTTTTTTATTAATTTTATCTCGATAAGACTTGTCGAAAATAAGATTTTCCATTTGTAGGGCTGCTGTATTTCCGCATTTATACGCAATCACCTTGTTATTTTTAACCGATTTAAACTGGTTTATGTAATTTATAGTAGGCGTGATTCCAAAAACTACAAGGACATCAAATCTGTTCTGTATATCCAAGTCCCATTGTTCCATATCATAACCATCTAGATATGGAAAATCTTGATATTCTTCCCAGTCTCTTTTATATAAATCTATTAATGATACTTTCTCTACACTTTCTATCTGACTGACCAGATCATAAAATGTTAAAAGATTCTGTGTTATCCCATTGCTGAAAATAGAAAGTCCTTTAGTTAATCCGATAGTAATACCTACTCGCATGTCTTTGTGTTTTATTTTATTTATCTAACAAAGAAGGGCCCACATGGGGCCCTTCAAATTAGATTAGATTAACAAATCTAGCTTACGATAAATTAAGCACTTTGATAGTGGAACTTAACTGTATCATTAGCGTCGATTACGTAACCTGGAGCAGCAAGAGTTACCTGATTACCAGAAACTGTTGCAACTTCAACTGATAAGCCGTTAACGTAAGCCCATACTAGTTCTACCTCATTGTCTTGAACAGAATTTGTAAGAGTGTAAGGTCCTAGTACTGGAGTACCTGCAAACGACTGTACGAAGAATTCATCATCTTCGATGATTGCAGCTTCAAGAGTATCAACTCTACCGTCCATTACTACGTCTAAGCTATTTGCATGTGAGATTGCAGTAGACTCAGCAGCAACGATGTCAGCAGACAAAGCAGTTTCTAGAACTGTGTCTAGAGAACCAGCATAAGTTTGTAACTCGCCTTCTAGAACTGTGTCTAGAGAACCAGCAGCAACAATCGCGTCAGATTCAGCAGCAACGATGTCAGCAGACAAAGCAGTTTCTAGAACTGTGTCTAGAGAACCAGCATAAGTTTGTAACTCGCCTTCTAGAACTGTGTCTAGAGAACCAGCAGCAACGATTGCATCGCTTTCAGCGTCATCAGCGTAAGACTCAAGTGCAGTTGTCTGAACTACATCTAACGAAGCAGCAGTTGAGATTGCATCGCTTTCAGCAGCTACAATGTCGGCAGACAAAGCAGTTTCTAGAACTGTGTCTAGAGAACCAGCGTAAGTCTGTAACTCACCTTCTAGAACTGTGTCTAGAGAACCAGCAGCAACGATTGCGTCAGATTCAGCATCATCAGCGTAAGCTTCAAGTGCAGTTGTCTGAACTACATCTAACGAAGCAGCAGTTGATTCAGCAGCAACGATGTCAATAGACAAGCCATCGATTTCACTCTGTAGTCCGTTAATTTGTTTAATTTGAATTAATGCCATGTGTATATGTTTGTTTATTTAGGCCTAAAGGGAACGTTATTGCCCCCCTCCATAATTATATATTAAAAGAGCCCGCTCTTTTTAGTAGAACGGGCTCATTATATTCTGATAATATTAGTATAGCGCTTACAAATCGTTACTAGACGCGTCGTAGATAATATCGATTAGATCCGTGGTCTCTAACTCATAGCCCGCAATTGAGCCGTTCCAGTAGAGTTTATCTTCGGCTTCAATGTTTGCAATTGTTTTTGCAGTTACGCCGTTATCGTCTGAGAAGTAGCAGTCTTTTGTCAAGACACCATCACCTAAATTAGCACCTACACCATTAACCGTAACTTGTACGTTTGAGTTGTTATATGGTGTATAAGTAATTGTGATGCCGGCGTAGTCACCATCTGCACTTGTATTGTTAGGGATCCAGTCTAAGTCGTCTGAAGTCTCAACTCCAGTTTCAGCTGTACCTGCACCTGCACCTTCAATCATCAAGAGAACTGCTGGAGAACCCATTGAAGATGAGGTTAAACCATTCACGTTGATGTAGTCACCTTTACTTGCCGTAATTAGGATGTCACCACCGTCTGCTCTTGTTAAGACCAAGAAGTCTGAACTTGCAGCTGAAGTTGTTGCGGCTACACCAGTTCCCGTTAAGAAAGTATCGCCTAGTTTATCTGTGTCTGTACCTGAAATGTTAATTGTCGCACTCGCGCTAGTTGCCGAGATTTTAAGGTTCGGGAAGCCCGCTGTACCACTGTCAACTGTTGAAGCTTCTAGATTAATACCATTGGCTGTAAAGTCTGCGTTAAGCACGTTCGCAATTTCAGTTGCCGTGAAAGCAAAATAGCCTGGAGCACCTAAAGCCGTAAGTTCTACTAAGGTCTCGCCTGTGTTTTCATCAAACGTAATAGTAGATGATGTTGTACCGTCACCGATTGTAACTGTAAGAGGATCAAAGGTTGAACCACCGTCATCGGTAATTGTTACGATAACAACACCGTTAGTTGGACCTGTACCATCGCCGGTTTCAGTAGAAGCATAGATTGAACTTTTGCTTGCAGTTACAAAGTGCGTTGCCGTATCTGTGTTAATTAAGTTTACAAGATCTGAAACCGTAGCAGGTGTTGTGTCAACACCGCCTTCAAAAGATTCAACACCATTAATGATTAGTGAGTCATTAGCATCCGGTAGATAGCCTGCAACGGTAGTAGTAACCACGGTTGCAATAGCATCTTTAACTTGTAGTAAGATTGCCTTTGAACCACTAGCATTAGTCGTTGTCATCTGACCTGGATTAGCTGGATCTGTATAATAAACGTTACCTGCATTTCCGGTTAGTAGTTCTGGATTAGAGTAATTGTCAATAATTGTATTAAAAGGCTTAATGTAAATTACACGATCGCCCATCGTTTTCTCTAAAACAATACCCAATGGAATATCTGAAGCATTAGTTGCACCAAACTTAACAAAAGAACCATCAGTAGTATCTACTGTAATTGTATCACCTTTATCGTAACTTGTTTGTGCTACACTAAATTCAAATCTATATCTTTCAGTCTCTTCGGTTGCTGCAAAACGACCCTGAATCTTATCAATTGACCCTGGATTCTGGAATGCAGTAATATCAGCTGTTGTAATTAAAGGCTGACCGTTATCTGAAACTTCAAAGAAGACAACTGTATCTCCGTTTGACATCGAGTTAGTCGCGTAAGTCTTGTAAGAGATCATGTCAACGTCTTTCGCTGTGAAAGTAATTGCATTGTCTGTTTTTGAATCAACACTTATAATTTGTAGACAGATCTGACCGTTTGCACTAGCAATCCAATCGCCGGTTTTAATGTCAAGTGCTGTATACTGTTTAGAACCACCGGTTCTAACACTAGCATCACCAACTGACTGTGGGTCAATAGAACCTACTGTAATCGTATAATCTATTTTTGCACCTGCAGCGTTAAGCCCGGTTTCATCCGTGTATGGATATGTTTGACCAGAGTTAATACTGCTAATTGTACCTGTTAAAAACAAAGGTGGGTGTGTTGGATCGTATACTGACATTGTCTATTTATTTTTTATTTATTATCCGTTAAATGATATTATTAAGTATGCATGTGCGAATCTTCTACCAGCACCCAAACCAGTTGCATTTACATACTTGATATAATCCTGTCTTACATCAATAGTCAAGCTTGATGAACCAAAGCTACCAAAAATATTTGGTGTAAATTGGTTGCTTGATGATGTAAAGTCACCGCTTCCAGTATCAATTGTTAAATCCGAAGAGTCAACTCTGTATGGGTGTACTTGATAATCGTAATTTACAGGATCCCATGCGTAAACTAATATACCATGTGGTGGATTACCTTCATTAGCGAAAGATACTGTAATTGAGTAAACGCTGTTTCCAGTATCTACGCTTACGCTATCCACACTAGCACCTGAAGTTTCAAATCCAGTTGCCGTGATGAATCTGTTATCTGTTGTGCTATTTACAAGGTGGTTTGAAGTATCATACTCAAGTCTTAGTAGATAGTTCGTTACTCCTGCGCCGCCAGCTGCAGCATCAGCCCATGTAGTGTCGTAGTTTGTTGAAGAAGACTTAATAAGTGTTTGTCCACTTGTACCACCGGCAGGTACTCCTTCACCATTGACACCGCTTGAACCAGATGTACCATCGATACCATCGTTTCCGTCAGCTCCATTAACACCGCTTGAACCAGATGTACCATCGATACCATCGTTTCCGTCAGCTCCATTAACACCTGAAGAACCAGATGTACCATCGATACCATCGTTTCCGTCAGCTCCATTAACACCTGAAGAACCACTTGTTCCGTCTGCTCCGTCTTGGCCGTCAGCTCCATTAATACCCGAAGAACCACTTGTTCCGTCTGTTCCTAGATAAGAACCATCAAGACCAGAAGTTCCTGAAGAACCAGATGTACCATCGATACCGTCGTTTCCGTCAGCTCCGTTGATACCTGAAGAACCAGATGTACCATCGATACCATCGTTTCCGTCAGCTCCATTAACACCGCTTGAACCAGATGTACCGTCAATACCATCGTTTCCGTCAGCTCCATCAACACCTGAAGAACCGCTTGTTCCGTCTTGGCCATCAACGCCGTTGGCACCATTAATACCACTTGAACCACTTGAACCACTTGTTCCGTCTTGGCCGTCAATACCATCGTTTCCGTCAGCTCCGTTAACACCGCTACTTCCTGAAGTTCCGTCTGCGCCTGCAGGTCCAGTTGCACCAGCAACTCCGTTAATACCACTTGAGCCGCTTGTTCCGTCTATACCATTAATACCACTGCTTCCTGAAGTTCCGTCTGTACCGTCGTTTCCGTCAGCTCCGCTAATACCACTGCTACCTGAAGTTCCACTGATACCACTTGAGCCGCTTGTGCCGTCAACTCCGTTAATACCAGATGAGCCGCTTGTTCCATCAACACCATTAGCACCGTTAATACCAGATGAGCCGCTTGTTCCACCAACACCGTCGTTTCCGTCAGCGCCGTTAACACCACTACTTCCTGAAGTTCCGTCTGCTCCAACTGGACCTTGTGGGCCCTGAGCACCGCTCGTACCGCTGCTTCCTGAAGTTCCGTCTTGACCATCTTGGCCATCTATACCATCAGCACCGTTAATACCGCTGCTTCCTGAAGTTCCGTCTTGACCATCTTGGCCATCTATACCGTCAACACCATTAACGCCACTGCTTCCTGAAGTTCCATCAACGCCATTGGCGCCACTGATACCACTTGAGCCGCTTGTTCCGTCTGTGCCACTAACACCTGAAGAACCACTTGTTCCGTCAACTCCGTTAACACCAGATGAACCACTTGTTCCATCTTGACCGTCGTTTCCGTCAGCGCCGTTAACACCAGATGAGCCGCTTGTTCCATCAACACCATTAGCACCGTTAATACCAGATGAGCCGCTTGTTCCATCAACTCCGTCGTTTCCGTCAGCGCCGTTAATACCACTGCTTCCTGAAGTTCCATCAACTCCATTTGCTCCGTTAACACCTGAAGAACCGCTTGTTCCATCAGCACCATCGACACCATCTTGGCCGTCAGCACCGTTAATACCAGATGAGCCGCTTGTTCCATCAACACCGTCGGCACCATCTTGGCCGTCAGCACCGTTAATACCACTTGAGCCGCTTGTTCCGTCAACTCCGTTAATACCACTTGAGCCGCTTGTTCCGTCAACTCCGTTAATACCAGATGAACCGCTTGCTCCATCAACACCATTAGCACCGTTAATACCTGAAGAACCGCTTGTTCCATCAACACCATTAGCACCGTTAATACCTGAAGAACCGCTTGTTCCATCAGCACCATCGACACCATCTTGACCGCTAGTCCCTGAAGAACCGCTTGTTCCGTCTGTGCCACTAACACCTGAAGAACCACTTGTTCCGTCAACTCCGTTAACACCAGATGAACCACTTGTTCCATCCTGGCCATCAACACCATTAATAATACCGGTTACGTTATCAAAGTAAGGAATGTTAACTGCAATACTACCGTTGCCATTATCACTAACGGTCATACCACCGACGAATTCAATACTCTTTGTACCTAAATAGTCAGTTGAACCATTTACTACTATAATGCTATTGTTCGCGAAAGACTCTAAGAAGAAACCTAGAGTATCACCAACTTCAAATTTTGTAACTTGAGTCTCAGTTCTAGAAGCACCTTCTGGTGAAACGGTAATCTCAATACCATCCACCATTTCAGAGTTATTACTAGCACCTGAGTCTAAGATCTCAACCCTCTGCCATGAGTCAACCTTAAAGATTGCATATTCACTTGTATTGTTAACATTAGTAACAAAAAGGTTTAGTTCCGAGCCATCGTCAGTAAATCTTTTCTGTAGTAATGTTTCTACATATGCGTTTCTCTTACCTAAATCATCAGTGTTGTTTAAGACAATCTTCGTTAAACCGTTTGGATTAGAAGAGCTTAAGACAACTTGGCCTGCTGCTGGTAGATCAGTACCATGGTTTAAAGATATAACTTTATAACTTGGGGCTGGAATTGTAAATCGACCTCCAACCGATCCGTCTGGTAAAACCTGACCACCGTCGACTGTATAACCAACTTTTAGTCTTGGCATTGTAACCAATTTAATACCTGAATTGATTACAACGTCTAAGAAAACATCACCTTCTGGTAAGTTTTTACTCTCGGTTGAACTTATATTAATAATAAGTCTACCTTTTGTTGATCCAGTTCCGTACGTTAACGTTGAATCTGATTTTTTAAGTGTTTTGAATACAGTTCCTGTATTATTAACTACTTTTACTGTAACGTCATTTAAGTTGACAATGTCTACTAGATTACCTAAGAAATTTTGATGTAATGTTGTAGTAACAAGGGCTTGTACACCACGGTTAACTAAAACTAGTTCTGGTATCTGTAGAATAAAATCACTATTATTTACTGAAGGCATGTTTGCTTTTTTATTTTTAGTTCTCTATNTATATATCAACTCAACTTTATGTTAGGACACTATGAAACCATTCCATATATCTTCGCCGTGAACTTCACCTTCTGTATATTTAGCGCCTCTGAAATTAAATTGGTTAATTGTAAGTTCCGAATTGGTAGCAGATGATTGAATCTGTAGCTCTATCGTATCTGAAGCATCCAGTTGGAGTATAAATTCACCTGAGAACGTGTGGTAGCTATCACCTGGCAGCGTAATAGAATCTATATAAATTGCGCTAGCTGTATTATAATAAACTGTTAATATAATTTGCTCAGCGCTAGCTGTTCTAGCTGAATTAACATTTACGTTGTACTCTATTCTGTACCATTGGCTTATACCATCCATTACTTGTGCTAATTTAGAATACCAGCCACTGTTATCTACTGGCTGAAGCTGATTTGCAAAGGATGCATCAATAGGTTGATGATTAGATTCAAGTGGGATTGCTATACCTGCGTTAACTGGTACCAGAGTATTTTTACCAGAAACAGTTGCGTCAGATATTAATTTATTGTAATGAATCTCAGAGTAGTCTGTAAGTCTGTAACTTAGAGGGCTAACACCAGATGTACCGGAAGAACCGCTCGTTCCAGCTTCACCATCTCTACCATTAGTTCCTGAAGAACCACTTGTTCCAGCTTCACCATCTCTACCATTAGTTCCTGAAGAACCGCTTGTTCCTGAAGAACCACTTGTACCGTCAGTTCCTAGATAAGAGCCATCTTGACCAGATGTACCTGAAGAACCAGATGTACCTGAAGAACCAGATGTACCTGAAGAACCAGATGTACCTGAAGAATGAGCTGCTGCAAGAGCATGCTGAAATTCATAAGCCATTATCTGCAGATCTGTTAATCTACCTAGTGTACTTGAACTGCCTCGTCCATAACCCACAAATTCATATAACACAATGTCGCTTGTAGAAGCACCATTCACATCTACGAATTCAATGTTGATATTATCGTTTCCTGAGGCTTGACCTTCGAAGACTATTGTCGGACCGGCACCATTAATGTATCTTTGGACTGCAAATACAAGATTGCCTTCAATGTCACCAACAAGTCTAAAGACTGCAGATTCTGAATTAATTATCTCAATTTCTACGGCTAAAGTTTCACCTGGAGTATTTGCCACACCTTGTGTATAAGAACCACCAGGGCCCCATGTAAAGAAGTCTAAATTTTTAATAGAAGGCACTGAATATGAAGCTGAAAGTCCACTTGTTCCTGAAGAACCACTAGTACCCGAAATACCATTTGTTCCTGAAGAACCACTAGTACCATCAGTTCCTAGATAAGAGCCATCTTGACCGTTAACACCTGAAGAACCACTTGTTCCGCTTGAGCCTGAAGTTCCTGGCTCACCAGTTTCACCAGTTTCACCAGTTCCACCATTAGTTCCAGAAGAACCTGAAGTTCCGCTTGAACCACTTGTTCCTGAAGTTCCTGATGAACCTGAAGTTCCGCTTGAACCACTTGTTCCTGAAGAACCGCTTGTTCCAGAAGTTCCGCTTGAACCACTTGTCCCGCCTCTTCCATTAATACCTGAAGAACCACTAGTTCCGTTTAAATTTATTACTAATTTCCATTCATCTTTATCTCCAATATACCATTGCCAAACTTCTCCGTCATCTGTATATGCATATTGTCCTTCATATGCACCCTCGATTTCGCTCAACACATCAGCATTGTCTACGTGAAGTAGCGAGAATCCAGAAGAACCGCTTGTTCCAGAAGAACCGCTTGTTCCAGAAGAACCACTTGTTCCAGAAGTTCCACTTGTTCCAGAAGAACCGCTTGTTCCAGAAGTTCCACTTGTGCCAGATGAACCGCTTGTTCCATCAGTACCGTCTTCACCATGGATAACTCTAATGTCCTCTAGTGTTGGAATATCCGGTACCCAAACGTCAACACCACCGTTAACATTTTCTCTAACGTCAAAACCACCTCTAAATACGATTCTACCAACGTCACCAAATGAT
>JGI26081J50195_1000756_pt1 | contig 13329 bp, 9 predicted proteins | sample SaaInl74LU_5_DNA_FD_50195 | JGI IMG/M metagenome (IMG submission 50195) | reverse complement strand
CCAGATTTCTTTTCTGTAGATATTTCAAAACTTAAGATTGGTGGTACCATTGCTGTATCTTCATTATTGGACGAAAAATATACTTTCTTACAACCTGAAAGCACTGCTATTGTTCAAGTGAAAACATCTAGAACCGCTGTTACAACAGATGATGAGGATGAAGAAGGTGCAGAAGGTGCAGAAGGTGCAGAAGGTGCAGACGCACCAGCAGAAGCTGCTGCAGAGTAATTCTAAGCAAATCATTTTATTTTAAGCATCCCAAACCACCTGGTTTGGGATGCTTTTTTTATTTTTACCCCTATATCCTACAAACTAGCGTAGCAAATGAAAAAATTCCTAATTGTTGGCCTTGGAAATATAGGCGCTGAATATGCGGAAACCAGACATAATATTGGTTTTAAAGTGGTAGAAGCCCTAGCGCATAAACACGAGCAGTCTTTTGAGACACAAAAATTAGGTGACCTGGCTACGGTTAAAATCAAAGGAAGAAGTTTATTGCTCTTAAAACCAAGTACCTATATGAATCTCAGCGGAAAAGCGGTACTATACTGGATGGAAAAAGAGAAAATTCCTTTAGAAAATGTCTTGGTAGTGACAGATGACATTCACCTGCCCTTTGGGAGCATCCGCCTAAAGGCGAAAGGATCAGATGGGGGTCACAATGGTTTAAAAGACATTCAAGAAAAATTAAACACGGTCCAATACAACCGCTATAGATTCGGAGTAGGCGCAGATTTTGGCGCTGGAAGACAGGTAGATTATGTCTTGGGAGAATGGTCTACAGAGGAGCGTGAAAAACTTAAAGAAAGACTGGAAAAATCTACCTCCCTCATAGAATCCTTTGCTCTTGCGGGTTTGGCGAGAACTATGAATCAGTTTAACAATAGCTAAGTTCCTTAGTTAATCGCTATTTAGTCCATCTTAAAATCAAAAATTGCAGAAGGGGTTTTGTTACCGGAATCGTCGGTGGTCACTACCTGCCAATAATAAGTGGCTCCCTGAGTCACATTGGCAGCAAACTGCGTAGCAGTTGCGCTGCTTAAATTTTGAATCGCAGTCGGTGGTGATTCATTACCTAGCAGAAGCGTATAGCTAGCAATATCGTTGTCTATATCCGACCCAGACCAACGCAACGAAATTTGGCCCTCAGCAGGCATAGTGAGTTGAGAACCTGAAAGCGGTGTTAAAGCAGTTGCGGGAAAAGGAGCGTGGGTGGTTTCACTTCCTGCATTAAAAAAATACCACAAGCTACTTGGGGTGGTTTCCAAGACTTTCGTATTGGAGGCAATCACCTGCCATGAATAGGCCTCTCCCATTCGAAGGGGTACTTCTATAGAAGTCAATAAGGTATTTTGAGTGGTTTTTTGGCCACTACTCAGTTGTGTAATTTCTACACGATAAGATTCTGCCTCTGTAGCTTCTCGCCACTCAAAGGCAATTCTTCTGGTAACTTCATTGACCAAGCTTCCCTCTGTACAATCTAAATTTTGGGTTGGAAAAACCAAAGATATAGGCCCAGGTGGGCTCGGTGGGGCGTCTTTTCCACAGCCTAAAAAAAATATACAGCCTATTAAAAAGTACTTTTTCATTCTTTTAAAACTTTATAAGAAGTGGTGGTGCCATCTAACTCAATTCGAACAATATAAACGCCTGGGTCCCAAAGCGAAGTGTCTAAACGCCAGGGTGTTTGGGTAGCAACGGTATTATAGGTTGCTAAAGCGGCGCCTGAAAGGGTGAAAATTTGGACTTTCATTTCGGACTTTTGAAATACAGCCGCCTGTATATAAAGCGTTTCTTTTAATGGATTTGGATACACCAAAGGTTTGGGCGTATAAAAAATTTGCTCCTCATAAACACCCTGGCAATCCAGTCCTGTAATAACTTTAAGGNTGTTAATTCCTGGCTTTAATGCCAAGGTCAATTGTGACTTTTCATGGGAAAAAGACTGACCGTTTAAGCTTACAAAATAGCGGCTATTACCCGACAAATTCACAGATAAAGATCCCCCATTGTCATAAGATACTGCTGTGGTCACCGCCAGTGGCTCTGGAGCACCAATACGTACCTCAAAACATTGCTGCTCATAAGTGATTCCAGATTTAGTTCCCTCAAAGCAGAGGGTGTAGTTGCCTGCTGTCATATTTTCTAAGGCCAAAAAGCTTGTGAAAGAGGCCTGGTTAATTTGAGCCCCTGAGGCATTTTTAACGTAAACCACATAATCCATGACCTCTGATACGGTCACTTCTACAGATCCATCTGAAACATTTAAACAGGATTGACTCTTGAGAGACACCCTAAAGTTTTGAGGGTCTATGCGGTACACAGCGCAACCTTTGGTGTCTACCTCAACACCAGCAGGGGTGTTGAGACATTGGTCTGCACCGTCGTCATAAACACCATCATTATCTGCGTCTGGCCTAAAAGTACCCGCTGCAGCTATTTTCATCTCAAAAAGATTCAAAGCACCTCCGTCTGCCTCTGCCACATCTTCTATTTCAAGGCGCCAGATTCCCTTAATGGAGTCTCCTCTAAAGATTTCAAAACTCCCCAAAGGTTTTACAAATCCAGCTATAGCAGGGTCATTGGCGCAGTTAAAAGCAGGAGCCGCATCTGAGAAGGTAGCGATTAAATTTTCCCCCTGCCCGCAGGAATTGGCAATTAAAACAGCCACTTTTCCTGAAGGGGCATAAAGCTTTACCACAAGGTCTGAAAGGTATGAGTGGGTAATATCTAAGGAAACTTCTAAAGAGGCTAGCGGCAAGTCTTCCTTAATCTCTATACTGGCATTAATGGTATTGGGAATATTACTTCCAATAGTTAGCGGAAGTAAATCTGCAGATTTGGTCTGGGTATTCTCTGGCGTAGTCGTAAAACTATTCACTTCTGACAGGCTATTTCCACCACAGTCATTTAAAGCTATTACCCGCCAAAAATAAGTGGTGTCTGGCGCCAAGTCTATTAAATAATCCTGAGTAAAAGAGGTAGTATTGCTGTAATAAAGCCCATTAAAATCTGGTGTTTCAGACACCTCTACTTTATAGGTACTTGCCCCATTAACCGCAGACCATTCCAAGGTAGCGTCTAAAAAAACAGCAGCGTTTCCTGATGGTGGGCTTAATAAAGTAGGAAGGTCTAGTGTGTCTGGTAAAATAGTGATGCTAAAATCTAAACTATTACTCAACGCGCCACTTTCTACCAATGCAGTAATGGAGTAAGTACCCGCAACAAGCTCTTTAGCGGCATTAAATGTTATATCTAATGTTTGACTATTGGACAAAGTGCCTAAAGTGGGGGTCGCTGAAAGACCCGAAGGAAGGTTTAAAAACGATATGTTAGAAGCCTCAGCAGTGGCCTTGTATTCAATTACACCAGACAAGCTTACTGAAGACTCTGGACATAATGAGGCGAAAGTTGGATTAAACACTAAGGCCAGTGGGGCCTGGGCTATTTCAAAATCTGCTGTATTTACGGCAAAGAATGGATTATTTTCTGCCTTGAGCATAAGGCGCGCGTTGGTGGCATTGGTGTTAGGAAGCACCAAAGTATAGGCCCCGTTATTGGACATTCCAGTGGCCAGTGTTTTTGTAAAACTGAGTCCGCCGTCTAAGGAAAGTAATGCTTTGAGTGTTTTGGTATTTAACTCAGGACCATTGGTTCGGGCCACTTCCCAGCGCACCTCAATGGGTTTCCCACCCATATAGCTTTGTGTACTGTCTTGAGAGCGAATAAAGAAAGGACCTACATTAGCCTGAACCTCCAAGCGGGTATTGGCCATTTTAACTCCNGCGCCCTCACTNGCNTTNTCCCTCACGGTGACATAAAAATTATAGTCCCTAGGGATGGAGGCCAAAGTCTCCCACTGTGTAAAAGAAGGGGTATCTGTGGTTAATTTATTGGCTGCTATATTGATCAATTTTGGGAAATATCTTTGGGGAGAAGTACTGGGTGGCAGTGACCTAAAAGCAGCTCCTACAGGATTTTCTGGTCCAAAAATAGCTGCAGTAACCACCCCATTGTCTGCCTGTTCCCAACTGTAAGAAAGCACGTCTGCTGTATTGGGGTCAGAGGCCTCCGCTTCGAGTAAAAAAGGCGTTTCCAAGGGGAGTTTATAATCACTTAAGGCGTCAAGTATTGGTGGGTCATTGGCTGTTAATTCACTATTGCCACAGCCAAAAGCATTGAGGTAACTCGAGATTTGTAGGATACTCACCGCATGAAAATAATCCGAGGCATTAGCCGCCACGTTTTCTCCAGAAACAATTCCAGCGTAAGACATAATGGTGCTACCACTACCTGGCTCTACCTGAACATTCGTTCCCTCAGATTCATATGACCATGTATGATTGGCCCCAAACTGATGCCCAATTTCATGGGCCACAAAATCAATATCAAAGGTGTCGCCTTCAGGGAATTGTCCTGAAGAAAAACCACTGCCCTTTTTATTGTCCTGACAAACCGCCCCAACAAAACCAGCGTTACCATTGTTGTTGTCTTGGTGAAAAAGATGTCCTACGTCATAATTCGCTTCCCCAATATTAGCGGTTAAAGTCGTTTGAATTTCATTGTTTAAATCCGACCCAAATGGATCTGTTTCAGGATCGGTGTAAATAACATTGGTCGTACTGGCGACCAAAGAAAGTTGCACCCCTAAATCCCTGCCAAACACTGCGTTTATTCGAGTTACAGTAGCATTAATTGCGGTTAAAGCACCTGCTACCGTTCCACCGTGATACTGGGTGTATTCTCCGGAGGCGGCAACCGCAAGCCGGTATGTTTTTAGCGTGGTTTTNGCNGNNGTATTTNACGCTTTTGCNTCGCTANATTTGGCCGTCATACTTCCGGCCGATGCCCATATGCCTCCCGCTATTTCCTGCTCAAAAGTATTNCATATAAAATTTTGACTTTCAGAATCTTTAGCAGCATAAAACACGTATTGACTTGTATTTCTTGGCTTTTCCAGAAAAGTGTACTCCCCAGAACTAGGATTTGTAAAGGTTACCGACAATGGGGTGTTTTCGCCTTCAGAAAAGGAGAAAAACACCTTTGAGCCCCGAGCACCCTCCCCTTTAAAAGATCGAATACCAGGATATTTAAGTTGAAGTTCTTCTGAGAGAGCCGTATAATCACTGATTAAATAAGGTTCTAAAACAGCTGTTTCATTGGGGAAGTATAGTGGGCTACCCGTACGCACTGATTTTTGAAGGGCTTTGACAAATTCCTCCTCATCCAATTCGTAAAATACTTTGTCCAGAGGGGATTTAGCGCCAAATCCCCTCTGTAATGGGGGCGTTTTAGCGGGAGACCAATAGCTTTGCTGTGCTTGAACAGAAAAGACTAAAAAAAGTAGGCATAATGAAAAAACAAGCCGTAATTTTGAACACATATAGGGTATATATCCTATAAAAATACAGTATTTTATTATAAAACTAGCGTGATTACCACTCATTCCTTACCGCCACTAGATGCCACTATAAAAACAGCCGTGACTATAGGGACTTTTGATGGAGTTCATTTGGGACATACTCAAATTATAAAACAGTTGGTTCAAAAGGCTAAAAAATTAGACATACCCTCCGTGGTATTGAGCTTTTATCCGCATCCTAGAATTGTTTTACACCAAGACAGTGGGATTAAACTCTTAGACAGTCTTGAAGAAAAAGCGGCCAAATTAGAAGCCCTTGGTGTAGATTATTTTGTAGTGTATCCATTTAGCAAAAGTTTCTCGAGAATGAAGGCGGAGACTTTTGTATCGGACATTTTAGTCCAGGGGCTACATGCCAAAAGTGTGCTCATTGGCTATGACCACAGGTTTGGTAGAAATAGAAATGCCAATATAGAAGACCTTAGAAATTTTGGAAAACAATACGATTTTGAGGTAGCAGAAATATCTGCTCAAGCCATAGAAGCGGTGGCCGTAAGTTCCACTAAAATCAGGAAGGCACTAGAGGAAGGTCGGGTTAAAAAAGCGAATCAATTTCTGGGCAGTACATTTGGTCTATGCGGCAAAGTCATTTCTGGCAAACAGATTGGACGCACCCTGGGGTTTCCTACTGCAAATATAACACCCACCTATGCCTATAAACTGATTCCAAAGCAAGGGGTCTATGTCATTAAAAGCTATATAGACGGGCAAGAAGTGTTTGGTATGCTTAATATTGGCCAAAATCCCACCGTAACGCTTCAAGAATCTGAATCTGTATTTCCAAAAATAGAAGCCCATTTTTTTCAATTCAATAAAGACCTTTACGGTCAGGAAATAAACGTTTCCTTCATAGACAGGTTACGAGATGAGATTAAATTTGACTCCTTAGAAGCACTCCGTTTACAACTCAAAAAAGACCAGTCTAAAGCACAAAAAATAGTTGCTGCATACAAAAGCCAAAAGTGAGCTTTAAAATTCCCCCTATTCCATTACCTTTACACTTTATAAAAATTCATACTTTATGTTGCAGATTCAAGCCATAAGAGCCCAAGAAGACGCTATAATTACCGCACTTAAAAAACGCCAAATAGACGCCGCTCCTATAGTGTCTAAAATTTTAGAGGCAGACCAACTGAGAAGGGCTACTCAAACCGCTTTAGATGAAAACCTGGCTAGAGCCAATCAATTGGCTAAAGAAATTGGGGGACTATTTAAATCTGGCAAAGCAGCAGAGGCACAAGTGCTCAAAGAAGAAAGCGCCACACTTAAAGAAGCGAGCAAAACACTTCAGGCAACTTTAAGCGAAGTGAGCGAAACATTACAAGATTTATTGTACACGCTACCCAATGTACCTCATGAATCGGTAGCAGCAGGTAAAAGCGAAGAAGACAACGAAGAAATATTTAGAGCAGGAGACATTCCTACATTACATAAAGACGCCCTTCCCCACTGGGAGTTGGCTAAAAAATACGACCTGATTGACTTTGAATTAGGGGTTAAAATTGCCGGAGCAGGTTTCCCTGTATACAAAGGCAAAGGCGCCAAATTACAAAGGGCATTAATCGCCTACTTTTTAGATAAAAACACCGCAGCCGGATACACCGAAATACAACCGCCATTAGTGGTTAATGAGGCATCTGGTTATGGTACAGGGCAATTGCCAGACAAAGAGGGACAAATGTATTATATGCCAGAAGACAAGCTATACCTCATCCCAACTGCAGAGGTTCCCGTGACCAATATTTTTAGAGATGTGGTGCTGTCAGAAAGTGATTTTCCTGTGAAATACACCGCATACACCCCATGTTTTAGAAGGGAAGCAGGAAGCTACGGCGCTCATGTGAGGGGGCTCAACAGACTCCACCAATTCGACAAAGTAGAGATCGTACAGGTNTCTCATCCAGAAGCTTCTTACGAAGCCCTAGATGGCATGGTCCACCATGTAAAAGAAATCCTTCAGGAATTAGAAATTCCCTACAGAGTACTCAGGCTATGTGGCGGAGATTTGGGTTTTACTGCAGCCTTGACCTTTGATTTTGAGTTATTTTCTACTGCCCAAGACAGGTGGTTGGAAATCTCCTCTGTGTCTAATTTCGAAACCTTCCAGGCCAATCGCTTAAAACTTCGTTTTAAGGACGCCGCCGGAAAAAGCGTCTTAGCGCATACCCTAAACGGTAGCGCCTTGGCCTTACCAAGAGTATTGGCAGGAATTTTAGAAAACTGCCAAACACCAGAAGGTATTAAAATACCAAAAGTTTTACAGCCATATACTGGCTTTGACATGATCTCATAACCTATGTTTTTATTTAACGTTACCACACATTTAGACGAAGCGCAAGAGGCAGATTGGCTGCTCTGGATGCAAGAAGAACACATCCCTACCCTACTTAAAGGAGATTACTTTAACACCGCAACCCTCACCAAGGTCATGGTAGAAGAACCTATGGGAGGCGTTACTTACACCGTGCAATACACCACAGACCACAAAGCCATTATCAATGGTCTTTACGACAGACAGGCGGCAGATTTAGAGGCACAGCTTATGAAAAAATTCGGCAGTGAAGTGCTGAGTTTTAAAACACCGCTTAAAATTATTGGCCAATACTAACCTTTAGCATATTATTCCCATGGGAAAACACAAAAAAGTTGGAAAGTACCAGAATTGGGATAAAGAAGAAGACTCCAGCGCGGTTAGGGCAAAAAAACACCTCGGACAGCACTTTTTAAAAGATCAAGTAGTCGCTAGAAAAATAGCGGAAACGCTCTTGCTCAACGGTTATGACAATGTCATTGAAATTGGCCCAGGAACTGGGGTGCTTACCCAATACCTACTAGAGCAAGATATTAATCTATTGGCCTTAGACTTAGATAGAGAGTCTATAGAATATTTAAAAACTGACTTTGAGATTAACCACCTCAAATTACTTCAGCGTAAAAAATCATTTGAGGTCAGGTATGCAGACTTTCTCAAAGAAGACCTTAGCACTCTTTTTAATGGCGCACCCTTTGGTATTACTGGAAATTTCCCTTACAACATTTCCACCCAAATTGTGTTTAAAATGCTTGAATACAAGGATAGGATCCCTGAATTCACAGGAATGTTTCAAAAAGAAGTGGCCAAGCGAATCTGTGAAAAAGAGGGCAGTAAGGCATACGGCATACTTTCTGTGTTAGTACAGGCTTTCTACGAAGCAGAATACTTATTCACCGTACATCCTGAAGTATTTAACCCGCCACCAAAAGTTCAATCGGGTGTTTTAAGACTCACCCGAAAAGACAATCTCACCATTGATTGTTCTGAAACGCTATTAAAAACAGTTGTTAAAGCCGCTTTTAACCAAAGAAGAAAGACCCTTAGAAACAGTTTAAAAACTTTACAACTTTCTGAGAATCTAACCAAAGATGCTATCTTTGATAAAAGACCCGAACAAATTTCTGTTGCAGACTTTATTGCACTGACAAAGAAAATAGCCCATGACACCCTTTAAACTCACCACAGAACTTTTAGAAGAGATCGCAGTACTTATTGCCAATAAGGACAATAAGACATTGAAAGCCTTGCTCTTGGATATTCACTTTGCAGATGTGGCGGAAATTGTCAATGAGCTCAATTCAGAGGAAGCTACCTACCTGATTAAATTATTGGATTCTGAAAAAACCTCAGATATTCTAACAGAGTTAGATGAGGACATGAGAGAATCTATTCTAGCAAATCTCTCTGCAAAAGAAATTGCAGAAGAATTAGATGAACTGGACACAGATGACGCTGCAGACATTGTAGCAGAACTTCCTACCGAAATGATCGGAAAGGTTATTTCTGCCATTGAAGACAGGGATCACGCAAAAGACATTGTAGACCTTTTGCGCTATGACGAAGATACTGCTGGGGGACTTATGGCCAAAGAGCTCGTGAAAGTAAATGAGAATTGGAACGTCCTAACCTGTGTAAAAGAAATGCGAGCCCAAGCAGAAAATGTCACTAGGGTCCATTCCATTTACGTGGTAGACGCAGAAGACAAATTGGTCGGTCGTTTGTCATTAAAAGATTTACTCACTACCTCCACAAAACAGCCTATTAAAGACGTCTATATCACAAAAGTAGACGCTGTATCTGTAAATGAAAGCACAGAAGAAGTGGCTAAGATTATGTCTAAGTACGATTTAGAAGCCATTCCAGTGATCGATGAATTAGGGCGTTTAGTGGGCCGAATTACCATTGATGATATTGTAGATGTGATTCGAGAAGAAGCAGAGAAAGATTATCAATTAGCTGCAGGTATTTCTAATGACGTAGAAGCAGACGACAGTATTTGGGAACTCACCAAAGCGAGAATTCCTTGGTTGTTCCTAGGCCTCATAGGAGGTGTAGGAGCGGCAGCTATAATGGGTGGCTTTGAAACTTTGATTCAAAAGTACGCCATCTTATTTTTCTTTACTCCACTCATTGCCGCTATGGCGGGTAATGTTGGGGTGCAATCTTCTGCGATTGTGGTACAAGGTATTGCCAATGATGACGTTAAGGGCAGTATAGGCCAAAGGGTCTTTAAAGAAATGCTCTTGGCCCTCCTAAACGGAACTATCTTGGCCGTTATACTGCTGTTGTTTACTTGGTTTTGGAAAGGAGACTTGCGTACCTCCATCGCTATTGCTATTTCTCTAGTCACCGTAACTGTTGCCGCAGGAGTCATTGGTACCTTTACACCATTATTTTTACACAAAAGAGGGATTGATCCAGCCATTGCCACTGGACCATTTATCACCACTTCCAATGACATATTTGGAATCCTAATATACTTTAGCATTGCCAAAGCCATTCTTGGTTTTTAATATCAGCCGATGAAAGTACTTCATATAGACACCAATCATCCCTGCCTCATAGAGGGTTTGGCTGCTTTAGGCTTTGAAAATCACGAGCAATATACGGCCTCAAAAGAGACTGTTTTAAAAATCATCTCCCAATACGACGGGCTTATCCTTCGTTCGAGATTTCCCATAGACCGCGCGTTTTTAAAAGCTGCCACAAAACTAAAATTTATAGGACGGGTAGGTGCTGGTTTGGAAAATATTGACCTAGCGGCGGCTGCAGAATTAGGTNTTTTTTTAGCGGCTGCTCCAGAAGGAAACAGAAATGCTGTTGGAGAACACAGTTTGGGTATGCTCCTCTCTTTGTTTCAGAAATTACACACTGCAGATAATGAAGTAAAACACGGAATTTGGGATAGGTCTGGTAATAGGGGTATAGAATTAGATGGACAAACGATTGGAATTATAGGTTTCGGAAATATGGGGCAAGCCTTTGCCAAAAAACTCCGCGGTTTTGATGTAGANATTATCTACCATGACTTAAAAGAAATTCCTCCCCTAGCAGGTTGTTCACAGGTATCCCTCTCTGAACTCCAAAACCGCGCTACGGTACTTAGCTTACATTTGCCCCAAACACCAGAAACCAAAGGGCTGGTGAATACCCACTTTATAAATGGGTTTGAGCATCCATTCTGGCTACTCAATACNGGTCGGGGTAGCGCTGTNGTTACAGCAGACCTTGTAAGGGCCATTGAAAAAGGACAAATAAGGGGNGCCGGCTTAGACGTATTAGAATACGAAACTAGTGCTTTTGAAAGTTTTTTAAACGACNGCAATAAGCCAGAAGCCCTGCGGTATTTAATGGATAGCAATAAAGTTATTCTTAGCCCTCATGTNGCTGGTTGGACCCATGAAAGTCATGAGAAATTAGCCAAAACCGTAGTAGAAAAAATTGCTGTTCACTTTGGCATATCGGGCTGAACTGAACACTTTGAAATATCTGGCTAAGCTGAACGCTTTGGCTTATCTGACTGTCAAACGCTAAGGAAGATCTAAATTAATATCTTCTGGGGGCACTCCAGCGGCCAGCTTGCGTTCTAGATCTGCTTGAAACTCCTCCATAACTGGCTTTACAGTACTTTCTGGCAAGTCTGATATCTTAATATACATAAGGCCATCTACCGCATTATTAAACAGTGGGTCTACATTAAAAGCAATCACCTTAGCATTCTGCTTGATGTATTTTTTAATCAAAACTGGAAGTCTGAGGTTTCCTGGCTCTACCTCCTCAATGAGCTTGTCAAACTTATTGAGATCAGATTGTGTTTCGTCAAAAACAAAATCCTTGTCTGCGTCTTTTAATTTTACTTTAAATGCTTTTTTTGGCCTGATGTACTGGGCTATATATGGATCCCAATAATGAGACTTCATAAACTCAATCATGAGGGATTTAGAGAAATTGGAAAACTGGTTGCTAATACTTACTCCTCCAATNAGGTATTTGTGTTCTGGAAAACGCAGGGTGGTATGAACAATCCCCTTCCAAAGCAAAAACAAAGGCATAGGTTTTTGTTGGTAGTCTGCAACAATATACGCCCGACCCATTTCAATAGATTGTGACATAAGTTCGTGTAGTTCAGGCTCAAATCTAAAGAGGTCTTGAAGGTAAAATCCATCTATGCCTCTCTGAGCATAAATTTCAGAACCAAATCCCATTCTATACGCACCAACAATTTTTTGGGCCTCATTGTCCCATAAAAAAAGATGGTGGTAATAGTGGTCAAAAGCGTCTAAATCTATGGCTTTATTTGTACCCTCCCCAATGGCCCTAAAAGTCTCTTCTCGTTGGCGACCAATCTCTTGAAGGATATTGGGGATAGTGTTGGCCTTGGCCAAGTAAACCTCGTAATTTCTACTCGAGAGCAATTGCGCATTGGCCTGCTTAATAGCTTCAATTTCTGCCACCAATAAAGAAGCAGACACAGCATTAGCAATGGCTTTTGGTGCCTTTGGAAGTTTTAAATTTGCTGCGCTTTTTAAGGTTTGTGGCAATTGATTCAATAAACTTTCTCTTTCATAGGCATTAGACAACATATACGTTTTTCTCCTCAGCAAATCGGTAAAAGACGCCAAGTCTAAGTGCTGTTTTTGAACTGCTACAGGGATTGGAGCTCCAATGCGAATTTTTATGGGTCTGTATTTTTGAGAGCTAAGCTCTGAGGGAAGTTTAGCGGTTCTGAAAAGATCTCTCCAAGAGGCCAAACGATAAAATAAAGCTGAATTTTTTGCGTGAAAATATATGGGAACTACGGGGACTTCTGCCTTTTGAATCAATTTCATCGCTGGAATCTCCCAAGGTTTGTCTACCATGATTTGTCCTTCCTTTACCGTAGAAACTTCACCTGCAGGAAATATTCCAAGCACATGCCCCTCTTTTAAGTGGCGCATGGCCTCTTTAAAACCCTTGAGGCTATTTTGAGCATCTTTATGGTTTTCAAAAGGATTTACTGGAAATATATTGGGCGCCATCGGTTTCACCCTTTGCAGTAAAAAATTAGCCATGATTTTATAATCTTCTCTATAAAGAAGCATTATTTTCATGAGTAAAACACCGTCAATAGCACCAAGGGGATGGTTAGATACCGTAATAAAAGGTCCTGATTTGGGGAGTCTTTTAAAATCCTCGTCTGGTATTTCAAAATCTATTTGAAAATGCGAAATCACCGCATCTAAAAAATCTGGTCCAGAGAGCTGTTTGTTTTTGTCGTAAAATCTATTAATAGCTTGAATCCTAGTGAGTCTGAGTAACAAACCACCTAAGGCGTCACCCAAAAGACCGAAACGACTTAAACCCAATACTTTAGACACCTCCCTAGCAGACACTAGACCCATATCACCTTACTTAAATAAGGATTACTCCTTGAATAAAATACAAAGTAAAGATAGAAAAGTTTCCCTATTGTACCACCAACTGTAAAGTCTCTTTAGCCCTTTGCTCCAGAAGAATTGCTTTACCTTTTTGCAGGCTTTCTATGGCTTCTGAATTAAAATGACGGATCGTGAATAGCGATACCCCTTTGTGGCAAATTACCTTAAATTCCTTT
>JGI26081J50195_1000736_pt1 | contig 13593 bp, 8 predicted proteins | sample SaaInl74LU_5_DNA_FD_50195 | JGI IMG/M metagenome (IMG submission 50195) | reverse complement strand
GACGCGGTGCAAGGTGCATCTAACAAAATGGCGTCAAAGGGCTTGCCTGCCCACCAGCCGGCGGTGTGCTTACCGTCCGCCACGACCACATCGGCAAAGGCGGCGAGGTTCAGTCGGGTCAGGGTGTCCGTTATGCGCACCGCCCGCTTGGGACTTAGTTCCAACGCGGTGACCCGTTGATCGGCCTTGATGCGCTGCCCCATCTCAAGCAAGTGCGCCGTCTTGCCCCCGGGCGCCGCACACGCGTCTAGCAACGCCACGGGGGCGCTGGCAGCCACTTTCTCGCGCAGGAGAGGGCTCTGCCACACCAAGGCCGCAGCCAGTTGCGGAGATGCATCCTGCACCGACACATGACCCGCGCCAAAACCGGGTAACTGCGTAACTGGCAGTGGCTTGGCAAGCAGCAGACCGTGGGGCCCTACGGTCACACTCTGTACCGCCGTTTCGCTCAGCAACAGCGCTTGGTAGCTTTGGGCGCTGTGGTGCGCCGGATTAACGCGCAACACCATGGGCGCGGCCGTTTGGTTGCAGTGCAGTGCCTCTTCCCAGTGGTCGGGGTATTGCGCCTGCAGCTTTTCAATCCACCAAGTGGGGTGATTAAAACGTACCTCCGGCTCATTGCACACCGCTTGGTCTAGTGCGTCATACTCACGGACAAGTCGGCGTAGGCACGCGTTAACAAAGGGTGCTTTGGCCTTGAGGCGGTGATTTTGTTTGCACGCCTGCACCACCTGATCAACGACAGTGTGCGGGTCATAACGACGCGGCTCCCGCAGCAGCGCAACGCCGCAGACCAACCAGACCTTGAGCTCGGCATCTGGCTTTTTGCTGGCCAAGCGCGGCACGACAGCGTGTGCCCATGCCCACTGACGCAAGACATGAAAGGCCAACGCCTGCACGCCCCCACGCAAGGCGCTCGGCGTTTTGGCCAATACCGCATCGGTGTTGCGCCCGTTGCCCACGGCCTGTATGGTCTGCGCGACCCATGGGAACTGTTCTGATAGTGGCGTTGGCGTCATGTCATTCTAAAAAAAATACCCCAGCCACCGTGAAGCGACTGGGGTATGGATCACGCTAGGTGTGCGCGTACGGCACCCCTAACGTTGATCTGGCTTACTCCGCTACGTTGTCAGCCGCGGCCCCATCAGAGCCATCAGCAGCTTCCGCAGAAACGTCTGCATCGTCATCCCCATCTTGGGTATCCGACTCGGCAATCATGCGGCGCTCTTCAGCTTCGATCAGCTCNTTGGCTCTGCGTGCATCGTGGAACGCCAAACCGGTTCCCGCAGGAATCAGNCGGCCCACAATCACGTTTTCCTTCAGNCCGCGGAGTTCGTCGCGCTTGCCCATGATGGCAGCCTCGGTCAACACACGCGTGGTCTCTTGGAAAGACGCGGCAGAAATGAAGCTGTCGGTCGACAAAGATGCTTTGGTAATACCCAACAAGATGTTGCTAAACGTTGCAGGAATCTTACCTTCGGCGCGCAAGGCGTCGTTGGTGTTGTAGATCTCTGAACGCTCCACCTGCTCGCCACCAATGTAGTTGGAGTCACCCGTATTCTCGACGACGACACGGCGTAACATCTGACGAACAATCACTTCAATGTGCTTGTCGTTGATCTTCACACCCTGCAGACGGTAAACGTCCTGCACTTCGTCGACGATGTAACGAGAGAGTTCTTCTATGCCCAAGAGGCGCAAGATGTCTTGTGGGTCGGCTGGACCGTCCACCACGGTTTCACCTTTGTTGACCACCTGGCCCTCGTGCACCACGATGTTCTTCTCTTTGGGCACCAAGTCTTCCCACACGTTGCCGTCTGGATCAGTGATCTGCAAGCGAATCTTGCCTTTGGTTTCTTTACCGAAGGAGACCGTACCGGTCAACTCGGCCAAGGTACCTTTGTCCTTAGGCGTACGCGCCTCGAACAACTCGGCAACCCGTGGCAAACCACCCGTGATGTCGCGGGTCTTCTGACCCTCGACTGGCACGCGTGCCAAGACCTCACCAGAGCCAACTTCTTGGCCATCACGCACCTGAATCAAGGCGCCAATCTGGAAGCCAACCGCCACGGCGTGGTCTGTACCTGGAATCTTCACTTCTTCGCCATTGGCGTCGAGCAACTTCACCACGGGGCGTACGGACTTGGTAGAGCCGCGACGCTTAGGGTCAATCACCACGAGTGAAGACAAGCCGGTCACGTCGTCGACCTGCTTGGCAACCGTCAAGCCCTCTTCCACACCTTCGAATCGAGCGGTACCCGCAAATTCGGTAATGATGGGGCGGGTCAGCGGATCCCAATTCGCCAATACAGCACCAGACTTCACGACCTGGTCGGCTTTCACCGACAAGACCGCACCGTAAGGCACCTTGTGACGCTCGCGCTCACGGCCGTGTTCGTCGGTAATGACGATCTCGCCTGAGCGGGCAATCACAACCAGGTCACCTTTGGTGTTGGTCACATAACGCATGGTGCTGTTAAAGCCGATGGAACCACCGGACTTGGCATCCACGCTAGACGCAACGGCCGCACGTGACGCCGCACCACCAATGTGGAAGGTACGCATGGTCAACTGGGTCCCGGGCTCACCGATAGACTGAGCGGCAATCACACCAACGGCTTCACCGTTGTTGATCAAACCACCGCGTCCCAAGTCGCGACCGTAACACTTGGCACACAAGCCAAAGCGGGTGGCGCAGTTCAGCGCGGTACGCACCTTGACTTCGTCGACGCCAGCGGCCTCGAGTATGTCCAGTTGGTCTTCGTCCAACAGGTCGCCGGCTTTGGCCAGCACCATCTGGTTTTCTGGGTTAACCGCATCATCAACCAAGGTACGACCCAATACACGGTCACGCAATGATTCGATGACTTCACCACCCTCAACAATGGCGCGCATCGTTGAGCCGTCGTTGGTACCGCAGTCCAGCTCTGTAATCACCAAGTCTTGCGTCACGTCGACCAAACGACGTGTCAAGTAGCCAGAGTTCGCTGTCTTCAAGGCGGTATCGGCCAGACCTTTACGCGCACCGTGTGTCGAGATGAAGTACTGCAACACGTTCAGACCTTCACGGAAGTTCGCCGTGATAGGGGTCTCAATAATGGAGCCATCAGGCTTGGCCATCAAACCGCGCATACCGGCCAACTGACGAATCTGCGCAGCAGAGCCACGCGCGCCGGAATCAGCCATCATGTAAATGGAGTTGAATGACTCTTGATCAACGGTATTGCCATCACGGTCAACCGTTTTCTCTTTTGCCAATTGGGCCATCATCACCTTAGACACTTCGTCACCGGCTTTGCCCCAAATATCAACCACCTTGTTGTAACGCTCGCCCGCTGTCACCAGACCGGAGGCGTACTGCTTACCGATCTCTTTCACCTCGGTCTCAGCGCGTTGAATAATGCCGGCCTTTTCTGGTGGCACCAACATGTCGTCAATCGCAATTGAGATACCCGCTTTCGTTGCCAAACGGAAGCCGTTTTGCAACAGCTTGTCTGCGAAAACAACGGTCTCTTTCAAACCGCACTTGCGGAATGAGGCGTTGATGAGGCGTGAAATTTCTTTCTTCTTCAGCGCGCGGTTTAGGTTCTCGAACGCCAAGCCTTTAGGCAAAATTTCCGATAATTGCGCACGGCCGACCGTGGTACTGGTCAGGGCGTAAGAAACGTCAAATTCGCCCGTCTCGGCATTTTTTGTGTACACAGGCAAACGAACTGAGATCTTCGCAGTTAGTTCGACCTCACCCGCATCGAGTGCGCGCGTGACTTCAGCAACATCGGTGAAGAACAAGCCTTCGCCTTTGCCGTTGATACGCTCGCGGGTGGCGTGATACAAGCCCAAAACCACGTCTTGCGATGGCACGATCGATGGTTCGCCGTTGGCTGGGAACAGCACGTTGTTGGACGCCAGCATCAAGGTGCGGGCTTCCATCTGCGCTTCCACAGACAAGGGGACGTGAACCGCCATTTGGTCGCCGTCAAAGTCGGCGTTAAACGCAGCACAGACCAAGGGGTGTAGCTGAATCGCCTTGCCTTCAATCAAGATGGGCTCAAACGCTTGGATACCCAAGCGGTGCAGCGTTGGCGCACGGTTCAAGAGCACGGGATGCTCTTTGATGACCTCTTCCAAAATGTCCCACACCACCGGCGTTCCGGCTTCCACTTCTTTCTTGGCAGCCTTGATGGTGGTCGCGATATTCATCGCTTCCAAGCGGCTGAAGATGAAGGGCTTGAATAGCTCCAACGCCATGGCCTTTGGCAAACCACACTGGTGCAGCTTGAGCGTTGGGCCCACGGTAATAACGGAACGACCAGAGTAGTCCACGCGCTTACCCAGCAAGTTCTGGCGGAAGCGACCGCTCTTACCTTTGATCATGTCAGCCAGTGACTTCAGGGCACGCTTATTGGCGCCCGTCATGGCCTTGCCGCGACGACCGTTATCCAGCAAGCTGTCAACAGACTCTTGCAGCATGCGCTTTTCGTTACGCGCAATGATTTCAGGTGCGTTCAACTCGAGCAAACGGCGCAAGCGGCTGTTGCGGTTAATCACGCGACGGTACAAGTCGTTCAGGTCAGAGGTCGCAAAACGACCGCCATCCAATGGCACCAACGGGCGCAAATCAGGTGGCAACACGGGCAACACGTCCAGAATCATCCACCCTGGCTTGATGCCTGACTTCTTGAACGCTTCCAACACCTTCAAACGCTTGGCGTTTTTCTTGATCTTGAGCTCTGAACCAGTCAGGTCGTTGCGCAGCTTCTCAATCTCGCTATCGAGTTCGATGCTTTCCAACAAGTCCTTGATGCCTTCAGCGCCCATTTTGGCGACGAACTCGTCGCCAAACTCCACGCGCTTGGCGTCAAAGTCGTCTTCGGTCATGATGCCGAATTTTTTCAGCGGGGTCATGCCGGGGTCAACCACCACATACGCCTCAAAGTACAGCACGCGTTCGATGTCACGCAGGGTCATGTCCAAGACCATGCCCAAGCGGCTGGGCAAAGACTTCAGAAACCAAATGTGGGCACACGGTGCAGACAAGTCAATGTGACCCATGCGCTCGCGACGCACCTTTGTTTGGGTGACTTCAACGCCGCACTTCTCGCAAATAACGCCGCGGTGCTTTAGACGCTTGTACTTACCGCACAGGCACTCGTAGTCTTTGATAGGGCCAAAAATCTTGGCGCAAAACAAACCGTCGCGCTCAGGCTTGAAAGTGCGGTAGTTGATGGTCTCAGGCTTTTTAACTTCGCCGAAAGACCATGAACGGATTTTTTCTGGCGACGCCAAACCAATTTTGATGGCGTCAAAGTGCTCGTCAGGTGTGAACTGCTTGAACAGGTCGAGTAACGATTTCATGTTTTCAATCCTTAAATGTCAGACTTGATGAATAAAAAGGGTAGGCGCGACGCGCCTACCAACTCTCAGATCATCAAGAGCGCTCCAACTCAATGTCGATACCCAATGAACGGATTTCTTTGACCAACACGTTGAACGACTCGGGCATGCCCGCCTCGATCGCGTGTTCGCCTTTGACAATGCTCTCGTAAACCTTGGTACGGCCCTGCACGTCGTCTGATTTGACGGTGAGCATTTCCTGCAAGGTGTAAGAGGCACCGTAGGCTTCCAAAGCCCACACTTCCATCTCACCGAAGCGCTGACCACCGAACTGGGCTTTACCGCCCAGTGGCTGTTGTGTGACCAAGCTGTACGGGCCCGTTGAGCGTGCGTGCATCTTGTCATCAACCAAGTGGTGCAACTTCAACACGTGCATGTAGCCGACGGTGGTCTTGCGCTCAAACGCATCACCAGTGCGGCCGTCATACAGCTGCGCTTGGGTGCGGGTTGGCGTCAAGCCCTTGGCTTGTGCGATCTCTTCAGGGTATGCCAATTGCAGCATGGCCTGAATCTCGACTTCTGACGCACCGTCAAACACAGGCGTCGCGAACGGCACACCGAGTTGCAGGTTGTCTGCCATCGCCATCACGTCTTTGTCAGCCATCGCCTTGAGGTCGGTCTTGCGACCGGTCGCGTTGTAAACCTGATCCAAGAATCCACGCACCTCAGTGGCACGCGCACCATCTTGCAACATGTTGCCAATGCGCTGGCCTAGGCCCTTAGCGGCCCAACCCAAGTGCACTTCCAACACCTGGCCTACGTTCATACGTGACGGCACACCCAATGGGTTCAAGACAATGTCGCACGGCGTACCGTCGGCCATGTAAGGCATGTCCTCAACCGGCACGATCTTAGAGACCACACCTTTGTTACCGTGACGACCGGCCATCTTGTCGCCTGGCTGCAAGCGACGCTTGACAGCAATGTAGACCTTGACCATCTTCAGCACACCGGCTTGCAACTCGTCGCCTTGCGTTAACTTCTTGCGCTTCTCTTCGAAGGCTAAGTCAAAGCTGTGACGGGTTTGTGTCAACGCGTTCTTGATGGACTCCAGCTGTGACGCCACATCGTCATCGGCGGGACGGATGTCAAACCAATGATGCTTGTCGAGCTCAGTCAGGTAGGCTTTCTCAATAGTCGAGCCTTTGGCGAGCTTCTGTGGACCGCCGTTGGCTGTCTTACCAATCAACATCTTCTCGATACGCGCAAAGGCATCACCTTCCACAATACGCAATTGATCGTTCAAATCCAAACGGAAGCGCTTGAGTTCGTCGTCAATAATTTGTTGCGCACGCTTGTCACGGGTAATGCCTTCACGGGTGAACACCTGTACGTCAATGACCGTGCCTTGCGAGCCTTGGCTCACGCGCAGCGAGGTGTCCTTAACGTCAGAAGCTTTCTCACCAAAAATGGCGCGCAGCAGCTTCTCTTCAGGCGTCAAGGTGGTCTCGCCTTTGGGCGTGACCTTGCCCACCAAGGTATCGCCCGGCTGAACCTCTGCACCGACATAAATAATGCCGGAGTCGTCCAAACGGTTGAGCTGGGTTTCAGAGAGGTTCGGGATGTCACGTGTGATCTCTTCCGCACCCAACTTGGTGTCACGCGCCATCACCACCAACTCTTCGATGTGGATGGAGGTGAAGCGGTCTTCAGACACCACGCGCTCAGAGATGAGGATGGAGTCTTCGAAGTTGTAACCGTTCCAAGGCATGAACGCGACCAACATGTTTTGGCCCAACGCCAATTCGCCCAAATCGGTGGACGCACCATCGGCAATGACATCGCCTTTGGCAATCACATCACCGCACGCCACGATGGGACGCTGGTGAATGTTGGTGTTTTGGTTGGANCGCTGGTACTTGATCAGGCTGTAAATGTCCACACCGACTTCGCCGGCCGCTGCCTCCGCATCATTCACGCGGACCACNACACGGGTGGCGTCGACATAGTCAACCACACCACCCCGATTCGCCGTCACGACGGTACCGGAGTCCACCGCTGCCACACGCTCAATGCCCGTTCCGACCACGGCCTTTTCAGGACGTAAGACCGGTACGGCTTGACGCTGCATGTTCGCACCCATCAAGGCGCGGTTGGCATCGTCGTGCTCCAGGAACGGCACCAGTGAGGCGGCAACCGATACGATCTGCGCAGGCGACACATCCATGTACTCGATGCGCTCGGCACCGACCAAAACGGATTCGCCTTTTTCACGTGCAGAGATCAGGTCNCCCTCNAGAACACCCTTGTCATTGAGTGGCGCGTTGGCCTGCGCAATGACGTACTTGCCCTCTTCGATGGCTGACAGATAGTCGATCTGATTCGTCACCAAGGCATCGGTTACCCGGCGGTAAGGCGTTTCAATGAAGCCGTACTCATTCAATCGGGCGTACAANGCCAGAGAGTTAATCAAACCAATGTTTGGACCTTCGGGTGTCTCAATAGGACAGACACGACCGTAGTGGGTCACGTGCACGTCGCGGACCTCAAAGCCAGCGCGCTCACGAGTCAAACCGCCTGGGCCCAAAGCAGAGACNCGACGCTTGTGCGTGATCTCAGACAAGGGGTTGGTCTGGTCCATAAACTGCGACAACTGTGATGCGCCGAAGAACTCTTTCAGGGCCGCAGAAATGGGCTTGGAGTTAATCAGGTCATGCGGCATCAAGGGGTCTTGCTCGGCTTGACCCAGGCGCTCTTTCACAGCCTTTTCGATACGTGCCAAGCCGGTGCGGTATTGGTTCTCAGCCAGCTCGCCAACACAGCGAACACGGCGGTTACCCAAGTGGTCAATGTCGTCAACCTCACCACGACCGTTACGCAGGTCAACCAAGATCTTGGCGACNGCCAAAATGTCTTCGTTGCTCAACACCATCTCGCCAGTCAGCTCTTCACGACCAACGCGGGCGTTGAACTTCATGCGGCCAACCCGTGACAAGTCATAGGTGTCAGCGTTGTAGAACAGGCGCTGGAACAAGGCCTGCACGGAGTCTTCGGTTGGTGGCTCACCAGGGCGCATCATGCGGTAGATGGCGACGCGCGCTTGGAACTCGTCCGCGGTGTCATCGGTACGCAGGGTTTGCGAAATGTAGTTACCTTGGTCCAAGTCGTTGGTGTAGATGCACGACAGATCTTGAATGCCTGCGGCGCGCAAGGTCTTGAGCAAGGCCTCCGTCAACTCGTCGTTGGCCTTGGCNATGATTTCGCCTGTATCGGGCTCCACAACGTTGGTTGCGATCACGCGACCCAACAAGAACTCTTCGGGCACGCTAATGTGCGTGGTCGCAGACTGCTCCATGTCACGCGTATGGCGTGCCGTGATGCGCTTGTCCTTGGCCACCACGACCTTGCCCGACTTGTCGGTGATGTCGAAACGTGCGACCTCGCCGCGCAAACGCTCGGCGACAAATTCCATTTGGGCGCCGCTGTCCATCAGACGGAACTGGTCGTTCACGTAGAAGTTGGCCAAAATCGCTTCTGGCGTCAAGCCAATCGCTTTGAGCAAAATCGTGACGGGCATCTTGCGACGACGGTCAACACGGAAGTACAAGAAATCTTTGGGGTCAAACTCAAAGTCCAACCATGAACCACGGTAGGGAATGATGCGTGCTGAGAACAGCAACTTGCCTGAGCTGTGGGTCTTGCCCTTGTCGTGCTCGAAGAACACGCCAGGTGAACGGTGCAACTGCGACACAATCACACGCTCGGTACCGTTGATGATGAATGAGCCTTTGTCTGTCATCAGGGGCACTTCGCCCATGTAGACTTCTTGCTCTTTCACTTCCTTGACCACCTTGGATTGGCTGGTGCTGGAATCACGGTCGTAAATAATCAGTTGCACGCGCGCACGCACAGCTGAGGAAAAGGTGAGGCCACGTGTCTGGCATTCGCGCACATCAAATGCGGGTTTGGCCAGGTTGTACTCAAGGTACTTCATCTCTACAAAACCATTGTGAGAGACGATTGGGAAAGCGGACAAGAACGCGGCTTGTAGGCCTTCGTTTGCACGTTTCTTGGGGGCGGCACCTGCTTGCAAAAACGCGGTGTACGCATCTTTTTGCATTTGTAGCAGGTAAGGAATTTCCAGCACGTTTTCACGGCTGCCAAAACTCTTTCGAATGCGTTTGCGTTCGGTATATGAATAGGCCATGGGTTCTCCGGGACAGTTCGACAGAACAATGGACACCTGCAACACGACAATGTGTTACGGGCGGACTCGGCGGTTGGCCACTACCAACCTTGGCTGACAACCACGCATTGCACGCGGTCCGTACCAAGCCGTCTTCTAACGTCGGGCTTTAGAAGACACTTAAAAGTAGACGCTTTGAGTCTACTTTTAGGTGCATTCCACTGACTGAAATAAAGTGCAAAAGGCTGGTGCGCGCACCAGCCTACGTAAGTAGCCATTCGCGGGTCTGGCAAGCCAAACCCACGAATAACGTCATTACTTAAGCTCGGCCTTAGCGCCCGCTTCTTCCAGCTTTTTCTTAGCTGCTTCGGCTTCTTCTTTGTTCGCGCCTTCTTTGACGGCCTTAGGTGCGCCATCAACCACGTCTTTGGCTTCTTTCAAGCCCAAGCCCGTGAGTTCACGGACGGCCTTAATGACAGAAACCTTGTTCGGGCCAGCTTCCAACAAGATGACATCAAAGTCAGTCTTCTCTTCAACAACAGCAGCGCCGCCAGCAGCGCCGCCAGCAGGTGCAGCCATCGCTGCAGCGCTCACGCCAAATTTCTCTTCGATGGCTTTCACCAAATCGTTGAGATCCATAACCGTCATGCTATCCAATTCGGTCAAAAATGCGTCTTTATCAAATGCCATTTTCAATTTTTCCTAAAACGTTACGACAAGAATGTCACTTCATAAGCCAGAGGCTTACGCAGCAGCGGTCTCGCCTTTTTTCTCTGCCAATGCAGCCAGTACGCGAGCGGTACGGCTGACGGGGGATTGCATCAAGCCCAACAACTGTGCCAACAAAACCTCTTTAGAGGGAATGCTTGCCAATTGCTTAACGCCGTCGACATCTAATGACTTACCAGCATAAACACCTGAGCGGAGAACCAACTTGTCGTTGATTTTCGAGAACTCGGCCATCACCTTAGCGGCGGCCACGGCGTCTTCTGAGAAGCCATAGATCAGCGGACCGGTCATTTGGTCGCCAGCAACTTCGAATGCGCTCCCTGCAACAGCACGACGAGCCAACGTGTTTTTCAACACGCTAATCGTCACGCCAGCTGCACGGGCTTTTACACGCAAATCCGTCATTGCCGCCACCGTAATGCCGCGGTATTCCGCCAACACAAGCGTTTGAGCTTTAGCTGCGAGTGCTGTCACGTCTTCAATGACGGCTTGTTTCTCACTGCGGTTTAGACTCAAGGTCAACTCCTTCAAAATGCAAGCGGCGGTTCAACCCACCTCTTGCGCCTCATTGCAGCGATCATCTGTTTCAGGAACCGCCCTTGCGAGCGGCTGTCCATCTGCAGCGGGACCGCCATCTGCGTTGGCAATCAATTAAGCGTTGTTTGACGAATCAAACGCGGCGCCAACGGTCTTGGATGGCCCCCAGGGGTAAATGAATACACCCCAAGACCCACCACATGAAAAGCACCGAGGTGCCTTTCAATTCTTTATCGCGATTCCTATTAGGCTGCGATGGACTGGGTGTCGACGCGAACGCCAACGCCCAAGGTAGATGACACGGCGACCTTGCGCAGGTACAGACCCTTGCTGGTTGCTGGCTTAGATTTCACCAAAGCGTCGACCAATGCAGCCAAGTTGTTCTTGAGTGCATCTGCTTCGAATGAGCGGCGGCCAATGGTTGAGTGAACAATACCGGCCTTGTCAACGCGGAACTGAACTTGACCGGCTTTGGCGTTTTTAACCGCCGTGGCCACGTCAGCCGTCACGGTNCCGACCTTGGGGTTAGGCATCAAGCCACGTGGGCCCAACACTTGACCCAAGGTACCCACNACGCGCATGGCGTCTGGTGAGGCGATGACAACGTCAAAGTTAATTTTGCCCGCTTTGACTTCAGCAGCCAAATCGTCCATNCCGACAATATCCGCACCGGCGGCNTTGGCTTCTTCCGCCTTGGCACCTTGAGCNAACACCGCAACACGGGTGGTCTTACCGGTACCGTGTGGCAACACAACGGCGCCACGAACCACTTGGTCAGACTTCTTCGCGTCAATGCCCAACTGGACAGCAACATCGATAGACTCGTCAAACTTAGCAGTTGCGAACTCTTTCACCAAAGCCAAGGCATCAACGATGGGGTACAGCTTGTTGCTGTCCACTTTGCCTTCTTGGGCTTTTTGTTTTTTAGTCAACTTAGCCATGTTATGCGCCTTCCACAGTAACGCCCATAGAGCGTGCGGTGCCTGCAATGATTGAAACGGCGGCGTCAAGGCTCGCAGCGTTCAAATCCTTCATTTTGGTGTTGGCGATTTCTTCCAACTGAGCACGTGTGATCTGGCCGACCTTGGTCTTGTTAGGAACCGATGAACCTTTGGTCAGCTTCAACGCCTTCATGATCAATACGGCCGCAGGCGGCGTCTTGATGACAAATGTGAAACTCTTATCTGCAAACGCAGTAATCACGACTGGCAATGGCAACCCGGGCTCAACACCTTGAGTCTGGGCGTTAAACGCCTTACAGAACTCCATGATGTTCAAACCGCGTTGACCCAATGCGGGGCCGATTGGTGGGCTTGGGTTAGCCTTACCAGCTGGCACTTGCAGCTTAATAAAGCCGACGATTTTCTTCGCCATACTTTCACTCCTTCGAGTTCAAACGATGGTGTCTAGCACCATCTCCTCGTCAACTAAGACCCTGATTTTTCATTTGACGCGGGTCAGAAACGTCAAAACCGCGCACGCCTATCGGCTTGCGCGGCAAAAACTAATTAGCCTTTTTCGACCTGGCTAAATTCCAATTCGACGGGTGTTGATCGACCAAAAATGGTGACCGCAACACGCATCTTGCTTTTCTCGTAGTTCACTTCTTCAACGGTGCCGTTGAAATCAGCAAATGGACCTTCCTTGACACGCACGTACTCACCGGTCACAAACTCGACCTTATGGCGCGGCTTGTCTGTCCCCTCTTGCATCTGGCCCATGATTTTCTGGACATCCGCTTCAGAAATCGGTGCAGGCCGGTTTTTGGCGCCACCCACAAAGCCAGTGACTTTGTTGGTGTTTTTGACCAAGTGCCACGTCTCGTCGTCCATGGTCATTTCGACCAGCACGTAGCCGGGGAAAAACTTGCGCTCTGTNGTACGACGTTGGCCGTTTTTCAGCTCAACCACCTCTTCAGTGGGCACCAAGGTGCGGCCAAATTTGGCTTCCATGCCCGCGTTACCGACACGCTCCATGATGTTGCGCTCTACGGCCTTTTCCATACCAGAATAGGCGTGCACAACATACCAACGCATGCCATCAGCAGGCGTTAAAGACTGAACGGTTTCGGATGCTTCTGTCATTAATTTCTCCAACCCAAAATCAAGTCGTACAAGAACCACTCTAGGGTTTTATCCGTCAACCACAAAAACAAGGCCATCACGAATACGAAGGCAAAGACGTACAGCGTCATTTGCATGGACTCGCGGCGTGTCGGCCACACCACCTTTTCCACTTCACGCTTCGCATCACGTACAAAGGCCAAGAAGTTGCGCCCGGTGTACGAAGACAAAAACACAACGACTCCCAACACCACGCCAGCGAGCAAACTGCTCCACTGCACCGTAGAACCCCGGGCCGACAGCATGAAGTACGCGACGAAGCCAGCCAATGCCAAGCCGACAGCCGCCACTAGCTTGGCGGTGTTAGCGGCAGCGCCTACCGTTTCGATGTCAGATGTAGCCATAAATAAACGATCTCAATACCAATTTCTGATCGCCCGCCATAAGACGGGCAAGCCCACCAGAGGTCTTTCGACTTCGGCGGGCTTTAAAAACCACTCTCTTTGGGTCCCAACACATCGTATCTAAACGATATGCCAAACCTCAAAAATCGTGGCAGGGGCAGAGGGAATCGAACCCCCAACCTTCGGTTTTGGAGACCGACGCTCTGCCAATTGAGCTATGCCCCTACGTAACAATAAACAGTGATTAAGCCGTGATCTTAGCGACCACACCCGCACCCACTGTACGACCACCTTCGCGAATAGCGAAGCGCAAGCCTTCTTCCATCGCGATTGGCGCAAT
>JGI26081J50195_1000734_pt1 | contig 13609 bp, 15 predicted proteins | sample SaaInl74LU_5_DNA_FD_50195 | JGI IMG/M metagenome (IMG submission 50195) | reverse complement strand
GTGAATGAATTGGAGAGGTGGCAGAGTGGCTGAACGCGCACGCTTGGAAAGCGTGTTTACGGAAACGTAACGGGGGTTCGAATCCCCCTCTCTCCGCAAAATGCTCAATCGAAAGATTGGGCATTTTTCGTTTGAAAGAGTTGGATGAGAACCGGTTCGAACCGAAGTTCATCAAACTTTTGCAATGACTGAGCCTGTCGAAAGTCATGTAAAACGGTTTATAATCCCGTTTGGAAATGCTTTAGCAAGGTAGATTGTAGTTTTTGAAGAAATTTCTAATTAGGCGCAGAAGCGACTAGTTTTTTACGAATTTTTCGCTCACATGGTGTCCATCTTACATGTAAAAACTGAAAAAGTAGATGCCTGACGGGTAGTCAGAAATGTTGAGTTTAAATTCCGTTGAGTTCAGGTTTTTGTATTCAGAAATGAGAGCCCCGTTAATATCTGTAATCACAATTGACTCCACTTGTTCCGTTTGAATACGAATCAAACTTTCTGCAGGATTCGGTGCAATTTTAGGTGACGAAGACGGGGTGTTTTCATTCAAGTCTGCTGCAGTATACTCAATAATATAATACAAACTATTGCTTGCAGAAACGTCATTCCATTCTTCTTGAAGACCCATAGGCCAATTCGTGATAGCATAAGCTAAAGCGTCCTGTCCATTGCCGAAATTATCTGGTTCATTTCCCCAGTTTGTGTAAGCACCGCCAACAGGGGAGCCACTTGCATCACCCATCCAAAAGGGAGTTCCAATACCATCGTTGTCGCCGTCCCATACCCAACTACCCTCTGTAGAAAAATCATTCCCTCCTATCCAAAGATAACCGCCATTTCCCCCATCTGGAGCTGATGTGTTCTGAAAATTAATGAAAGGTAAATTCGGAAAAATCATCGCTTGTTCATTGGCGTCATTGATTTCAATTAAGTATCCTCCACGCTCTACCGCACAAGCGAAAGCCTCCGCCCATGTTTTGTTTTCAGAGACAACTTCGTAGTTGTTCCCATTGTACGGAAAACCGTAAACGTTGATTTCAGAAGCACATTGCGCCAAGCTTATTCCACTANATAATAGCGAAATCGTAAAAGCTAAAATGGGAAGGTTGTATTTTTTCATTCTTTAAATAAAGACAATTATGAGAACTCGCTAATTCGTATCTTTCAGATCAAAAACGGAGAGTGCCTTGCAAGAACTTGAGAAATACATAAAGTCATATTTTGATCTAGACTCCTCTGGGATTAAGATCTTGAGCTCATTTTTCACAATTGAACACGTTGCAAAAAATGAGTTTCACACCAAGTTTGGGGCTAGAAATGCAGCGTTGAGTTTTGTTCGTTCTGGACACCTTAGAGTCTATCGACAGGATGCTAAAAAAGAGGTCACACAATGGATTGCCTCGCCCAGAGAGTTTGTTACTGATTTAAGCGCAGTCATGTTCAATCAACCAGCAAGATGGAATATTCAGGCGCTTACCGATTGTGAACTGTTTACCATTTCCAAAAGTGATTACGACCAGTTGAAGTATCGAATTCCTGAATGGAATGACCTAGAAAAGCTGTTTTTAGCGAAATGTTTCCTGATTTTGGAAGATCGTGTCTTTTCGTTCATATCCATGACAGCAGAGGAGCGTTATCATTATTTCCAAGAGATTCGAAGTGATCTTTTTACGGATACTCCGCAGCAATTTTTGGCTTCCATGTTAGGAATTACGCCTGAAACCTTTAGTCGCATTCGGAAGAAAAGCGTTTCTTGATATTTGTCAAGTAGAAACCGCTACTGATTTCCAAACTTTGTCGAAAAAAAGATGAAACACGAAATCAACACAGAAATCAGAATTGAAGCAACCAAAGAAGAAGTTTGGGATTTGCTCATTGATTTTGAAAAATACAAGGAATGGAATCCGTTTATCGAAAGGATTGAAGGAGATCAGCAAGTCGGAGGTAAACTATTTGTCCGTTTGGGTGGTATGTCTTTTCGACCCAAGGTTAAAACAAATGTGCAACAGCAAGAATTCAGCTGGTTAGGTCGATTCATTGTTCCTGGCTTGTTCGATGGTAATCACATTTTTATTTTGAAAGAGAATCCAGATAATTCAGTCACTTTTATTCAAAAGGAGCGCTTTTCTGGAATTTTGGTTCCACTGAAGAAAAAATGGTTGAGCCGCGAAGTAAAATTGCAATTCGAAGCCATGAACAAGGCATTAAAGTCCAGAGTTGAGTCGAATAAAGGATCGAATTGATGTGAAGAAAAGATTAATTTTTTCCGTATCGAACCCCAAAAGGCATTTTAGAAATTAAAAACTGCTATCTTAGTGCGAATCTTGATTTATTCAGCGTTTACAAGGGNTATGGGTTGTTTTTACTTGAATTGTGCTGGTTTTAACTTCAATCTAGGATCGCACATTAAATGTGAATAGTAACCGTTAAATTCATCGAAACTACGCTTGATTCAATGATATATACAGATAGCCGATGTTGTGAAATAAATTTTATTAAATTTGGCTAAATTTTAAACTTAGAATACGATTAAATTAACCTTTAAGAACATGAAAAAAGTAATTAGTTCTATAGCAATTGCCGCGGCAATGACTTTTGGTTTCGCAAATCCAATGTTTGCTCAAACAGGTGCTCCTGAAGGAGACAATGTAGAAGTGATGGATGATGCAGAGGCAGATTCAATTGCGGCAGCTGAAAAAGAAGCGGCGGATGCTGCAGCAGCAGCCAACGAAGAAAACACTGTTGTAGATGGTGATAAGAAAGATAAGGCTGAGGCGCCTATCGGATTCGTTGAGACTTTGAAAACAAAATTCATTCAAGGGGATCCACTTTGGATGTCTCCTGTATTGATCTGTTTGATTCTTGGATTGGCACTTTCAATTGAGCGTATCGTTTACTTGAACCTNTCTACAATTAACACAAAACGTTTCTTGGATGAAGTTGAAACAGCTNTGAAAAACGGTGGTGTAGACGCAGCGAAAGATGTTTGTCGTAACACACGTGGACCAATTGCTTCTATCTTCTATCAAGGGCTCGACCGATCTGACGAAGGAATAGACGTCGTGGAGAAATCGGTTGTTTCTTACGGAGGTGTTCAAATGGGACTATTAGAAAAAGGTCTTTCATGGCTTTCATTGTTTATCGCCTTGGCTCCAATGCTTGGATTCCTTGGAACGGTAATCGGGATGATTCAAGCCTTTGACCAAATTGTTAAGGATGGACAGGTTTCTCCAATTACAGTTGCAGGTGGTATTCAAGTATCGCTTTTGACAACAGTATTTGGTTTGATCGCTGCGATTTTCTTGCAGATTTTCTATAACTATATTGTTTCTAAAGTTGATGGATTAGTAAATGAAATGGAAGATGCATCTATCTCTTTGGTTGATATGATGTTGAAGTACAAGTCTGTGAAGTAATTCACAACCCCATTCATTACCAATTCAAAAAACAAAAGAAATGGAATCAAAAAAATTAAATCTAGCAATGAGCGTGCTCAAGTATGCAGTCGGAATCATCGGATTGATTGCATGTCTTTGGGTACTGGCGACTGGTCCAGGCTCGGAAGCTACAGAATTAGAAAAGGAGGCGTACGCGAAAACTCCACAAATGGGAATGGCTATTTATTACACGATTATCGTAATAGTTGCAGCCGTTGCAGGAGTACTTTTGTTTTTCCTCTATCAATTGATCTCTAACGCGAAAAAAACATTGCTATCTATTGCAGGTATCGTTGCAGCTTTCGTTGTCTACTTGATCTTTAGATTGGTGGGAACATCTGATACAAATGAAACGCTTCAAATGGACGTAGATAAATACGTTTCTGATGCGACACTTGATGCAACTACTGCAGGTTTGTGGACCGTTATGATCGGAATTATCGTTGCGACCATCTTAGCAATATTTGGACCTTTTATCCTTGGGAAATACAGAAAATAAGTAATTATGGCGAAGCGAGACATACCTGAAATTAATGCTGGGTCGATGGCAGATATTGCCTTCCTTCTTCTCATCTTCTTCCTTGTGACGACGACGATGGATAAGGATACTGCTTACGTTCGCCAGATTCCAAAGAAACTGGATAATCCACCTGAAACTCCGCCGATTGAGGATAGAAATATCTGCGAAATTCGTGCGAATAGTCAAAATGCACTATTGTTCAGAAATGAAGAGTTGGAAGATCCGAACGAGATATCGGAGAAAATTCTCGAGTTCTACAGAATGAACGAAGTGTTGACTGAGTCTCAAACAGAAGCAAGAATTCAACAGTCAAGTTACGAAGGATATAACTATCCGTTCTATAGTTTCATTACTTTAAAAGGTATTGAAGATGCTATAGAAAAAGAGTACAAGTTGGCTGAGGAAGCGGAAGCTGTGGATAACTACGATATCGCTGAGTTTCACTACAAATCCGTTGATGACTGGAAAAAGAAGCAAAAAGCGCTTCAAACTATCGGAATTAATGAATTGAAAGAAATTCACCCGCAAGCGCACATCCGTGTTGTTGTTCAGCAAAGAACAGAGTACAAATTGTTTGCGAAGATTCAATCAGAAATTGAAGAGGCTATTTACGAATTGCGTGATGACGCTGCAAAGAAATACTTCGGTGAATCTTATGGAGTTATGAAAACACGTCGCGCTATGGATAAGGCGGATGAACAAGGTGATCAACCCAAATTGGATGTATTAAAAGTTCTTTATCCAGACCGAATTATCGAAGTTCGTCCGAAGAAATAGTCCTAACTTAAACGAAGCATTATGTCAAAGTTTAGAAAAGAAGAGAAAAAAGGAGCACCAGGAGTAAATACTTCATCGCTACCTGATATCGTATTTATGCTGTTGTTCTTCTTTATGGTTGCTACAACTACAAAGGAATCAGATCCAACCGTAAAGGTGGAACGTCCAGAGGGTGTTCGTGCGACGGATTTAACGCCTTACAAACAACGCTCGGAAATTGATTTCTTGTATTTGGGTAAACCAAGTAATCCTGCTCGTGTAGACGATTTCGAAATGGGTTACGCTATGTTCCTTGACAATGTTGCACAACCGCAACCAGGGGATTTGTATACGGCAAACATGATTTCACGTTGGAAAAAGGACAAATACGAGTCAAAACCACCGCGTATGGTTGAGCCGATTGAAAATGTCATCACATGTGTGAAGGCAGATAAAGGCGCACCATCGATATTGATTTTCGATATTCGAGATCAATTACAAAGCATTGATGCGCTCACAGTTGCTTACGCAGTTAGTGACAAAGGAGCCTATTAATATATTCTAAGTTTAATAAAGCCCTGGCCTTGGTTACAAACTGATGTCAGGGCTTTTTTTATCATGCAACTTTCACCTCTTTTCAAAATCAGAACCGAAGCTACACCAGAGCTTATTCAGCTGTTGGATCAAGTTACGCTAGGTACGAATGGAGCGAAATACCGTCACTTAAATACTGTAGATCGTATTCATAATGCGGATCAACCTTTGCATTTATCTGTGGAACGAAATGAAAAGCTACTCGGAAATGCTACTTTTTGTCAAAGAGAAAGAGAATGGTACGTTCGGTATTTCGCTTTCAATCCTTCATTCCAAAGCACAGGTGCAAAAAAGTCGAGGTCAAATGATAATTTTTTAAAGCGGGAACTGGAACACTTTTTTCAGCAAGTGCTCTCGAACGAACCGGAGTTTGGAAAAGTAGACTCTTTCTTTGCCTATATAGATCCAAACAACGAAAAAAGCCTCTGGATGAGCGAAAATTTCGGGTTTGAAACAAAAGCTCGAATAGCAACGCAAACTTTTTCAAGATATAAGCCAAATAAAGAGCATCGGGTCGAAAAAATCAACGATTGGGAGCAAGTAAAATCGCTATTTCAACTGGAATATCAGTCGTTTCATTATTACACAGAAGCACATTGCCAAAAAGGTCCTTTTTACGTGCTTCGAAATGAGAACAATGAAATAATTGCAGCAACGAAAGCATCAAAGGCTCAATGGCAAATTGAACGACTTCCAGGAAGGTTTGGAGGAGTTCTCACACGTTTGATTCCGTTCATCCCGGTGCTTCGCAAATTAATTCGACCGAAAAAACACACATTTTTGGTTCCGGAAGCGGTTGTCGTCAAAGAGCATAAGTCTTCTGTTTTAGAAGAGCTATTTGAAGGAATGCTAGCTATAGAACGCGAACATCTTATTTTGTGGTGGACCGATGAAAAGAATCCTGTCTATCAGAAATCGAAAAGTGAAGTGAGGTGGGGCTTACTGCATAAACTTATAAGTGTGAACTATGCCTCCGTTGTAGTCAGATCATCGAATTCATTTAATTTCGATAATTCGAAGCCAGTTTATACATGTGGGTTCGATTTTATTTAATTTTGTTTCATGAAATACTTGGTGGTTGGACTTGGGAATCCAGGATCGAAATACGAAAATACACGTCACAACATTGGTTTTAAAGTTTTAGATGAAGTTGCGAAGGAATTCGGAGGTACTTTTGCTTTGGACAAACAAGCCGAGGTTGCACATGTTAAATTTAAAGGACGAACCCTAATTTTAATTAAACCAACGACCTACATGAACCTTTCTGGAAAGGCAGTAAACTACTGGATGCAGGAAGAGAAAATTCCCATAGATCGNGTTTTTGTAGTGACAGATGATATTGCTTTGCCTTTCGGTAAATTACGTTTGAAAGGAAAAGGTTCTGACGGTGGGCACAACGGATTGAAAGACATTCAAGCGACACTAAATTCTCAAAATTATGCACGTCTTCGTTTTGGTGTTGGCAACGACTTTCACCAAGGGAGACAAGTAGATTATGTTCTAGGAGAATGGAATAAGGAGGAAGAAGCACAGATGGGAGAACGAATCGCTACTGCATTGCAGTTCATTAAAGGATTTACCACAATCGGTCTTCAACGAACAATGTCAGACTGGAACGGAAAATAGAAGGTCTATTATCGGGATTGCATTTTCGAAATAAAGCGCGCTAAAACTTCGCTATCAGGGGCATTTCACTATATTTGCTTCCTCAATAAATCGGAAATGAAAAGAGAAAAAATTGGTGAGATACTGCGAAATGGAGAGGTCGGAAGTGAAGTCCTGGTAAAAGGCTGGGTTCGGGCTTTCCGTAGCAAGCGTTTTATTCAGTTAAACGACGGGTCCACAATTAAGAATATTCAAGCTGTAGTAGATTTCGAAAATTTTGAAGAAGCCTTGTTGAAACGCATCACGACAGGTGCAGCAGTTGCTCTTTCTGGAACGATTGCCGAATCTCAAGGTTCCGGTCAAGCCATTGAAATTCAAGTTTCATCCATTGAGATTTTAGGCGATGCAAATCCTGATGAAGTGCAAAAAACGGTGATGCAACCCAAAAAACACAGTTTGGAGTTTCTTCGTGAGCAAGCGCACTTGCGTTTTAGAACGAACACTTTTGGTGCAGTTTTCAGAATTCGTCATGCTGTTTCCTTCGCTATTCATAAGTTTTTTAACGATCGAGGATTTTATTATTTGCATACGCCAATCATTACGGGCTCGGATGCTGAAGGCGCTGGAGAAATGTTCCGCGTTTCAACTCTTGATCCCATAAATCCACCATTAAACGAAGACGGTTCGATTAATTATAAACAAGATTTCTTCGGAAAGGCCGTAAACTTGACGGTTTCTGGGCAGCTGGAAGCTGAATTGGGAGCCATGGCGCTGGGTCAAGTATATACTTTTGGGCCTACATTTAGAGCTGAAAATTCGAATACCTCGCGTCATTTGGCTGAATTTTGGATGATCGAGCCAGAAGTGGCTTTCAATAATTTGAAAGACAACATGGATCTTACGGAAGACTTCTTAAAATACATCGTTGCGTATGTACTTGAGAATTGTTCGGATGATTTGGATTTTCTTGACGAACGCGAATCGAAAGAACAACAAGCGAAACCTCAGAAAGATCGAAATGAACTGACATTATTAGAACGATTGAAGTTTGTTGTTGAGAATGACTTTAAACGATTGACATATACCGAAGCAATTGATGTACTCCGAAACTCAAAACCATACAAAAAGAAGCAATTCCAGTATGATGTCGAGTGGGGAATTGATTTGCAAAGTGAGCACGAAAGATATTTGGTAGAACGCGAGTTTAAATGCCCCGTTATTTTGTCGGACTATCCAGCAGATATTAAAGCATTCTACATGCGTCAAAATGACGACAACAAAACCGTTGCAGCAATGGACGTATTGTTTCCAGGAATTGGTGAGATAGTTGGTGGATCGCAGCGAGAAGAGCGTTTAGATATGTTGAAAAAGAAATGTGCTGATTTTAATATTCCAGAAGAGGAACTAGATTGGTATTTGGATACGCGCCGATTTGGAACAGCAGAACACGCAGGTTTCGGATTGGGATTTGAAAGAATGGTAATGTTCGTGACAGGAATGACGAATATTCGCGATGTCATCCCTTTCCCAAGAACTCCTCAAAATGCAGAATTCTGATTGGATCGGCATGATTTTAGTAAAAAAGAAGTAACTTTTACTCCACATTCTTTAAATGGCACTTAAACAACATCTAGCACATAAACTTGAACAGCGATTATCGCCGCAACAGATTCAATTGATGAAACTGCTGCAAGTTCCTACTATGGAGCTAGATCAACGTATTAAACAAGAGATTGAGGAGAATCCAGCGCTGGAAGAAGGAGCTGATGTGGATGAAAATGAGTTTGACGAAGATTCAAATGAAGAGGCGGATATTCGAGAGGATGAAGATTTTGATATTGGAGATTACCTTTCAGATGACGCCGATTATAAAACACAAATTTCCAACAAAGGAAAAGACGATGATGAAAAAGTCATTCCGCTTTCTGGAGATCACACGTTTCAAGAACGTTTAACAGAGCAATTGCATTTGTTGGACTTCACAGAAACCGAGTTCATTGTTGCTACAACTATCATTGGTAATTTGGATGAATCGGGCTATCTGAATCGTGAAGTGGATGCCATCGTTGATGATTTAGCTTTTTCTGCGAATGTGATGACTTCCGAAGAAGAGGTAGAGAAAGTGCTTTCAGTTATTCAAGAACTCGATCCGGCTGGCGTAGCGGCAAGAGACCTTCAAGAATGTTTATTGATTCAAATTGAGCGAAAGCAAGATGGCGATATCACAAAATATACCGCGAAAAAAATACTGGAAGATCATTTTGAAGAATTCACAAAGAAACACTACACTAAGATCCTTAAAAAACTGGAAATCAGTGATGATGACCTAAAAGAAGCGATAGAGGAAATTGTGAAGCTGAACCCAAAGCCTGGAGGTTCCATGAAAGAATCTGGCGGAAATTTTCAGCAGATAATCCCTGATTTTTTAATTACGGAGAATGAAGGTGTTTTAACCTTAACACTCAATGGTCGTAATGCACCTGAGCTACGCGTTAGTGGCGATTACAAAAACATGCTGAAAAAATATGCTGAAGGCGCCGTTGCGTCAAAGTCAGATAAAGAAGCGTTGTCATTTGTGAAGCAGAAATTGGACGGGGCGAAATGGTTTATCGATGCCATCAAACAGCGTCAAAATACATTGTTACTTACCATGAATGCTATCATGACCTATCAAAAAGAGTATTTTTTGACGGGAGATGAGACCAATCTGAGACCGATGATTCTCAAAGACATCGCAGAAAAGGTGAATCTTGATATCTCAACAATCTCGCGTGTCGCTAACAGTAAATATGTTCAAACAGATCATGGAACACTGTCTCTAAAATATTTCTTCTCAGAGTCACTTTCAACGGATTCAGGGGAAGAAGTTTCGACTAGAGAGGTGAAGAAAATATTGAGTGAAGCGGTCGAAAACGAAGAAAAAAGAAAACCGTTGACGGATGAGAAATTGGCCAATTTACTCAAAGACAAAGGCTACAATATTGCAAGAAGAACAGTAGCTAAGTATCGTGAACAATTGAATATTCCTGTAGCCCGACTTCGTAAAGAACTTTAATGGAACTTTTTTCTAAAATAGCCTCTTGGGTATTTCTACCGCTTTTCATGCCAGTTTATGCGTTGGCTGCTGTGATGTTTATTCACTCAGGACACGCGTTCGGTGAGNTGAACGATATTTGCATGTACTCCATGCCGAACAACTGGAAATTCATGACGCTTTTCCTTTATTTTGTCTTTTGTACAGTACTTCCAGGAGTTTCATTCACCATAATGTTGTACACAGGCATTGTATCGACAACTGAAATGGATGATCGCAAAGAAAGATGGCTACCAATGGCGACAACAATTTTGTACACCGCTATGCTGTATTTCTTCGTGAATAGACTCTTTTCCGAAGTGACCGAGATTCCAAAATATATCAATCAGTTGGCGTTATCAAGTATCATCGTATCACTTTGCTTTATTCCATTGAATTCGTGGAGAAAGGTGAGTGTTCATGCTGCCGGAGCTGGAATTTTTACGGGCTTTTTAATCGCATATCTCGCTCAACATACCTATTATTCAATTTGGTTGGCACCATTAGCACTTGTTGTTTCAGGTACTGTTATGACAGCCAGATTGTATCTTGAAAAGCACTCTTTAACCGAAGTTTCAGTCGGTTGGGGAGTAGCAACCTTTGTCACCTTTGCAGTCAATTATTGGATTTAGCAATGTATTTGGCAAGGAAATTGTTTAACTTTTATGAAACCAGAAATATGAAAAGAACCATCCTCCCGATGCTTTCGTTGTTGCTCTTATTCGCGCTTATCTCCTGCGGAACGGTAAACGAAAAAAATAAAGGAAAAGGCTTTAACTTGTTCACCATTGAACAGGATAAGCAACTCGGCGCACAAGTAGCGAATGAAATTGATTCTGACCAACAAACGTATCCACTTTTGGATTCTGCACAGTATAAGGACGTTTATGCGTACATCTATAAAGTGCGCAACAAGATTTTAAACTCCGGTGAGGTTGACTATAAAGACGATTTTAATTGGAGGCTCCGGATCATTCATGACGACAGCACGTTAAACGCATTTTGTACACCTGGAGGCTACATTTATATTTATACGGGGATCTTAAAGTTTTTAGAAACGGAAGATGAATTTGCTGGAGTTCTTGGTCACGAAATCGGTCATGCGGATATGCGTCATTCTACCAGACAAATGACAAAAATGTTTGGGGTTAGCGTTTTAACATCTATTATTCTTGGTGATCAGAGTATGCTCGGACAGGTTACGGCAGCTTTAGTTAATTTACAATTCTCACGCAAGCACGAAAATGAAGCTGATGAGCGATCGGTGAAATATCTTTGTCCAACAGATTACAACGCAAGTGCAGGCGCTGGTTTTTTCGAAAAAATCACGGCTCTCGGTGGTCCAAATCCGCCTGAATTTTTAAGTACACATCCCAATCCAAAAGATCGAATAGAGAATTTCAGGACTTATTCAGAAGAAATGGGTTGCGAGGGATCGAAAACCTACAAAACGCCATATCAGAATATGGTTTCTAAATTACCCAAATGATGGTTGGATAANTATTTGTAAATTAAGCTTATATCATCCGAATACCTACTATGAAAACTAAAAGAACATCTTTAAACGATATTGCTAAAGCGCTGAATGTATCTAAGGCAACCGTATCATTTGTATTGAATGATAAAGGAGATCAATTTAATATTAGCAAGGAAAAACAGAGGTTGATAAAGGAAAANGCGAAGGAACTGTNGTACGTACCTAACTTTTTTGCTAAGAGTTTGAGACAGGGAGAAACCAAAACAATTGGCTTGGTGCTTCCCGATATTTCCAACTTATTTTATGCAGAAATTTGTAAAACAATTCAGGAAAAGCTGTACGAAACGGGTTATAATACGTTCATAGTCAATACGAATGACGATGTTGAATTGGAGAAAGTACTCATGCGAGAGTTGATTCAGAGATCTATCGATGGAATGATTATCGCACCAAGTAATAATATCAAAGAATTGATTCCGATCTTATTGGAAACGCATATACCGGTAGTTTTTACAGATCGGCCAGGAGACAGCAATGCAGATTTCGTTGGTGTGGACAATCGTTCGGAATCTAAAAAAATGATCAGTTCGTTCTCAAAGAAACCAACACGTTTGGCTGCACTTGTTCCATTTCCGGAAAATGTATCGACAATACAAGAGCGGATTGAGGGAACGAAAGAAGCTTGTGAAGCTTCCCAAATTGATTATACGTATGTTGATCTTCCAGAGGATCAGGCTGAGGTAGACAGACTCATTCAAGAAGAATTGAACGCAGGCACAGATTCGTTTGTCGCTTTGAATAACAAGTGTACGCTTTTGGCTCTTGCAGCTTTGAATAAATGTNGTGTTCGAATTCCAGAAGATGTGCGCTTAATTTCGTTTGATGATAGCGAAGCCTTTAAGTACATGAATCCTCCTGTGAGCGCATTGCGTCAACCAATCGTTGAGATAGGTTTACAGACCGTGGATCGCATGTATGAGCGCTTGAAAGAGTCGCAAGCTCCTGGGAAGCATTTTATTTTGGAGTGCGAATTCCAATCTCGAGGATCGCACTGATTTAAACATATTTTTTCAACCACTCAATAGCGAGCGCTTCATCTTCGAAAAATCGGGTAGGGCGTACCGGTTTATTGAATTGAAGAAAAAAACGAACCATAAGTCGTTGTGGTAGGCTATTGATGACAAACGCATCTGCAACAACTAATTCAGATCTACTTTCCGTAGCTACATATTCACGAACTTCTTTTGAAGGAATAACAAATTTGGTTGTAGTGTAAAGAATTGGCATTTTTCGATTCGCGGCGAGTTCTGTCCTTGCTTTTACAATGGAAGCAGAGTGCTCTATTGTGAATTCATCTTCGATTTTAATATGGATGTGTAAAAACCCTTCTTCTCGAATTCTTATCGTAGCCGCAGGTATATCGATTTCTTGCTCGGTTGTNTTTTTCATGAAGTAGTTTCGAGCTAAAAATAGAGAATTAAGCCGAATTTATCCCAATTTCAACCGATGGAATGCTGAAAACTGATACGGGAATTTCATTTATTGTTTTAGAATTTTCTGACTTGCGATTGAACCAGTCTCTGAAACCGCAATGATATGATAGATTCCTTGAGTTAAAGAATTACTGTCCACCCTCCAAATCAACTCATTGTGCTGGGTGCTTGCAACAATTTTTCCTGAAAGATCGATCAGTTTTATAGCTGATTTCTGTTTGNTCNTTACAATAAGCCGTCNATCTAGTTGTGAAATTGACTGAATTAATTGTTCGGATGAAGAACAGCTTCTACTTGCAATAAGATCTGAAGTTTGAATGGCTCCGTCCAAATCTACAACCTTCAAGCGATAATATCGTTGTGCCGCATCCGTTGTCTCAACGCGCACATTATAGGTGATTTCTTCTTCAGAATTACCATTCGCAGCGACAACTAACTCTGGGTAAAATACAAATCCATCGTACGTGTACTCTAATACAAAGTGATCTGTATTCTGCTCAGTTTGCGTGACCCATTTAAAGTTTTCTGAAGTTCCGTTGCAGGATGATTCAAAAAGGGAGATTTCAACGGGTAACAGTACCACAGTACTTGGACAAAAATATTGTTGATTGTTAAGTCCTCCAGTTGCAGAGGTAGCACCCCAATACACTAAATTTT
>JGI26081J50195_1000717_pt1 | contig 13760 bp, 9 predicted proteins | sample SaaInl74LU_5_DNA_FD_50195 | JGI IMG/M metagenome (IMG submission 50195) | reverse complement strand
CAGATGCTGGGCGATCTTGGCTTCACCGAGGGCAATATTTATGGCCTAGGTCTTGTGGTCACCGATTTTGCTATCGAATACCGCGCCGAGTCTTTCGCCAACGACACCCTCATTATCGATGTTTCGGTAGGCGAATTTACCCGCTATGGGTGTGATATTGGCTTTACGGTGAACAACGCAGCGCTTGACCAGATCGTCTGTAAGGCAAAAGTTGGTGTTGTTTTTATGGATTTCGATAAACACCAATTGGCTGATGTTCCCGCAGCATTCAAAACGAGGATAGAAATGCCTCAGGTGAGGGTGGCTTAGCGAGACTAACGTACCCGCGTCAAATCGATTAGACTTGNGCCTNAGNCATTCTAAAACGCGGAGCAGGCCCGATTGATCGTATTTCGCTATCTTAGCCGGCAGCTCCTCCAAGCGATGGCAGCTGTCACGCTCGTGCTTTTGGTTGTAGCGCTCACTGGCCGGTTTATCCAGTACTTGGGTCAGGCTGTCGCGGGTGAGCTTGCGACAGACGCCCTGTTTCTGTTGATTATTTTCCGCCTTCCCGACTTCCTCCTCGTTATTGTCCCGCTCGCTTTCTTCCTGTCTATTCTGCTTGTGTACGGGCGGATGTATGCCGAAAACGAAATGGTGGTGCTGATAGCCAGTGGTTTCAGCGAGCGGAAACTTGTGCGCATGAGCTTAGGGTTTGCTGCACTGGTTATGTTTCTCGTTGGCTCCCTTTCGTTGGTGCTCGCGCCTTGGGGCGTGCGCAAAACAGAGGAGCTGCTGCAGGCGCAGAAAAACCTCACCGAAGTCGATTTGATTGTTGCAGGGCAGTTTCAGAGCTTCGGTGGAGGCGCGCGCGTCACACATGCCGAACGGGTGTCTACCTCCGACACGGGGGAGCGGCAGTTGCAAGGCGTGTTTGTCGCAACGGGCGCCGATGCTGCCCCGAGAATACTCATTGCCGAGCGCGCACGACCCGTTGTCGAACCCGATGGTTCGCGGTTTATGCAGCTGAGCAATGTCGCGCAATATGACGGGATCCCTGGCGCCGCCGATTACACGGTGAGCCGATCACAAACCCAGTCGATCCGACTCCCCGATGCTCGCGAGCGTGAGCTTATTCTCGAAGAAGAAACGCTGTCCACTCTGGCATTAGTCGGCAGCGCCGACCTCGCCCGCATCGCCGAATTGCAGTGGCGTATCGCGACACTCCTGCTTGTGCCGATACTCACGCTTATCGCCGTGCCACTAAGCCGAGTCGGCCCGAGGCAGGGGCGTTATTCTCGTCTCGTGCCAGCCGCTTTGCTCTATGCGACCTACTTTGTGCTGCTGCAGTATTGCCGCGACGCGATTTCGGTGGGCGAATTATCTCCGTCCCTGGGTATGTGGTGGGTTCACGGGGTGTTTCTTTTTATTGCTCTCGCGGCAAATGGTTTTCTTAACCTGCCCAGGCGCGCCGCAGCGAGGGCGATCTAATGGTTAGCAAACCCATGACGCTTATTGATTCCTACATACGCAAGCGCGTGTTGCTCGCTATGCTTGTGGTCATCTCGCTCGTGCTGAGTATCGATGTGGTGTTCGCATTGGTCGAGGAGCTAGGCGATAGCGAAAATGCCTACACTTCTGCGCAGGCACTTTTGTACGTGCTTAAGACGCTCCCCTCGCGGGTATTCCAGCTTCTTCCCTTTACGGCGCTAGGCGGCAGCCTTATCGGTCTCGGTGTCATGGCATCGCATAACGAGTTAATAGTCATTCAGTCGGCGGGCGTCAGCACCTGGCGTTTGGTGTGGGCGGTGTTGAAGCCGGCGTTTGTGGTCATGATCGCAGGCCTCGTGCTTGGCGAATACATTGCGCCTACGCTCCAGCAGTCTGCGCAGAGTTCGAAGGCGGTATTGCGAAGCGGCGTGCAGGCAATCGACGCCGGCCAAGGGAGTTGGCGTCGCATTGGCGATGAGTTCGTTCACGTGAATGCCATCGCGCCCGGAGGCGAGTCATTGTATGGCGTCTCGCGATATCGTTTAACAGGCGCTGAGCTCGAGTCGGCAGATTCTAAGCCAAAGGCAGCAATTGGTCTGGCGAGCATCAGTTTCGCGCAGAGTGCGCAGTATATCGACGCCGTCGAAGGAGGTTATTGGCGACTAGAGAATGTGTCAGAGACTCGGTTTTTGGCAGACTCGGTGGTCACAGCACAGCGTGAGAGTGAAGACTGGCTGGTTGATCTCTCTCCGGAATTGCTCGCGGTACTGCTTGTAGCGCCAGACAGGCAGTCGATCAGCGGCCTCTATAACTTCGCTCGTTTCTTTGAGTCACAAGGACTGGATTCCGATCGCTATATGCTCAGTTTTTGGGGGAAATTGCTGCAGCCGCTCGCGACGCTTGCGCTTGTGTTACTAGCCGTCTCATTCGTTTTCGGCCCGCTACGCGAAGCGACGATGGGCTTTCGGGTCTTTGTCGCAATAGGTGTTGGGCTTCTGTTTACCATACTGCAGCAGCTGCTAGAACCGGCAAGCCTGCTGCTTGGNATTAACCCGCTGTTTGCCGTATTGCTNCCCATTNTGAGCTGNGCGGCATTGGGGATCGTGTCGATGCTAAGGGTGCGCTAGCGCTTTTTACGNTGTTTTCTTCTCGAATGGCTTATGGCCCTTCGGCATCAGAATGACCTTGGTCTCGCTCANTTTGTCGTGCAGTGCATCGTTATTCTTGTCGAGGTAAAGCCAGAAATAGCCGATTCCGGCGAGCCAGAAAGCGGGCCATGCTGAGAAGAATCGGATTATGCCTTGNCGGACACTCATCGGCCGATCGTCGAAAGACACCGCNTTTAAACGCCAAGAAATCATNCCGAGTGTTTGCCCTCCACGAGTCCAGAACCAGAGATAGAACCCGGAGCTACTCGCAACCATCAGTAAGAAAGTGAGTGTGCTAACCACAGAGTCTGTTTGAACAACACCCTCGACCACCTGATTGCTATCGGTGCCGAAGATGCCCAGCATCGCGTAGCCGATAAACATCCACATCGCAANCACAAGAAAGCCATCATAGAGTAGGGCTGCCAAGCGTCTGGGCAGGCCTGCGCGAGGATAAGAGGACTCGTCGGTGTGGGCGTTAGTGCTTTCTTTGCTGTCGGGCTGGGTATTCTCAGAGTTCACAATGTGTTGCTCTCGTTTTGAGTTGGTTAATCAAATGAAGATGTATTCTACGTTATTAAACGCATTGGAGGTTAAGCGCCCGCAAAGAAGTGGAGATACCGGCGAATGTGCGCAATTTTCGGTGGTGTCGAAAAATCGCGGAGCGATTAACACCAGCTATCGACTTTGCTAGACTCAGCGGGTCCTGCTAATCAGGGCCGCCAAATCAACAGAGACACTGCTATGAATTCTAAACCCGAAGCTCGCCGCATTCAGCTACTAGACACTACGCTACGCGATGGCGAGCAGACTCAAGGCGTCTCATTTTCCGGCAGCGAAAAAGTGAGTATCGCACGCGCGTTGCTGCAGTCGCTCAAGGTCGACCGCATCGAAGTAGCCTCGGCGTGCGTGTCCGACGGAGAAAAGCAGGCGGTGGCGCAGATTACCGAATGGGCGGCGGAGAACGGCCTTGTCGATCGCGTCGAGGTGCTCGGCTTTGTCGATCGCAAGCGCAGTGTCGACTGGATAGTCAGTGCGGGTGGCAAGGTCATCAATCTGCTCGCGAAAGGCAGCGAGAAACACTGCCGTGAGCAGTTGAGCAAAACTCTGGAACAGCATGTCGCCGATATCGAGGCGACGGTAGCCTACGCGCATGAGAAGGGCCTGCGCGTAAATATGTATTTAGAGGATTGGTCGAATGGTTACGCCGACAGCCCCGACTATGTTTTTGGTCTTATCGAGGCGACCCGATCGATTGGTATCGGTCACTACTTGTTGCCAGACACTCTGGGCTTGTTGTCCCCCGAAGAGGTCCGCGAGTCGCTCACTGACATGATGGCGCGGTTCCCAGATCAGACCTTCGATTTTCATCCACATAACGACTACGGCCTCGCAACGGCCAATGCCCTCGCGGCGGTGGAAGTCGGCATCAACACGATTCATTGCACAATAAACTGTCTCGGCGAGAGGGCAGGAAACGCCTCGCTTGCCGAGGTTGCCGTGGCGCTGCGCGATAAGATGGGCATGGCGCTCGGAATAGACGAGACACGTATCACTACGCTTAGCCGCATGGTTGAAAATTTCTCTGGCAAGTGGATCGCCGCTAACACGCCGATTGTGGGCGCGGATGTCTTTACTCAGACAGCAGGTATTCATGCGGATGGCGACTTAAAAGGCGACCTCTACGTGACTAACCTGAGCCCAGAGCGATTCGGGCGCAAACGGGTTTATGCGCTGGGCAAGATGAGCGGCAAGGCGTCGCTTATAAACAATCTGGATGAATTAGGGATAAGCCTCAGCAAAGAGGATCAGGCAAAAGTGCTCGAGCGCGTTGTCAGACTCGGTGACTCAAAGCAGATTATTACCTCCGAAGACCTGCCTTTCATCATTGCAGATGTCATGCAAAGTGGTGACTTCGAGCACATTTCGCTTCTTAATTGTTACATCAACAGCGGCCTCGACGTTGAAAGCACGGCAAGCATTCGCGTAAAAATAGGCGACGAAGAAGCGCAAGGTTCGGGCTCGGGCAATGGTGGGTTTGCTGCATTCTTCGATGCGATCGAGAAAATTCTCGAGCCAACTGGCTTCGACATGCCTGCCCTGATTGACTACGAGGTCCACATACCGCGAGGTGGAAAGATCAACGCGCTCACCGAATGTATCATCACGTGGGAATGGCAGGAGCAGGANTTTAAAACGCGCGGCGTGGATTCTAATCAGGTACTCGCCGCGGTGAAAGCGACGCTTCGCATGATTAACCTCAGGATGCATGCCGAAGCATTTGGTTAGTGCGCAGCAAAAAAAAGCGCCTCGTTAGCAAGCGCTTTTTGGTCTTTTCTGCTGGCAAGCCTGCTTTAGACTTTTGGGCACTTTGCGAGTTCGGCGGCAACGAGATCGCCGAAGGCACTCGTGCTAATCATATTCACACCAGCGCCTGGCTTCGAAAGATCGGGAGTCGAATTGCCCTGAGCGAAGACCTCTTGCATTGCATGCCAGACGTTCTTGGCCTCAGCTTCCATCCCAAAACTCATTTCGAGCATCATTGCGACCGAACCGATCATTGAGTAGGGGTTCGCAATGCCTTGGCCTGCGATGTCAGGCGCCGAACCGTGTGAAGGTTCGTAATACGCCTTCTCGGGGCCAATGCACGCCGAAGGCATAAGACCAAGCGAGCCGAGTATGCCGCCTGCCTGATCGCTTAAGATATCGCCGAACATGTTTTCCATCACCATCACGTCGAACTGGCCTGGGTTTAAACACAGGTAGGTCGCCGCGGCATCCACTAGAATATTGACAACTTTCACGTCGGGGTAGTCTGCGCCGACCTCGTCCATTATCTCGTTCCACAGCACGCTAGATTTCAAGACATTGGACTTGTGAATATTGTGCAGCACTTTCTTGCGCTTCTGAGCAGTATCGAACGCAACGCGCGCAATATTAGCGATCTGGTCTTCGTCATACTCAAGGTTTTCGACAACATAGCGCTTGCCTTCGGCGTTGATGCCCATCTCTTTCTTGCCAAAGTACAGCCCGCCAACAAGTTCGCGAATGATAATCATATCAATGCCGTTGTCGCCGATGATTTCAGGCTTGAGCGGCGAGAAATGGGCAAGGCTTTGGGGCAGGTAAACGGGGCGAAAATTTGCGAACGTGTTGAAGCGGCGACGCAAAGGCAACAAGGCGCCTCGCTCTGGCTGCATGTCGATAGGAATTTTTTTCGAGTCTTCGTGATTGAGTCCTATAGGGCCNTTTAAAATNGCTGCNGCCTCGTCGCAGAGCTTTTTGGTTTCTTCGGGGAATGAGTCNCCGTGGCTGAAATAGGCGCTGGCGCCAAATGCGCCGTGGACGAGTTCGAAGTCAATATCGTTGCGCTGCGCAACAAGGTCGAGAATTTTTACTGCTTCGGCCATAATCTCTGGGCCGATGCCATCGCCGTCGAGTAACGCTATTTTATGTGTGGCCATGTGACTAAATCCTTTTGGGTATTCCCTTTGATTGGGCAGGCGGATGGATGATGAGCTGTGAGTGACAAGTTGAAGGCAGAAATTCGCTTAATTTTGGGCGTTTAACTTAGCAATTCCACAGAAAAAAAGGAAGCTGTAAGCGTTCTGGTGCACATTGCCTGCGCTAGAGACGGCACCTTCGTCTTATGTTAATTTTACAGTATTACCTATCGGTTCATAGAGTTTAAACGGTACGCCAAGTCTCGGGGTTAGAGGTATTGTCGAGAAAGGCGTGACGCCACACACGAAAAATTAGGATATTGAGATCAAATGAATAAGGAAGCGGTTATGAGAGCGGGTTTTAAGGGAGTTATCGCAGGTTCAATGCTAGTCGCTGTAGGCACCGCTTACTCAGATAAAGAAGAATTTTTACTTTCCTTCCACGGTTTTGAGCCTGATGCCTATACTGAAGAGGGCCAGGCTGGACTCGCTCAGATTTTATCAGGAAAGATGTTCGACTTTCAGGTCCCAATGAGTGCTGTGAACTTTCGGCGGTCGATTGCTGCCAGTAAAGCAGGCGAGCTGGGCTATGACCCAACCACTGATGAGGGGCGCTTTTACAGTGAGGGTGCCTTGCCTTCATTCTCCGGAGAAACTGACGCGGCCCTTGATATGGGGTTATCTGCTTTCGAACGTGAAGGTAAAGAGTTCGCCAGTGCCAACTGCTTCGCCTGTCATTCGGGTGTTGTGAATGGCGTTGTTGTTGCAGGTTTGGCCAGCAACAGCGTTATTCAAACCTCCTCACCACTGACGGAAATTTACGGTGAAGTGGTCAGAGGAGATAATTATGGTCAATACGCCGTTTGGAATCTCGCCGCACACATGGCTAATCCAGAAGAGACAGGGCTGCTTACTTCAGACGAAATCACCCCACCTGTCGAAGTGATGAATAACCTCAAGCGGCCCCCAGTTCAAGCGATGCCCTGGTGGACGATGAAATATAAAGCCCGCGATTATTGGTACGGAGATGGTGCACCTAATGATGCAGCGCATTTCTCACTCAATTTTAGCGTAGGTAACGAAGACATCAATGAGCATCATGCTGAGCATGTTGAGATGACCGCGAGAGCGCTTGCCTTTGCTCGAGAAACTCAGGCGCCAAGTTTNCCAGAAAATTTGAACCCAGAGTTAGTTCAAATGGGGGAGAAAATCTTTCATGGCAAACTTCAGCCCGAAGATCCTTCCACTTTTCTGGCGTGTTTCCAATGTCATGGTGAGTACACGAAAAAGCCTTCAGCAACCGACTACAGTCTNCCCGGCTCCTGGTTTGTNAATTATAGCGGTTCGGAGCAGCTNCGAAATGTGGGCACAGATTCGAGCTACAGTGAGGCGATTGAAGAGCTGATGCCAGTTATCGAGCATATCGGTAAGCTGGCGGTTTACTATGAGTCACAGGGTACACCAGAACTCGCGCCAGTATTTAAGCCATTGAAGGGGATCGGTTATGTGCCGCCGCCGCTAGTTGGCGTGTGGGCGACCGCGCCTTATTTCCACAATGGCTCGGTACCCACAATCGAAGCGGTGCTGAACTCCAAAATGAGGCCGGCGATTTGGAATCGAGATAAAAGTCCGTTTGCTTATGATTTAGACAGTGTCGGTATGGAATACACCGCAATGTCGGAGGCGCAGTATGCAGATCTCGCTGAGACGGCAGGCCAGTCTCCAGCCGAGAGTCGAGCGAGAATCGACATGACGTTTATCTACAATACGAGTAACTACGGCAGAGGTAATCAAGGGCATACGTGGGGCGACTCACTTAACAGCAAAGAGCGCTCAGCGGTAATAGAGTTTCTAAAAAGCCTTTCGGGTGCCGATATGCCGCCTGTTGAGCTGCAACAGCAGGTCATGCGATAAAGCGGAGAGAAGCTGCAGGGCGAAAAGCAGTCATTGAGTGACACAAGTGGTATGCCAGATGAGGTGAGTAATCTTCTGGCTTACTCACCGATCGTTAAGCACTGTCATCCCAGTTGCTATAGAAGCCCTTTATGCCTCCAACCCAGTCCCATTTCCGCAAAATAAGATTTAACTATTCTGCATTAACACCAGATGCTGAAAACAAACTATCCGATTACTTTATGTATGGAGTCTATTCGTTTGTTAATGCTGACCGGATTTCTCTTACTGTAAACGTCGTGAACAACGAGAGAAACGAACAGCGCTCATTCGCAGCCATAGGCCAGCCACAGGCTGCTGTAAAAAGTGTCGCGGCGCAAATTTTTGACACGTTCCAGAGACCCAGTTCGCCTACTTTTATTAACCAGAATCAATGTGTCCCAGAAAAAAACACATCGATCGATAAAGGCCTAGTTGTTTGTATAAAGGATAACTAGGCAGGTTGATGGCAGCGTTTTATGGGACAAGACGCTGCAGCAGAACTTGCTCACCTAAGGAAGCTCGCCCGGCGCCCATTTCTCAATCATCTCGCGGATGTAGTTACTTGGCGCACCTTTAGAGACTTGCGGGCTTATTGGGATTTTCGTTTCGCGAGAGTAAGGTGCTGGCACTGTTTCTAATCTATCTATTACCAATTCCACGGCAAAAAGACCGTATTTATTCGGCAATGTTGTCGTTTTTTCTTCACCCGACGCTACCCCGCCATAAGCTATTTGCCCAACCAATTCTCCCGATAGATTGACAACGGCGCTGCCGCTCGCTCCTCTTTGTGCGGGTAAATTGTAGGCTTGTGACGTCCGGGTAAAGTAGTTTTTCTCCAGGAATGAGCCGACACCCGTTACCCATGGCCCCGTCCTATTCATTGATGTCGGGTGGCCTACGGTAATCAGCGGGTCCCAAGGCTTAAGCAAGGAAGAATCTGCGATTTTAAGTGGCGTAAGCTGCATCTTTTGTTTGGTTNTAAGCAATGCAACATCACCCCGATGTCCGCCTGTCAGGACACCTTCCTCTNCTATTCCTCCAAAGATTTCATAGTAGCGCGAGTTCATGATGGTCTCGCCATCGATTGACGTTTTCCCTATCAGCTCTGCTTCTACGTCCTGCCCAAAATACGTGCGAAAGGTGGTGTTGGCGCCAAGCGCTAATTCTGTTACGCAGTGGTCATTGGTTATAATAAGCGTCTCTGTGACCGCAAACCCAGTGCAGATACACGGAACGTTAAAGTTTAAATTTAGCCGATTTTCATCACAAGTGGGACATCCCGTCTCACGAATAAATGCGACAGTAGCCTGTCTTGCTATGTCGATTGCTGTCGAATTTAGCGCGGCCACAGGAAAACCCGACACGGTAAACGAGTCGTTCATAATAGGCACTTCAAATCGCTGGAAATTCTCTAGAGAAACAGCAGGGCGGTTCAGTAACGCTGAAGGCCCAGGAGTCGAGTTTAACTCCGGTTCAATTATCTCTAGCTNCNTTAATAGTTCTGCTGAAATAAGCGACCCCACAGTAATTATGTCGCCGTCAGCATAATAGCGTGACAGTGGTCCTAGTGTGTTTTTCGTAGTGACAGCTTGATTAGCTGGACAAAGAATTCCTTCAGGATCGTTAGTTTGTGATTTCACGATAGCAACGACGACTCCGGTGTCGTTAATAATGGGCGCACCATTACTACTTCCATCGCTATAGTGGTTCAGATACAGATTAGTGCTGCCTAAATTACCACTGCAGTTTAGAGAGCTACTGGGAGAGACAAACCATCCTCCTTCCGATCTTGAAAGATTCGGATGATGCAGTGTCGCTGTCTCTCCGATATTATCGATATCGGTGGCCGCTATCTGCAACCAGTGCTCATTGCTCTCAATGCCCCTCCATTGCGCCCACGTAGCCATTGGCTCACGTCGATTTTTGGCCACAGCTTTTAGCCGAATAGCACCAAGCCCGCTCTCATCATTGGTCCATATCACCTCTCCTAGACCCCAGCGGCCATCGGCGAGTTGCACGATAGGACCCGCGCCGCTTTCTAGGTTATAGCGAGAATCTTTCTGGTTTAGAAACGCTGAATACGATGCGCAGGCATTCGGGCCAAGAAATTCAGCTGGAAGCGACAACCCTGTGTCACCGAGGGTTCCGTTTAGAGTACGCTCCTCCATAGTGCGAAGCGCATCGGCCGTGGTAACTATCACTGAATCGCTGACAAAGAACCCGCTCGCAGGATTCGTAGCATGGTAGACAGGGTCGTCGCCTTGAGTATCGAAGTCTTGATTCATACACCAATCGCCCATTACCACTACGGCGGAGGCAGCGGCCGAGTGGCCAACTCGCTCAATATCAGTAAATTGCGGCATACTCATTGCCGATTCAATAGATGTTAGCTCTTCTCTGTCCCAAAACACTTTCTTCTCGGAGACGCCTTCATCGGTATCGATGACCCCATCGCTGAGGCCGTCTACTTTTGTCTGTAGAGTAAAGCAACCAAAGTCGTTGCAAACTTCCTGCAAGCTTTTCGATGGTGCCATCTCTAATGCAGTAAGTTCTAATAAAGAAAAGCTGAGGCTCTCGACATCTTGCAGTAGGAGCACCACGTCATAACGTGCTATTTCAACGTCACCTTGCTTAACATCAATCCAGTAAAGCCGGAGCTCGCGAGTTAAAGATGAAAATGTATTTTGAGTCACTCCAAGTTTTGAGGGTGCGGCTTCAACAAGCCTAAAGCTCGTATCATCGATTAACTTGAGTGTTACATCGAAAATCCCCTGCCCGGCCACATCAACAGTAGCTTCAAGCAATCCATTTTGAACCTGAAAGGAGCCTCCTTCTTGCGACATTGCTGCGGGCGCCGCTAAGCAAAGTAAAAGAATCCAGGCAGACAATGCATTGGATTTATTTGGGCATCTAAATTGATTTTTCATAGGCTCGCAATTACTCGCTCTGCTAGGTTTTTGGTTTTTTATTGGCTACAGTAGTTGAATTTGGTCGTAGGGAAATAGCGCACAAGCAGTTCGTATACTTCCGGATGGTTCTCTTTTATATCTTCTCTGGTTGCAAATGGATTTGCATGTTCCGGTCCGGCATCCATGATGTAACCCTCTACTGCTTTGGCCCAATATTCGGACAGCGGTAATCCTTCTGGCACTTTTCCCGCTGCTCGATCTGCATTAGCAATATTCCATATTCGATCGTACCAATAAGTTTCGTTAGTTTCCTCAAACACTAAATGATTAAGAGTATGTCCCATTTCATGTATCGCGACGTTGCCACCAGCGTAGGCATTTCCTGGATAGCAGTACATAGTAGCGTTTGCGGTCATGTTAGGGTCGCTGCGTGTTTGTGCAAATCCGCCTGATTCGTTTGATTTATCTGCGCCATACTCTGGAAGGGCAGACGCATTGGTGTTGAAGAGTGAAACTCTCGCATTGTTTCGCTGCAATATGCCGCGCATCTCAGGTCGAGCAGATGTCATATAAATATAGGCTTCACGAACAGCTAACATTGCGTCATCGTCAACTTCATCACCAGCAACAATGATGACGCCAGCCGCTGTGGTGTATTTAGTGTAATACTCGAGGCCAGTTGGGCTTGGGGAATCGATTATTTTAGCGCCAGTGTCGATATAGTCGAATGTCCCCCAGTTATTTGCAAATTGAGGGCTAAATAAGCCAAATCCGACGAGCTCTGCTGCGGCGTTATAGACATCTCGCTTTGAACCAGTGCCTTGATAAGCGCTACACAGGGCGGCATCTAGTGCATCGAATTGGGCTTTAGTGATCGAAAAATCCTCACCTTCTGGTGTAAAGTCTCCGGCAATGGTGGTAGAAGACGTTTTTGCGTAGTTTAGAATGTCTCCATAAAACCAATGAGTAACGGGTCCACTGCTCAGTTTTTCTGAGTCTGGATCGGTCATATTATCTATTAGATCGGTTTCGCCACGCTTTTCGGCATTTCTTACTAGTGAACTCACATTTTCCCAGTACTCTTGTGCAGATACGGGCGTCGCTAATGCTGTTATCTCACTGCATGTTTTGGCCTCTGCCAGCTTGTACTGAATCTGATCAAATTTATAACCTCCAGCACTTGAAACCGGATTTCGTGTTGAATCAAAGCGCGTTATCAGTTCATAAGTGGTGTTTCGATCGTTGCCGATCGAGAGGGTTTTCGTTTCGAATAAGACTGACGTCACCTCTCCACTAGCGCTCAGGGAAACCTCAAAGGAATCGTCGCAGCCAATTAACGGGCGATAGGCTTTAAGCTCGACGCTTTTTAACATCAAGCTGTTGTTAATCAATTTGAAATCGATAGAAAGTGCTTCGCCAAAATTAGTTGATGAAGAGTCAATGTAAGCGCAGCCAGCGGAAAGCGTATTTGTAGCAGCATCAAAATTGCTTTGATATCGGTATGGCGCTATCGAGTCAGCTGCTGTGGCACAAAAAGTGGGGGAGCAAAGCACTAGGACTAAACCACTTATTTTTAAAAATTGATTATGTATTCTCTGCGTCACTTCTAGGCTGCTCNATAGGTAAATTAGGGTGTGTGAGTAGGCGATTTTTTTTGATGGGGCGTCTGTCAATTGGGCATTAGTTGCTGCACAGAGGAACGTAATTAACCCGAATGCATGGGTTGGCTAATGCCAGCACGAATTTAAACGCTGGTCTTAGTTCCCGCCAATACGACGACTCAATGACAGAATAAGCGAGGAAATCGAGAGGATCAATCGGCGCTTTTGGCTCCCTCGCTCTCAGGCTTGAAAAGGAGTTGAAATAGGGGGATTTTGAAGTAGGGGGCATAGCCAAGAGTTGTAGCTAAGAAATCCGGCTAAGAGTTCTACCTATGAGTTTTAATAGGAGATGGTACCAGTGGGCGGACTTGAACCGCCACTCCCGCAAAGGAACCGGATTTTGAATCCGGCGTGTCTACCAATTTCACCACACTGGCACAGAGTCGTTGAGACGGGCGCGATTATAGCAGTCTGCTCGCGCTTCGCAATGTGATAATGCGTGCTTATGCCGGTTACTTTCCTGCCCTACTTGGGTGGTGATGGGCTCCCTGAGCGCGTAAACTGCGCGCCGACGTTCACCAAGAGCCGCGTATCTAAGGACCCACCACCCATGCAGCTGTCTGATTTCGACTTCGATCTACCCGAGCGCCTCATCGCGCACTACCCCGCCGAACAGCGCCGCCAGAGTCGGCTTTTGTGTCTCGACACCGAGACTTCGTCAATTACGCACCGTGGTTTCGCCGATCTGCTGTCGCTTGTGACCGAGAAAGACCTGTTGGTCTTTAACGACACGCGCGTGATTCCCGCGCGGCTTTTTGCCCATAAGACCTCTGGTGGTCGAGTCGAGGTAATGGTTGAGCGAATGATGGAGGACAATAAAGTGCTCGCGCAGCTTAAGGCGAGTAAATCCCCCAAACCGGGCACGCTGTTGACAATCGATGGCACTGAACTCGCCCCGATCGAGGTGATAGGGCGGCAGGGAGATTTTTACATTCTGCAATTCGAAGGCGGCGCAGCACCCGAAGAGGTCTTCGTTGAGCATGGCCACATGCCGCTGCCTCCCTACATCAAGCGCGAGGACGAGGCGTTCGACGAGGAGCGTTATCAGACCGTTTACGCGCGCGAAAATGGTGCTGTTGCCGCGCCAACTGCAGGGCTGCATTTCGATGAACAGATGCTTGCCGAGTTGGCGGAGAAGGGCGTGGACACCGCCTATCTTACCTTGCACGTGGGTGCGGGTACCTTTCAGCCGGT
>JGI26081J50195_1000714_pt1 | contig 13799 bp, 14 predicted proteins | sample SaaInl74LU_5_DNA_FD_50195 | JGI IMG/M metagenome (IMG submission 50195) | reverse complement strand
TTCATAAAAAACTATACCATTTTTTATAAAAATTTATAATACATAGGGTTCTGGTCTAGCATTATTATCAAGAACTCTTTCAACAGAAAAATCACTAATATCAATCGTTTGATAAGATCCTGTAGANATTAATTCAGTTAATGCTCTTCCTATTCCAGGNGCTTGCATTAATCCTCTACCGGTAAAACCTGAAGCCATATATACATTTTCATATTTAGGGTGTTTNCCAACTACGGCATTGTTGTCTAATTTATTNCAATCATAATAACCAGCCCATCCACCAGTTAATTTTAATTCTTCAAAAGCAGGAATTCTTTGTGCTAATGCAGGCCATACTAATTCTTCAAAATCATTCCAAGCTGGTTCTAGATCAGTAGCATCAAATACTGAATTAGGTGAACCTGCTAAATACTCTCCACCCTCAGGTCTCCAGTAAACGCCCGTTGTTAAATCTCCTGTTAATGGCATTTCTTTAATATATTTAGGACATTTAACTCTAAAAACTGTGTGTTTTTGTGGAACTACCGGAATATCTTTTAATAATTCTTTAGTCCAACATCCTGCTGCCGATATAATTGTTTTAGCTTTGATATCAGAAATATTTTTTACTTCGCCTTTAATAAATTCAGCNCCTAATTCAATTGCCTTACTTTTTAAGGCGCTATGAAACATGAAAGGATCAATCCATCCCTCACTTTGGTTGTCAGTATAAGTTGCTGTTTCAATACCTTCACTATTTATATAAGGAAATATTTTTGATAGTTCAGAACCTTTGATATTTTTAGTTCCAGCTTCACAAGCTTCATGATTTTTTAAGGCTTCATATTGTTCCTCAGCATGCTCTGGACCAAACATTAACAAGTANCCATTTGTAACCATGCTTGCTGTAGGGTTTGGATTTTTTTCAGTTTTAAGTAATTCTGGTATTTGAAAAATAAATTCTCTAGCAAACTTTCCAAGTAATATGTTTTCTTTTTGAAAAAACTGTCTTCTAAATCCACCAAGGGACAATGGAAATGAAGCTGTTTTATAAGTTGGGTCTCTTTCTATAACTTTTACTTTTCTACCTTCTTTAGATAAAAAATAAGCTGTAGCAGTTCCAATTATTCCACCACCTACTATTACTACATCATCCATAATTTATTTTAATTTAATATGATTAAACTTATATTAAGAAGTAAAGCAAAGAGACACCAAAGTAAATAAGGAATCATTAAATAATAACTATACAAGTTGACACGCTTAAATCTAATTATGAGAATAATTATCAATAAGATTAAAATTACTAATACAATCATAGCTAAAACTATTTTATGAAAAACAAAAAAAACTATACTCCAAGTTGTATTAAAAATTAAATGAATGAAATAAAGGTAAATAGTGTTCATGTCTCTATTTTTACTATGCCAAAATTTCCAGATAGCAATTGTCATAAAAAAATAGAGTGTTGTCCAAACTGGTGCAAAAATCCAATCTGGTGGATTAAATGAAGGTTTGATGATTAAAGAATACCAAGGCTCTTTAAAACCTACAGTAGCTAAACCTCCTATTGCAGATGCAGAAAAAGTTACAAGAGCAAACAATAAAAAAGATAAGAATTTGTTTTTTAACATATTTCTATTATACAATAGAATATGGAAGATAAAAAAGTTATTTGGATAACAGGTGCAAGTAGTGGAATTGGTAAGGCTCTTGCAATCAAATTTGCAGAAAATGGGTGGATGGTTGCTGCATCTGCAAGACGTGAAAATTTATTAAATGAACTTAAAAAAATTAATCAAAATATATTTCCTTTTCCTTTGGATGTTACTGAAGTCGATGCATGTAAATTAGTCGCAAAAGACATAATCAAACAATTTAATAATATTGATATCTGTGTGTTCGGTACTGGCATGCATGATCCAAAATCCGAGAAAAAATTTAATTTAGACAAGATAAGAGAAATAATGGAAGTTAATTATTTTGGAACCATGAATTCAATTAATTCAATCTATGATTATTTTTCTGAGAAAAAAAATGGCCAAATATCTATAATTTCTTCAGTTGCGGGCTATAGAGGATTACCTGCAGCTGGTGCATATTGTGCTTCAAAATCAGCACTTACNAGCTTTGCTGAAAGCTTAAACTTTGATATGAGAATGAAGAATGTGCGTGTTTCGTTAATCAGCCCCGGTTTCATAAAAACGCCTATGACTGATCAAAATGATTTTCCAATGCCCATGATCAAAACTCCAGAATTTGCTGCAGATGAAATTTATAAAGGATTAGTAATCAAAAAANGTTTTGAAATACATTTCCCCAAAGCCTTTACCTATTTTTTAAAATTCCTTCAAATGCTACCTAGTAGTTTATATTTTAAACTAGTTGCTAGAGGTATGAAGAAGATTGATTATTAATTTTTTTTAAAGAAAACTGTCAATTCACCAACTTTAAATCCAAACTTTGTAAGTGTAGCTCGATTAATTGCAACATCTTCATCCTGTTTAAAAATCCAATCATCAAAAGAAACTTTAATATTCTTTCCTTTAAATGGGACCATTAAATCGTACTCAAATTTAAAAGCTGATCCATATTGATAACCTTTAGCTGTACCCACGACATCGGGTGCCGTNCCTTCGTAATAATTTTGATCAATCTTTTTGATTTTCCATATACGATTTTGTTTTTCTCCGTCTGTCCAATAAAAATCTTCTTTAAGAGTTAAAATATCTCCCTCAAAACTACCTGTCATATCAGCTTTAAACTGTCTAGTAACTTTACCACTACGGTCTTGTANTAGACCCCATGCTTTAACCGGACCATTAAAATATTGCTCTATAGTCATAGTTGGTTCAGTNTTTTTAAAATCTGTNGGTTTCATAGAGTTATTGTTTATACAACTTGCTGTAAAGAATAAAGCAAATATTAATACTGTTAATCTAATTATCTTTAAGTTTATCATGTAGCTCCTATAGTTATTTATTTTGTAGTGAAAATTGAATTAAGTCTATGTTTTTTGATTTAAAACCAGCTTCACAATATGAAAGGTAAAATTCCCACATTTTTTTAAATTTTAAATCAAAGCCTTGTTTTTTAATTAAGTCCCATTTTTTATTAAATATTTCTCTCCAAATAATCAAAGTCTCGGAGTAATGATTNGCATATGAATTATACTCACCAAATTTTAATCCATTTTTATCAACATAATTTTGTANTTCACTTTTTGAGGGTAAAAAACCACCTGGGAAAATATATTGTTGTATAAAATCTTTTTTATTTTTATATCTATTAAATAAACTATCATCGATAGTTATGGCTTGAATACCTACCGTACCCGAGGGTGTTANATTATTTTTAATNGTATTAAAATAACTNTCTAAATAGTTTTGACCTACAGCCTCAATCATTTCTATTGATGCAATATGATCATATTTATCCTTTAAATCTCTATAATCTTTAATTTGAATATTTACTTTTTCATTAAGTCCACATCGATGAATTCTCTCTTTAGCAAATTCATATTGTTTTTTGGAAATAGTAATACAATCTAATTTAACATCATAATTAGTACCTAAATACTCAGCAAAACCACCCCAACCACAACCAATTTCTAAAATTTTATTACCACTTGAGGGTCTTATAAGATCAATTAGTTTTTGATATTTATTGTTCTGAGCTTCAAAAAGTTCTTGTTTGGGGCTTTCAAATATAGCACTGGAATAGGTTAAAGTTTTATCAAGCCATAATGAAAAAAAATCATTTCCTAAATCATAATGTTTGGCAATATTTTCTTTACTTCTATTTTTAGTATTTTTTATAATTTTATTTTTAATAAAATTGATAAAAGGCAAATCGAAGATTCCAGAAAATTTATAAATAGTTTTTATATTCTTTGCTGTTAACTCAATCAAATCAGAAAGATTATTTGTTATAAAAAGATCTTTCATATAAGACTCTCCCAAACCAATACTTCCACTTTTAATCAAATTATAATTTAGGCTTTCATCTTTAATTTCTAAAAAAACTTTTAAATTTTCATCAGGGTTGCCAAACTTTAAAACTTCACCATTTACTTTTTTAATTTCAAGAAAACCATGNTTAATATTTTTTAATGCACTAAACACAATCAAATCTGAAATTTTGTAAATTAACATTAGTTTTCGATAGTAATATTATTCTTAATATTTAATTTTTTTTTTATAAATTTAATTCCTTTTGTCCATAATTTAAATGCCTCATAATGTATCGCTATAATGATTTTGAATGTCATTAATGGATGTTTTAAATAAGATTTAAGTAGGTTTCTATTGGTCAATTCACTTTTAATACCATCTTGTGAAGCNTATAATACTTTGCCAACTGGATCATTCAGATCAATTATTACAGATATTTTATTACCAGGTTTCAATAGTCTAAAAAAATAAATACAATTCATTTCTATAAATGGAGATACATGAAATTTCTTCTTACACATATGTTGAATCAGATTTTGGTCTTTTTNAGTTTTAAAAACATAAACATGTTGCTCGCCAAATGTGTTTTTTACNTCATATAANATAGATATTAGATCAAAATTTTTGTCGTAGACATAAAAAACACTTAATGGATTAAATACATATCCAAATATTCTTGGGTAACATAAAAGTTTAATATGAACATCGTTAGTATCAATATTATTTTTTCTAAGATTATCTAAAACCCATTCCTTAAGAGAGCTNCCATCTCTTGCTCCATGGTCTTTATCAAAGAAACTAATAATATTTAGTTTATTGTATGAAAATATNTTTAAAGTTTTGTGTAGTAAATCTATTTCCGATAAATCTATAAGAAGTGAAAATACATTGTAATTAAAACTATGAATTTTGGGCTTAAATCTTTTATGAATTACATTTCCTGTATAAATATAAGAATTTTTAATCATTAAGTGTTTTTAGCATATCAATAGAGGACTTTATTCCATCCTCGTGAAAACCATAACCAAAATAACTACCACAAAATAAAATATNTTTTTTATTTTGAATTTTATGCAGGTTACTTTGATTGGTTAATGCTTCTGTATCGTAATAAGGGTGAGTAAATGCTACTTTTTTAAATATCTTATCATTTGGAATTTCTTTAAATGGATTAATTGTTAAAAAAATATTTCTATCTATCTTTAAATTTTGTAACTGATTTATCCAATATGTTACAGCTGTCTTTTCATTATTATTTGAGTCCATTGAAGAATTCCAAGCACACCATGCTTTTTTATTTTTAGGCATAACACTTTCATCAAAATGTATTACTGCAGTGTTTGCTCTATATTTAAATTTTCTTAATATTGACTTNTCGTCTAGTGTTGGATTATCAATTATCTTTAATGCTTCGTCTGCATGAGTTGCTATTACAACTTTATCATATTCAAAGAACTCATTTTCCTCCCCATAAAAAATTTTAGCACCTAAATCATTTCTAGTGATTTTATTTATATTGTAATTCTTAAAATGTTCTCCACTAACTTGGCCTATTATCTTATCGACATAAGTTTTGCTTCGATTTGTAACCGTAAACCATTGAGGTCTATCTTTAATTTTAAACAGTCCATGATTCTTGAAAAAGCTTAGAAAAAAAGATAATGGCATTTGTTTNGCTTCATATGGAGGCATCGACCATATAGCAGATACCATTGGTATAATATGATAATTAATAAAATATTCTGAAATTTTTATTTCTGTTAAATACTCCCCTAATGTTATCGAACTAATTTTTTTAATTTCTATTTTTTCACAGTTTTTATAAAAGCTTAAAATTTCAAAAAACATTTTTAAGAATTTTGGATTAAATAAATTTTTTTTATTAGAAAAAATTCCACCTAATCCTTTTCCACAATATTCTAATCCACTATTTTCTACAGTAACAGAAAATGACATATCACTTTTTTCAATCTCTATTTTATTTTCTAAAAAAAAATTAATTAAATTTGGATATGTTTGCTTATTAAAAACCATAAATCCAATATCTATTGGAATTTCTTTGTTAGGGTTGTAAGCAACCTTTATTGTATTTGCGTGACCCCCAAATTGATTTTCTTTTTCAAATAAATCAACTTTATGTTTTTTAGATAGGTAATAAGCAGCACTTAATCCTGATATACCAGCACCTACTACAGCAATTTTCATCTTAGTAAATATCTAAGCAGCTGTGTCTTCGTACTCTTCCATAGATGGACATGTGCAAAACAAGTTTTTATCTCCATAAACATTATCTACTCTACCAACTGGAGGCCAATATTTATTTGTTCTTAAAAACTCTGAAGGATAAGCGGCCTCTTCTCTTTCATACTTATGATCCCACTTATTGGATGTTAATTCAACGTGAGTATGTGGCGCATTCTTCAATGGGTTGTCAGTCTTGTCATATTCACCAGACTGAATTTTATCTATTTCTTGTTTTATTTTTATAAGAGTAGAACAAAATTTATCAATTTCACTCAAACTTTCACTTTCTGTAGGTTCAATCATCATTGTACCAGCAACAGGCCAAGACATTGTTGGAGCATGGTAGCCAAAATCAATCAATCGCTTTGCAATATCTTCTTCAGTGATCCCTGTTTCACTTTTTATCGTTCTAATATCAATGATACATTCATGAGCTACATTGCCACTTTTACCCTTATATAAAATTGGAAAAGAGTCTTTTAATTTATGGGCAATATAATTTGCATTTAGTATTGCAACTTGTGATGCTTTTCTTAGGCCTTCAGAACCCATCATCTTTATATACATCCATGAAATCGATAAGATACTTGAGCTACCCCAAGGAGCTGCAGATACCGCTCCCATTCCAGTCACTGGACCACAATCTTTTATCACAGAATGTTTTGGCAAAAATATTTCTAAATGTTTTTTACACGCTATTGGTCCCATACCAGGTCCACCACCACCATGAGGTATACAAAATGTTTTATGCAAATTTATATGACAAACATCTGGTCCAAAATTTCCTGGTTTAGCAATACCTACTAATGCATTTAAGTTAGCTCCATCCATGTAAACTTGCCCACCATGATTATGAATTAACTCACATATGTCAGTTATTTTCTCTTCAAATACACCATGTGTTGATGGATAAGTGACCATAAGGGCAGCTAAATTTTCTGAATGTTCTTCAGCTTTATTTTTTAAATCTTCATAGTCTACGTTTCCATATTGATCACATTTAACAACAACTACTTTCATACCAACCATTTGAGCACTAGCCGGGTTTGTGCCATGCGCTGAACTTGGAATTAAACAAACATTACGATTCGTTTCACCATTTTTTTCATGAAATTTACGTATTACCATTAGACCAGCAAACTCTCCTTGAGCACCAGCATTTGGTTGCAATGAAACTCCAGAAAATCCAGTAATTGATCTCAACCAGTTTTTCAAATCTGTAAATAATTCTCTATAACCATCCATTTGCTCTACAGGAGAAAAAGGATGTGGCTGTGAAAATTCTTTCCAGGTAACTGGTATCATTTCTGCAACTGCATTAAGTTTCATAGTGCACGAGCCTAAGGCAATCATAGATTTATTTAAAGCAATGTCAGAGTCTTCTAATTTTTTTAAATATCTAAGCATTTCTGTTTCCGAATGATAACTATTAAAAACTGGATGATCTAAATAAGTTGAAGTTCTTAATAGGTTTTTTGGAATATTAGATAAACTTTCATTCATATACTCTTTAATTGTTTCTGAACAATTAAAGATTTTTAGTAACTGATTTGCTCTATAAAGATTTTTTCTCTCATCAAAAGATACTGCTAACATTTCAGAATTCACTTTTCTGATGTTCACTCCTTGATCTAAAGCATTTTTGTATATCTTCTCTGTTTTATCTAGAGTTTTTATTGTTACCGTATCAAAAAATTCATTTGAATAAAGTTCATAACCAGATTGCTTTAGTTTATCTGCAAAATTTTTAGTTAATTGAGAGACACTTTCTGCAATTTTTTTAATTCCTTGTGGACCATGATAGACCGCATAAGCTGCAGAAACTATTGCCAATAATGCTTGTGCAGTACAAATATTACTTGTAGCTTTGTCTCTTCTTATATGTTGCTCTCTTGTTTGAAGGGCAAGTCTATATGCTTTTTTCCCATGTCTATCTACTGACACACCTACTATTCTGCCTGGCATTGATCTTTTATATTCATCTTTTGTAGCAAAAAATGCTGCATGGGGACCACCATAACCCATTGGAATTCCGAAACGTTGTGAGCTACCGACAGCAATATCGGCACCTAACTCAGCAGGTGTTTTTAGTTTAGCGAGTGCTAACAAATCACATGCTAAAACTGCTTTTCCATTAAATTTATGTATTTTACTAATAGCCTCACTTGGGTCTTTAATATCTCCAAGAGTTCCTGGATATTGAATGATACCACATATAATATCTTCTTTAATATCTTTATCTTCGTCACCAACTATTATTTCTAGGCCTAAAGGTTCAGCTCTTGTTTTAATCACATCAATTGTTTGAGGATGACAATTTTTTGAAACAAAAACTTTTTTAGATTCAGACTTAGATATTCTATAACTCAATCCCATAGCTTCCGCTGCAGCTGTTCCTTCATCTAAAAGAGAGGCATTAGCGATATCCATTCCAGTAAAGTCAATTATCATTTGTTGAAAATTTAATAACATTTCCAATCTTCCTTGTGCTACTTCTGGCTGATAAGGGGTATAAGAAGTATACCATCCTGGATTTTCTAAAATATTTCTAAGTATTACATAGGGAGTATAAGTTCCATAATAACCCATTCCTATAAANCTAGAATAAATCTTATTTTTTTTAGAAATATCTTTTAATTTTCTAAGTGCTTTATATTCAGAATTTGGATCACCAATATCCAAATCATCTTTAAGAAGAATTTTTTCTGGTACAGTATCTTTTATTAAATCATCAAGATTTTGGTATCCCAACTCTTTAAGCATAACATTTTGTTCATCAATAGATGGACCTATATGTCTTTGTATAAAATCTTTTTGAGCATTCTTTAACATTTAACTACCACTTTCTTTTGAAAATTTTTCGTATTCTTCTTTATTCATTAATGAATCCATTTCAGACTTATCAGTAATTTTTAATTTAAAAAACCATGCTTCATTTTCTGGATCAGAATTAACTTTTGCAGGATCGTCAACAATGGCTTGGTTATTTTCGATAATTTCTCCAGATACAGGAGTATAAATATCACTTGCAGCCTTTGTAGATTCTACAACTCCAGCATTGCCATCTTTAACNACAGAAGATCCTATTTCTGGTAACTCTACGAAAACAATATCTCCTAGCATTTCGGTTGCATGTTGTGTAATTCCTACAACAGCAGTGTCTCCATCTAACTTTATCCACTCGTGTTCTTTAGAATATTTTACTTCACTCATTTACTAGCTCCTTTCACATAACTTTTTTTATAAAATGGCAAATTACTTATAATTGCCGGATATTTTTTTCCTCTCACTTCTAAAAAAACCTTAGTATCAATTTTAGAAAATGAATTTTCTACATAACCCATTGCAACTGGGGCCTGAACGCTGGGTCCAAAAGTTCCACTTGTAATTTCCCCAATATTTTTATCATCCTCACTAAATATTGAAGTTTTTTCACGGGCTATAATTCTTCCTTCTGGCTTAATACCTACGCGGATTTTGCTTACTCCTTTCTCGATTTGAGATTTAATTTTTTCACATCCAATAAACCCACCCTCAAGAATTCTATTTTTTGATATCGCCCATTTTAAATTTGCTTCTACTGGGCTTTTATTAATATCCATGTCATGACCATACAAACAAAGTCCCGCCTCTAGTCTCAAGGTATCTCTGGCACCTAATCCAATTAAATTAGCCCCTTCATCTATGAGTTTTTGCACAAACGCTTCTGCGTTCTCATTTTTGATAGATATCTCAAATCCATCTTCGCCGGTATAACCTGATCTTGTGATATAAATATCCTCTTTAAGATAATTAAACGTATCACCATTCATAAATTTTAGATCTGATACTCCATTGATTATCTTTTCTANTATTTGGACTGCTTTAGGGCCTTGAATTGCTATAAGCGATAGCTCTTCACTTAAAATCATTTCATACTTATCTTCTAACAATTTAGTTAAAAGTTTAAAATCTGTATTCTTACAAGCAGCATTTAATACAATGTTAAAACCACCTTCAACTTTTGTGATAATNAAATCATCATAAATTCCTGCTTCATCATTCATTAAAAAACTATATTTNGATTGATTTAATTTAGCCTTACTCAATTCAGCTGGAAAAATTTTTTCAAGATCTTTTGCCAACTTATCATCTCCTTTAATGAATAACTGACCCATATGGGACACATCAAAAATACCTGCATTTTCTCTTGTACTTTTGTGTTCCTCAATAATTCCTTTAGAATATTGAATTGGCATTTGATACCCAGCAAATGGAACAAACTTAGCTCCATGCTTTTGATGTAAACTGTAAAGTGCGGTTTTTAAAATATCCATATTAACTTACTGTACCCATCTGTATGTTTGCCTGAGAGTTTTATTCCGTCGGCGAGAACTTAATCTCTTTCCAGAGTTAATATGTTACGGTCCTTTTGCCTGAGAGATTCCTGGGTGGTTGCTCCTTCGGCGCTACGATTGTTTGTAGTCTCTCCCGTATATAAGAATAATCTACCAGATATGTAACAGAGTCAATTAATAATTTTTTCTTTTTTATTTGAAAAAAGTAGTGAGTAAAATTGCAATAATACAGCAAAAAGAATTACTCCTCCTCCGATTAAAGTAAATAAAGAAGGTCGTTCAGCTGCAAATAAAAAGGCCCACATTGGCCCCAACACAGATTCGGATAACATGATTATACCAACCATTGCAGATGGTGTACTACGTGCACCCATAGTTATAAATATAAAACCAAATCCTACTTGGAAAAAACCTGCTGTAAAACCTAAAAATATATCATGTGAAGAAATCATAAGCTTCTCAGATAATAAAAATCCAATAAAGCATGAACTCACACCAGCTATAAATTGAGCTGGCACCATGTCAACTGTAGGAAATTTTCTAACAATTATAATTAAGACTGCAAATGTAATTGGCATGCTAAAAGCCGCTAAGTTTCCAGACATCTCTCCTGGTGATAAAGAATTACCTACCATTAATAGGACACCCGTAATTGCTAAAATAATTGAAGCTAAAGTGATAGATGAGATTGTTTCTTTTAAAAATAAATAACCAAATATTGCTAAAAAGAGTATTTGCGTCGAAATAATAAAATTAGTATTGGCAACAGTTGTATTATACATCGCAAAGACGTACCCACAAAAACCAAATGATAAAATAACTCCACCAATAAGTCCTGGTAAACCTGAATCGTAAAACGCTTTAAATAATTTTTTTTTATAAGTAATTATTAAAAAAAGTAAGACTGTAAGCGAAAAAAATAAAGATCTCCAAAATAATATTTGCCATAATGTTGATCCTTCAAATGATTTAACAATTAAGCCTCCAAAGCTTAAGCAGCAAGCTCCCATAAAAACTAATATAGGACCTGGAATTTTATTAATTACATTCATTTAAATATTTATTTGTATCTTCTGTGTATGCTTTAAATATATTCTGAGCTTCTTCAAGACTTACTTCCTTAAAATTTATAATAGTGCCTGGTGTCAATTGACCTACTCGATCTAAGTCTGCTGAAATAACAACACCTATTTTGGGATATCCACCTATAGTTCCGTGATCAGACAACATAACAATAGGGTTTCCATCAGCAGGTACTTGTATTACTCCTTTTACAAGACCTTCAGATTTTATATTAGAGCTAACAATGTTTTCTAACTTGGGACCACTTAGTCTAATACCCATTCTATCTGCTAATTTAGTAACTGAAAATTCTTTGTTAAAAAAATTATTTTGAGCCTCTGTTGAAAAATAATCAAAATTAGTACCCTTAATAACTCTAATTATATTATCTGGAACTTCTTTATAATTAATTTCTGTTTCTTCAATTTTTTTAAAATCTGAATTTTTTATAAAAATTTTATCTTTTATAGAATATTTTTTTCCATTATTTGGACCAACATTTGCCTTGGTATTTATAGAATAACTATTCCANGTTTTGTTCAATTCTAAACCCCCNCTAATTGATAAATATCCATAAGCAGTATTTTTTGTTGATATTAAATCAATTTGATCTTCGTCTTCTAAAATATAGTTTTTATAACAAACACCATTTTCAATGTTTGAATTTTTTCTAATTATCTTGAAAAGCACATCCCCAGTAACACTAAGATTAATTTTCCCATTTTTTAATTTTAGAAGTGGACCCTGATAAGCAAATTCAATAACAGCTTCATCTAAATTATTACCAACTAACTTATTGCTTAGTTTATAATTTCTTTGATCAATTGCCCCACTTACAGTAATACCCACATAATACATGTGATTTCTTCCTCTATCCTGAATGGTTGTGTTAACTCCTGATCTTATAATTTCAAAATATGAATTACTCATTCCAGTCTAGATACTCCTCCTTAGAAATTTGATAAAAGATCACTTTGTTACCTGGTTTAATTAAGGTTGGATCTAATAAATTTGATTTATCAAAAACCTTTTTTGGTGTGTTGCCGATAATATTCCAGCCACCAGGGCTTTCAAAAGTGTAAATATTTGTAAATTGTTCGGTTATGGCCACAGAGCCTTTTGGAACTTTTACTCTTGGCGTTTCCAATCTATCGCATCTGATACCTTTATTAATATCTCCTAGAAAAGGCATACCAGCAATAAATCCTGTCATGTAGCAAAAATATTCTTTACCAAAATATAGTTCTAATATTTTATCTTTATCTATATTCAATTTTTTAGTTAGCCTCAAAAAATCTAGTCCATACTCATCATCACAACAAACTGGTATTCTAATTTTTTGATTATTATCTTTAATATCTCTACTAATAGTTAAACCTTCTATAAAATTTTTGATTTTTTTATAGTTGGTTATAGATAAATCAAAATTAATGATTAATTTATTATAAGAAGGTGTTAAATTAATTATTCCTTCAATTTTTTTATCTTTTATTAATTTTGATATATGGTGAAAATAATCTATGACATTTGCATTTATTTTTTCATTAACCTCTGAGCCAAAATCACAATATACTGCCGCATCACCAAGATTTGATATATTTTTAACCATGCCATGTTATACTAGAGAGTAAAGAGTATGGAAATTAATATCAATTGTGATTTAGGAGAAAAATCTAAGTTTCATTCTATCGAGAATGATCCAGAATTACTCAATATTGTAAATTCTGCCAACATTGCATGTGGTTACCATGCAGGTGATGAACAAACAATGGAGATGGTTATTCAAATTTCAAAAAGAAATGGTGTTAGCTTGGGTGCCCATCCATCATTTAAAGATCCTGAAAACTTTGGAAGAAAAAGAATGAATTTAAGTTCCTTAGAAATAAAAAAACTAATTTTCGACCAATATGAAATATTACAAAAAATTGCTCATATAATGAAAATGTTACTCATATTAAACCCCATGGGGCTCTTAATAATATGGCTTGTGAAGACCTGGAATTAGCCACAACTCTAGCTGTGGCCATTAAAGAGATTAATAAAGATATTATTTATCTGGTACCAACGGGTTCACAAATGGAAGTTGCTGCTAAGAAAAATGGTTTGAAAATAGCTTGTGAAATTTTTGCAGATAGAAATTATGAAGATAATGGAAATTTAATTTCTAGAAGTAAACCAAACGCTTTAATCACTGACCCTGAATTAGCAAAAAATCATGTGTTGA
>JGI26081J50195_1000713_pt1 | contig 13803 bp, 13 predicted proteins | sample SaaInl74LU_5_DNA_FD_50195 | JGI IMG/M metagenome (IMG submission 50195) | reverse complement strand
GTAATCTTAACACAAGATGCTTTCGGAGATTCTACAAACTACGATTCTTTTGGACGTGCTGTTTCTCAAACGGTGAACGTTAAAGGAAATACCATCGCAAGCGTATACAGTGGCGCAGGCTTGCCAATTTTAGGACGTAAAATCGAATTTGCTCCTGGAATTAATGGATCTTATTATAGAGCAACCAATTTCATTGGAGCAGTAGAGAATATCACGGAAAACTTTTCTGTTACTCCAAATTTAAAGATCACCTTCAGATTCATCAATGACTCATTGGAAATGTACACGGAAAACAGCTATGCATACAACAATACGCTGAGTTCTTTCAATAATTCAACCACACCTTATTACACTTTAAACAATGAAGTTGGATTTAAGTGGAGAATGAAAGGTGGGTTCACAATTGGATCTGACGGAACATTCACAAAGAACTTTGTTCCAGGAGACGGTTTCTTCGATACGCAATTCTTCGTTTTGAACGCGGAGGTAAGCAAGAAGTTCTTGAAAACTCAAAACTTAGAAGTTGCCATCATTGGGAATGACATTTTGAACCAGAATATCAATGCTAGAAGAGAGGTAATCGGCACAACAATTACAGATTACCGAACAACGATAATTTCACGTTACTTCCTTTTGAAAGTGACATTACGATTTAATAACAGAAGAGCTAAAGAAGATGATTTTGACATGTTCCATTAAGAAATTCGCGCTGACATTTGCAGCATTGTTTATCGTTGCGACTTCCATCGCACAGGTAACGTCAGGCCGTATTGTTTTCGAACGCCGTACCAACTTGAAAAAGCGTATGGGTGACAATCCGAGGATGAAGGATATGATCAACGATAAAAATAAAATCCGAAAGGAAAATTTTGAATTGTTGTTCAACGAATCAGGCTCTGTATTCAAGTATATCGAACCAGATGTTGTGGAAGAGGGCTTTTTGAAATACATGACCCAAAGAAACACGGTGTATCAAAACTTGAAAGGAAACGAGAAGATGATCATTATGGATTTGTGGGGAAGTCCTGCACATTTAAAAGATTCCATCGAGCCTCGTGCATGGAAAATCACAGACAACCAACGAACATTTGATGGGTATCTGTGCCGAAAAGCGGTGTGGGAAATGAATGATTCGACAAGAATCTATGCTTGGTTTTCGCCTGACTTAGTTCCAGCAACTGGTCCAGAAGGATTCAACGGATTGCCAGGTACAATTCTTGGACTTGCCACAGAAGATGGGAGCATTGTGTATTTCGCGAAAACAGTTGAGGTAATGGAGGTAAAAGATACCGAACTGGATTATTCGAAGATTAAAGACGATGTCTACAACAAAGAAGAGCTCAAAGAATTACTTGCTGAAAAGATGGGACGCTGGTTGAAGCCAGGTGATCTCGACGCAATGTTTGCCTGGTTCTAGAAGACCTTAGTAGATATTCGTAATTTCTATTTTGCCTTCGAAGAGATGTTCCTCCGTACAGGATGGATCTTCAATTAAACCGAAGCATTCATTCAGATTGTCGAAGGAAACACGAATCTTTGTTCCTGTGGAATAAGACGAAAGTCGATCCTCATTGCAGACCTTAAAATCTTTTCCTGCCTTGTCGCGCAAGTACACACCAGTGCAGTCTCTCACGACTTCCATTTTCACTTTACTCTTGTCGCAACTTGCTAAAATCAGTGCAAAAAAAGCTCCGAATAAAATAGTGCTGATTGTCTTTCTCATACGCGTCTTTATTAATGATCACTCGTTCTCTGCAACAACTTCCTTCACTTCAGGAAGATGCTGTTTCAACAAACTCTCGATACCACCTTTCAACGTTGCAGTGCTGGAAGGGCATCCAGAACAAGATCCTTTTAATAAAACGCTTACCGTTCCATTTTCGTATCCAAGAAAGTCAATTGCCCCACCATCGTTGGCTACGGCAGGTCGAACATACTCGTCCAACAAATCGCGGATAGCATCATCATACTCTGACTCAACAAACTCTTTGCGCGGCTTGTCAGCACTTTCTGGAACCATGTTTTTCGGCGGCATTTGAATTAACAAATCCTTTCCATCCTCAATCCATGCTTTGATAAACTCGCGGAGTTCCATGGTGATAAAATCCCAAGAAAGATTGTCCGTTTTCGTGATCGTCACAAAGTTAGAAGCGATAAAAACACCTTGAACAAATGGTAAATTGAACAATTCTTCCGCAAGCGGAGAGTAGCCCTTTGCGTCCGCTTTGGAATTGAATTCCGCGGAGTCGCCTATCCCCAGTAAATGTTTGTTCGCCACAAATTTCATTGTCGACGGATTTGGTGTCATTTCTGCGTATACTGTTACAGGTACTTTCATAATTGCCAATTTGAGTCCAAAATTAGTGTAAACAATTCAAGAATGAGACGAAATTCGGTTTGAATTCTTACTGGGATTTCCTTTACTTTGTAAATATGAATTGGATAAAGTCCGTATTTCTATCACTTTTAGCGCTTTTTCTGTTCTTCGGAACGGTGGGCGTGGACATCTTTTCGCATTTCTGTGAGAAAGACGGTATGGAAGTTTCTTACTTTATCAAGGATGAGTCTATTTGCGGCGCGCACGATCACGATGCACATCATGAAAAGCAGGAAGAGACATCATGTTGTGATGAGCAGGAGGATAACAATTGCTGCAATACGATCGCAACGCATGTGCAAGTCAAATTAGATTTCTCTCAAAACACACNTCTTAAACTCATTCTATTNGCTGAAACTGCAANAGTTCCTGTTTGGCACCTTGAAACAGAGTTTCCANCGNAGGTCCTTAAGCAAGCGGCCAATTCGGATCCGCCTCCTTTGAAAGAACAGATCCGTCTCGCTAAAATTCAAAAATGGCTCATCTGATTTTCTGATTTCACTCGATTTAGATTGATTAACAGAAAATTACATGAAATGAAAACCTATATATTATTAATAATAAGTACGCTATGGTTTAGCGTTTCCCAAGCGCAGATAACGGGTGTCATTCTCGGAGAATATCCAGATGGGAAGAAAGAACCACTTTACGGTGCCAAAGTCNGATTATTAAAAGCAGGTGGAGGCGCAATTGCGGATGAAAATGGAGAGTTCGATCTCATTTTACCAAAGGATTTACCAGATACTTTGGTTTTTACAGCACGAGGTTATTATCCTGACACAACGATTGTCGACAAACAAGATCGCTTTATTTCAATGTCAATCACACTTAAGTCCGACCTCATTCTACCCGAAGTTGTGATTAAGCAGAAGAAAGAAGGGCACACCATTTCTCGAATGCGAACCTTACACGTCGAAGAAATTAATTCCGATGAACTAAAAAAAGCGGCATGTTGCAACTTGTCTGAGTCTTTTGAAACAAATGCTTCTGTAGATGTCAATATTACAGATGCCGTTTCTGGAGCGAAAAAAATCCAAATGATGGGAATAGACGGGGTTTACACCCAAATTCAAATGGAGAATATTCCCTATTTGCGTGGACTGGAGAGCTCTTTCGGACTGAATTCCATTCCTGGAACTTGGATCNACTCGATTCAAATAACGAAAGGAACGGGAAATGTCGTGAACGGATACGAATCGATGGCAGGCTTGGTGAATATCGAATTGAAGAAGCCTGAGGAAATGGAAAAGCTTTACCTCAATGCTTATGTGAATGCCATGGGTCGAAATGAGCTCAACTTTAATTCGGGCTTCAAACTCAATGAAAAATGGAGTACGGGTTGGTTTGCACATTATTCAGCACATCCAATCGAAATGGATTATAACAATGATGGTTTTCGCGATATGCCCAATGGGATAAGTGCATCTGTAATGAATCGCTATAAGTATGAAGGCGATAAAATGGAGGCACAGTTTGGTGTCAACGCATACGCAGATTCAAAAATTGGTGGACAAACGTNCAGATCCTTTTCGGGCGGACAGCAATACCTCGTAAACATAGAGTCGCGACACATAGATTTGTTTGCGAAAACTGGATTCTTCCTGAAAAAACCATACAATTCATTTGGGGTTGTATACAACTTGAAATACCAATCTGTAGATGCAGGCTTTGGTCCAAGACAATTTAATGGAGTTGAAAAACGAGGTTATGTCAATGCCATCTACGACGGAATTTTTGGAAATACTGATCACAAGTTTAGAACAGGAGCAAGCTTTATTTATTCGGATTTAAAGCAGCAAATGGATTCTTTGAATAACGATCGTTTGGAGATTGTGCCAGGTGCCTTTTTCGAGTATTCGTTTACAGGTTCCCGTCAATATTTAACGGCAGGTATTCGCGGGGATTATCACAATCTATTTGGGTTTCAGTACGCACCGCGTTTGCACTACAAATTCAATATCACCGAATATCTCGATTTCAGATTTACGGTTGGTAAAGGTTGGCGTGTTCCAAATTACATGATCGACAATATTTCTTTACTCGCGAACTCCAGAACCTGGGTTGCTCCTGATTCAATTTTACCAGAANTATCTTGGAATATCGGAGGAAGTTTGGTGCAACGATTTAAACTATTTCAACGAGGAGGATCCATTGTTGCTGATTTTTATCACACGCGTTTTGAGAATCAATTGATAGTCGATCGCGATGTCGATGCTGAGTCTATTTATTTCAAAAACTTACAAGGTGAATCTTTTTCGAACAGTTTGCAGCTTGAATTAACGGTACGACCATGGAAACCAATTACCGTGCGAGTTGCCTATAAATATTTAGATGTCCGCGCGACATTTGCCGGAGCATTGCAACAACGAGTGATGATTCCAAAACACCGAGGATTTTTAAATATTGGTTACGAGTCGCGCAATAAACGCTGGGAATTTGACCTCACAACTTCTGTATTCGGTCAATCTCGTTTGCCACAAGTAGAATTACCTGATGGCACGCTGTCGCAAGATAATTTCAGTGAAGTTTATCCAATTGTAAATGCTCAAATCACGCATATTTACAAAAAATGGGATTTTTACATTGGAGGTGAAAACTTAAATAATTACCGACAAGCCAATCCTATAATTGATGCCGATAATCCTTTCAGTNACACTTTTAACGCGACACGTGTATGGNCGCCAATTTTTGGAGTCAATGTNTACGCGGGAGTGCGTTATTCGCTTCCTCAGAAGTAAGATTTAACAAAGGAGAATCATAAAAATACTTAAGCGATCTAATTTAGATCGCTTTTTTTATGGACACATTATGCGTGGTTCATCAACCGTTTCTATCTTTAGCCGGAAAATGAATTTATTGCCACGCCATATTCTCCACCTCGTAGGATTTCTCACATTAATTTTGTGTAGTTCTCAAAAGTCTGGCGCACAGAATATTCTTCCAAAAATACGTTTTGTTCAAAGCGATAATGCACAATTCGGATTTGATGGTTACAAGGTCGTTCAATGGAAAAAAAGGTACAGAACCCAATTCACTCATGATTCAATTCCTTTTCAGNTAGCACGAAAATCAATGCTTAATGGAAGTATCGATCATGTTCAGTTGGTAATCGATAAATCAATAGACTCTCTCCCGAAATTGACATTCTTGATCAATGATTCTCTGATGTCATTGAATTATTCTCATATTTCTAGAGACACGATTCAATTGCAATTGCCCGCAATGCAAAAGGATTTTGTGCTTCAAGTATTTCGAAAGAATAAGTTGCAATCGGAATTGGATGTAATTGTTTTCGAGGAAAGGTCTTTCAATGTCAAGATTGTCCCTTTGGTNAAAAAGGCCGTCAATCGAGACAGTTTACTTCATTACCTCAACAACGTTTATGCGCAGGCTGGCGTGAGTATCGATCTAACCATCGATGAATATTTTTCGATGGATACTGAATTCGATACCATTTTTGCCAATCCGAGTAAAGATCATGATCGGTATACAGATCAAATGATTGAAGTCCGCGATGCTTATTTCGATTTACGNGGTAAGGACAATAAAACATACTATATCTTTTTAGTCGCNGATTTTGTTTCTGATGAGTTTGCAGGTTACATGGTACGAAACAAAGCTGTTGGCTTTCTTGAGCATAACGAAGTTGGAATGTACAGGGAACTTGCGCATCAATTAGGTTATGGTATTGGAGGTTTGGATGATATTTGGAAAGACAAAGGACCAGATCGAGGGACAACAAAGAACCTCATGGATACCAAAGGAATCGAACTGAATTATTGGCAATGGGAACAAATTAGAAGCAACGGCTGGTCGGTTTCCTATTACGATGATTACGAAAACGTTCACACAAACAATGGATTAATCGCCTATTACATGTGGGAAGAACTTCCCGACGGCACCATAAAATTCACGGGCTCCGAGGCACGATCAGGAATCAATCGTCCGTACAAGAAGAACACCTACTCGTTGCATTTGAATATCGATAACTTCCTGTTTTATCATCTTTTTGAGGTCCTAGAATACCCAATTTGCTTGTTACATATTTTGGCTTTCATAGCGATGATGGTTAGCACCTTTTTTGTACGACGATACACGGTCCGAAAAATAGCTTTCATTCAACGAAGACGGATTTTTCGCTTTGCCACGAGGGTTTCAAGCTTTTCACTTCATCTATGGTTTTTCTACCTGCTTTTCCTTTTAGTCAATGAAGGTTACTATCTTTTTGAAGTCGATAACGGAAAGCTGGATTACTTGTCGGGGATGAGTTACAGAAATACGCGCAAGGAAATTTGGAGCAACAACAACATCCGGAGAAATGAGGAAGACAAGCTCGGTTCTGAAGTTCTAATTAAGCGAAAAGGGGAATGGTACTTGGAAAAAAAGAAGCCCGTTCTTTATTTTAACGTATCGAAAAAGGATGGAAAAGAAACAATTCGCTTTCATAAAGATTCCGACGAGTTGAAACTGCAAACGCTTAAGTTTCGAAAGAAATCCAATAGCCACTATTTTGTTCTCAGATATTTGGATGCCAATGGCAAACTAGCATCAGAAAAAGCCTACAATCATATTGGTGTTAACATCACCGATAAATTGAATTTGGAAGATCCTGCAGAGCGAATTTTACTCTTCGTGAATGGTTACCGTCCAACATCAACGGGAGACTCTTTTGAAGACAACTTCACCGATATTCAAAGTAAGGGGTTGGAATTCAGTAATTCGATGAATTTGATCTACGATTTCGATCGTTTTGACTACTGGAACCGTTGGAACGAATTCGATACACGTTTTCAAAAGCGCTTAAATCCCACAAAAACGTTGTATGCGGATGGGCATCATTCCGTTTCAACTTCGAACCATGAAAGCTTGATTGAGTTTACTAAAATCTCCCTTTCCTATCCAAAAAGATGTAAAAATCCAAGGCACCATGTTTGCAAAAAGAGTGAAAAAGGATTCAAATGGTTGGGGATAGGAAGTAAAGTTCCTACCTACGAAACGCAGCATCTCGNTCCCAATGAGGATGGGTTTAATCTGAGGTTGAACAATGGAAAAATTGCAGGGAGAAATATGTATCAAATTCTCAATGAAATCCCTTCAAGATCATCTAATGATACGCTTTATATCGTAGCACACAGCATGGGATATGCGTACGCTTTAGGAATTATAGAAAAGTTGAGAGGTAAAATTAATTTCGGCGGATTTTATATTATCGCTCCTGAGAATGCCGTGTCTGGCGAGTTAAATCAGGGTGAGTGGAATGAGGTTTGGCAGTATGGTAGTGATTTTGAAGCACACAAACTTTCTGCACCTTGTTTGTTGGATGGAATTGCACCACAAACAAAAGCTGGCGGTTTATCGCCTCGAAAACGCGCTTATATACCTGAAGAACTCTACACTAAAATGGGCTTTTTCCAGTCGCATTTTATTGGGAATTATACATGGATTTTTGATATTGATGCCAATTCTCCTGGTTACGTGCGTCAACGCTAATCGACTTTCCTTAGCACGATTCGTGAAAACTCTCCGTTCGGCACATTCGGATTTGTAAAAACTAACTTTCGTGAAGACAATCTTTCGATAGTATATTCACGATAAAGGAACCCAAACCCATCGGATATGGTTAAAGTTAATGTTGTCCCGCGGTCATCAATACTGTAAATACCTGTTCGAATATCGTCAGTATCGAAGTTGTGAATCGAAAAATCGCAAAATTCATCTTGTCTTAATCGACAGAATTCAAATTTATAAATAATATCAGGATCTGTTTCTCCATATCCTTGAATGTCGGCTTCCACGACGTTCCACTTGCCATCAATTTTTCGAACCTGACGTTGATTTTTGCTACACGCTCCCAAAGTGAATAAAAGGAACAAAGCAATGGGTAGAATTGTTTTCATAAAGTCTTTTCTTTAATTCAACAAAAATTATTCCAATTGGCACTTTAAACAGGTCTCGCTTCTCTTTTTGTATCGGATTAAATTTGTTACTTTCGCCTTTCCAAAAGAAAAAATAAAAAGTATGTCGTATTTGTTTACGTCCGAGTCTGTATCAGAAGGACATCCAGATAAGGTTTCAGATCAAATTTCAGATGCCCTAATTGATAATTTCATGGCATTTGATCCACAATCAAAAGTGGCTTGTGAAACCTTGGTAACAACGGGTCAAGTAGTACTTGCTGGTGAAGTTAAAACAAACACCTACCTAGATGTTCAATCGATCGCTAGAGAGACCATTCGCCGAATTGGGTATACGAAGTCTGAATATATGTTCGATGCGAATTCGTGTGGGATTCTTTCAGCAATTCACGACCAGTCAGCTGATATCAATCAAGGTGTTGAGCGTTCCAATCCTGAAGATCAGGGCGCTGGAGATCAAGGAATGATGTTTGGGTATGCTACTCGTGAGACAGAAAATTATATGCCGTTGGCGTTGGACCTTGCACATAAAATTTTGCAAGAGATGTCCGATATTCGAAATAACAACCCTGATATTATTCCTTATCTACGCCCTGATGCGAAATCACAGGTGACGATTGAATATTCAGATGATAACGTGCCACAGCGTATCGATACAATTGTTGTTTCTACGCAACACGATGATTTTGCCTCTGAAACAGCAATGTTAGATAAAATCAAGCACGACATCGTTTCGATTGTTATTCCAAGAGTAAAGGCAAAACTTTCTCNTGATATTCAAAAGTTATTTACAGAAGATATCACTTACCATATCAACCCAACTGGAATTTTTGTGATTGGNGGACCGCATGGTGATACAGGACTTACGGGTCGTAAAATCATTGTAGATACTTATGGTGGAAAAGGGGCTCATGGTGGTGGAGCATTTTCTGGAAAAGATCCTTCAAAAGTGGATCGATCGGCAGCGTATGCAACACGCCACATTGCCAAAAACATGGTTGCCGCAGGGTTGTGTGATGAAGTTTTAGTTCAAGTTTCTTACGCTATTGGTGTTGCTGAACCTTGTGGACTTTTCATTGATACGTACCGAACTTCGAAAGTGGATTTGTCGGATGGTGATATGGCGAAGAAGATTTCTGAAATTTTTGATATGCGTCCTTATTTCATCGAACAACGCTTGAAATTGAGAAATCCAATTTATTCAGAAACTGCAGCATACGGTCACATGGGACGTACGAACGAAACTGTTACAAAGACATTTACTGCACCTGATGGTACCTCGGTTACTCGCGAAGTAGAATTATTTACTTGGGAAAAACTTGACTATGTAGATAAAATCAAAGAGTCTTTTGATTTGTAATATTTGAAATGATAATAATGAAGTCCTGGCTAGAAATAGTCGGGACTTTTTCATTTAATTAGCTTTTACTTTGGTGTAGATGCCCATTAAACTTCGTATTTTTATCGTGTTATGAGCTGGGGGAAATATGTTCTTGTCTTAATTTTAGCGATTCTTTATTGTTCGCATATAAGTGCGCAAACNGAACCGAACCTTTCCTCTAAAGTGACGCAACTTCTNGAAGTTATCAACGANCAACATATTCAACCTGAGAAAATTGATGNTGCTTTTATTGATCATGCACATCATTTGTTTATAGATGTCTTGGATGCAGATCGGCTTTTCTTTTCCTCGGAAGATTTGGTGCAAATGGAATCTTATGCAGAACCTTTGGTTGGTGCAATTAGAATGAATGCACAGAGTTATTTAGACTCCATTTATTCAATTTGGATCCAAGGGATTGATCGCGCTGAATCGTTGTCAAATCAATTTTTTAAAAAACCATTCGACCTGAACATGATTTCAGATAGCTCACTTTTCTCCAGAGCAGTGCCCCAAGGAAAACTGGAGGCAAAGTGGATGGGATTGTTGCGCTCGCAAGTGTATTCCGAGGCAGTTAGTTTGCTCGAAGTTGAGAATTTTGAGGCAACCAAATTGAATGTGTATGTTGATTCAGCATTTGAGATGGTGAAGCTGCGAATGAAAGATTATTTCAAGAATATTCGTTTGGAACAGAGCGATCTGGAGGAGGCATTTTTGAATGCCATTGCAGAAACTGTTGATCCTCACTCAAGCTACTTTAGCGCTCAATCCAATAAAGCTTTCGAGGAAGAATTATCCCGCGAACGGGAATTGTTTGGAATTACTTATATCAAGAATTCGAAAGGAGATCTAGAAATNTCGAATGTAATGCCTGGAAGTTCCGCTTGGCTTTCTGGAGAGGTACACGTTGGTGATCAATTGATGGAAGTAGATTTCGGATCTGGCAACAAGTTCAATCTCAAAGGTAAAACCAGTTTTCAACTCGGAAAATTATTCGAAGATTTTGGAGAGAAGGAAATTGTATTGACGTTAAAGTCTGGTAATGAATCTGAACGGCTGGTCACCCTCATTAAGTCTAAAGTTTACAGCGATTCTGATGTGATTAAAGCGGCGGTTTTGGAAGGACAAAAGAAGATAGGGTTTATTTCACTTCCTGATTTTTACACCAATTGGAACGAAGAATCCGACTTGGGATGTGCCAATGATCTCGCGAAAACGATCATTAAGTTAAAGCAAGAAAACGTAGAAGGAATAATTTTAGACCTGCGCGATAATGGAGGTGGCTCTTTAAAAGAAGCTGTTGATTTATCCGGAATTTTCATTGATTACGGTCCAATTCTCGTAACGGATGATGGCTCAAACGAACCTCGAGCGATTAAAGATCTCAATCGTGGACTTATTTTTTCTGGACCTTTGGTCGTTATGATTAATGGCTATTCCGCTTCTGCATCGGAAGTAGTAGCTGGGGTTTTACAAGATTACAATCGCGCCCTTGTTGTTGGATCGAAATCGTTTGGAAAAGCGACAGGTCAACAAATCTTGCCAATCGCACCGCGTTCTGTTCCTTTTGGGTCAGACGCCTTTGAAGCGTTTGGCTACGCAAAAGTTACCAATGTCGGCTTGTATAGAATCAGTTTGGAAACGAATCAAATTCGCGGAGTTATTCCTGATATTGAATTGCCAATTGCGGGTTCTGCTGAGTTTTTCCGAGAATCAGATTACAAAAAGGCCATTTACTTAGATTCTATCGAAAAGAAAATGTATTACACACCGAAACGCGCTTTGGAATTGGCTCCACTTCGATCTTCCAGTGCGACACGCGTACTTGATGATATTCAATACAAGGCGCTTGACTCAACAATCACTGCAATCGAAATTCTTAACGATTCCTTCGATCCGCATAGCTCGGATTTGTCAGGTTGGATTGAATTTGAATCAAAATGGAAAGAATTGGATAGTTTATTCGATAAAAAGCGCAAACAATACGAAGTTTCTTTCAATGCTCAATCCATCTCCTTCGATTCGGAAGTATACCAGATGGATTCGGTGCTGAAAATGTACAATGATCGCTTTTTGCAGAGGTTGGAGTCAGATATCGACTTGAGTGAAACCTATGAAATTATTAACCAAATGATAAAATAACTGAATCATGATAAAACAAATGAAAACAATGCTTGCCTTGCTAATGCTTTTGGCGCCAGCGATGACTTTTTCACAAGGAAACCCGGTCGAATATATGGATCAATTTACCAGTCAATATGGAGTGATTCAAACTGACATGTGGGATTACACACGGTCGGTCTCGCATGGCCGGAGTGCTAGGAAAGTGGAGAAAAGACGGATGGAATTGATTGAAACGTCCGATGCAGCCTTAAGTAAAGCAAAACGCGCGAAGGATTATAACGGAGATTCGGATTTTAAAGAAGCCGTAGTTGAATATTTCGAGATTATTAATTTGGTTTTGAAAGAAGATTATGAAAAAATCGTAGATATGGAAGAAATTGCCGAGCAATCCTATGATTTAATGGAAGCATACATGATGGCTCGAGAAGCGGCGAGTGAAAAGCAGAAGGAAGCTGCGGAAATGGTAGGACTTGCACAAAAGAAATTTGCAGAAGCTCATGATATCGAGTTAATTGAATCTGAGGACGATGTAGATTCAAAAATGGAAATTGCTGGAGCGGTATACAAGCACTACAATGAAATTTTCTTGATTTTCTTTAAGAGTAACAAACAAGAAATGTATTTACTCGACGCTATCGGTACTTCGGATCTAAGTGCTATTGAGCAAAATCGCGAAGCATTAAAATCTACCGTTGCGGAAGGACTTGAGAAGTTACAAGATGTTACGGCTTACGAAGGAGATCGATCGATGATTGATGCGACGAAGGCACTTTTTAAATTCTACGAAAAGAGGCAGAGGAGGCGCAATTGGCTGTAGATTATAATTTGAAAAAGGAGAACTTTGAAAAAATCAAGGAAGCGTTTGATCAGATAAAAGAAAAGAATCGCACGCAGGAAGACGTTGATAAATACAACAATGCCATCAATGAGTTGAATTCGGCTGTAGAAGCGTATAATGAATCCAACGAGGCGAACAACAAGAAACGTTCAGACTTAGTAGATGATTGGAATTCAACAGCGGAAAAATTCACCAACCGCCACGTTCCAAAAGGACGTTAATCACTGGATGGTAATCAGTCCTTGTTTTAAGGCGTAAAGTAGTACTCCAACGACATTCCTAGAGTCTGTTTTTCGAGTAATATTAATGCGATGGTTGTGCACTGTTCTAACACTGATGTTGAGTATTTCTGCAATTTCTTGATTAGTCCTTTGCTCGTAAAGCAGCTGAATAATTTCGAGCTCGCGCATGGTTAGGTTTTCTTGTACTTTGCGTATTTCTGGCTCAACCGTATTATTCTGAACGAGTTCTGCGAGTAAACTCGGGGAGACTTTATCATAGAAATAATAGCCCAATTGATGCACTTCTCTAATGGCGTCAACCACTGCTTGATCTTGAAATGCCTATTATTAATGGTCATCAGGCACTCAAAATTCTTACCGAGCGATACCCGCAAATTAGTGTTATCGTCGTAAGTATGCATTATTCGGATGCGTATATTTCCGAAAGCATCGCAGCAGGAGCTAAAGGGTTTCTTCCTAAAAACTGCGACATCGATAAAGTTATTGATGCAATATTTGCAGTGAATGAAGAAGGCTATTATTTTGATGATAAGATTTCAAGGGCACTTTTAAATCGAATTGTTAATTCTAATAATGAAAATCTCCCTCGATTTGTAGAAAATGCGCTAACCAAACGAGAACGGCAAATTGTCGAGCTAATCTGCACTGGTAAAACCAACAAAGAAATCGCCAACCTACTTTGTTTAAGTGTTCGAACCATCGAAGTACATCGAAACTCCATCAACAAGAAAACAAATACTAAGAACGTAGCAGACTTAGTGGTTTACGCCGTGAAAAATGGTTTGTACAACATCTAATCAGGCCCAAACTTTCGTCCCTTCTGANCAGTTCTGACAAATATCAATCTGTTCTCTGTGTTTTAAAACGGCATTGCGAAAAGCGACATATTGAGGAGCCTTCCATATTTCTGTAAACGTTCGGTGCTC
>JGI26081J50195_1000709_pt1 | contig 13870 bp, 10 predicted proteins | sample SaaInl74LU_5_DNA_FD_50195 | JGI IMG/M metagenome (IMG submission 50195) | reverse complement strand
AAATCCATCGCTAGAGAGAAGTAAGTATAAATGCTTTTAGGACTTTTAAAATTTGGCTCATCGGCTTTGAACGCATTGTCGAAGGCGTTGAATTGACTTTGTTTATCGCCAATTGCGTTGTCATACTTGATCTGTGCAATATCAGCCATAATATCTCCTTTTTTGGATTTATTAGGAAAGTATTTCATGCGCAGCTGGTAGGCGTTCTCTAAATCTTTAATCTTCGATTTATCGCCGTTCTCAATATAGTATTCGAACATCTTGACCGCGTATTGATACACAGCAATACTGTACTTAGGACAATCTGTGATGGCCTTGTCGTAATGCGTTAATGCGACATCATAGTTTTTGATTTTGGCTGGCTCAGAAAACAAGGATACCGAAATAGTACAATCATCCTGAGCAATCGCCTCAACAGAAAACATTAATGCCAAGAGGGCAATAAAAAAAGTAGTCTTACTTTTCATAACATTGTATTTAATCAATTTAATCATATAATCTTTTTTCAAACCACTTGTCATTGAGCGATAGGGCCATAAAAATATTGACAAAGGATTCTTCAACTAATCCACTCTTCTGGGTTCCTCGTTTGCCTACCTCGACACCCAAGTTTAAATTTGAAAAAGACCGTCCAAGGTTGATGCCTAATCCAAAAGATATGCCAAACTCGTTGATGCTATTTCCGTTAATGTTGATGCCGGTTTCTTCAAAACGAAATCCACCTCTATAGACGACACGTTTGAAAACGCTACTGAATGAGTTGTAATCTGGAATGACAAAACCCCCAATACGATATTTAACAGCATCTTCAAAAACAACATTATCGAGTGTGACTGTTCTGTTTGACAAGTTGCTGGTCTTCTGAGTGCTGACTTCACCGCCCAAAAACCAAGAGCGCTCTTTGCCCAAACCAGCACCCAAAGTCAATTGTGAGGGATACGTAAAATCTGTATTTGCTAAGGTAATGTCACGCGAATCAATTGGGGAAGTATTGCCGTTGGGCAAAAGCAAAACTGTGGCAATAGTCCGTTGATTTTCAGAAACAAAATTAGTCTCGGGTGTGTAAGTTACCCCTATGGTTCCTTTGAGTTTGTTCACGAAATAATGTTGATACTGAGCGCCCAAATTGACACTGAACCCAAGCAGATCACTTTGATTATTTTCTTCGGTGCCCAATTGTATTTCGTCCTGAAAGGACAGGGCGTTGTTCTCTATTTTACCAAAATTATAGTTGGCCTCCAGACCAAGACTGAACTGACTATTGACCTGGTACCCTAATCCTAAAAACACTTTATTCATTCCACCTGTACCGCTATATTGCGTCGTACTAAGACCCTCTACATTTTCGAGTTTGTATCCGGATGTTGTTAAGGGCAACAAACCAAAGCTGGCGCCAAACTTACCCATAGGAACCCCAATAGCCATATAGTCCAGTGTGGTGGTCGTGGCCTTCTGGCTCTCTTGAGTGGTGTTGAGGGTATTAAATTTATGACTGCTGGCAATTGAATAATTGACAAGCTTTAGTTGCGACAATCCCGCTGGATTTTGCAAATTTAAATGAATGCTGTCTGAGTAGGTACTCAAGCCCGCCATAGATCTGTTTTCTATCGTTCCTCTAAAGTTCAGGTTCCCAATTCCAAAAAAGGAATAGGGTGATGTGGTCCCTTGCGCATGAACCAATTGGGCCACTATTAAAGCAAGGACTATGAGGATTTTCCTGAACATGAATTGATATTAAGGTCTAAAATAAAATTGAGTCCTTCTAATAAAAAATTAGAATGGGCAAAGATGTCATTTTTTATGCGAACTCGCAAAAATTCAGCATCACCACCTGTTAAAATTATCGTTAATTCAGCAAAGCGCTCGCGATAAAATTCTATAAATCCATCAATTTCACTCGCCAAGCCATGCACTGCTCCAAAATGCATCGCATTGTGCGTCTCTAGACCAAAGTCTCCCGTGGGTTGCTGCGGCCTCAACAACGGCAAGTTTGCCGTGTGATCTTGCATGGCTCTGTAACGCATGTTGAGCCCAGGACTGATCGCACCGCCATGGTGGATATTTTGAGCATCCAGAAGGTCATAAGTGACACAGGTCCCTGCATCGATAACCAAAATTGGCCCTTGGCCCGATTTGACTCCCGCAGCGACCAGACCAATACGGTCGAGCCCTAATGCGCTGAATGGCAAACAGAGAGAAATAAAAGGAAGCTTTGATTCGTGAGACAGGACATGGGTTGGTAATAAATCAATAATTTGCCTGGCATACCGGTCATTATTTTTGCCCACGGCACAAAACAGGGCGTGAGATATCGCATATGACTCCATCAGTAAAACAACCTTTTCCAGCGTTTCAGATGACGTAAAACCATCACAATACAATAGTTGATCGCCGTCAAAAAGACCAACCTTGGTTCTTGTATTGCCCATATCAAGGATCAATTTCATGCGCCAAAAATACAATTAGATTTGACTTAATGACTCTTGAACCATGTTAAATCATTGGTTTTAAAGGTGCTGTAAAACCAAGAATCAACAAAACAGCGGCAACTCATATTTTGTTTAACTTTTTTAACAAATAATTAAACAAAATATGAATTGAATTCAGTTTCTTTGTGACCATAAATTAAACTTTAAAACACACATCATGATTAAGTACCTATCAAAATTAAGTCTTTTAGCCCTATTTGCGGGGGTTTTACTTTCAAGCTGCGGCAGTGACGACGACAACACGCCTGTTGTAGAAGTCACCCCAACGATTGTTGAGGCCGCTATTGACACTCCAGAACTCAGTATTCTAGTTGAAGCATTACAAGCTGCAGACGGCGATTTGGTTGATGTCCTCAATGCAGGAGAGTACACCGTACTGGCTCCGACAAATGATGCGTTTACCGCATTTTTGAGTGCCAACGGATTCAATAGCCTTTCAGATGTACCGACCGATGTCTTGTCGAACATACTGCTCAACCACGTGATCACTGGCACTGTAATGTCAACAGATCTTGTCTCTGCAGGATCGGGATACACTAAGACTAACGCAACAAATGCAGATGGAGATCTATTAGATCTATATTTTGCCACAGCAAGTGGTGTGACTTTTAATGGCGTTTCTTCAGTTAGCGCTGCAGACGTTGAAGCCAGCAATGGTGTTGTGCACATTGTAGATGCCGTCATTGGACTACCCACAGTTGTTACGTTCGCCGTTGCAGATCCTACTTTTGAAACTCTTGTTGCGGCACTTACCCGCGCAGACCACACAACGGATTACGTCGCGACACTCTCCGCTGCCACTGCGCCGTCTCCATTTACTGTGTTCGCACCAACCAATGAAGCATTTGGTGCTCTTTTGATAGAGACCAACATTCCAACATTAGGTGATATCCCTTTAGATCTATTAGAAAGTACATTGAACACGCACGTCATTGGCTTTTTGAATGCTAGAGCTGAAGACCTCATGCAAGATCAAGTTTTAGCTACCCTTGGGAGCTCCTTAACGGTTTCTTTAACTGATGGGCCACAGCTCATCGACGAAAATGGCCGTGTTGCAAATATCATTGTGACAAATGTTCAAGCCTACAATGGTGTCGTGCATGTGATCGACAAAGTTGTGCTTCCGCTTCTGTAAGTCAGACCAACGGAACAAAATCAAAAAACCCTTGACATCAGCTGATGTCAAGGGTTTTTTAGTAGTGGTACCTCCAGGAATCGAACCAGGGACACACGGATTTTCAGTCCGTTGCTCTACCAACTGAGCTAAGGTACCTTTTGCACTAATGCAAAAATTTGCCTTGCGGCGGGTGCAAATATAAATTTATTTTACCGTTCGCAAAATAAAAAAATGATTTTATAGCGAAGACTGAACTTAGTCTTTCATTAAGGACAAACCTGCCAAATCCTGGGAAGACACCTTTGCATTGGCTCCAGTTTTAGAGGCCACAACTGATCCGTGTGCAACGGCTTGATTCAAGGCCTCTTGCGGCGCCATGTCGCGCAGTAAAAGTTCTCGAATCAAAACAGCCAAAAACGCATCTCCAGCGCCAACAGTATCTGCGACAGTCACCAAATATCCTGGGTGTTTGTGCCAAATTCCATCAACATAAAGTTGGGCACCCTCTGCGCCAAATGTAACACACCAAATTTTATCAGCATCAAGGGTGACCAACCATGCCAAACACTGTGCTGAAGTTCCTTTTGAACCCTGATTATGAAGGTAAAGACACTCAAGTTCTTCGGCATTAACTTTCACTACAGAGACTTTTTTCATCATTTCCATGATCCAGGACAGATCAAAGTGTGGGGGTCTCAAATTAACGTCAAAAACAGAAATTTCTGCTCTAAAGATGAGCGATTCCATGGTCGTTCTGCTGATCTCCTGACGGGCCGCTAGACTGCCAAAAACAAAGATTTTAGCATTCTTTGCGCTGTCGATCAATTCTTGGGTCAAACCAATAGCATCCCAAGCCACGGGCTGTTTGATCCGATACTCAGCAACACCGCTTTGGTCCAAATCCACATGTACCAGACCAGTACTCAATAATTCATGTGTCTGAATCAAATCAAATGTCATGCCCTGGGCAGCGACAAGATCCAGTGCTTGACGCCCTAATTCATCCCGGCCAACACAACTGATCATAGCGACTGATGCTCCCAAACTATTGAGCCTTTGCGCCACATTAAAAGGAGCCCCACCAATCACTTTTCCTTGCGGCAATTCATCCCACAACAACTCTCCAAAACAGACAACAGTATGTTTTTTAGACTTCATAATCGACCAAGTCCTTTTCAAGGTCTTCTAAAGAAATCCCTTTGGTTTCAGGCATTATGACAAGTGCCCAGAGGAGTTGCACCATCATCATTGCCGCGAAGAAATAATAGATAACTTCTAACTCATCCCTAAAAATTCCTGCCCTATCATCGATAAAATAAGGCGTGATCATCGTAATAATAGCGGCAAAAACCCAATGTGTTCCGGTACCAAAACTCTGCCCATAAGACCTAACTCTATTCGGAAATATTTCAGCAATAAATACCCATATAACGGCTCCTTGACCAATCGCATGAGAGGCTACAAACAAACATATAAAAGCTATGAGGGCAGAAGGACTCAAAGCAAATTGAAAACAGACCCCTACCATGATCAGACTCAATATATAACCAATAGACCCAATGATGATCAATTGTCGTCGACCCAATTTGTCGATCAAACGCACCCCTATTAAAGTAAAAATCAAATTGACAATACCAATTGCTATTGAATTAAACAGCGAGTCTCCACCCCCAAGACCAGCCTGCTCAAGAATTTGAGGGGCGTAATACAGGACAAAATTAATGCCAGACAATTGATTGAAAAATGCAATGAGGAAGCCCAAGTAGAGGATTTTTTTATATTTTTTTTGAAACAACCGTTCGTCATTACTTGATGTTGTTGCATCCCTTTTTATCTCTTCCAGGTGTTTCTTGGCCACGTCAACTTTTTGGTAAATGACCTGTAATACGGATAGTGCTTGGGCTTCATCTCCTTTTTGTAAAATGAGCCATCTTGGGCTGTTAGGGACCTTCAGAACCATTATGATATAGGCCAGCGCAGGAATCGCTTCAACACCAAGCATCCAACGCCAATCATTGATGCCATCAAAACCTTTTAAAGCCCAATTCGATATAAAGGCCACCATAATGCCAAACACAAGACAAAATTGATACAACCCGCCTAGTCGCCCTCTTTTATCAGAAGAAGTAATCTCAGATATGTATATAGGTGCGGCAACTGAAGAAATACCCACACCTATGCCGCCTACAAATCGGAAAAATGAAAAAAGATAGGGATCTGATACCAACGCACTTCCCAAAGCCGAAATAAAAAACAACACTCCAATCCAAAATAATGTTTTTTTACGTCCTAAGTATTGGGTTGGCACGCCCCCCAGAAGCGACCCTAGTACCGTGCCCCAAAGCGCCATACTCATAATGAATGTACCGTGCATGAACGGCGTCATCTTCCACAATTCCTGTAAAGGTTTGTTTGCACCACTGATCACAACGGTATCGAAACCAAAGAGAAACCCAGCGAGTGCTACGGTAATAGACCAAGTAAAAATTTTATTCATTCTGCCAAATTGAGTTGATATTATTGATTTTAAAATTTTCTATACTGGCGCCCGGAGCACCGATAATGTCAAGTTCCGTGTAGGGTTCGGTAGGGAATATTTGATTGGTGAAAACATAACGTCCACGATCAATGAACACCTCTACCGATGATGCATCGATGATCATGCGCACTTCAGCTAAACGATCTGCGACTTTATAGGTTTGATTTTGAATTGCCACAGCGAATTTTTGATCAAAATCTACTGAACCCGATTGTCTGCGATCAAAAGTCATGATGTTTTCATCAGGATCCATTGTCAAAGTAATTTGCTCACCCCACTCATTACCCAGATTGAGGCGCATAGGCTCCGACATGGGCATGTCAAATATTAATTCAGTTTGATTGAAGTGTTCTCTGGATAGCGTAAAGGTTTGACTAATATCGATAGATTTTTTTTCAACAATCCGCTTTGAGATCACTGACAATTGCTCCAATGGATAATTTTTCAGATAAAATTGGCCTTGACTGTCTTGATGTAACGACAAAGATCTGGGCAGGGTCATTGCACTACGCCAATGATCCGTTGGGGTGGTCTGAGCGTAATCCCAATTACTCATCCAGCCTATGAATATTCGGTCCTGATCGGGTGTGTTGTTGTAGGTGACACCTGCATAATTATCCCGCCCTTGATCAATCCATTGCGCTGCGTCTTGATCGGTTGAAAAGGATGTTCCATCAAAATCACCCACAAAATACTGAGTCCCCGAGCCGCCATTTGGGGCCCCTGGATTCACGCTAACCAGTAAAACCCATTTTTTTTGATCACTACCTTCAACTCCTATTTCGAACAAATCAGGACATTCCCAAACCCCACCATGAGCCCCTATATCTCTGCCGAATTCACTCATCAGATTCCACTGCTTCAGATTGTCAGATCTGTAGAGCTTCACATGATCTCCCGCGACCAAAACAAGCACCCATTGATGTGTGGCCTCATGCCAAAATACTTTGGGATCCCTAAAATCCTTAATATCCTTATTGCCAATAACGGGATTGCCATCATATTTGGTCCAAGAGTCGCCATTATCCAAACTGTAGGCGATGCCTTGAGTTTGAAAATCTTTTCTTCCCGCTTTTTCTCCTGCCATGAGGTGGTAGGTATAAATGGCGACTAAAGGTGGGTTTTCAGAGGTGCCAAAACCCGAGCGATTGTCTTTGTCTACGACAGCACTTCCAGAAAAGATATATCCCAATTGGTCCGGATAAAGTGCAATCGGCTTGTGTTCCCATCTGACTAAATCCTTACTTATCGCATGCCCCCAATGCATTGGCCCCCAAACAGTGCTGTCGGGGTAATGTTGGTAAAAAAGATGGTAGACGCCTTTGTGATGAANCAAACCGTTGGGNTCATTCATCCACTGAGCCGGAGGCGTGAAGTGAAACTGAGGCCTAAACTCTTCTTGAAAGGCAACTTCAGAATCTTGGTTTACGGAAGATTTTTTACAGGCAATCAATAGCGAAATTACCGCCAGCACAGCAGCCAATCGTCTCGTGCGTGTGTATGTGCGTCTCATTTTAATTAGTCGATTGTCTTTTGATAATTTTGGTCTCCAAAACTTTAGTCACTGGCAAGAATTCTCGATCTTCTCTTTTGGCCCTCATTTCTTTGTGCAGCAGTTTAAAGGACTTTTTTCCCATTTCGTAACCTGGTTGGTCTACCGTGCTCAGCGCCGGTGTTATGGCTTGGGATAAAAACCAATTACTGAAACCCATGACAGATATCTCTTGAGGGACTGCGATGTTATGCTCTTTGAAGACATTGATCGCGCCGGCAGCAGCCATATCTGTAATGGCAAATAACCCATCTATCTTGTGGCCATCTTTAATGAGTTTCTGGGCCGCAGACCGACCGTCATCGTAATCCACATTTTCGCATATATATATGAGTTCCGGATCAAAAACAAGACCATGATCCTCTATGGCTTTCTTATAACCTAAAAATCTATCGATACTGTTTTGAGGCAATAACGCCCCACGAAAGTGAGCAATGCGCCGACACCCTGAGTCGATAAGATGCTTTGTAGCACTATAAGCTGCTGCCCGGTCATTGATAACGACCTTTGAACAAGGCACAAGTTTTGAAATTTTATCAAACATCACCAGCGGAATGTTTAAGTCCCTAATGTGGTTCAAATGATCCACTTCGACAGTGGTGTTGGCCATCGAAATCATGATGCCATCCACCCGCTTACTGATCAATAAATCAATTTGTTTTTTCTCTAATTCATATGATTCGTTAGATTGAAGGATGATGACGAGATAGCCATTTTTTTCGGCCTTGTCAATAATACCATTGATGACACTCGAAAAAAAGTGATGGACCACCTCTGGTATGATTAATCCGACGGTTTTTGACTCCTTTGTCCTGAGGTTGACCGCAAAGGCATTTGGCGTGAAATTAAGGCGCTTTGCCTCGGCCTTAACCGCTGCTTTTGTGGCCTTACTCACATCTTTATAGTCCTTTAATGCCTTAGAAACAGTAGTGATTGAGATTCCAAGGTTCTCTGCGATTTGCTTTAATGTAACTTCTTTCATCATTCCCCAATTTGATCTGCTTGCCAAATATCACTAAAAAACTTCGAACTAGCATTTTCTTTTTTAACCGATATTGCAGCAAAACGAACACCGAAAACGATTTCGGGTATGGATTCCATATATTTTCAAACCAAAAATTATGATTGTCAAAAAAATAATAGACATTAGCACATCAAAAGATAGAATTCTGCAAGGCAAGTTTTTGTTAACCTCGATACTATGAGTAACTTAACCGTCTTGAGTACTTTAAAATCGTCTCATTAGATGTGCCGTTTAGGGCGCTGAAAAAATATCAATTCTGTGTTTTTCCAGTGAAATGAGGTGCTTTTGAAAAATGCGGAAATCTGTTTTTTGATAAAAATATTGTATCTTTCACCGTCAAATTAGGCATTCTAACGGTTTGAATGTTTTTTTTGACGCGAATTGCATATGTTAAAACGACTAAATAGAAAACTAAATTAACCTAAAACCGAAAATTATATGAAAAACAAACTACTAACTAATCTGTTGTTGCTTCCTATAGCGTTACTATTTGGAAGTTCAGCATTTGCGCAAATTGCTGTTAGTGGGACAGTGTCCGATGCTAATGGTCCTGTTCCCGGAGTAAACGTTGTCGTTCAAGGCACTTCTATCGGAGCACAAACAGATTTCGATGGTAACTATTCAGTAGGAAATGTCTCTAACGACGCTACCTTAGTATTTAGTTACATTGGTTATGCTTCTCAAGAAGTTGCAGTGAACGGTCAAGCGATCATTAACGTCACGCTTCAGGAAGATGCAGAAGCTTTGGCTGAAGTTGTTGTGATTGGATATGGTACAACTACCGTACAAGATGCAACTGGTTCTGTGACTGCGGTAACCTCAGAAGAATTCAATCAAGGGGTGATCAACTCACCTGAACAATTGATTCAAGGTAAAACAGCTGGGGTCCAGATTTCTCAGAGCACTGGTGAGCCTGGGGCTGGAATTGACATCCGTATTCGTGGTGCGAGTTCAGTTCGTTCGAACAACAACCCGTTATTTGTAGTTGATGGTGTGCCGCTTTCAGGTGGAAACACATCTGCCGAAACAGCAAACACTGGTATCGGTTCGTCATCTGCTAAAAACCCATTGTCTTTCATCAATCCAAATGATATCGAAAGCATCAGTATCTTGAAGGATGCCTCTGCAGCTGCTATATATGGTTCTCGTGGAGCGAATGGTGTGGTTTTCATCACGACCAAATCAGGAAAAGGAGCTAAGGGAAGTTCATGGGATTACTCTTCTTCTATGAGTGTTGCCTCTGTAGCAAAGACTTTTGACCTTTTATCTGCAGAAAAATACTTGAGCAGATCTGCTGATTTTGATTTTAACGTTGCTGAAAGAGATTTTGGTTTCAATACCAACTGGCAAGATTACATTTTCCGTACTTCAACGTCAACCAATAACGACATCGCCTACTCAAATAACTACGGAAGTGGTAATTTAAGAGCGACTTTTGGATACAACAAGAACTTTGGTGTTGTTGAAAACACATCACTAGAGCGCATCACTGGTCGTTTGAATTGGAACCAACGTTATTTAAATGACAAACTTAAGATTGGGGTTCAATCTTCATTCTCTCGTGTCAATGACGAAGGGGCGGCTACAGCAGCAAGTGCTGGTTTCCGAGGAGATCTTTTAGGGGCCGCTTATTCTGCGAATCCAACCTGGCCAACTGGTCCAGACTTCGACGGAACAGGCGGATTGTTGAGTCCAGCGACAATGCTTGACTACTACCAAAATACCGCGAACACTAACCGTATGTTGGTTAATGTTTCTGCAGAGTATGACGTTACTTCTGACTTATCAGCAAGAGTTAATGTTGGTTTAGACGAATCTGAGTCTACTCGTATCGGTGTTTCATCGCCTAAGGCCCGTAACTTCGGTGCAGGTGCTTTCGGAAATGGACGAGGAATCTTGAGTGACTTGAACACACGCAGTGAGCTATTAGAGGTTACCTTAAATTACAACAAGGAGTATGACAATTCTAAATTAGACATACTTGCAGGTTATTCATACCAAAGTTTCCAAAGAGATGGTCGTACCGTAAACGGATGGGGATTCTTCACCGAGAACATGGACGAAATGGGAGATGCGCTTGAAAATTCTGCTAATGCAGTTGAGGCTAAAATCACTGGTGACTATCAGCAGTATGGTTTTGCGGGTAATACAGGTGGTATCTTCGTGAACCGTCTTTTCCCAGATCCGACAACTGATGTGATCACTGATCTCAATAACTTAAGTGTCAAATCGCTATTTGCAGATACTTATGACAATACAGATGAATTACAATCTGTTTTTGGTCGATTGAACTATTCTGTTGCTGATAAGTACTTATTCACTGCAACAGTTCGTATGGACGGCTCTTCAAAATTTGGTGCTGACAATCAATACGGTACATTCCCATCAGGTGCATTTGCCTGGAAATTACATAATGAAGATTTCGTAGGAGATAACATTTCTACTCTTAAACTGCGATTAGGTGCTGGTATCACTGGTAACCAAGAAGGTTTAGGATATGGAAACTTTACTCAAAGACAGCGTTATGCAGGTGGTGGACCAGATGATGGTGGAAACATCAACATTCCTGGGATCGTAGACGTCTCTTATCCAAATCCAGCTTTAAAGTGGGAAGAAACTTTACAACTCGCGGCTGGTATCGACTTTGGATTTAATGACGATCGTTTGAATGGTAGTTTAGATGTTTACCGTAAAGAAACATCTGATCTTTTGTTCAACGTATTAGCGGCTCAACCATCAGTTCAACCGTTCTTGTTCCTTAACCTCCCTGATTCAAAGGTAGTGAACGAAGGAGTTGAAGTGAGCTTAGGTTATGACTTGATTTCAAGTGATGACTTGACCTGGAATGCGACATTCAACGTTGCTTATAACAAAAACTTAGTAGAAGAATTATCTGGAGAATTTGATGCCGGTACAATTCGTGGACAAGGTCTTTCATTGGCCTTCGCTCAAAAGCTGAAAGCTGGTGAGCCATTGTTCTCTTATTTCTTGCGTGAATTTGAAGGATTTGATCCTGCTACAGGACAACCAATCCAAACAGACGTTCAAGATTTCGTAGGAAAAAGTGCCCTTCCAGATTTGACAGGTGGACTTTCAACTTCTATGAACTACAAGAACTGGACAGTTTCAACTTACTTTGCGGGACAATTTGGTCACTACATCTACAACAACACGGCTAATGCCTTCTTTACTGCAGGTGCTTTCCGCGGTGGTCGTAACGTGACCTCTGATGTACTTTCAGCAGGTGAATCATTTGACGCAGCAGCTGATGTCTCAACACGTTTCTTAGAAAGTGGAGATTTCATCCGTATGCAAAACGCTACAGTGAGCTACAACTGGCCCTTATCAGGAGATGAGTTCTTCTCTTCTCTTGTATTGTCTGTTACAGGTCAAAACTTATTCGTAATCACAGATTACTCAGGTTTAGATCCTGAAGTGAGCAGCTCACCAAGTGGTGGCGACTTGCTTAACGGTCTACCGGTGTTTGGTATTGATTATGCGGGTTACCCACGACCAAGAACATTCACATTCGGTTTTAATGCAAAATTCTAAAAATTTAATTATGAAAAGAAACTTAATAAACATTTTGAAGCCTGTTCTAGCAACTGCGTTTCTATCCTTATTGACCGTTTCCTGTACTGATCTAGCGATCGAAGAGTCTGACTCTATCATTGCAGAAGGATCTACAGTATTCGAAGGTGTGGCTGATGTTGACGCGTCAATCACCAACCTATACAATGATACCTATGGACAACTTGGTGATCAAGCGAACTTCTTTGCGCTCAACGAGGTGTCTACAGATGAGACCCTCGTGCCGACTCGTGGTACGGACTGGGGTGATAACGGAATCTGGCGTACGCTGCATGCGCACACCTGGAGTCCTACACACCAATTTGTTTTGAACACTTGGAACAACTTGAATCAGAATGTATTGAGAGCCTCTCAAATACTTGATCCTTTAAGTGGTGCCAACGCTGAACAAGATGCTCAAGCCCGTTTCTTACGTGCCTTCAGTATGTTCTTCGTTCTTGACATGTGGGGTGTAGCACCTTATCGTAACCCTACTGATGGATCAGATGTTAACCCGTCTGTTTTATCTTCACAAGAAGCTTATGACTTGATCGTTAGTGACTTGACTACAGCGATTCCGAACCTACCAGTGGTAGGGCCTGGGCCGACTGAAGAAGGTCATTCAAGAGCTAACCGTGCCGCTGGTAACTTCCTCATGGCGAAGGTCATGTTGAATGCTCAGCGTTACACTGGAAGCGAGCCAAACTATCAAGGTGTCATTGATGCCGTAGATGCCATCACGGCAGAAGGATATGCCGCTCAAGCTGGTTACTTCGATATCTTCAAGCAGGATGTTCCTGATACAGAAACCATCTGGTATGCAAAAGCTGGTGTTGGTAACCGTATTTGGAATGGACTACACTACAACCAAAACTCACCTGACAACTCAGGTGGTGGATGGAATGGTTTTACTACACTGGCTGAATTTTATGACAGCTTTGAAGGTGGTGAAGACAATACTGCTGGTGCCGGTCAAGAAGAGCGTCGCGGATGGGTGCCAGATGCCACCAACGCTAACGGTGAGAACTTAGGTATTGGTTATGGTTTCTTAGTAGGTCAACAATACGAAGAGGACGGTACCATCCTAAAAGATCGTACAGGAAATCCACTCGTATTCTCAAAAGAGCTTCCAGGGCTCTCTGGTAACGGTGAAAGTACTGGTATTCGTATCATTAAGTATCACCCAGGAGACGATGGTGGATCATTCAGATCTCACGAAATCGTTTTTCGTTATGCTGATGCACACCTGATGAAAGCTGAAGCAATGATGCGTATGGGTGGCAACGCTACTCCACTTGTGAACACGTTAAGAACCATCCGTGGAGCATCTCCATTAGGAAGTGTTTCAGAAGCCGATATGTTGGCTGAGCGTGGACGTGAGCTTTACGTTGAGTTCTGGAGAAGAAACGACATGTTGCGTTTTGGTCAGTTCACCAAAGACTGGGAATTCAAAAACCCAGAATCTGTTGGAGATACTAAATGGAACCTTTATCCGATTCCGGTAAATGCTCTATTATCAAATCCAAATCTTGTACAGAACGCTGGTTATTAATCAGAGTTATGTCAGGCATAAAAAAAA
>JGI26081J50195_1000695_pt1 | contig 14069 bp, 16 predicted proteins | sample SaaInl74LU_5_DNA_FD_50195 | JGI IMG/M metagenome (IMG submission 50195) | reverse complement strand
CGGGGGTGGAAGCCGAAACGCCGCTATTAAGTACCCATTACAGAGTTTGCCCAGCGGTTTCAATCCCAGAACGGCGATTCTTTCAAAAGGTTATTGAACAGGGCAGGCCGTGGAAGTGGTGCAAACGAGACAACCGGCTTAAGACCCCTGCATAACCCAGCCGCCAAGCCAACACACTTTGCCCGGTGGCAACACCGGGCTGCGCCTGCCTGCCCCCCGGCAGGCGCATTCACCATCTCAATATACGGGTATGTATGGTTATTGCTCCAGTGTTCCGGTGATTTCACCACCGGATTTATGCGCCCGCCCAGGCCGGCGCTGCCCTCATTTCATGTTAAAATGGCGTTATTCAGAGGTCTTAAGTTGGCAATCACAGATGACACAAAAAGGCCCCGGAAAATCCGAGGCCTTTGATCGTTAAAACCCAAAGGTCTTACGCAAACCACCAGCGCTCAGTCAAACGGCTCGAGTCCATTTGCCAGATGTTGCCGATATCTGGACCGTGGGCCAGTTTTGTGGAGGCCGCATCCACCGTGTTTGCAAACATTGGAATGATCGTTCCACCTTCTTGCGACAGGAGCATTTGCATTTCAGCATATTGCGCCCGGCGCTTATTGCTATCCAGCTCCGCACGGGCTGTCAGCAACAGCTCTTGGAAACGGGCGTTATCCCAATGGGTATCGTTCCAAGGCACACCGCTCTCATAGGCCGTTGAGAACATCCAGTCTTCCGTTGCACGGCCAGACCAGTAGCAAGCGCACCAACCCTTTTTGAGCCAAACGTTGGACCAATAGCCATCTGCTGGTTCTTGCACCACGTTAATATTAATCCCGGCACTTTTAGCAGAGGCTTGATACAGTTGCGAGGCATCAACCGCTCCGTTGAAGGCCGCGTCTGAGGCGGAAAGATCTACATTCAGCTCTGTTAATCCAGCCGCCTTCATGTGGAATTTCGCCTTATCCGCATCAAATTCAATCTGCGGAATATCGGTGGCAAGGTATTGGTTCGCCGGGCCGATCGGGTGGTCGTTGCCAACCATGCCGTGACCTTGCAGGATTTTATCGACCATTTCCTGACGGTTCAGGCCATATTTCAAAGCCTTACGCACATTGACATCGTCGAACGGTGCCTGGTTTGTCAACATTGGGAATGTGTAGTGCATGTTGCCAGTCACTTCAAAAATCTCAACATTTGGATTGGCCCGCAGCAATGGCTCGGTCTTAAAGTCAACGCGGTTCACCGCATCCACCTGACCCGTCATCAAGGCGTTCATCCGCGCAGAGGAATCATTGATCGCGATACATTCAATCTCATCAAACCAACCGGCGCGGCCGTCTTTATAATGGCTGTCCACACGGGTGAGCACGCAGCGCACGCCTGGATCAAAGCTAACAACTTTGTAAAGCCCTGTGCCAATGCCTTTGGCAATGGCTTCGTCGATCATTCCGGCGGGATACATCAAGATGTGATAGTCAGACAGCAGGAATGGGAAATCAGCGTTACCCGCTGCCAAAGTGAACTGGATCTGGTGATCGTTCATCTTTTTCATGGTGGTGATGGCAGCCACGATGGGTTGCGCTGCAGATTTCGCACCTTCCTCAGTGTGCATATTCAAAGATGCGATAACATCATCCGCACCAAAGGATTTGCCGTTGTGGAACGTCACACCTTTGCGCAGGTTAAACGTCCATGTTTTGGCATCCGAACTGGCTTCCCAGCTTTCAGCCAATTCGCCCACGAGCTCACCGGCGGCCGTGACCTCTGTCAGGCAGTCAAACACGGTCCCATGCCCCATGTGGATCATGAATTGATCCGAATGCGTCCGGCCGTCGAAGCTGTCAGATGTGTTCGCACCATTCAAGCCCATGCGCAGCTTGCCACCGCGTTTTGCGGCAGATTTCGCTGGCAGACCCGTCGCGGCGATCACACCGGCGGCGGCCCCTGTTTTTAAAAGTCCACGTCTACTGAATTGAGACATTCATTTTCTCCCTGGTTACTTTCATTTTTGGCGGGTCGCCCCGCGCCCCCTATTTAGCAGGGGGGGTGATTCGATCCTACATCTTCCCAACCGCTGCGTCACCGATGTTATCCACTCCACGCCCATTTAACAGGTTTGTAAGCCAATCTGGGTCCATTTCAGGCACCGATGAGAGCAAAAGATCCGTATAGGGATGGTGTGGTGGTTGGAACATCTCGGCTTTTGGCCCCTGCTCAACCACCCTGCCATCTTTCATGACCACAACCTCATCACTGATCGCACGCACAGTCGCGAGGTCATGGGTGATGAACATATAAGACAGGCCCAAGTCGTCTTGCAGCTGCGCAAGAAGCTTCAAAATTCCCTCCGCCACAAGTTGATCCAGCGCTGAGGTCACCTCATCACAGATAATAAACTGCGGTTCGGCGGCCAGAGCACGGGCAATGCCAATGCGCTGCTTTTGCCCGCCAGAGAGTTCACTGGGCAGGCGGTCAATATATTGTTCCGGCTCCAGCTCAATCTGCGCCAAGAGCTCCTCAACCCGTTTGCGTTTTGCAGAGCCGGTGAGGCCAGAATAAAACTGCACCGGCCGGCCGATAATATCACCAATCGAGCTGCGCGGATTGAGCGCTGTATCGGCCATTTGGTAAATCATTTGCACCTGACGCAATTGATCCTTGCTGCGCTTGCGATAATCCAACGGCAAGGCTTCGCCGTTAAACTCAATATGCCCCTGACTGGGCGGCAATAGCCCAGTGATGCAACGCGCTGTCGTCGATTTTCCAGATCCAGATTCGCCCACAACCGCCACCGTGCGGCCCGCGTGGATATCAAAGGCGACATCAAATAAAACAGGGGATTTCCCATAAGCCGCTGAGACGTTTTTCAAAGACACAATCGGCGTTACCCCAGTTGAAACCACCGGTTTTGCAGGTCTTTGGAACGACCGCACGGCCCAAAGGGACTTGGTATAATCTTCGCGCGGCGCCGAGAGCATGGCGCGGGTCTCCGCCTCTTCCACCTCATCACCGCGCAGCAATACTTTAATCCGATCCGCCATCTGCGCCACGACTGCAAGGTCATGGGTAATGTAAATGGCGGCCGTATCAAACTGCTCCACAATGTCGCGAATGGCGGCCAGAACTTCGATCTGAGTGGTCACATCCAGCGCCGTGGTGGGTTCATCAAAGATGATCAAATCAGGCCGGCACGACATAGCCATCGCAGTCATCGCCCGCTGCAACTGCCCACCGGACACTTGGTGCGGATAGCGAAAGCCAATGCGATCGGGATCTGGCAGGCGTAGACGGCGGTAAAGCTCCATACCATCTAACTCGCTTTCAGCCTTGGGCCGCAGCCTATGTTGCGTCGGCGCTTCGGTATGTTGGTCAATCAAACGATGCGCCGGGTTGAAGCTGGCCGCCGCAGATTGCGCCACATAGGCAATTCTCTTGCCCAGCATGTTGCGCTTCACCGCAGCAGAGGCGGTCACCAAATCCACCCCGTCGAAATCCACAGTTCCGCCGGAAATGCGGCAGCCGTCGCGGGTAAATCCCATGGCAGCCAGACCGACCGTCGATTTTCCAGCGCCCGATTCACCAATCAATCCGAGAACTTCGCCCTTTTTCAGATCAAGATCTATCCCGTTCACAATTGGGTTCCAAACCTCATCGGATTTGCCTTCGATTTTCAACCCGCGTATTTTGAGGAGCTGCTGTGTCATGACCTTAATCCTTCAAGCCCGAAGATTTATGCAGCATCCAATCCACCACGAAATTCACCGCCACAGTGAGCAAAGCAATTGCTCCAGCCGCCAAGAGGGGTGCAGTGGCGACATTTGGCGCAAAAGCAGCAAAATTTATGAATTGCGACAGATCTTTGACCATTGTTCCCCAATCCGCGAGGGGCGGTTGAATGCCCACACCCAAGAAGGACAGTGACGCAATCGTGAGAAACACAAAACAAAACCGCAAGCCGAATTCAGCCAAAAGCGGCGCTGTGGCGTTGGGCAGTATCTCTTTAAAAATGAGATATCCCATACCCTCTCCGCGCAGCTTGGCCGCTTCAATATAGTCCATCACAACAATATTTTGCCCCACCGCGCGCGCCAAACGATAGACCCGCGTGCTGTCAATCATCGCAATGATCAAGATCATAAAGATGGTGCGATCAATCCCAAGCTGGTTGGACCAGACGCTCGCGATTGTCATCAAAAGCAGGGCAAAAATAAGAGCCGGGATGGCCATCAAAACATCAACTGCGCGCGATAGGATTTGATCCAACCATCCCCCAACAATTGCAGCCAGAAACCCAAGCGAGCCGCCAACGAAAAAGCCAGGCATGTGGTGGCAAAAGCAATGCCCACAGTATTTTGCGCGCCATAGATCAGACGGCTATAAATATCACGGCCGATTTGATCCGTCCCAAGCGGAAAATTTGGATCGCCCCCCATCATCGGGTTGCCCCCTGGCACAATATTGGCGTTGGCAAAAATCTCTTCCTGCCCATAGGGCGCAATCGATCCGGCAAAAATAGATACAAGCGCGTAAATCAAAATGACCAAAACACCAAAAGCAGCCGTCAGCGGCATGGCGCGAAACAATTTTCGTGTCCCAGAGGTTCCAACGGTCCGGCCAAACAGGCGGAACAAATAGGCCGCAATCGCAAAGCCGATAAAGCCCTGCACCGCCCAGCGGAAGAAAATCACCCCAGCAGCAGGCACGCCGTTGACCTCAACGGGTCGGAAGTAATAGCTCACGGCTCCAATCAACACCAACAGACCGGCAACATAGCCAAAGGCCACCGCAAAGGGCATGTCCCGGAAGAAGGGTTTATTGCCGGTGATTTTTTGACCGGCAAAACGAAACACCCAGGCGACAACCGCCGTCGCAATCAGGAGAAAAATCAGATTCATCAACCAACTCATTTCGGGTGCCTCAATCTTGGGTTGGAGAGAATGGATAGAATATCCGCCATCAAATTCAGCAAAATATAGGCGGCAGCAAAGATGAGGCAACAGGCCTGCACCACCGGAATATCGCGAATTTTCACGCTGTCGACAAACAGCTGTCCGATACCAGGATATACAAACACCACCTCAACCACCACAACACCGGTGATGAGATAGGCGAGGTTGAGCGCAATCACATTGATAATCGGGGCCAAAGCATTTGGCAGCGCATGGCGCACAATCACGCGCATGGGGCTGATGCCTTTGAGGCGGGCCATTTCAATATAGGGACTGGCCAAAAGGTTGATAATCGCCGCGCGGGTCATCCGCATCATATGGGCTGTCACCACTAAGGTCAGGGTCAAGGCCGGGAGCATGGTTCGGTTGAGTTTTTCGCCCAATGCCATGCCCTCATAGACATTCGACAGCGACGGAAAGATCGGGTTGAGCACCGCTAGGACCAAAATCAGAATGTAGGCGAGGAAAAATTCCGGACTGGAAATAGACGACAGAGTCGTAATATTCACAGCCCGATCAAAGATAGAGTTGCGATAAAGCGCCGCCAGAACACCCAATGTGATCGAAATTGGCACCGCGAACATCGCGGTGACGCCAGCCAGAAACATTGTCGCTTTAAACCGCGGGGCGATTTGCTCCACCACGCCCACCAATTGATCCCCGCCCATATTCGACGCAAAATTCATCTGCGCAAAGCTGATCCCCAAATTTCCAGTCACAACATTGCCCAGCCAAGAGAAATATCTCATAAAATAGTTTTGGTCCAAGCCCAAGTCAGCGCGGATTTGCGCCACGGCCTCATCTGTTGCGCCCTGCCCTAGAATCGCCTGGGCAAAATCACCCGGCAAGGCATTCACAGCAACAAAAATAACCATCGAAACGATCAGTAGTGTTATTACACCCAGTGCCAAACGCTGAAGAATGATCTGAAAGATAGACCCCACCAGACATCTCCTAATTCAATTAATTGTTTCAGCAAGGTTAACGCCTGAAGGGCATATGTAAAGCCTCTTCTCAGGACTTCCCGCTAAGGACGCAGAGCATCCATGATTTTCACCAATTGCGCGCTAATGGGCGCATCAGACAATGCGTGTCCAGCCTTGCCCACCATTTGCAATCTTGCTTTTGGCCACGCCTTCGCCAATTGCCAGGCGGTTTGTGGCGGGCAAATCATGTCATAGCGACCTTGCACAATGTCGCCAGAGATCTCAGCCAGGCGGTCCATATTGTTCAACACCGCCTGATCCGCACTCAAAAACAACTGGTTTGAAAAATAGTGGTTTTCAAGCCGCGCGAAGGCGCGGGCATATTGCGATGGGGATTCTCCGGAGATTCCCGTTGAGTCAATCGACGCCAAGGCATTCTCCCAACCGGCCCAAGCACGAGCGTAGCGGGTCTCTTGCATCAAATCACCACTGAACAGACGAGCGCCATAGGCCGCGATCAGATCATCTTGCTCCTGCTCGGGGATTAAATCGGCAAATCGCGCCCAGGCTTCTGGCCAAAACCGCCCAGCGCCACCTCCATAAAACCAATCTAGCTCAGATTTCTGGCCCAGAAACACGCCACGCAATATTAAATGCCGCACGGAAGAGACATGGGCTTGCGCATAAATCAAAGCCAAGGTCGCGCCCCAACTGCCGCCAAAGACCATCCAGCGCTCAATGCCCAAAGCCTCCCGAATTTTCTCAATATCTGACACCAGGTGCCAAGTGGTGTTATGCGCCACCTCCGCATGAGGCCGCGACCGCCCGCAGCCGCGCTGATCGAAAAGAATAACGCGGTAAACTGCGGGGTCAAAATATCGGCGCATCGACGGGCTGCACCCGCCACCGGGACCGCCATGCAAAACAACCACAGGCACACCATCGGGCTTGCCGCATTGCTCCACATATATGTGATGCCCATCGCCCACACTCAAAATTCGTTGATCGAAAGGCTCAATCGACGGATAAAGAAGTTGCACTGCGCGTTTTTGACCTGCGACTTTGTCCATTACTGTCCTATATAAAGCAAAGGCCGGGTGCTGCCCTGCCTGATAAGTTAAATCCATATGGAGATGGGAATGCAAGGCAACCAATCGACCGTCGATCCTGCAGAAGTCGCAAAATTTGAAGCGATGGCCGCGGAGTGGTGGGATTTAGAAGGCAAATTCAAACCCTTGCACATGCTCAATCCCTGTCGCTTGGATTACATCACCCAGCAAATTTCCATGGAGTTTGACCGCGATTTATCCGCAGATCTTCCATTTAAGGGCTTGCGGATCTTGGACATTGGTTGTGGCGGTGGGTTGCTCTGTGAACCTATGGCCCGTCTTGGCGCAACCGTTGTGGGTGCGGATGCAGCCGCAGGCAATATCCCCGTGGCAAAATTGCACGCAGAACAATCAGGCCTCGAGATTGATTACCGCCACATCACCGCCGAAGCCTTGGCCGAAGCCAATGAGCAATTTGACGTGGTGTTAAACATGGAGGTGGTCGAACATGTGGCCAGCCCACCGGCCTATCTCTTCGCCTGCCAACAGCTCTTGCGCCCGGGCGGCCTGCATATTTGCTCCACGCTGAACCGCAACCCCAAGAGCTTTCTCTTCGCCATCATCGGAGCAGAATGGGTCATGCGGTGGTTGCCCAAGGGCACCCATGATTGGAATAAATTTATCACCCCAGATGAACTCTTCGGCCTACTGGAGGAAGCTGGGCTCAAACCCGTAGACCGCAAAGGTTTTGTCTTTAATAAAGTGGCTTGGAGCTGGTCCATCTCAGCGCAGGATCTCAGCGTCAACTATGTCACCGCGAGCACCAAGCCCACCTAGACATCACTGGATAAGCTCAAACGCAGCTCGCGCAAAATGGGTAGAATGCTCTTGATATTATCCTCCCCCGAAACGCCTGTTGCGGCGGTCAAAATTGGCGCAATCTGAGCAAAGGCGTGATCACGCGCCGCGCGACCAGAGGGGCTGATCACGACCTGTTTGCGCCGAGCGTCATCCCAATCGGGCCGAATATGAACATAGCCGGCCCATTCCAACTTATTGAGCGTATTGGTCATCGCGCCGCGCGTCAGGTTAAAGGTTTTGGCCAATTGCGCCGGGGTGCGCTCTCCACCCACATGCGCCAAATGGTTGAGCACCGAAAAATGCGACAGCTCCATACCTTTCGGCAAGCCCTTTGAAATTCGACTGCGCAACAATTGCTCCAAAGCCAGAATTTCCGAAAACAAGCTGACAGATAGAGTTTCAATCGATTTTGTCATGACTTAGATACCGTTTCAAAGCAAATGGGCGATCATGCTGCAAGGATGCCACACGCACACGCGCCCTGTCCACGTCACCTAGGTCTAGTGTCGCAAAATGCAATCCAATTTCCGACCCTGCGTCCAAAATTACCTCACCCCAAGGCCCGATAATCAAACTATGCCCGAATGTTTTGCGTCCAGATCCTGGATGCACACCCGTTTGCGCCGCAGCAATCACAAAACACCCAGTCTCAATCGCCCGCGCCCGCAGCAATACATGCCAATGCGCCTCCCCCGTTGGCCGGGCAAAGGCAGATGGCACCGCCAACACCTGGGCCCCAGCCTGCGCGAGGGCACGATGCAATGCTGCAAACCGCAGATCATAGCAAATGCTGAGCCCCAACTCAGCCCAAGGCGTCTGCACAACCGCCGCCTCTGTGCCGGGGCGATATCCCTTGGACTCGTGATACCGCTCTGTATCAGACAGGGTGACATCAAACATATGAATTTTGTCATAAAATGCGACAACCTCCCCCTCTGCATTGATCATAACAGAGCGATTGGCAAAGCGGCCGTCGTCGCCCTCGGTTTTGACCGTCACCGAGCCAAGCCCGACCCAAAGCCCCAAGCGCCGCGCCCGTTCACAGATGGCCCCAATAAAACTGTTCCCCTCATAGGGCTCCAGCACCTGCAATTGATGTGCACGGTCCAGCGAGACGCAATTTGTCACCTCCGGTAAGAACAAAATATCCTGCCCAGCCGATTGACCCATAAGGTTCAAGACGGTTGCAAGATTCTCAGCTGGCTGATCGCTGGAAGTTATTTGCGCAATTGCAACTTTCACGGCACCAACATCGGGGCCAATTTGCCAGACCGATCCAGAGCATAAAGCTCATCACAACCGCCAATATGCACGTCATCTATAAAAATCTGCGGGACCGTATGCCGACCATTGGCCCGCGTTTGCATTTCAGAGCGGCGCTCCGGGCTGCGCGAAAGATCCACTTCGACAAAGGTCGCGCCTTTAGCATCCAAGAGCCGTTTGGCGGCGTGGCAATATCCGCAAAGCGGTGAGGTATATAGTTCGATAATCGCCATTCACTAAACTCCATTGGCTCCGTTGCCATTACAGCACTTCAGGGTCACACCGATTAATCACAGGCCTATCGCGCGCTGAACGCCTTGGGGGCTGTGGTGATGCCTATAACTCATCGGTCATTGACTGGTCTGTAAATGATCCAGACGCTGTATAGCAATTTTTTTCTCTCTTCACCACGCGCACCATGCCGCGGCGCTATGGAGCATAGATCACAACGGTTTTGCAGCGCGGGCCAATGAAATGACAGAAACAGTTTTCGCACCAGCTTCCAAACACACCCGCGCAGCTTCCGAAAAAGTCGCCCCAGATGTAAAAACATCGTCCACCAAAACCACCGCACGGCCAACCACACATCCAGCCCGCGCCGGGTTTATCGCCATAGAAGCATGCAACAATTTCCGGCGTTCCTCAGCAGTATAATCCTTAAGCTCCGGTGTACGGCGGCACTTCTTCAACCCATCCAAACAGCACTCAAGTCCCGCCATCTGCGCCATCTTCTGCGCAATGAGCGCAGATTGATTAAACCGCCGGCGCCACTGCCGTTGCCAATGCAAAGGAATTGGAATCAGCACAGGGGAGGGTGGAAAAATATCCGCGCCCCGGCGCAACATCCAATGGGCAAAAGGCGCTATGAGATCATGCCGATCGTGGCGCTTCAGGGCCAAAATCATACTGCGAGCTTTGGCATTATACGAAAACACCGCGCGCCCACTGATCCAGGGACGCGGGTTGTTTAAGCAATCGTCACAAAGAATATTTGCATCATTGTGATCCCCTAACATTTGCCCACCACATTTCGGACAGGCACAGCCCACAATAAAATACGCCTCGCGCCAACATTCTGGGCAAAGATGCAGATGATTTTGCACCAAGACCCGACAACCGGGACATTGATGAGGATAAATCGCTTGCAACACACCTTGCAAACCACACGGCTCCCTTCTACCTCAGAGCAATGACAGCGCCTGCACTCTTCGATCCCATAACTCAAGCCGAAGCACGCGCGCGTGCCTGCGCTTCAGGCATGTTTTTGCAAGAGCTGGCCTGCACTGAAATTCTAGAAAGACTGAAAGCGGTTAACAGGCAGTTTAAATCCGTCGCCATCGTCACCGGCTTTCCACAGGTTTGGTCGGGTGCCTTTCCCAACGCAAAACTGGTGCGCGATGAGGATCTGCTGGAATTGAGCCCCGGGCAGCATGATCTCGTCGTCCACGCAATGGCGCTGCATCATTGCAATGACCCCATAGGCCAAGTGGTGCAATGCGGCCGCGCGCTGCAAGCCGACGGGCTGTTNATGGGGGTATGTTTCGGNGGTCAGACCCTCACNGAGCTGCGCAGTGCCCTATCAACNGCAGANGCGGATTTGCGCGGCGGTCTGTCACCGCGGGTCACCCCTATGGCGGAAATTCGAGAGCTTGGCTCCCTCTTGCAGCGGGCCGGCCTCGCCTTGCCCGTGGCAGATTCGCTAAAAATACCGGCGGCCTATAGCGATATTTATCACCTCATGCGCGATTTGCGCGACATGGGTGAAACCAATATCATGACGGCGCGTCCAAAAACCTTCACCCCCAAATCACTATTTGACCGGGCCCAAGAGATCTTTGCCACAGAATTCCCAGCAGATGACAGCCGCATTGCCTGCACCTTCGATTTGGTTTTCCTTTCAGGTTGGGCGCCGCATGCGAGCCAACCCAAAGCATTAAAGCCCGGATCCGTGACGAAATCGCTCCAACAAGCGTTAGAAGAGGCAAAAAGCTCCTTGGGCAATTGACGAGACCCATTTTCCAGTTATTTGCAAGGGAACAGATTCAGGAGCACACCGTGACAGATCAAGACACCACCTATTTGCCCTTATCCGCTGCACCAGCAGATCACCCAAAGGTGAAGGCACCAAAGATTGGGGTTTTGCTGTCCAATCTGGGCACACCGGACAATTATGATTATTGGTCGATGCGCCGGTATCTGGGTGAATTTTTATCGGATCGGCGGGTGATTGATTATAGCCCCTGGCTTTGGCAACCTTTGCTCCAGCTCATCATCTTAACAAAACGACCATTTTCTTCCGGCGCGGCCTATAAGTCGATTTGGAACATGGAAGCCAATGAAAGCCCTTTGGCCACCATTACAAAAGCGCAAACCGAAGCTGTGCGCACAGAAATCTCGAAACGCTATGACGGCGGTGTTATGGTTGAATATTGTATGCGCTACGGCAACCCGTCCACCCAGTCCGTTGTGCAAAAGATGGTGGATGCCGGCTGCCAGAAAATTCTGTTCTTTCCACTCTATCCGCAATTCGCCGGGGCCACCTCCGCCACAGCCAATGATGAGTTTTTCCGAAGCTTGATCAAACAAACTTGGCAACCTGCCGCACGGACTGTTAGCCCATATTTTGATCGTCCAGATTATATCAACGCGCTGGCGACCTCGATTGAGAAGGCCTATGAAACCGCCGAGCTGCGCCCAGAGGTTTTGGTGTGTTCCTATCATGGAGTGCCAAAACGCTATTTGATGCAGGGTGATCCCTACCATTGCCAGTGCCAAAAAACCACGCGCCTATTGAAAGAGCGTTTGGGTTGGGATGACACAGAAATCGTAACCACCTTCCAATCGAAATTCGGTCCAGAGGAATGGTTGCAACCCTATACGGTCGAAGAAGTGGCCCGTATGGCCGAGAAGGGCCAGAAAAATATTGCGGTCTGCGCCCCGGCTTTTTCAGCCGACTGTATCGAAACGCTGGAAGAAATTAACGAAGAGATCAAGGAAAGCTTTGAACACGCCGGCGGCGAACATTTCACATATATCCCCTGCTTGAATGACAGCAAGGAACATATTGAAACCTTGAGCAATGTGATTTCAGAAAATCTGCAAGGCTGGATTTAGTCAAAAAAAGGGCCACTGAAACAGCGGCCCTTTTTTCAATTGATACTTGCAAGCAAGTAATTATTTAGTTGCCAATGCCACGATTGCGATCAACGCCAGTGGGATCAACAGCGAACTTGCAGAACCAGCTGCTTCGTCCATTGTGGACGCAACAACAGGTGCTTCCATGACCGGTTCGCTCATACCGCCTGCGAAAGCGGTCGTTGTCGCTGCTGCAAAGACAGTCGCCAAAATTAGTTTTTTCATTTTATTCTCCATTCGTTTTGGTTCTCACGCATCATGTGCTGAACCGAAAAGTTAACCCATCCAGATGACGCTCCGGATAAAGCAAATTAAATTTGTTTTTGCAAATGCGGATTCGGTGTATCTTCGCCCAAAACCGCGACACTCGTCAAATTAGCAACACCTGTGTGCCAACCTCGGTGAGTTCATATAATTCGGCAATTTGCTCGTTGTAAAGTCCGATGCAGCCATTCGAGGATCTGCGGCCAATCTTTCGCGTGTCATGGGTGCCGTGAATACGGTAATAGGTCCAAGAAAGATATAGCGCGTGGCTTCCCAATGGATTGTCCGGCCCTGGCCCTACGAATTCAGGCCATTCCGGGTTGCGTTTGCGCATCTCTGGGGTTGGTCGCCAGGATGGGCCCACAACTTTGCGCACAACTTTCGTCCGGCCTTTGCGTGTTAAATCCGCGGTCATCGGAACAGATGTTGGGTATAACTTGTAGATCGACTCGTCTTCAGACCAGTAATGCAGCGCGCGCGAGTCAATGTCGGACAAAATCGCCCCATTCTTAAGCGTGTCAAAATAGGGGCGCCAATCCAACATTCTAAAACTGCTGATATTGCGCAGAGCCGTCTCGCTGGACTCTGTTTCTGCCTCCACAGCATCAAACACGCCTGTCTCCTGCGACAGGGCAAGCGTCCCCGACAAGGATGCCGCCCCCGTCAAAAATGCCCGTCTTGGCAAATGGTTTTCTGCTCCGCCCATGGTATTCACTCCACATATGTTGAGGATGCTTACAAAGAAAATCGACAACACACAAATCAAACACGCCTGATGTACAGCATTTGTCTTAATATTGGGTTTGATTGGCAACGCTTTGCCGCTATGTACGCTGCAGAGGATTGAGGGTTCAAGATGACTTATCGGGTCGTTCTAGCGTTTGGCTTGCTCCTATTGATGGGATGCACACAAAATACCGGCTCCAACCTAGAGCCGGGAGATCGCCCGTTGCGTCCAGTATATGTCATCAAAGCATCTGACGGCGCGCGCATTCAATACAGCATCTTAGATGGCATAAACAGCCTTCGGCGCGCAGCTGGCCTGCAAACATTGATCTTTAATGCCAAGCTCAACGCCGCAGCCGCCACGCATGCGCGCGATATGTCGGTGCAAAACCGCGCCTGGCATTTCGGCTCTGACGGATCTTCTCCGCTCGACCGTATGGAACGCGTCGGATATGAGGGCACGCTTCTTGGAGAAAATATTTCCGAGACCTTTGAGTCAGAGCTTGAAACCCTCGCGGCCTGGATGGAGACCCCAGCCACGCGCACAATCATCCTCGCCCCAGAAGCGCAAGAAATGGGTTTCAGCTGGTATCAAGAACCGGGCGGCAAAATTTGGTGGACTTTGGTCACCGGCATCGAGGCGCAACAGTAAGACCGCTAAAGCCCCCCGGACAGGCTCTAGGGGTAAATCCAAATCGGCGTGCCGATGTCAACCATCGCATAAATCTCTTCAATTTCACGATTGCTCACCGCAATACAGCCCCAGGTCCAATCTTTGAAAAAGAAGCGATAGGGCCTGGGCGTTCCATGTATGAAAATGTCACCTCCCGGACTTCGCGTCCCAGCGGCCCGTCGATCCGCCGCATTGGGGTATGATATGCCGACAGATAGGTGAAATT
>JGI26081J50195_1000690_pt1 | contig 14160 bp, 11 predicted proteins | sample SaaInl74LU_5_DNA_FD_50195 | JGI IMG/M metagenome (IMG submission 50195) | reverse complement strand
TAAAGTGGCTCTAAATCTTGACCTTTGCCGTTATCGGTTTATCCGTATTTTTATATCTTTAATATATATCTAAAAACAAATACACTATGAAATCTCGGAAAGAAAAAAGGTATAAACAAATGGCAGAACAGGTAATAATGGAGGCGGCCTCGGAAAAAGACACTAATATTTTAATATCAAATTCGGTTGTTGATTTGTTACCCACTATTGTTAAAAGAGAATTAGTAAAAATGGATTTTCAAGAACAAGAAATGTTTATGGAAGAGTATAAAAGGAAATCAAAATCAAAAGGAACAGCTTATCTTTTGTTATTAGTGGGTTTTCATTATGCTTACGTCAAGGAATGGGGGCTTCAGTGTGTATATTTCCTCACAGTTTATGGTTTGTTTATTTGGCTAATTGTCGATATTTTTAGAATGCCTTCGATAATTAAAAGTTACAACCAAGATGTTTCGATAGAAATTTTAAGGTCAATGAAGGCGATATCAAAATAAAATTACTTGAAACATCATTACCACTGCGGCTAAGCAATTTTTTTAACAAAAACACGAATAGATATTTCATAGCCTAATTTTATACCAAGTTAATAAATTCAAAAGCTTAAATCCAAAGGTTCATCTTTAGTCGATTGAACTTTTAATTCGTGTTTATCTTAACCTTTGCCGTTATCGGTTTATACGTGTTTCAGTAGTTCGTAAATTGTTTTTATTGTCATGTTTTTTTTAATTTAATGTTATGAAATTTTTCTATTTGATTTGCGTGAGTATTTTTATTTTTTCATCCTGTCAGACAGGTGCTAAAAGAGTTTGTATAAACGGTTACAAGGAAAGTAAGGGGATTAAACGAACCTTTGGTGCAGGAACTGATTCTGAAGTGCCTCCTTATGTTCATAATGTATGTGCTTGTGTAGCTGAAAAGTGGGATAACGGTTATGATATTGAAACTGCTACTATTGAATGCAACGAAAAATACGGTCAAAATCAATGATAGGTGATAATATAACTAACTTCAATCCTATTTTAATAATTCCAAATTCTCGTTTCTCTGCAAGCCAAAATCCAGAGGTTCATCTTTTGCTGACGTCACACAATTACTGCAAGAAAAATCTGGTTTTGCTCCCAAAGAGTGCAGACATCTTAGAATGAAAACCTATTCTGGATAAATAAGAATGTCAGATAAACTTTAAAATTTCTTAAAACCAGCTGCATCGGCAACTTTTTTTTTTGAAAAAAGTAAATTTCAGGTGTAATATTTTTAGTGAGTTCAAATTTCCCCAAATCAATTCGATTCAATAAAATTTCCAACCTCGAATTGGTGTGCATCGTACAAGAGCTCTAATTTGGACTTGTAAACACAAAGTCACCTGATGGATAAGGCTCTGTAAGCTTTAAGCTAAAGCAACACTCATCGTGAAGCGAAATTGAAAGTATAAAAATTTGAACAGAATTCGTTCTCTCATATTTACCAAAACTGTTTTTATTCGTGATTATTACCAATTTGTTTAAAACACTTTTAAAATAAACCCAAATTATACCCCACGGTAACTCGAATCTTGTAACTTTGCAACCCGAAGTTACATCATTATCGTTATGTCCAATTCTACAAAGTATGTATTCGTAACTGGAGGGGTTACATCTTCTCTTGGGAAGGGAATTATTTCAGCATCACTCGCTAAACTTTTACAGGCGCGTGGCTACACAACAACCATTCAGAAACTAGATCCGTACATCAATATTGATCCAGGAACCTTAAATCCATATGAGCATGGAGAGTGCTTCGTGACGGATGATGGCGCAGAAACAGATCTTGACCTTGGGCATTACGAGCGTTTTCTTAATGTAAGAACATCGCAAGCTAATAATGTAACTACTGGAAGAATTTACCAATCTGTTATTGATAAGGAGCGTCGAGGCGCATTTCTCGGAAAAACAGTTCAGGTGATTCCTCACATCACAGATGAAATCAAAGAAAGTATTCAACAACTCGGAAAAGATGGCACTTATGACATCGTAATTACGGAGATTGGAGGAACGGTTGGTGATATCGAGTCGCTTCCATATGTGGAGGCTGTAAGACAAATGAAATGGGAGTTTGATGAGGATTGTATCGTGGTTCACTTGACGCTTGTTCCTTATTTGGCTGCCGCAGGTGAATTGAAAACAAAACCGACACAACACTCCGTTAAGCAACTTCTAGAGTTGGGAGTTCAACCAGATATTTTATGTTGTAGAACAGAGCATGAGTTGGAATTAAACCTTCGACGAAAAATTGCCAAGTTCTGTAACGTGAGCATGAATGCTGTCATTGAATCCAGAGACGCTGAGTCGATATACGATGTTCCATTGTTAATGCAAGCTGAAGAATTAGACAAAGTTGTATTGGAGAAATTAAACCTCAATACCAAGTCTATTCCTGATCTAGATAACTGGAAAGAGTTCATGACGCGCTTGAAAAACCCAAAATCCGAAGTAACAATTGGACTTGTTGGGAAATACGTTGAGTTGAAAGATTCTTACAAATCAATCAGTGAGTCATTTATTCACGGAGGTGTCGCAAACGAAACGAAAGTCAACGTGAAATGGATTCACTCAGAAACAATCACCTCTGAAAACGCAAAAGAAATTTTATCTGGTTTGGATGGAATTCTCGTTGCGCCTGGATTTGGATCACGCGGAATTAGCGGAAAGATTGAAACCGTTCGTTTTGCCCGCGAAAATAATGTCCCATTCTTAGGGATCTGTCTCGGAATGCAGTGCGCTGTGATTGAATTCGCAAGAAACGTACTCGGATTATCCGAAGCACACACAACAGAAATTGTAGAGAACTGTAAATCACCTGTTATTTCGATGATGAGTGAACAAAAAAATATTTCAAACCTTGGTGGAACAATGCGTCTAGGTGCTTACCAATGTCATTTGACACCAGGCTCGAAAGTTTCCAAGGCGTACAACACAGATAAAATTTCGGAGCGACACAGACATCGTTACGAATTCAACAATGAGTTTTTAGGGCTTTTTGAAGAAAATGGAATGCGTGCAACTGGTAAAAATCCAGATACAGGCTTGGTTGAAGTTGTCGAAATTGACAGTCATCCTTGGTTCGTTGGAGCGCAATTTCACCCAGAATATAAAAGTACAGTAGCCAATCCTCACCCGCTATTTGTAGCGTTCGTAAAGGCAGTACTAGACAATAAGAAAAAGAACAAGAAAAAATAATACCGAAGACTTAAGTAATGGATAGAAACACGGTCACTGGACTGATATTAATAGGAGTAATTCTTTCGGCATTTGCCATCTTCAATCAACCATCTGATGAGCAACGCAAGGAAATGGAAGAAAAAGCGCGTAAAGAACGCGCTGCCAAAGAGCTGAAAAAGAAATCGAAAGAGGAAAAAGCGGTTAAGGAACTAAAAACGCTTGAGGCGAATTGGGTGCCTAAGCTAGATGAAGAAGGAAATCCAGCACCTGCTGATTCTGGAATGGTTGTTTACCAAGATACGATCACAGGTCAAGATACCATGATTGCTCAAACAATTAAGGTGGAAGAAGATGAACTTCCTACAGTCGAAGAAATACAACAAGAACGTCCAGAAGTAAAGGACAGCCTGCTCACATTGGAGTCGGATCGATTGATCGTTACTTTCAACGCAAAAGGTGGTTCTATTGCGTCCGTGCGTTTGAAAGAATTCGAATCTTACGATGATTTTGCGAAAAAAGACAAAGAAACGACGCCTTTATTATTGTTCGACAATGGCGATTCGAAAAATGGTTTGATTATAACTAAGAATGGAAAGAAATTCTCAACTGCTTCGCTCCCGTTCGAAGTAGCAAAATATGATTCCATCAAAAAAACCATCGCTTTTGAGTACCGCGGAGCCGAAAAAGAAATGATTCGTTTCTCCTACAGTTTAAAAGACGGTCAATACGATTTGGGATACGATATCCAAATGAAAGGATATGGCGGTAAAGTAAGCCCACAAAATGTACTTTTCAACTGGGAAACAGCCTATAGAAAAACGGAAAGACTTTTAAGCGAGCAAAGACGTGTTTCTACCGTTTGTTTCAATTACAAAGACGAAGGGTTTAGCTACCTCAGTGAAATGGGAGACGACTCTGAAGCTGCAGAAGACGAAGTGGAATGGGTAAGCTTCAAGCAAAGCTATTTCTCCTCTTTCATTCGTCCTGACAAACCTTTCGAAACAAGTGGATCTAAATTTTACGTAAGAACGTATAAAGAGGGTTCAAAAGAGGCCGATACATACATCAAGAAGTTCAAAACGAAAATGAACTTAAACTTGAGCAATACGGACGATGCCTCCGTGCACATGAACTGGTACTTTGGACCAAACGACTACGAAGTATTGAATTCTTACGACGAAGGATACGATCAAGTTCTCAATTACGGATGGGGGATTTTCCGTTGGATCAACCTCTATGCTGTACAACCACTGTTCAACGCTCTTCAATCAACGGGTGTAGCCATTGGAATTGCGATTTTACTTTTGACAATCGTGTTGAAACTCTTCTTAATGCCTATTCAATGGAAGATGTATACTTCTTCGGCTAAAATGAGAATTTTGAAGCCTGAGATTGATGACCTCAATGCAAAATATCCGGAAAAATCGGATGCAATGAAAAAACAACAGGAAATGATGAGTCTCTATCGAGAATCAGGCGCCAGTCCACTCGCTGGTTGCGTTCCGATGTTGATTCAAATGCCGATTCTGCTCGCAGTTTTCCGTTTCTTCCCATCGACATTCGACTTGCGTCAGAAATCATTCCTGTGGGCTGAAGATTTATCATCTTATGATTCTATTTACACATTCGGTTTTGATATTCCACTCTACGGTGATCACATCAGTTTGTTCACTTTACTAATGGCAGGAACTACCTTGATCTATACATTTATCAATAGTAGTAACATGTCCACGCCATCGCAACCGGGAATGCCGAATATGAAAATTATCATGTACTTCTTCCCTATTATGATGATCTTCTTCTTTAATAACTATTCTTCGGGATTGAGTTATTACTACTTTATTTCAACATTGGCTTCGATCTTAATTATGATTGCCATCAAAAAATTCTTTGTTGATGAAGAGAAATTGAAAGCGAAAATGGCTGCTAGAAAAGCTGCTGCCGCTGGATCTGACGGAAAAGGTAAAAAGACAAAATCGAAATTCCAACAGCGTTTGGAAGAAATGCAAAAAGCACAATTGGAACAACGTAAGAAGAAAAAGTAAATTCTTTTTATTCAAAAAAATAGAAAACTCTCGTTAATTTTTAATGAGAGTTTTTTTTGTATCTTAAAGGAAACAGCTGATTAAATTCAATATCTTTGAATGAGTCAGCCAGCCCACGATTACTATTAAATTGATTTATTATGCTAAATACAATTATTACTGGGTCGGGGTCTTACATTCCCGAGGTTGAAGTTGAAAATGGAAGTTTCATTGAAAACCCCTTTTGCTTTGACGATGGACGTCGCATTCAAAATGACAACACGAAAGTCATTGAGAAGTTTCAAGAAATCACTGGGATTTCGTCCAGAAGATATGTTCATGATTCTCAATCCTGTTCTCAAATTGCAGCAATTTCGGCCGCAAGAGCCATCGAAGATGCTGGAATCAACAAAGAAGACATTGATTTAATTATAGTCGCGCACAATTTTGGTGACGTCATCAAAGGCTCGAACCAGACAGACATTGTTCCAAGCATTGCCTCTCGCGTAAAACACGAATTAAAAATTGAAAATGAGAATTGTATTCCGTACGACATCATTTTTGGTTGTCCAGGATGGATTCAAGGTGTAATTCAAGCAAATATGTACATCAAATCTGGCGAAGCGAAAAAATGCTTGGTTATCGGCTCAGAAGTTCTCTCCCGTGTGGTTGATCCGTTTGATCGCGATACAATGATTTTTGCTGATGGTGCCGGAGCTGTGATCATCGAAGGTCGAGAAGAATCTGAAAAACGTGGAATTCTTGCCCACGCGACAGTCTCTCACACGACGGAGGAAATGAAATACCTAAACATTGGCGAAAGTTTCAATAAGTTCGGAGGTGACGGCACCAAGTATATCAAAATGAAAGGGCACAAAATCTATGCGTACTCTTTGACTCAAGTTCCGAAAGCGATGAAAGCGTGCATGGATAAAATTGAGCTTCCCATAGAGAACCTAGAAAAAATTCTGATCCACCAAGCCAACGAGAAAATGGACGAAGCTATCGTAAAACGACTGTATCGCTTGTTTGGAAAGAAAGAAATTCCCGAAAATATCATGCCGATGATCATTGGTCGGTTGGGAAATAGTTCCGTAGCGACTGTTCCAACGCTTTACGATCTCATTATGCATGACGCATTAAAAAAGCATCAACTCAATCCAGGCGATAAAATTTTAATGGCTTCCGTTGGCGCTGGAATGAACATCAACTGCATCGCATATAAATTCTAATTTGATTTTACTCTATCATAACCAACGTTTTGCATCCACAAATCGTTCTTAGTTGTGAGTTAAACATCTATCAAATATGAACTGGAAAAGAATCAAAAATTCAATCACCATCATTGCTGTTATTACAGTTCTAGCAGCTTGTGAGAAGGACAAATTAACTTCTGAACCTCAAGAAATCTATAGTTGTCCATACAACATGGATCAGTACAGCGTTGTATTTCCAGATGTCTACTCAGAGAGCGACGGAATTATTCCAATGAATATGAACAACTATTGGAGATACGCCGATAGCACATGGGACGAAAGTGGAAATTTAACACAAGTCGATGAATTTTTGATGGAAGTTACCGAAGTCGGAGTTTTAAATCAAGAGGCTTGGTGGAGGACTACCTTCTCCCCGCTTCGCATCTTCCATCAAAGTGATGAAGGAATTTCTGATTTACAGACCAGTCTGAGCGGATGTAATTTCAAAGCGGACGTTTATCCCATCTTTACTGGAGATACACTCGATACAAGCGTTTCAATCTTTGGAGATGTTCTCACAGAAATGATAGCATACAAAATGAACACATTCGATACGCCTGTGGGATCTTTTACAGATTGCATTTTTTACCACAAAATCAATTACGACCAAACCGTTTTAAAACCAGGCATTGGAATTTTGGAATGGAAAACTGGTTTTGAATCGGGTTCCTTGGCTGGAAGAAAATTTACGTTGATGGAGTATTATATCGAATAATTCAAGTGTGTTACTTTGAAAAGTTCGAAGCAAGCTCTCCTTTCAGTACTTTCAAGACAAAGATAAATTTATCCAATTCCTGAAAACCCGTTTTCAATTCTTTTACAAGACCATTCATTACCATATTATAATCACCCTGTAAATGAGAACTCGTTGCATTTACTTTCACTTTGATATTCGATTCCTGAAATTGACAGATAAAAATCGAGAATTATTGACTTATAATCCTTATCCAGTTTCTATTACTGATCTCAACTGTTGTTTTCATGAAGTTAAAATACAAACTTAAAAATCAAATAGTGCACCGATTTCACTCCGGAAAACTTCTGAATTTTCTTCCATTCACCAACCAAAATACCTAATTTACATTTTTTTATATNGATATTATATTTTATGAAGTATNCATTCCTTTTTTTCTTTTTTCTTTTAACCTGCAATTCCCAAGCACAAAATTTGGAATGGCTAGTTTCCGGTGGAGGTGCAAAATCGGACAAAGGAACAACGATTGTAATTGACGAACAGGGAAACTCCTACATCACAGGATACTACAATGAAGAAGCCAATTTCGGTCCTTTAAATACTGGATTTTCATTTACTCAAAGTAAAGAGGTTTTCGTTGCTAAACTGGATCCAGATGGAAATTTTATTTGGCAAACACATGGACTTAATTACTTCGATGATAGGGGGTTGGGTCTAGCGATCGATGAATTAGGCAATACCTACGTTACTGGTACGTGTTGGGGCGGATTGGAATGGCCTCCTTTAAGTGTCTATTGCCCAACGTCTTATACAGATCAAATTTTTGTAACTAAAATAGACAATTCAGGCAATGTTGTTTGGATGAAAAATGCTGGAAACCATTCTCTTGATGGAAACTGGTACAACGATGATCATGGATTGGACATCGTCGCTGATCAAAATGGAAGTGTTTTTGTAACGGGATTCATATCAAATACTCATGCCATTGCACTACCTGCAAATTTTGACAATATTGCGATCAACATTCCACCCTATGATTCTCTCGCGTTTGTTGGAAAACTGGATACAGACGGTAATTGGCAGTGGATCGAAACTTTCGAAGGAATCGTAGAACAACGCGACAACGCCATCTCTATGGATGACGAAGGAAATGTTTATGTAACGGGAGGATTTAAAAACACGAAACAATTCGGATCAACCAATTTAACCAGCAATGGCGGAAGTGATATTTATGTCATAAAATACGATACCGACGGTAATTTTATTTGGGCACAAAGCGCTGGTGGTTTGTTAGACGATCGTGGAAATGGACTTGTTGATGGCCATGATGGTTTCATGTACGTAACTGGGGAGTTTCGTGATATTTCTACGTTTGGGATCTATACACTCGACAATGCTGGTGGTCCGAAAGGGCGGGACATTTTCGTTGCAAAAATGTCCAAAAATGGCGTATGGAAATGGTGTCGACGAGCTGGATCCAAAAAAGGTAGTGACCGTGGAAATTACATCGCCTCAAATGCCATTGGAAATCTATTCGTTACGGGACAATTTAGTAGTGAAGCTGATTTCGGAAATTTCACTATCGACTCCAGTGGTGATAGCGTCCAAGTATTTACAGCCGCTATTGATACAGCAGGAATTTGGCGTTGGGTAATTCAAGGAGGCGGTCCGTCCTACGATCGAGGTCAAGGAATCGCTGTCGATGACGATTGCAACGCTTGGGTTGTCGGATATTTTGATTCCTCAATGGATTTAATGGGAACGAGTATTGCGCCAAACCAAGGGAAAGACATTTTCGCATTCAAATTGACTGATATTTGTTTTGGATATGATGATGAACCTAATCCTGATCCAGTTCCAGAAGGCTGCACAATTGACGTTGGCAATATATTCACTCCGAACGGTGATAATATCAATGATTTTCTGACATTTTCAAACAACTGTAACACCAATTTTTATGCAGTCGTAATAAATCGTTGGGGCAATATTGTTTATGAATCCACAGATGCTTTTGCCCAATGGGATGGAAACAGTCCTATGGGCATTCCTGTTAAAGAAGGTGTTTATTTTTATCGTGTAGTTGTTACGCTTGAGTCAGCCGAAGATCAAGAGTACAGTGGATTCATTCAACTTGAACGATAATTATTTCGGTTCCGCATATTCCTCTATTGGCACAATGGGTGCATCGCGTAATTCTATGAACGATTGCACTTTTTCATTTTCAATCAATACGTGCAAGTTGTAATACACAATCTGCCATTCTCCCTTCACTTTTTGAACAACCCCTGTTCCTCTGCATCCGCGCATCCATGTATCCAAATCTTCATCGAACCAAGCTGTTTTTCCATTTTTAGAGAAATTCCATTTTCGATTGGACGGCTTAAAATCCCAGGCGCCACCTCTGTCAAAGTAAGGTTTACAGAAGCTTTCGAATTCCACACGATTCCAACGTTCATCTGGAGCTGTACCCAAGAAGACGAAATTGTCCGTCGTAGCACCGAAATATCCTTCAAAATCACCTTGAGCTGCGGCGATGTGCCAATCGTCGATTAATTGATTCAAGGGTGTCTCAGGATCAGGTTTCATTGTTGATGTGAGCACAAATAACAGACTGCCAAAAATTAAAAATTGTTTCATAGGTATCAAAAAAAAGTCCCGGCAATGCCGAGACCTTAAATTTACGATTTATATCGCAATCATTATTTTTCTTGATCCAAACAGTATTTAACCGCTGCTTTCAAGTTGATAACTCCTCCTGTTGTAGAAAGGTTTCCGAAATCGACCATGTCAGATTGTAATTCTTCATCGCGACTCATTCCTCCTGGCTTCACTTGAAGCTCACCACGGTAAGACGTTGCTGTCATTAACAATACTTCTTTCACCTCTTTCATTGTAAGATCTGGGAAGTACGACTTCAAAAATGCCGCGGCACCAGTTACCATTGGACAAGCCATTGATGTTCCTTGTAACTCTTGGTAATCACTTTGTGGTACAGTATTTAAGATTTCCATTCCAGGTGCAAAAACGTCAACACCTCTTTCTGCATAGTTAGAGAAAGGTGCAGCCAATTGATCCTCCTTCAAGTAGCGAGTACTCGCCCCAATTGTTAAGAAATGATCCAATTTCTTTTGTTGAAAATCGTACATAGAAGTTGGGAAGTTTGGCTCTTCATCCACATTCTTGCTATCATTTCCAGCAGCGTGAACCAAAAGAACCCCTTTAGAATCTGCGTACTCGAATGCTGCATAAACCTCTTCTGCATGTGGAGAGTATGCTTTTCCGAATGACATGTTGATCACCATTGCGCCATTATCAACAGCATAACGGATTGCCAATGCAATATCTTTATCAAATTCGTCACCGTTAGGGACAGCGCGAAGTGACATCAATTTTACATTCGCTGCAACTCCGTCATATCCAACTCCGTTTCCACGAACAGCTCCTACGATACCACCAACGTGAGTTCCGTGCAAAGCATCTGGTCCCTCAACATCATTGTTACCATAATTTACATCTGAAAAATCATTTGGATCATCACCAACGATTGCACGTCCATTATGTTCTGGATTGTAATGTACATTCAATTGTGTTTCGAAATAGTCCAATGCTGCTTTCAACTGTCCTTTTGCTTCTTCAGGCGCATTGTTCATTCTCTGCTTAATGATAGGAACTACTTGCGCTGCGTAAGAACGATTTGCCTCTACTTCTTCTTTTACTTCAAGGTAAAGATCGTATTCTGCACTTTCTTCTTCAGAAGTAATTTTTACAGGCATCTTACCGTATTTCTTATCCAACTCAGCATAGATACGCGTCATTTCCAAACGAATATCGTTCGCATTCTCACCGTTTGNATTCCCTAAGAAATTCCATCCGTGAACATCGTCGATATATCCGTTGTTATCATCATCAATCCCGTTTCCAGCAATTTCGTCTTCGTTGACCCAAATTTGTCCTTTCAAATCCTCATGCTCGATATCCATACCTGAATCGATAATCGCTACGATTACAGTTTGAGACTCGCGATTTTTAAGCATTTTGTACGCTTTTTCCGTATCCATTCCTGCACCGCCATCGTTGTACCAGTTTGNAATTTCTTTCAAGCGTTTCTCTTCTGCTTTTGCAGCTTTCTGTTCCTCTTTTGATTGAGCGAAACCTACATTCATAATACCAATAGCAAAAATCGCCAGTGATAATTTAATAATCGTTTTGTTCATGTGTTTATTTATTTCAAATAATGATTGCAACGTAAAAATAGAATTATTCGACTGATTTCCATTCAAAAATTAACCATTCGGCGTATATTTACGTCTATATGGTATAAAATCCTGACAAATGGCTAAAAACTTAAAACTCCGTTTTTTTGCGGTGCTACTTCTACTATTACCAACAACATTATTTGCACAAAAATTCGGCTTTCAAAAAGTATTGAACGAAGCGCCAGAGCAACCTACAGTGTTCTGTATACCTAATAATGATAAGAATTTGGCGTTGCTAAATCTCGAGGAGATTCACATCAAATTTCAAACGAGCAATTGGTTATTTATTACGACAACACCTCTATGGATAAACGAAAGTAAAAAAAGTGGTGCTCTTGATGATTTCTATTTCGAATACGCTCCTCCAGTTGCCCTTGCGGACACAGCGCGAATGTATCACAATGTCGATCAGGTGCATGCTGGAGCCGCTCCACTCAATGTTTCATATACAGGAAAAGATGTCATCGTCGGTGTGGTGGATCAAGGAATTGATTGGTTGCACCCCGATTTTATTGATGCGGACGGAAATACCCGTGTTTTAAGATATTGGGATCACTCGGTAAGTGGACCGAATCCTCCTGCTGGTTTTGGATATGGACAAGAATGGGACAGTACCTCCATTAACAATGGAACGTGCACCAGCACTGAGCAATCTTCAGCACACGGTTCGACAGTTGCAGGAATGGCAGTTGGAAACGGTAGCGCTAACGGAACAAACATGGGAATGGCTCCAGACGCGAATATTGTTATCGTCGAGACAAATTTTAATCTACCAAACTGGACCCTAACCATCGCTGACGCTGTCGACTACATTTTTGAAATCGCGGATGAATACAATATGCCAGCAGTGGTGAATTTAAGTTTAGGATCTTATCTAGGAAGTCACGATGGAAACGATCCAGCAGCGGAAATGATAGAAACACTTCTTGATGAAAAACCAGGAAGAATTGTTGTAAGCGCTGCAGGAAATTCTGGAAAAGATGGCAAATATCACAACCAACACACCGTTACATCAGATACTTCCTTTGTTTGGTTTGAAAATAATCCAACGGCAGCAATTGCACCCAACACAATATTCTTCGATCTATGGTCTGATCAAGCAGATGCTGTTTTTGATTTCGCTCTAGGTGCCAACGCGCCCAGTCCAGGTTATAGCTTTAGAGGTAGGTCAAATTTCTACAACGCTGCCAGTTTGGCGGTATCCCCTACTCTTGACACCATTTGGAACAATGGAAATAGAATTGCCACAGTAGAAATTTACAATGAAGTGGTCAATGGAAATTTCCACATGCAATTTTTTGTTTCAAATGTAGATTCTACCGATTACCTGTATCGCTTTGAAACAACAGGGTCTGGAAAATACGACCTGTGGTCTGGAGCATGGATTGGTTACAATGATATGGTCGAAACGCTTCCAACAATAGGACAAATGCCCGACATCGTAAACTACGTAATGCCCGATTCGATGCAAACTATAGTTTCTTCATGGAATTGTTCTGAGAAAGTAATCTCTGTTGCAAATATGAAGAACCGTCACTCATTCATTGATAACAATGGGAATACTTACGTTTCTTCAATTACAAACCCAGTAGAATCTCGCAGTCCTAGGTCGAGCTTAGGTCCAAACAGACATGGGTTGACAAAACCAAACATCACAGCCGCTGGAGATAATTCGCTCACTGCCGCTCCTTTGTGGTTGTTAACGAACCCTATTTACAATCAAGCAATTGATTCGGGTGGATGGCATGCATTTAATGGAGGAACATCAATGGCTTCTCCGGTTGTTGCAGGAATTGCTGCATTGTACTTTGAGCGTTGCGGAATGGCGACCTATCAAGGTTTTATGGATGATTTGTACGCAACAGCTTATACAGATCAATACACGGGGACAGTTCCAAACAATGCATATGGAAACGGAAAAGCAGATGCATTCGCTGTTTTGCAAGAACTAACTCTCGAACTTCAACCAACCATCAATTATACTGCAGGCTCACTGGAATCCAGTACAGCAAATGAGTATCAGTGGTACATAGACGGCGTACCTGCAACTGGACAAACCAATCAATCAATTGGTTATGAGGGTGATGGTAGCTATCAAGTTCTTGCAATCAACACAGATGGTTGTACCGCATTATCAAATCCATATCAAGTTACAGCTGCACTTCAAGCGATTGGAATTACAGAATTCAAGGTATTCCCGAATCCAAGTTCTGATAATATTGAGATCCTATCCGATGTCGAAATACTCAAAATAACTTGTTTTGACATGCATGGAAATGAAATCAATCTTCCTGTGAATAAGAAAGTTATGGACGTCTCCAACATCAGTTCTGGGAATTATGTCCTTCAGATTACAACCACAAAAGGATCAGCTATGGCGAAGTTTGTCAAACTTTAAAGCACAGTTTTTCTCTTTAGAAATTAATTGAACAAGCTTTTTGTTATTTTTGACGCTTTAAAACTAGATCATGGATTTATCAGGTATTATTTCGATTTCGGGAAGCCCGGTTTGTATAAAGTTATTGCTCAGGGAAAGAACAGCATCATCGTTGAATCTTTGGTGGATAAAAAAAGATTTCCCGCATATTCTTCTGACCGTATTTCGGCGCTTGAGGATATCAGTATTTATACAATTGAAGACGATAAACCATTGACGGAGATTCTCGCTGAGTTTTACGAGAAGCAGGAAGGAAAAGAAGGGCCATCACACAAAGATGATATCGCCACTCTTAC
>JGI26081J50195_1000689_pt1 | contig 14182 bp, 13 predicted proteins | sample SaaInl74LU_5_DNA_FD_50195 | JGI IMG/M metagenome (IMG submission 50195) | reverse complement strand
GCTTTGTCGCGAACATTGCCTTGAAGGATGATTTCTCCGTCTTTGCTACTTCCTCCAACGCCGCAATGTTGTTTCAATGATTTACCTAAGGCTTTAAGTTCTTCGTCGCTACCCATAAATCCTTTAATAAGCACGACCTGCTTACCACCACGTCCCTTCTTTTCAAAATATAATTCGAGCAGTTGATCGCCAGGGTCCAATTGGTCTGCAGCTACGCTGTCAAATACAGGAGGTTCAAATTCTGGATTCGTACTAAAGACAAAGCCGCCTAAGTCCTCTAAATTGATTTTCTTTGGTCTATTCTTTTTAGCCATATCTATGAGCCGCTACATTTCTAGTCTTAGTAATCCAAAAGTAAAGGAGATTGTCCAATTAGTCTCTAAAAGTAAGGCACGTAAAGTCTTTGGTGTTTGTGTCGTTGAAGGACGCCGAGAGGTGGAGCGAGCGTTGGCATGTCATTGGGAAATGAAAGAGTTGTGGACACTTGAGCACGCTCCGCCCGTAGAAGGTGTGCCAGAAAATGCTGAGCATTTTGAGGTAGCGGCTAAAGTTTATGAAAAGATTGCTTATCGTGACGCCACTGAAGATGTGGTGGCGGTATTCTATCGTCCAGATAGCAGCTTTGCATCGCGTTCGAAGATTCTTGATGCAGCCCAACGTATTGTAGTGGTCGAAGGCATTGAGAAACCTGGGAATTTAGGGGCCATCATGCGTACTGCTTTAGCGGCGGGTGCCGGAGCCATTGTTTTAGCAGATCCCGCATTGGATCCTTTTGGTCCTAACGTAGTCCGTAACGCTACAGGCGCACTTTTGAGCTGCCTATTTTTATGGGGTCAAGGGATCAAGTGCAGCAATGGCTGAATGCGAGTGGCTTTACCGGATACATTACGCACATGCATGAGGATGCGGTATCGATGTATGAAGTGAATTGGGCACCGAAATCGGCAATTATTCTTGGAGAGGAGAGTGGAGGCCTTTCGTCCACGTGGCTAGAGAATGGCTACGAAAATGTCATTATTCCAATGGAAGGGAAGTCTGTTGACAGTTTAAACGTAAGCGTTGCAGCTGCAGTATTACTCTATCAATGTGCGGGATCGCAAATGAAATAGGAATAGGGTAAAAAAGATACGGTCCGCCGAAGCGGACCGTATACCAAACCAATAAACCTAAGCTACCCTTTCGGGTACTTCTCAAAGATAACGACACAACCGTGGCATTGTTGAGGATTCCGCGATAATTAAAGCGTTTTGGCTATCCGACCTATTATTGGTGTATAGTTTTCCGCTTACAGTGTCTCGATTAAGACTATTTAAGCGGTATGTGCTTTTAACGCTTCGGCCGTAGGGCTTCCTTGAACGGATATCAATTCATTTGGTGGCCCTGCGTAAAGTAATTGACCGCCCAATTCACCTCCTTCTGGTCCGATCTCTATGACATGATCGCAACGCTTAATGACATCTAAGTCGTGTTCAATCACAAGGACCGTATGCCCAAGGTCAACCAATTCATTAAACGCTCGAAGTAACTTTTTCACATCATCGAAGTGAAGGCCAGTAGTAGGCTCATCAAACAGAAAAAGTGTTTTCCCGTTTTTAATCCCTTTCGATAAGAAGAAAGCCAATTTAACACGCTGCGCTTCTCCGCCGCTGAGTGTAGAACTACTTTGTCCTACATGTGCATATCCCAAGCCTACATCTTGTAGGGGCTGCAGCTTATTTGCAATCTTAACTTCGTTGTGTACTTTAAAGAATTCGATGACTTCGTCTATGGTGCAATCCAGTATGTCAGCGATGGTCTTACCTTTAAATTTGACCTCTAGAATTTCTGCTTTGAAGCGTTTTCCATGACAAGTTTCACAAGGAAGGTGCACATCGGCCATGAATTGCATTTCAATAGTGACTTCCCCTTCTCCTTTACAAGTGTCGCAGCGTCCACCATCAGTATTAAAGCTGAAATGCTTTGCCTTATAGCCTCTTACACGGGCCAATTCTTCGCTGGCAAAAAGGTTCCGAATATCATCATAGGCTTTGAGGTAGGTCACCGGATTAGAGCGGGATGATTTGCCGATGGGATTTTGGTCAACCATCTCTACGTGTTGGATGGCGTTCAAGTCACCCTTGAGTGCTTTATGGATGCCCGGTCGTTCCCCGACCATTTCCAAATGCTTTTTCAGCGCTGGATAGAGGATTTGCTTGATCAGTGTACTCTTACCTGAGCCGCTTACGCCTGCCACGACACTAAATACGCCTAGTGGAAAAGAAACATCAAATCCCTTCAAATTATGTTGACGTACGCCTTCTAAAACGATTGTGCCAGTGGGTTTGCGAAGTCGTTCCGGCAATGGAATCTGTTTGGTACCATTTAAATAGGCTGCAGTTAAGGAAGTTTCATGGCGCAGGACGTCTTCAGGCAGTCCGGCAGCGATGATTTCGCCTCCCAAATTTCCCGCAGCAGGACCAATGTCAATGAGGAAATCAGCAGCACGCATAAAAGCTTCTTCATGCTCCACAACAACGACCGTATTACCATTGTCACGCAATGCTTCAATAACGGTAATGAGCTGCTGCGCATCCTTTGGATGCAATCCTATACTGGGTTCGTCTAGAATATAAAGCGATCCTACCAGCGAAGATCCAAGCGAGGTGGCCAATTGGATGCGTTGGCTTTCTCCGCCGCTAAGTGTGCTTGAAACCCGGTTCAAAGTCAGGTAGGGCAGTCCNACTGAAATAAGAAAGTCTATTCGCGTGGTAATTTCCGTAAGCAACCGCTTTGCAATGCTTGCATCTTGTTCATCTAATTCTAGTTCATGGAAGAAGATCTTAAGCTTTCGCAGTGGCAATTCCACTAAATCACTTAGGGAGCGACCTCCTACTTTAACATAATTTGCTTCTGGTTTGAGTCGTTTGCCTTTGCATGTAGTACAAACGGTTCGTCCGCGGTAGCGGCTTAACATCACTCTAAACTGAATTTTATAGCTCTTACTTTCGAGGTGCTTGAACAGATCGTAAATGCCTTTAACACCTTTTGCGCCCTCCCAAAGCAGTGTTTTTTCAACTTCCGTGAGGTCAATGTACGGACGGTGTACCGGAAAATCATACGCTGCGGCCCCTAGAATAAACTTATCCTTCCATCTGCCCATGGTATCTCCCTTCCAAGGTGCAATGCAGCCTTCGTAAACACTTAAATGTGGATTGGGTACCACCAGGTCTTCATCGATGCCCATAATGCTTCCGAAGCCTTCACAGCTTGGACAGGCACCCAAAGGATTATTAAAGCTGAATAGATGAAGGGTGGGTTCTGTGAAACTAATGCCGTCTAATTCGAAGAGACTATTAAATTCCATAGTAGGACGTTCGTCCATAAAACGCAATTCACAGCTTCCGCGACCCTCATAAAATGCGGTTTGAATGGAATCTTGAAGTCGGTAGTCATTGTCTTCATCATTCCTTCGAACGACCGCCCGATCCACAACCAGTTGAATGCGATCTGCTGTGTAGCTGTCTTCTTCTAGGATCTGCTCTATACTTACAATCTCTTCATTCACTAATATTCGGGCAAAGCCTTGCTGAGAGAGAATGGATAAGTGTTCGAGTGTTGTGCGGTCTTTGAACGTTACGGGTGCAGTAATTAGAAAACGTGTGCCTTCACCAAGCTGGTGAATAGCTTTCATGACATCGCTTACGTTGTGTCGTTTCACTATCGCACCAGAAACGGGACTGTACGTTTTTCCAATTCTTGCGAAAAGTAATTTCAAGTAGTCATAGATCTCAGTGGTTGTACCTACTGTAGATCTCGGGTTTCGACTACTTACCTTTTGTTGTATGGCAACTGCAGGCGGAATTCCTTTAATGTATTCCACCTTGGGTTTGTCTAATTTTCCTAGAAACTGACGCGCATAGGCGCTCAAACTCTCCACATACCGACGCTGTCCCTCAGCAAAAAGTGTGTCAAAAGCCAGCGAACTTTTCCCAGAGCCACTTACCCCGGTGATGACAACCAGCTGATTTCTAGGGATGTTAACGCTAACGTCTTTGAGGTTGTGGACTGCTGCGCGTTTGATTTCGATGTGTGTAGTCATAGTATACGGTGGAGGGCAAAGAACAAATTTAACCGAATTGGAACAGTTTTTGTTTCTTTACAATTATATTCACACCAGAATTAATCAATAATACACTTCGCCTATAGGTAGACCATTACGCTAAATCCTTTATTATGAACTTAGGAAAGCTAGCAGACCACGAATTAGTGGAGTGTTACCGTAATGGTCAAGAAATTGCCTTGGAAGTGTTGATTCGTCGTCATAAGAAGCGAATCTTTCTCCAGATATACAGTAAAGTGCAGGACAGAACGATTGCTGACGACTTGTTTCAAGAGACGTTCATCAAAATCATTCGTTCCTTGCGTAAATCCAACTATGAAGAGAAAGGTAAGTTCCTACCGTGGGCATTGCGCGTAGCGAACAATACCACGCTGGACCATTTTCGCCGTGAGACTCGAAAGAAAGAGGTGCGCACAAACGGGGAATACTCTGTTTTTGATACCTATGGAGCGTCTGACCGGCCCATGGAAGCCGCATTAATTGAGGCCCAAATTAGTGAGGATTTACACCGATTAATTGATGCATTGCCCGAGGAACAGCGCAAAGTTCTGGAGCTTCGTATATTCTGCGGNTACAGCTTNAAAGACATCGCTGAAGAGACGGATGTGAGTATCAATACGGCTTTAGGGCGTATGCGTTATGCCATTACCAACATACAGAAGCTTATGGTTGCACATAATATTAGCCTCGAGGGATAATTTCTTGTCGTACACCATACGAATGGGTAGAGTGCCTGCGTTATTCCATAGTAATCTCAAAAGAGTCGCTATGGCCAAAACACTACCTTACGAAAATCTGGACGTGGATGCGTCTGAAAAAACCATCCAGTTTTTACTGACTTACAGTAAAGCAACCGCTAGCATAGCGCTAGAAAATCAACTTGAGGAATTAGAGTTTCTTTATCAAAATTAAAAAAGCCCGCTAATGCGGGCTTTTTTAATGATTAGTTGGCCACATCAGAGAAAAATTTAAGTCGCAATAATTGCAATTCATTTTCATCGTAGTCGTCGCCAAACTCTTCGAGCAGTTCCGTCATGGAACCACTTTCACACTCTTCGGTAAGGAATTCAAATACTTCTTCGATACTTTCTTCATCCATAATGTCTTCAAAGTAGTAGTCGATATTGATTTTCGTACCGCTTTGAACGATGCGATCCATTTCATCAATAAGATCTTGCATCTTTAGTCCTTTTGCGCTTGCAATGTCTTCGAGCGGTAATTTGCGGTCTGTACTTTGAATGATGTACACTTTCAATGCACTTTTATTCGCAACACTTTTGAAAACCATATCCTGTGGACGATCGATATCATTTTCTTCGACGTATGCAGCGATGGCTTCAACGATAGAAGTCCCGTATTTTTTTGCCTTTCCTTCACCTACACCTTGAACGTTTTTCAATTCATCCAGACTGCAAGGATAGATGGTCGCCATTTCACTCAAAGAGTTTTCCGCGAATACGGCATAAGGTGGTACCCCTTTTTGCTGTGCAATTTTTTTACGCAAGTCCTTTAAAACGCCAAAAAGTACATCATCCATTGCTACCACTTTCTTCGTGTCATTAGCACCACTGTTGAGTTGCTGGTAGTTCAGTTCTTTACGCACTCTAAAGGCTTTGGGCAGTTTACCGGTATTTCCTTTTTCTGTAACGTGTAATGTCCCGTAGGTCTCGATGTTTTTTTCGAGGTAAAGGCGAATGATCCCTTGGCGAATAACCGCACGCAGGTGACTTTCGGTTTTATCTTTTTGAATCCCCCAGGTTTTCAGGGTCTCTGAATCGTTTTGAGCCAGAATAGCCGTTTTATTTCCTCTTAGGATGTTAATGATTTCGGACGTTTTGAATTTGCCGTGCGTCTCGTTCACACAAGCGATCACATCAAGAAGCTCTGCACTCGCATCCACTTTTTCCCGCGGATGGCGGCAGTTGTCACACATTTTATCACAATCGTCCTCGTGAAACTCCTCTCCAAAGTAATGCAAGAGTACACGTCTGCGGCATGTAGCCGCTTCGGCATATCCGGTAGCTTCTTCAAGCAACTGGCGACCTATTTCTTGTTCGCTCACCGGTTTTTTACTTAAAAACTTCTGCAAGCGCTCGATATCTTTAATATCAAAATAGGTGATGCACTTGCCTTCACCGCCGTCGCGACCTGCACGTCCCGTCTCTTGGTAGTAACTCTCCAAGCTCTTAGGCATATCATAGTGCAGTACGTAGCGAACGTCTGGCTTATCGATGCCCATTCCAAAGGCGATCGTTGCAACAATCACATCACAGTCTTCGTTCAAAAAGGCATCCTGGTGCTTGATGCGTTTCGCGCCTTCTAAACCGGCGTGATAGGGCAGTGCATTAATACCATTGATTTGTAATTGTGCTGCAAGATCTTCGACTTTTTGGCGGGATAGACAATAGACAATGGCACTTTTTCCTATGTTCTGACTCAGTAGTTTAATAATATCGTGGTCGATATCTCGCTTCGGCCGTACCTCGTAATACAAGTTAGGTCGATTAAAACTGGAAAGGAAGATGTTCGGCTCTTCCATCCCCATCGTTTTAATAATATCGGCTTGCACTTTTGGAGTAGCTGTCGCGGTAAGTGCGATGACAGGTTTACGGCCCAATTCTTTCACACTTTGTTTGATGGTTCTATAGTCCGGTCTGAAATCATGTCCCCATTCCGAAATACAATGCGCTTCATCAATGGCGAAAAAACTGATTTCGATTTCTTTCAGTAATTCGATATTACTGGTCTTATTGAGCGATTCCGGAGCGACATAAAGAAGTTTAGTAAGGCCTGCGCGAAGATCGGCATGGACCTGTTCCATTTCCTTTTTCGTCAAAGAACTGTTCAGGACGTGAGCAATGCTGTCCTTCTCAGAGTGTCCGCGGATAGCATCTACCTGATTTTTCATCAAAGCAATGAGCGGGCTCACAACGATAGCAGTTCCCGGGCTGGAAAGCGCAGGGAGCTGGTAGCACATACTTTTACCACCACCGGTTGGCATGATCACAAAAGTGTCCTTACCTGCAGCGATACTTTCTATAATGGCTTGTTGATTTCCTTTAAATCCTGAAAAACCGAAATAGGTCTTTAAATGGTCTTCCCAATTCACCGACATAAGCGTGTGGTTTATTCCCTTTTAATATACGCCAATTTTCAGCGGATTGTGAAGGTACTACAGATTGTTTTTCGGATTTTTGACCTTTGAAAGATTCTATGAACACTGCGAACACAAAAAATTCCATGAGTTTTCTTGAGCACCTTGGGGAGCTCCGGTGGCATTTAATGCGCAGTGCAGTAGCTATCATGCTATTTTCCGTGGTAGCGTTTATGAATCGGTCCATCGTGTTTGACCAATTGATCTTCGGCCCCAAGCAACCGGATTTCCTNACCTATCGCTTTTTTTGTTGGTTATCGAGCTTCGTCGGTGGTGATGTGTTCTGTTTTGATGAGGTTCCATTTGAACTTTTAAACATGCGCATGAGTGGGCAGTTTCAGATGCATTTATGGGTATCGCTCGTCGCGGGGGCTATCGTTGCATTTCCCTATGTGTTCTGGGAAATTTGGCGATTTGTTAAACCGGGTCTTCACGAAACAGAGCGTAAAAGCAGTAAAGGAGTCATCTTCTTTACAACGGTGTTGTTCCTGCTGGGGGTTTTGTTCGGTTATTACGTGATCGTTCCTTTAAGTATCCAATTCCTTGGTACCTATACGGTCAGTGCGGAAGTGGTGAATCGAATCGATCTAACCTCCTACATCAGCATGGTGAGTTCTATTACTTTAGCCACGGGGCTATTATTTCAATTGCCCATCGTGGTTTATTTCTTCAGTAAGCTGGGGCTTGTAACTCCTGACTTGCTCAAACAATATCGTCGTCACGCCATCGTTGGTATATTGCTATTGAGTGCGATCATTACACCACCTGATCTCGCTTCTCAAATCCTAGTCACGCTCCCTGTTTTGGTCTTATATCAAATAAGCATTATGGTGAGCAGACGTATTGTTAAAAGAAAAGCCGCGCGCTCTTGAAATTAGAAGCAAAAAATATTGTCAAGAAATACCGTTCACGAACCGTTGTGAACGATGTGAGTTTTGAGGTGAATCAAGGCGAAATTGTAGGTTTGTTAGGACCTAATGGGGCGGGTAAAACGACTAGTTTCTATACCGTGGTAGGCCTGATTCGTCCCTACAGCGGTGAGGTATTGCTCGATGGACAGTCCATTCAGAAAATGCCCATGTTTAAGCGTGCACAGCTCGGAATGGTTATTTGGCGCAGGAGGCTTCCGTTTTTCGTAAGCTGAGTGTTGAAGACAACATTAAGGGCGTGCTAGAAATGACAAAGCTTTCGAAGACGGAACAAGCCGCTCGCTTGGAGGAATTGCTTGAGGAGTTTGGATTAACACGTATTCGGTCTACGCGCGGCGATTTGTTGAGTGGGGGAGAACGCCGAAGAACGGAAATAGCTCGAGCGCTAGCTACAAAGCCGAAATTCATATTGTTGGATGAGCCTTTTGCCGGAGTAGATCCTATCGCAGTCGAGGACATTCAAAGTATTGTGGCCGGTCTTAAAAAGAAAAATATAGGAATCCTTATTACGGATCACAACGTACAAGAAACTTTGGCCATCACGGACCGCACCTACCTCATGTTTGAAGGTAAAATTCTAAAAAGCGGAACAGCAGAAGAATTGGCTGCGGATGAGCAGGTACGCCGCGTTTATCTGGGTCAGAACTTCGAGCTTAGGGCGCGCAAATAACTCACTAATCTTTTGGGTAAAGGGTCACGTGGTATGCGTGGTTTCCTTCCTTTATACGCCTCAAGCGTTGGCGCGAATCGTTCAAGGGCTTTTGCGTAAAGCGGAAGGTCGTATGCATTCATCGATGCCCAAATCTCGCGGTTGCTAACGGGTTTGCTGCCGCCTTTATTATGATGTTCTGCTTGCGTGTTCTTCCAGCCCAACACTTCGCCAAAGTAGGCAATGGAAGCGCTGTAATGCTCTGTGAAGCCTACGGCGTCGAGTCGGTCAAAATTGACTAAGGCCTTATGGAGCACCTCAGGATCTTTCAAGAATTCTTTTTGGTTGAGGTAGCCGCTTAAAAAAGCAGTTTGTCGGTTGTTGCTTTGGACCAATTTTGTGAAGTCTTCCGGCGATTCGATACCTTCCATAAGCTGCGCATGTTTTTCATTCATGCGTTTGCTGTAATGATTGTAATGGCTAATGCTTCTTGCGATGGGCTCACGAAGCAGAGTGACTACGGTTGCATCAGAATCGATAATGACCGGGCGCAATGGAAAATGGCCGTAGATGCATTTGATTTTCGGGTCAGCCAGTGCTTTTGCAAGGTTTTCGTCTAAATCTTGGTGCGAATAAATAGCGGCTCTTTCGGCTTCAGTGTAATTGGATTCCAATAAAAGTCGCAAGGAAGTCCCTGCGGTTTTTGGGATGTGAATAAAAACGAGTTTCTTTGACTTAGACATAGGCTCGAAAATACGTGTTAAAAACCAAAATACAGGCACCCGTCTTTATTCTAGGCATGCACCGCAGTGGCACCACCATGGTGGCGCAAGCGCTGGCTTCGGCTGGAATATATCCAGGGGCCATTTGTGACCACAATTCAGAGCCGCTTTATGCGATTGATATTAACGACCGCTTGCTTGAAACGGCCGGTGGTAATTGGAGTGATGTCCCGGGCGAAGAGCTTTTAGAGTCTTCTCTTGGTTCCGCTTTGAGTGAAGTACAACCGCGCGATTTATATGCGGCACACTTGAAAGTTGCAACGGGCAGTTCTTTTCGCCAATGGTTGCATTATTCGGGGCCTTGGATGGTTAAGGATCCACGATTGAGTTTGACGTTGCCATGGTGGTTGAGACGTTTTCCTGATGCAAAAGTCATTTGGGTACTTCGTGATGAAGCCGCAGTGGTCGATTCACTCCTACGTCGGCAATCTCTTTCCTACGAGGCGCAAAGTACCTTAAACGCTGAAAGTGCATTAAACTTGGCTCGCACGTATAGCGCCAATGCAGCGAAACTTCTCAAACGCTATGGCGTGGACTACCGTACCGTTCATTATGAAGATTTAACCAGTAGTGATGAAGCGCTTCAGCGTAAGACTTGGTTTGGATTATACCAGTTTTCAAATGTTAAACCGGGTCAAATGACTGGTTTTGCACAACGGGGTTTGAAGCAATCTGAAGAAAGTGTAGCGAAAGCGTCAACGCACGCGTTGCCTTCCAATGGACCGTTGGTGAGTGTGATTGTACCCAATTATAACCATGCGGACTATTTAGACGAGCGGATTTCCACCATCGTTAATCAGTCATATAAAAACATAGAAGTCCTGCTCATGGACGACTGTTCAACGGATGATAGCCGTGCGGTATTGGAGAAATGGGCTGCAAAGGATGATCGTATAGAGGTACTTTTCAACGAAAAAAATTCAGGAAGCCCGTTTGCGCAATGGGAACGTGGTTCAGTTTGGGCAAAAGGAAAATATCTGTGGATAGCTGAAAGTGATGATGCCTGTGCTTTGGATATGTTGGCGTTACATGTAGATGCTTTAGAGCGCAATGAAAAGGCAGTCATGGCCTTCAGTCACAGCTATTTAGTGGATGAAAAGGGCTCGTTTCTACGAGATTTTAGAGAGGATTACGGATTTATTTTTGGCGATGCTTCACGTTGGAAATCGGACTTTACAGTGGAAGGCAAGGTAGAAGTTGCGGGAAGCATAATTTTTTCAAACACCATACCCAATGCGAGCGGAGTTTTATTTCGAAAATCGGTTTTTGATCAGGTGGGTGCGCCGGAGACGAGTTGGCGCTTGAACGGAGACTGGTTGTTCTACGCTCGGTTATTGCAACATGGTGAATTGCAGTTTTTTGCCGAGGCAAGGAACTATTTTCGTTTTCACGAGCGTACGCAGCGTTCTAGAGCTATTGCCAGTTACACGGCCTTTGATGAGATTTTAGCGATGTATACCATTTTCGAGCGAGAAGGATGGACGGATACTAAGACACTTCAGTCTGCCCGAGCGCAAGTTGCGATGTGGTGGGCAGGCAATGTGTTTAGCATGAAATGGACCTGGGATGTATTGCGAAATAATGTGCGGTTGTTTGGCGTTTTCAGTAGATATCGCAGTGGATTGCTGAGCTATTTAGTGAAGAGTGCATTGATAAAATCGGCCGGTGCTGTTGTAAAGGCGATGGGATTAAAGGAGCCGGTAAAGAAATTGGCTGCTCGATTATTTCCAAAAACNTTTTTCCCCTACTAATGAAGATTTCTGTCATCATACCGGCTTANAATGCTTCCGAGACCCTTGGCGAAGCCTTGATTTCTGTAGAGCAGCAGCATGTTCAACCGTTTGAGGTGGTTGTGGTGAACGACGGTTCCACGGATGATACCGCAGATGTGATTCAATCGTTTATGGACCGATTGCCTTTGGTTTGCGTGGATCAAGAAAATGCGGGATTGGGTGCGGCTCGGAATGCAGGCATGCACGCAGCGAAAGGCGATACGTGGGCCTTTTTAGATGCAGACGATGTGTGGGGCACTAATAAATTGGCCCATGCGCGGGATTATCTGATGCGCTTTCTAGACGTTCAGTGGTTCTACACGCCCATCTTTGAATGGAGTCCTGGAGATGCCGGGGCAAGGATGCGCGAGCGCGCTTGCCCGAAGATTCGAACCGTGGAAGATTTCTTGGCCTTCAATCCCATTGTGCCTAGCACGGTGATTATGCGCTCGACCGTGGCGTTTCGTTGGGAGGAAGATCGCGAGTTGCAGGAGGACGCTGGTGCCTATTTGGAGCTGTTCTCGAAGGGTGTGATGCCCATGAAGATTCCACATTGTACGACCAAATACAGATTGGATTTCGGGATGACAGCAGATGCAGAAGGGCATGTGGATAAGGTGATGCGAGCAGTGGAGAAGGCAAGGGAATTGGGCCATATTAACGATGCGCAATTTGCACTCTATGAGGTACGCAAGGCCTACGAGTTAGCCCGCACCTACAAGAAGCGCGGCGATCAGGCCATGCAAAAGCACTGGAAGGAAGAGGCGTTGCGTAAAGCCGAAGGGGTGGAGGTGCCTGCTCGACTTAAGTGGCGTTTGCGGTTTTTAATCTAACCAACAAACGAGCCCGACGGTTAAAAAGGAGAACGGGTAATCATTCAGCCCGCGGGTCCAGCCCAATTGTGTTTGGCCAAAAGACAAATTATGGTTCCACTGGAGCTCTAGCAGTCGCGGCCAATCCCCATCACGAAAGTATCCCGTGAAAGAGCGCACTCGAGCACTTACAATGGTCTCGTCCTTCTGAAGCTGAAGTCCTATGTTACCGAGAAATCCGTCGTTCTGTGGGTAATCGACCCAATGGGTTTGGTAAACTTGGAATCCAGCGTCCGTTGTGATTGTCGGTGTCCAGCGGCCTATCTCGGAAAAACTCCGCTGATGTGAAAAGAAGAAGGCATAACCTGGCGCATCGGTAAACCTCGCTTGAGATAAAGGCCCAGCGGCCGTTTTAGTGTGAAACGTAAACCAAACCGCCCCACGATCTTTTTCCCATAGTCGGGTGCTGATATCAATCAAAATATCTCCAGCAATGACGCCTTCGCTGTCCTCATCTCGAGAGATGCGGTAGTCGCGCAGCTCTGTTGAGGTGCGGTAATACTCGATGCTTTGATGTGTGATGTGAAACTGGGTATGGCCTCTGTCCCAGTGTAGCTCGTTGTGAATGCTCAAGAAACTATCCTCTTCGATGAGGCTCATCTGTGAGCTGCTTCTGAAATAACTCCGATCACTTCGATGCAGGGTAGGAATAGGAATGGCATTAGGGCCCAAATATGCATGAGAGTACTTCATGTACTGGGTCCATGGCGTTGTTCCGTCCCAATTATGTGTTTGATTCCACCAATCGAGTTGGGCCTGTGCGTTTATAGAAAACAGCACCAGCGCTATGAGTAGAACCCTGCGCATTACTCTAGGTCGGTTTTAATTTTCTGACGCAGGTAAATGAGATTGGCATTCTTTTCCGCCATGTGCTTGTACTTCTCTTCCGGCAGGTATAGTTTTTTCACTTGCTCGCTTTCTACTAAAATGGTTTCGAATCGCAAAGCAAAATTGTCCAGCTTCTTTCTCAAATAGGGGACCAATTCCTTCTGCTCCTCATTGAAGTAGCCCAATTGAATGTTATTATCCAGCGATATCTGAAGTGTGTTCTTGTCTAAAATTTTGGGAATTTGCGCCGAAAGCAACGTACGGATAGCCGTTTTTACATGCCGCTGTTTTACATACGTTGAAATCGCATCAACCAATTCCTTTTCGTTAAACACGCTCTGTGGGCCTTCCTGTACCTGAGGGGCAGACTCTTCAGTCGCTTCGCTGGGCACAAATACAGGCGCTTTATCTTCAGTGGATAAATCATTTAACGCAGCCATAAGTGATAAACCACCGCTGTTAGGCTTTGATGGAGGTTGGTTGCGCTTTGGTGCTTTGGTCTGGGCCTGTGTTGTTTGGGACGCTGCCGACGGTCCACTATCAAAGGCCGCTTCTGGACTCGCTACTGGCGGTTCATGTGCCGCGATATCGGGCAACGCAGGTTCTTCGGGTAAATCGTTCTTTGTTTCAGGTTTTGCTGCTACAGGCTGTGCCGCAGTTTGGTTTATTTCCGAAGTATTGAGTACAGTTTCTGGTGGGGTAGCCGCCGCAGCGTTGTCTTGAGAAGCCACTGCTGTTTGTTGTGTAGGAACTGCAGGTGTCTTCGTACGCTTAGGTAAGGTTGGGGGTAGAAAATCCTCTGTGGATTTAGGCGCTACGCTGGGTTGCGACTTTTTTTTTTCTTGCGAAATAAATTCGACCAATTTCAAGAGTCCCAATTCCACCAATATCCGTGGTTGGCTCGCCATTTTATACTGGCCGTCCAATTCGTTGAATACTTTTAATCCGTGAAGCAAGAATCGGGTAGAACTGGCCTTGCTTTGGCTGAGGTATTGTTCGCGAATGGATGGACCTACCTCAAGCAATTCAACAGTGCGCGGTTCCCGTGCTACAAGCAAATCTCTAAAGTGCTTCGCTAAGCCTACAACGAATTCGTG
>JGI26081J50195_1000688_pt1 | contig 14183 bp, 13 predicted proteins | sample SaaInl74LU_5_DNA_FD_50195 | JGI IMG/M metagenome (IMG submission 50195) | reverse complement strand
TATCAACAGCAAACGGGTCTATTGATTCCAAAGTTTTGGAAATAATTAACTACTGTAATTAGCTCTTGGATAAATTATTAGATTTGTCTAACTTTACATTTAGAATAATCTAAAAATTGATTAAATGTCTGAGCAGCTGATTAATTATTTCGCGGAGATACATCCAATTAAAGCCGCTTTCCTAGCAGGATTGTTCACTTGGTGTATGACGGCCATCGGTGCGGGACTTGTTTTTTTCTTCAAGTCATCGAACAGAAAAATTCTCGATGCCTCACTTGGATTCACGGGTGGTGTCATGATTGCTGCAAGTTTCTGGTCGCTACTCTCACCGGCGATCGCCTATGTTGAGCTGCAAAATGAATTGGGGATTAACCACATGCCTTCCTGGTTTGCCCCGGCAGTGGGTTTTCTATTAGGTGCGCTGACACTCTTTGCCCTAGATAAAATTATTCCGCATCTCCACATTTTCGGAAAACTAGAAGAGGCTGAGGGTATGAAAACCAACTGGCGTAAAACTATTCTTCTGGTGTTAGCCATTGCCTTGCACAACATTCCCGAAGGACTTGCTGTGGGGGTAGCTTTTGGGGCATTAGCCAATCCTGAATTGCTCGGGATGGACGGACACAATGTATTTACTATAGGTTCTGCCGTGGCATTGGCCATAGGTATTGGTATTCAAAATTTCCCCGAGGGGTTTGCTGTTTCTATGCCTTTACGCCGACAAGGAGTGGGACGTTTCAAATCCTGGCAGTGGGGACAATTATCCGCCATTGTTGAGCCTGTTTTTGCCGTTATTGGCGCGGCTATCGTTTTAAACGTGTTACCTATTTTACCCTATGCTTTGGCTTTTGCCGCAGGTGCCATGATCTTTATTGTGGTGGAAGAAGTTATACCAGAGAGTCAACGCGGAGGAAATACAGATATCGCAACAATAGGTCTAATCGCAGGATTCATCGTCATGATGGTTCTAGATGTTGCTTTGGGTTAATTGATTCGCGCTAATAATCCACAACTATTGTTAATACTTAGCTTATCGGAAAATTGGCGGGCTTAAAGCAAACAAGCATATTTGACCTATGAAGATGAAAAAGCTTGCCGCTATCGATATTGGATCCAATGCTATGCGGCTACTAATTAACAATGTCATTGAATACAATGGCGTTAAACTCTTTAAAAAAGTAGATATCGTTCGTGTACCCATTCGTTTAGGTACTGAGGCGTTCAAAGAAAAAAATATAAGCGAATATACGCGCAAGCGCTTAGTTCAAGCTTTACACGGATACAAACATTTAATCGAAGCGCACGAGGTTGTAAACTATCGGGGCTGCGCCACCAGCGCGATGCGTGAAGCAAAAAATGGAGCGGAGATAATTCAGCAAATTAAGGATGAAACAGGCATCCACATAGAAATCATCGACGGTAAAGAAGAGGCTGAAATCATTTATGCCAATCACATAGAAAAGTTAATTGATGATCAACAAGCCTATTTATACGTTGACGTTGGTGGAGGTAGCACAGAAATCACCTTCTTCAAAAATGGCATNGTGCAAAACTCAAAATCTTTCAATATTGGAACTATTCGAATTTTGAACGACATGATAAGTACGCCAATGTGGGANGAACTCCATCNATGGTTAGAAGAAACCTTGCAAGGACAAACTGTACAAATAATAGGTTCGGGTGGAAATATCAATAAAGTGGCTAAAATCTCACGAAAGGATCCTAACAAGCCCTTGAGTTTTGACTATCTCAACAACTACTACAAAATCCTGAAATCATACACCTACGAAGAACGTATTATTGAACTCGACTTAAACCCTGATCGAGCAGATGTAATCATTCCCGCTATGAAGATTTTTACAAGTATCATGAAATGGTCCAAAGCCAAGCATATCTATGTGCCAAAAATCGGCTTGGCAGATGGTATAATTAAAGAATTAGAGAAAAACGAAAAGTCCTTAAGCTCGTAGACATAAATTGCGATACTTTATTGAGGTTATCGACTTATATTTCTATAAATTTGCAGCCATAAAATACTACGATGGCTCAACAAGATGACGTTTTCAAAAATATAGTTTCACACGCCAAAGAATATGGCTTTGTTTTTCAATCTTCAGAAATTTATGATGGACTTGGTGCCGTATATGATTACGGACCGAATGGTGCTGAGTTAAAAAATAATATCAAAGCGTATTGGTGGAAGGCGATGGTGCAGATGCATGAAAACATTGTGGGAATCGATTCTGCCATCTTCATGCATCCCAAAACATGGAAGGCCAGCGGACACGTTGATGCTTTCAATGATCCATTAATCGACAATAAAGACAGTAAAAAAAGATATCGTGCTGACGTTCTCGTAGAGGAGCACATCGAAAAAATCAACCAAAAGATTCAAAAAGACATTGATAAAGCTGCTAAGCGCTTTGGCGATGCATTTGATGAATCTCAATTCAGAGCGACGAATCCTAATGTAACCCGTCGTCAAGAAGAAATCAGTCAGATTGAGGCGCGTATGAAAGCAGCCATGGACAACGAAGATTGGGCGGATTTTAAAGCCTTGATTGAGGATTTAGCTATTGCTTGCCCGGTTTCGGGAAGTAAAAACTGGACAGATGTCCGTCAGTTCAACTTGATGTTTAATACCCAATTAGGCAATATTGCCGGTGAGGAGGGCAAATTATACCTGCGTCCAGAAACGGCTCAAGGAATATTCGTAAATTTTCTCAATGTATTGAATACAACCCGTCAAAAGGTGCCTTTTGGAATTGCTCAAATTGGAAAGGCATTCCGAAATGAGATTGTTGCGAGACAGTTTATTTTTCGAATGCGGGAGTTTGAACAAATGGAAATGCAATTTTTTGTTCGTCCAGGGGAACAAACCAAATGGTACGTTTACTGGAAAGAAGAACGACTCAAGTGGCATAAGGCGCTAGGATTGGGTGAAGAAAACTACCGTTTTCACGACCACCTAAAACCTGCTCACTATGCAGATAATGCTTTGGATATTGAATTCAATTTTCCTTTTGGTTTCAAAGAACTGGAGGGGGTGCATTCTCGAACTGATTTTGATTTAACTCAGCACCAAGAGTTGAGTGGTAAGAAACTTCAATATTTTGATCCTGAATTACAAGAAAGCTATGTACCTTTTGTTATTGAAACCTCTATAGGCTTAGACCGTATGTTCCTCGCTACTTTGAGTGCCTGTTATAAAAATGAAGATTTAGGCGATGGGAATTCTCGTGTAGTTTTAGCTTTACCTCCAGTTTTAGCTCCAGTCAAAGTGGCCATTTTCCCATTGACTAAAAAAGACGGCTTACCAGAAAAAGCAAGAGAAATCTTCAATCAATTGCGCCTAGATTTGCCTTGCCAGTATGAAGAAAAAGACAATATTGGTAAACGTTACCGCCGACAAGATGCTATCGGAACGCCATATTGTATAACTGTAGACCACCAGACGCTGGAGGACAATACGGTTACTATTCGTGAACGAGATTCAATGGAACAAGAACGTATATCCATCGAAGAGGTGCGAAAAGTAGCTCTTGAACGTTGCAGTTGGGCCAAAGTACTTCACTAGCTATTCGCTTGCTGAATAACTCGATTTTTCTTTTCCAGGTGCCTATCCAAAATGGGGTGTATAAACACCGTCAAGAAAATAAGTGCTGCTCCCGAGTAAAACCAGGCATTTAACATTTGATTTTCGGCGAAGAACAAAATGGCAAGAAAAATCCCATAAATAGGCTCCATATTCAGAATCAAGTTGGATGTAAAAGCCGACATCTTCTTTAAAGCTTCCATCTCCAATGAAAAGGCAATGTTTGTGCAAACGATGGCAAGTAAAACCAGGTAAACCATATCTCGCCATGTTGGTATAAACTCGAAAGTTTGTCCCTGCCAAATCATAAAGGGTACAATCAAAGTCAAGAAAAGAAAACCGCCGCTCATTTGAAGAAATGTAGCTACTGTCGGACTATTATCTTGTACATATTTTTTATTGAGCACTGAAAAAAGCGCGGCAAAAAAAGCAGAAACGATACCCAAAATCATGGCCTGAATGTAACTCGACTTCAAAGAAAACTCTTGATCGGGATTAGACTTAGCAATAAAGGTAAGCCCTACTATCACCAAAACCCCGATAAACAGCTCCCGCTTCTTGAACTTCACTTTAAAAACTAGAGGTTCAATAAGTGCCGCAAACAAGGTAATTGTGCCAAAGGTAGCCAAAGCCAGCGATGCGCTGTTGCCCAGTTTAATGCAACCATAAAATGCGAGCCAGTGTATCGCCACTAATACTCCGATAGATAAAAATTGTTTACGGACCTGCTTCGGTGTGTCCTTAAGCATTTTGATGAATCCTGGGAAGAAAAGAAAGATAAATGAAGCCAGCCACATGCGATGCCAAACCAGGTTAAGGCTACCTAAGCTAATGAGCTTTCCTAAAATTGCGGTAAACCCAAACAAAAAAGTGGCTATGTGCATCATGATGATTGCCTTATTCTCCGGTTTCATGCGTGTGATTTATCTAGCGTTAATTTTAGTGAAATTAGAATTAAATTATAATTAATATCAGAATATTTTCGGAAAGAGCAATTGATAATTTATAACTTCGTCCGCACCCAATGAAACGTCTTTTATTTTTTTTCACAGTAGCCTTCTTGAGCAGTTGTCATGTTGCTAAATCAATCATTTTTTTACGCCCCGACCACAAGGATGGCAACAAATTTCCCAAACATGAAATTGAAGCTTCTCCAGTTTGCATAGATTTACCTTTTGCAAAAAAAAATGTTGATATTTCCAGATTGTTAGTCACCTTCAAAGATGGTCATCAAGAATACTTGAATCAGGTTTTTGAAAACCAAGTAACCAATGCCTTTATTATTATTAAAAAGGGTAAAGTGCTGACGGAGCATTATTACAACACCTATAATGAGCTTGAAACCCATGGCTCGTTCTCCGTATCAAAAGGTATGCTGGCCACCATGCTCGGCTTAGCATTGGAAGAAGGAGTCATTAATGACCTTAACGATGCTATCACACTTTATATCCCTGAACTGCTCGAGTTAGACAGCGCATTTGCGAAAATTACCATTCACCATTTACTTGATATGAATTCTGGCATAAAAGTAAAAGGACACGATGCCAGCTTTTTCGGTGATCTGGCAAAAACCTATTACGGGAATAATTGGCAACGTTTCATGAGCACCTTAGAAATCGATACATCGCCTGGAGGGGAACATCGCTATAATCAAACCGATCCACAATTGCTCAGCATGATTGTTGCCAGGGCAACAGGCAAATCACTTGCTGATTATTTTAGCGAAAAAATATGGAGTAAACTTGGTACGGAAAAAGCCTACTGGAATATTTTCGGTAAGGATGATTTAGAAAAGGGTTTTTGTTGTTTTAATGCGCGACCGCTGGACTACGCCAAATTTGCACAACTGTATCTTCAGAAAGGGCAATGGCAAGGCGAACAAATAATCCCTAAGTCCTGGGTTGAATTTACAACTACTAGAACAGATACTATTCCCTGTGATTACATTTATAGTTTTCACAAATATTGGTTCCCAGCCAATGATGGCAAGCCTGATTATACCATGCAAGGGTACAATGGACAAATGATTTACATCAATCCAGCTCGTGAACTAGCCATTCTTCGTTTTGCTAAAAAAGAAGAAAAAGAAATCATCGATTGGGAGCGTGTCATGCGAGAAATAGACAGACAGATTCTCTAACCTTAGAGATACCCTGTCTTCAAGACTTGCCGGTCTAAACAAGCGAACAAAAAAATCCTCGGCAAGCACCAAGGATTTTTAGTTTAAACAATATTTCCTTTGGCCTAGCCCATCTTTTTAGCATCTTCCAAAAACTTGGCTAAGCCAATATCGGTTAAAGGATGCTTAAACAAACCTTCAATACTCGATAAAGGACAAGTAGCAATATCCGCACCTGCCTCGGCGCATCGCACAATGTGTAAAGGATTGCGAATGGATGCGGCAAGTATTTCTGTGGTAAAACCATAATTATCATACACTTGAACAATCTGTTCAATAAGCTGCACGCCATCCCAATTGCTGTCATCTACACGACCAATGAACGGAGAAACCATAGTAGCTCCCGCTTTAGCCGCTAACAATGCTTGACCAGCTGAAAAAACCAGGGTGCAATTTGTTTTAATCCCTTTATCCGTAAAATACTTAATTGCCTTAATTCCTTCCTTAATCATCGGTACCTTAACCACTATATTTTTATGTAGTTTGGCTAAGGCCTCACCTTCCTTCAGAATAGTGTCAAAATCAGTCCCCAAGACTTCCGCACTTACCGGTCCATCTACAATATTACAGATGTCCACATAGTGCTGTAAAACAGCTTTTTCACCCTTAATCCCTTCTTTAGCCATTAAAGACGGATTGGTAGTAACTCCATCCAAAACACCCAATGCCTCGGCTTCCTTAATCTGTTCTAAATTGGCGGTATCAATAAAAAATTTCATAGCTGTTTTTTGTTTATACAAAACTAAATGATGTCAAGTAAAGCAAAAAATAAAGAAATACACAGCGCGTTGAAAACATCCAAGGATGGTCGCATCTTCCTTTGGAAAACATAGCCCGCCATTGTACCTTTAAGCACATAAACTTCATACCATGTCTAGTTACCTGATAAAAAACGCTCATATTGTTAACGAAGGCCGCATTTTCAATGGCGATTTACTGATTAAAAATCAGCGCATTGAACGAATCGCTAGTGTGATTGATAATACCATGCATGCCACAGAAATTGATGCAAGTGGTAAATACTTACTTCCTGGGGTTATTGATGACCAAGTTCATTTTCGCGAACCGGGCTTAACCCATAAAGCGGAGATTTATACCGAAGCAAAGGCAGCTGTTGCCGGTGGAACCACTTCTTTTATGGAAATGCCCAACACGAAACCAACAACAACTACGCAGGAAAGACTAGAGGCGAAATATGGCGTAGGCGCTCAGACTTCGCTTGCCAATTACTCTTTCTTTATGGGCGGGGCAAACGACAACTATGATGAGGTAATGAAAACCGATTTATCTAAAGTGTGTGGGTTAAAGATATTTATGGGAAGTAGCACCGGAAACATGCTCGTAGATGATGAAAAAGCATTAATCGACTACTTCTGCAACTTCGAGGGCTTAATTGCCACACATTGTGAAGACGAGCAAACCGTGCGGGAGAACGAAAGAAAAGCTAAAGAGCAATTTGGTGATCTCGTACCTTTCTTTATGCATCCGATTATACGGGATGAAGAGGTCTGTTACTTATCCTCTTCCAAAGCTGTTGAGTTAGCCAAGAAATGTGATGCCAGACTGCATATTTTGCACCTCACTACCGCGAAAGAACTTGACCTTTTTACGAATAAAATCCCATTAGCTGAAAAGCGAATTACTTCTGAAGTGTGCGTACATCACCTGTGGTACGATAGCGCGGATTATTACATTTTTGGGAGTCGAATAAAATGCAATCCAGCTATTAAAGAAAAATCTAATCGTTTGGCTTTAATGGAAGCATTATTGGATGATAGACTCGATATTATTGCCACCGATCATGCTCCCCACACTTTAGATGAAAAACGAAACAGTTACTTCAAAGCGCCTGCTGGACTTCCCTTGGTTCAGCATAGTTTAAACATGATGCTCGACTTTCATCAACAAGGATTAATCAGTATGGAAAAAGTAGTTGAAAAAATGAGTCATGCTCCAGCAATCTGTTTCAAAGTGAAAGAACGAGGCTTCATTAGAGAAGGCTACTTTGCTGATTTAGTTTTAGTTGATATGGAACAGAAAAATTACGTTAGCAAAGGAACCATTCATTACAAGTGCAACTGGAGTCCATTGGAAGGGCATATATTCCGAAATACCGTAACCCACACCTTTGTTAGCGGCCATTTGGCCTACGCCAATGGGGTGTTTAACGAAGAGAAAAAAGGCGAACGTTTGTTATTTGATAGAAACTAAAATGAAAAAAGTAAAGCGCTTACATCGGATAGTTTTTATGGGCACTCCCGACTTCGCCGTAGCCAGTTTGCGTGCGATGGTGGAGGAAGGCTATAATATCGTAGCCGTAATCACTGCCCCAGACCGTCCTGCTGGGCGTGGACAAAAACTAAAGGAAAGCGAAGTGAAAGTGTATGCTCAAAGTCAAAACTTAAACATTCTTCAACCAAGCAACCTTAAAAATGAAGACTTTCTTCAAGAACTTCGTCACTTACAGGCAGACCTTCAGGTGATTGTGGCTTTTCGTATGTTGCCCGAGGTAGTCTGGACCATGCCTCCGCTAGGATCAATCAACGTGCATGGCTCACTCCTGCCCAATTATCGCGGAGCCGCACCCATTCATTGGGCCGTTATTAATGGAGAACAAGAAACCGGTGTAAGTACATTTTTTTTAAAGCATGCAATTGACACAGGGAATATCATTGGACAAGCTAATACACCTATCGGTCCCGATGAAACTACGGGTGAAGTGTATCATCGCTTGATGCATTTAGGTGCCGAACTTCTATTAACCACTCTCGACCAAATCGACGATGAAACCTATGAGGAAGTGTCGCAGAATCTGGAGGAAAACACGAAACACGCACCCAAAATTTTTAAAGAAGATTGCAGAATTGACTGGCATAAACCCGCCGAACAAATACATAACTTAGTGCGTGGATTAAATCCTTTTCCCACAGCTATTACTGAACTAAATGGAAAAAATGTAAAGATCCAGACCACCAAACTTTGCGCTTCCGATGAAAATTTGAAACCTGGTGAAATCCAGGTGCGAGATAAAAAACTGATAGTCGGCACCGGATCTCGTCCCATTCAAATCATTGGCCTACAAATGGAAGGCAAAAAGCGAAGTTCAGCTCTTGATTTTGTCAATGCCTACATCAATGATGAAGATAGCATTTACGCATTCCACTAGGATTGTACAAAGTTATTCCAATCTGTCAACAAGTCGTCTTTCCTTTCAATCTGGGGATAGTGACCACATTTATCGTACATCACCACCTTACACTTAGTTAAATGCTCCTCAAAAAGTTTAGCATGTGAGGCAGGAGCTATTCTGTCTTTACTTCCCCAAACTACCAATACGGGACAAGAAATAGCCGCCAATCGCCCCGGGTCCGCGTAAACTTTACTTTCTAACAACTCAAACATAAATTGCAGCGTTCCTCTTTTATTAATCATCCGATAATTATTATGGATATACTGCGGATGAATGAGGTCCTTATTATAAATACAAGCGCGCAAATTAACTTGGGCAAATGAAGCTGGCATGCCCTTTTTCAACAAAAAGAATGGGATGTGTTCAAGCACTCCTTGTGTGATATTCTTTTTAACCCTTTCCAATTCAAAACCCGCACTTGCCAATAAAGTAAGCGATTGCAATTGCTCGGAATGTTTGGACGCCCAATGCCACGAGACCCAGCCGCCCAATGAATTTCCGATCAAATGAAATTGATCAATGTCGAGCTCCTTGAGAAATGCTGAAAAGCACCTGGCATAAAAATCAATCAACTCACCGTCAACTTGATTTTGAGATGGAACATCACTCAAGCCGAATCCTGGTAAATCCAAGCGGATAACTCTATTATGCTTTATTACTTCTGAAGCAAAATCGTCAAAGATCCGAAATGAATCACCTAGGCCGTGAATCATAACAACCACTTCGCCCACCCCCTCATCGGTATAGTGACACCGAACTTTGTTAAACTCGAAAAATGAAGACCTAGAGATACTCATTTCTTCTCGAAGTTCCTCTAAAGAAACCGTGTGATTCTTTCTAATCAACAAGAGAAGAAACAGTAAAAAGAAGATAGATAGAAAAATAGATAAAACTATCATAAAGAGCGGATTTTAACAATGTATTCGATACATACAAAATTGGGTTCCAAAAGTCAAGAAGGGAATCGCAACACTGAATGTGATTCCTGCGAAAATCCATTTTTTCATTTACGTGCTGATTAAAACCATCTCTTTTTCATAAAAAACCAGCCTAACACGCCAGAAAAAGCTAAAGAAAGCGCAATAATTACTGTAAAAGGTAAAAAGTTATGTTCGTTACCTTCCTGAAGAGGTAGGCGCACGTTCATCCCATAAAAACTCGCTAATAAGGTAGGGACCATCAAAACAATAGTAACTGCTGTCAATCNTTGAACTACAATACCTAAATTGTTGGAAATAATTGATGCGAAGGAGTCCATTGTACCGTTCAAGATATTGGTGTAAATATCCGCCATCTCTATAGCCTGGCCGCTATCCACCACAATGTCCTCTAAGAAGTCTTCCTTAAATTCATCCTCACGAATCTTCAGGAAATTCGTACGACGAAGCTTATTCATCATCAAATCATTACTTCTCAGATTGGTAACGAAATAAATTAAGCTTTTTTGTAAATCAAGTAGGCGCTTCAAATCTTTACTACGCGATGAGCGATAAATCTCATTTTCGAATGAGTATCGTTTGTTGTTTATTTCACGCAGGTAATACTGAAAGTAGTAGACGTTTCGATTGAAAAGCTGTAAGGTAAATAAACTTTGATCAGCTGGGTCAAAACCCTTGATTCGATTAAAAAGGAAATCATCGATAACTCGATTTTCATAACTGCAGATGGTAATGACATAATCTGGCTTGCTGACTATACCGATTGGAATAGTCAAGTAAAGCGCTTCATTATCTATCAAGTCATTGTTTAGGATTGGCGTATTTAAAACGACCAAATCCGCTTCCTCCTCAGATTCGAATCTACTTTGCTCATCCCTATCCAAGGAATCCGTTAAGAAGTCGAGTGGCAGATCGTGCATCTCCGCGATTTCTTCAAGATTTTCTTTAGAAAACGGCGGGTAGATATTAACCCAGCAACCTGGCTCAATCTCCTGAATCTCAACTAACCTTCCACCTGATTTCTTTAGCACCTTGATCATTCGGACAACTTATTCTTGGTTAAACAATGCTTTTAGACTCTCTGCCTCAGTGACATCAATTCTTCCCGCCAAAATAAGTCTAATTTCCCGTCTTTTCAAGGCTCCATCAAATTGATTCTTCTCTTCCTCAGTCTCGGGCATTACAGGAATAGCCTTTTTCGGTCGACCATTACTATCCAATGCCACAAAGGTGTAATAAGCGGTATTACACTTGTAACGATTTTGTGAAGGCAAATTTTCAGCCCAAACTTCAATGTAAGTTTCTATAGAAGTGTTAAACACACGAGTTACCTTCGCCTCAATAGTTACAACATCTCCAACCTTTATTGGATTGTCAAAAGACACTTGGTCAACAGAAACAGTAACCACAACAGCTTTCGCATGCTTACCTGCTGCAATGGCCGAAGCAATATCCATCCAATGTAAAATTTTCCCACCACGAAGGTTATGTAAAGCATTAGTATCATTGGGTAAGACTATTTCAGTCATGATTGTCCGCGAATATGCCGGGGTTCTTGATTCCATCGTAAGTAAAGAATTGATTGGGTACAAAAGTAAGATAATAAAATAGTACGCACAAGTATACATCTAAGTGCAAATGAAAAGATGCGTGTCTTAGTAACATTATTAACTTTACGGTATAAGTATTAAACAGATGAACCTTGACAAGGCAGAAGGACTTTTTTTTGGTTTGGCGATTGGCGATGCCATGGGTGCTCCTGTCGAATTCAAGGACCCCAATACTTTTCGGCGAGTTGTAGATTTTCAAGATGGCGGCAAATTCAATTTATCCGCAGGTGAATGGACAGATGATACAGCCATGGCCTTGTGTTTAGCCGAGGCTTTGAGTGAAACAAGTGAACTGGATAGCAAAAAATTGCTGGATTTATTCCTGAAATGGATTATGGAAGGTTACCACACTACGCGCGGAAAAGCCATAGGCATTGGAAAGCAAACCTTTAAAGTACTGCTCAATTACAGAAAAAATGGCGATTTAGTTTCCCCATTTACAGCCAGCAAATACTCGGGAAACGGTGCACTCATGCGAATGGGGCCGGTTGCGATTAAATATTATCATTCACTCCACCTAACACAGAAATACGCCGAACAAAGCGCCGCAACTACCCATTCCAGCACTGAATCACTTCACACTGCCCGCCTGTTTGGGGGTATTTTGAATAGGCTCTTGAACAACTTTAGCAAAGATGACCTCGCGGATTTCATTCACCAACAGTATAATCATAGCAAGCATGCAGCAATGCAAAACATCCTCACTTTGAACTTCGAAGCCATGGATAAAAGCAATTCAGGATATGCCCCCTTAAGCTTGGAAGCGGCTATATACGCATTTTTTTCAACCAACACTTTTGAGGATGGACTGCTACAGGTTGTGAATAATGGGATGGATAGCGATACGGTAGGGGCAATTTATGGCCAGATGGCGGGTGCGTATTACGGAATGGAGGCAATACCAAAAAATTGGGTACACGGTTTAAAACACCTCGAATTATTGCAAAATAGCTTGAATGCCCTAATTTTATCTACGGAAATTGACTAAGGGAAAAAATAAGGGACACTAATCAAAAAGCTCGAGATGTTTCATAAAATACAAGCGGTAATCGATAAAATGGATTTTAATACCATTTCAGAAAGCCGAAAAAATGAGTTAGCCATTTTAACTCAATTCATACAAGAGAAAAAAGATAAAAATCTTCCTGTATTACTCAATTTCATTTGTACGCACAACTCGAGAAGAAGCCAGTTTTCTCAAATTTGGGGACAGGTGGCATCTAATTACTTTGGTATTTCGGCACAATCATACAGTGGAGGCGTTCAAGAAACTGCATTTAATGAAAGAGCCGTCGCCTCTTTAGAGCGATTCGGTTTTAAAATGAGCAAAGAAGGCAAAGAAAATCCTAAGTATTTTGTTCAATGGGATGAAAACAGTGATCCGCTTGTGATGTATTCCAAGATGTATGACGATTCGATAAATCCTTCATCGGGCTTCGCAGCGATTATGACTTGTTCTCATGCGGATGAAAACTGCCCTATTGTATCAGGTTGCGAAAAACGAATTCCGATTCGCTATGAAGATCCAAAGAACTTTGACGATACTCCTTTGGAATCTGCATTGTACGACTATCGATCATTTGAAATAGCAACTGAATTGTTTTACGTTTTTTCTAAAATCAACTAATTATGAGTGAAGAAGCAAGAATTGGATTTTTCGAAAAATACCTGACTGTTTGGGTACTGCTATGTATTGCCGCAGGAATAGGTGTGGGTTTTATTGCAGGGGATAACATCATGGTGTTAAGCGACTGGAATATCGCTGAAGTTAACGTGCCCGTTTCTATTTTGGTGTGGTTAATGATTTATCCAATGATGGTTCANATCGACTTTTCCTCGCTTAAATATGTNTCAAGAAATTGGAAAGGCTTGGGATTAACCGTGGTGGTTAATTGGCTAATCAAACCATTTACGATGGCCTTGTTTGCCTATGTATTTTTCCATTATTTATATGAAGCATGGATAAGTCCTGAAGATGCCGAGCAATATTTAGCTGGAGCTATTTTGCTTGGGGCAGCGCCTTGCACGGCCATGGTTTTTGTATGGTCTTATTTAAGCAAAGGCGATGCGAACTATACCTTGGTGCAAGTATCCGTTAATGATTTGATCTTATTAATTGCCTTCGTACCGATAGTTGGGCTGTTGTTTTCATGGTTTGATATTAGTTTCTTGAACGGAAACGGAGAAGTTATAGGTATTCCCTACCAAACATTAATTACCTCGGTTATAGTATTTGTCGTAATTCCTTTGATAACAGGATACCTGACCAATCGCCTGTTAATAAAATCCAAAGGTAANCAGTGGTTTGAAAATCATTTTTTGAANCGACTTAANCCCATTTCAATTACGGCATTACTCTTGACTTTAGTGCTAATTTTTGCCTTTCAAGGGCAAACCATTGTAGATAAACCCATTGCCATTGTATTGATTGCGATACCGCTTGCCCTTCAAACCTATTTCATCTTTTTCCTGAGTTGGTTTAGTGGCAAATACTTAAAATTAAATCACAAAATATGCGCGCCTGCCGCTATGATTGGCGCTAGCAACTTTTTTGAGTTAGCCGTTGCTGTGGCAATATCCCTTTTCGGCTTAAACTCTGGAGCTTCTTTAGCAACGGTCGTAGGTGTTTTGATTGAAGTGCCTGTGATGTTGTCTTTGGTGGCAATCGCTA
>JGI26081J50195_1000681_pt1 | contig 14241 bp, 10 predicted proteins | sample SaaInl74LU_5_DNA_FD_50195 | JGI IMG/M metagenome (IMG submission 50195) | reverse complement strand
ACTCGGGTACGAGATACCTATGCCGCTTGTCACATCCACCCGCCCGACTTCGGCCAGGCCACCATCTGCAGTGACCCGGTAGCTGATCAGCGCCCCGGTTCCGTCAGACACGGCAAGAAGATAGGTCTGCCCATGCAGAGAGATGCTTTGAAGTGCCGCTATCCCAACACCCGCCACCCCACCGTCAGGCACGGCAGTCACCGGGCGCAGGGTCCCGAAGGACGATACCTGCCAGACCGCAATATCCTCTGACCCAGGCACAGCGGCAAAGAGATGGTTCGTGCCCGCAACAACAGCCTGATGCACCGCCCGAAGATCCGGCGGCACGGTCGCAATTCCCCCCAAAGCGACCGGCCCCAAAAAGCCACCCGACGCATCCATCGACACCGACCAAAGGCCGACACCCTCAGCACCGGTAACAAGACAAATTGTATCATCGCCCAGGTTCAGGGTCAGAAAGCGACTGTCGACGCCAAGGCCCGTCGAACCCGGCCGGCTGATGCGATCCAGAAGGGCCAACTCGCTGTCCAGGATCCGATAGGCGGCCACCCCGCCGCCCAATCCTTCAGAGGTGACATAAAGAACACCTCCCACAATCGCCAGATCCGTCACTGCGGCCAGAAACGTGTCCTGCCCCCCTGGCATTGTGGTCACCTGACCAAACGCCAACTGCCCCATCCACTCACCATCACGCGAAATCGCCGCCACCCGCCCANCAGTCTGCGTGAGACAGGCGGACTAAGACCGGGATATTTGTGGCAAGACGGAGGAGTTTAGAGATAACTCAAGATATACCGTGGATGACACCCCGGCCTTCAGATCTTTCGCATGCGAAAGATCTGAAGGCCGGGTGCGCTCGGAACGTTAGCGCTGATCGCGCAGCCATTCGGTCAGCCGCGCAACAAATTCCGCATCGACGCCCTGCCCCTCAAGGACGACGCCGCGCCCCGCCCGACGCAGCGTGACACCCGGGGCGATTTCCTCTGAATTAAACGCCTTTTCGGCATGGTTAGAGTCTTTTTTGACCGCATCGTTCCGAAGCATAAGCGCAAGTTCTGCAGCTTCGGCATCAGGCGTCGCGGGGGCGGAAGCGTCAAGACGAGCAATGGCACGGAGCGCAAACCCGGCGTCTTCCGTCACGGCCCGGGACAAGGCCAGCCCTGTTCGTTCGGGAATATGGGTCGGAAATCGCAGGGCGCCGTCCAGCGCCTCAACCACCGGGATGAAGGACTTCACCTTGGAGCGCTTGGCATAGGAGGCTGCGGAAAACAGGGTCTGCAAGGCCTGCTTTTGTGTCTCAAACACCCCAGATTCTACCGATCGCATGACGATACGGGCCCGTTCATAAAACGACAACCCTGCCCGGATCTCGTTCTCTTCCACCATGGCAACGTAGCTGCCCGCGCCAGCCTCGGCTGCGCGGGGCAAAGCCAGGATATGGGCAAAGCGCGGGTCGCGGGTTTCGGCGAACAAGCAGCGCAGAGCAACAAGGCGACGCCAACCCGAGATCAGACCCCAGCGCCCCTCGCCCAGATCGGTGACATCGACGGGCGTTTGCTGGCCCCGTTGACGCAGGCTCTGCATCAGGGCCTCCATAGCCTCTGGCTCTGCTTCAAGGCGGTCGCGGATCAGGTGATCCTCAACAATGGCGTCCAGTGGCAGGGACAAAACCATCCGCCCTTCTTCCTGCGCCAAACGCAGAGCGCCCGAAACCTCGGCAAGCGCCGCAAGCGCCGAAGCCTCGCCCGCTACCTGACCGATAGGCGCGCGCGGTCCGTGTCGAGACCCTGCATCCAAGCCAGGCCCAAGGGCCGGCCGGGGGCCCGTATCCAGAGAGGTGTCCCCGCCTGTTTCGGAGGGCATCGAAGGCAGAGGGGTCAACCGCCGGCGCTTTGCCATGATCGGATCCTTTCGTCTCTGTTCAGGCCTGTAGAGCCACTTTTTGTGCCAGTTCCTCGCGGCGCCACACCCCGACCAGCAGCCGCTTGAAGGCAGCATAGGTCTCGTCAAAGGTTTCACGGCCCCGGGCATAGGTCTCGCGGTTGAAGTCGCGGTAATCGGCCTCGTAGATGCCGTTGACCTGTTCACCGGCCTGGCCGATCAGGGCCGTGAAATCCTGCCGGTGGGGGGACAGGGTTTCGCCCAGATAGGTCTGCATGAGGGCTGCCATCTCGCTTTGCTGGCTCCGGTCAAACCGGGTGGTCACGGCGCGGACCGCATCCCATTGAAACGCCAGCCCGTCGCGGCCAAGCGCCCGGGCAGCCATGTTCTCGCCCTGCTCGATGGAGGCGAAGGTGGCGTGCAGCATGTCAAAGAACCGGCCCGTCGAATCGAACTCCAGGAACGAAGCCCCCAGAGGCACCAGCAGGATATCTGCGGCAGCCAGTCCGTTGATCGTCAGATAGCCCAGGGCAGGGGGGGTATCGAGAAAGATGATGTCGTAGTCCTGCAGCACGCCGTCTGCCGCCAGGACGTCGCTCAGCGCGTCCCAGAGCTTCCAGGAGCGGCCCTGCATTCGCCAGACAGGGATCTGGAACTCGGACCAGTAAAGGTTCAGCTGGGCGCCGATCAGGTCGATGTTGGGCCAGTGGGTTGGCTGGATCAGATCGGCGGTCTTGACGGTCAGGGCTTCGGACAGGGTTTCGTCGAGGGGCAGGGGGTCATCACCGCGGGCGGTCCGCAACCGGTTTTCCCCCTGCAGGTGGCCCGCGTAATGGCGTGCGAGCAGCGGGAAGACGGTTTGCCATTCATCGGTGACCTTGCCCCCAAAGATCGAGGTCATGGAGCCCTGGCTGTCAAGATCGATGACCAGAACCTTGTAGCCATCCAGCGCCGCAGACATCGCCAGATGGGCAGCGGTCGAGGTCTTGCCCACCCCGCCCTTGAAGTTTGCCACCGCCACAATCTTGGCATCCAGTCCCTTGGGGCGGTAGGGCAGGTATTCCTTGGTCCGGGATCCTTCGGCCGCGAAATGGGCGCGCAGGCGCAGCACCTCGTCGAGAGTGAACCATTTGGCCCCGCCCTCCGTCTCGCTTTGACCTTGGGGCAGGGCGGGGTTTTGGCGCAGCACACGGCGGAAATGGGCGACCGCGACGGGGATCAGATATTTGGTGATCTCCCAGGTGGAAAACAGCCGCAAGGTCTTGCGCCCCTCCGGGTCGAGGCCCCGGCTTGCCAGATCCTCGCGCCCTCGGGCACAGGCGGCTGCGATCTGTGCAAAACGCTCCGTATCGGTTGGCGCGCCAAGATCTGCGAGGGCACGGTCTGGATCGATGTTGAAGTAGGGGGGGAGGTCTTGTGCCTCTGTGCGCATATTCGCCTCATGTACCGCTTTAGGGGGATTATACCCCAAAACACGTGACATGGAAGTATTCTCGTACCCTTGCCTTTTGTATTGACCCTGATTCTCAGCAAAATGAGCGCAGTTTGTCTGTTTGGATGGGGGTTTCGGCAGCAGATTGTAGAAACCAAGCTTAGTTAATTATGAGTTATCTAATTAGTTAAGAACAAATGCGCGTTCATAAAGCATTGAAAAAAAAACTTTTTTTGGGCCTTCTGAGGGCACGGTGACTCTGAACCCACGTTAGCCCGACTCTGAACCCACGACCAAGTGACTCTGAACCCACGACGATCGGGGTCACTGGGGCTGGACCCACCCTGTGGATAACTCTAGGGTTGGTGTCATCGAAACCACGTTGGATCTACGGAGGTCCCGAGGGTCGATCCTGAGGCGATGATCGTGGGATATGAGGCGATTTTGCAGATGATCCGGGCCGTACCCGGGCGGTGCAAGACCATAGTAAGGCAGGAACAGGCGATGTCGGCAGCGGCCATTGGGCCGGGCGGAAGAGGCTCCGTACCTCTTCAATCCTCGGGCGACTTTTTTTCGTGTGACATTCTCGGGGCGCTGCCCAAGGATGACATGGGCTCTATGGAGCATCCGATGTTCTCGCTTGCGACCCGTCCTGACCGGCGCATTCTGCATTACGATCACAACGGAACTGAGATCACGGTGACCCCTTCGGTCCGGGGACTGGCGACGATCCATGACAAGGATATCCTGATCTTCTGCATCAGCCAGCTGATGGCGGCTCTGAACGCAGGCCGGNCCATCTCGCGCGTGGTTCAGATGTGCGCNCATGACATGCTGGTGGCCACCGGCCGCGACACCTCTGGCGACAGCTATGCCCGGCTGCGCGACGCTTTCGAGCGGTTGGCGGGCACCCGGATCACCACAAACTTCGCCACCGGCGGGCAGGAGGTCACCTCGGGATTTGGCCTGATCGAAAGTTGGGAGATCGTGCGCAAGACCCGTGGCGGGCGGATGGTGTCGGTCACGGTGACCCTGTCGGAATGGCTGTATCGGGCGGTGGTGTCGAAATCCGTGCTCACCCTCAGCCGGGACTATTTCTCTCTGCGCAAGCCGTTGGAGCGGCGGATCTACGAACTGGCGCGCAAACATTGCGGACGCCAGGACAGCTGGACCGTCTCGGTCGATACCTTGTTGAAGAAATCCGGATCGGCCAGCCCGCGCCGGGTGTTTCGCAAGATGCTGCGTGACATGATCGGTGTGGATCACCTGCCCGATTACCACATGACCGAAGAGCCGGGGGACATGATCCGCTTTACCCTGCGTGCCGGGGTCATCGAACAGCGGATCGCCCCCGTGGTAGGCCCCGACACCCTGGACGCGGCCCGCAGCCTGATGCCTGGGGCCGATGTCCATGCGCTTATGGCAGAATGGCAAGCGGTCTGGCAGGCGACCGGTGCGCCGCGGCTCCGCGCGCCGGAACGGGCGTTTCTGGGCTGGGTGCGCAAGCGGGCCGAGCGGGGCTAAAGCTCCATCACGTCGCGGTAATAGCGCCGCAGGAACATCAGCCCGACGAGGCCGCATGTCAGGCCAACGCCGAATACATAGGCCGGAGAGATCCACTCCCCACCATAGTAGGGATAGAACCCTGTCCGCATCTTACTGACGACATGAGCGATAGGGTTGTACCAAAGATACCCCTGAAACGGTTCCGGGATACTTTCGGGTAGAAGGAGGACACCGGAAAACAGCAGAAGAGGTCGCGTGATAACACTCCAGACACTGCGCCAGATCGGGAAGCGGGTTATCAGGTAGCAGTTCAGGGTCCCGATACCGCCCCCAAGCACCACGGCCATCAGCATGGCCAAGGATATCTTGAACATGTCTAGGCTTGTTTGCTCGTCCTGGACCGTCATGAGCACGGTCAGGATGATGAAGCCGGACATGAACTGGGTCAGGGCATTCAGGATCAGCCGTGCAAGCAGGGCGTCGACAAAGGTCACACGGGGATAACTCAGCAGTTGCTTGGAGTATCCCAGGGCATTGCCGACCGCGTTTGTGACCCCGTTGAACACGAAGAACGGCACGAGCCCGGTGGCGTAGAAAATTGCAAAACTGGAGCCAAGCGGCGGGCTCCGCATCACCAGGCTGAAGGCCGCGGTGAGCAGCATGATACCAAGAACCGGTTCAAGGATTACCCAGAGATATCCCCCGGGATTACGCCCGTAGGTCGAACTCATCTCCCGCAGCATGAGGGCCGCAATGGTTGTGATCGTGGCAAAACGATACTGATCGGTAACCGGCCGCAGGTTGGGCATGTCGGGCTTGGGCGACGACGTCATGACAGTCCTGATCAGCATTGAAACGGCAAAGTGCACTGTCCCATTCTTGAACCGGCGGTTCAACCCCGGCTGGATCAGGACCACGCAACCCGGGGTAGGGCGCTTTTGACCCGATCCATCACATTCTTGCAGGTTGCAGGATTCTTGCCGGTGTCCTCGCGGGGCTGGGGAGCAACACTCCACCCTGCGGCCTCCTGCCGTCGTCCACTGGCCTTTACCGTTTCCAGTCGGTGGGTCATATCGGATTGTATGTGGATCAGTCTCGCTCGATTCAAATGCGGGTGCTTGAGAGGTTAACATGACGACAGATTTCGAAAGCCCGATTGTTCCTGTGGTCCTTTGTGGTGGATCAGGCACGCGCCTGTGGCCCTTGTCGCGCAAGGCCTACCCCAAGCAGTTTACCCAGTTGATCGGCGAAGAAAGCCTGTTTCAGGTCTCGGCCCGCCGGCTGCGGGGGCCGGGCTATGCCCCGCCCATGGTCATCACCGGATCGGACTATCGCTTTATCGCAACCGAGCAGCTTGTCGCCGCCGGCGAAACCGGCGGCACCGTGCTGATCGAACCGGAAGGGCGCAACACCGCCCCCGCCATCCTTGCCGCGGCGCTGGTCCTTGCGGCGCGGGATCCCGGGGCCCTGATGCTGGTGGCCCCGTCCGATCACGTCATTCCGGACACCGATGCCTTTCAGGCCGCCATCGCCGAGGGTGTGCCCGCTGCCCGGGCCGGCCAGCTTGTCACCTTTGGCATCCGGCCGACGGCCCCCGAGACGGGCTACGGCTATCTGGAACTGTCTGCCCCGACCGATGGCGCAGGCCCGGTGCCGCTGACCCGGTTTGTGGAAAAGCCTGATGCCACCGCCGCTGGCCAGATGGTGGCTGCGGGCAATTACCTTTGGAATGCCGGGATCTTCCTGTTCTCGGTCGAGGCCATCCTGGCCGCGTTTGAGGCCCATGCGACTGACCTGATGGGCCCCGTGGGGGCCGCGGTCGCGGGCATCGCCCCGGATCTGACCTTCCAGAGACTGGCGGCAGAGCATTGGTCCGAGGCCCGCGATATCTCGATCGACTATGCGGTGATGGAAAAGGCGGCCAACATTTCGGTCGTGCCCTTTGACGGCCACTGGTCGGACCTGGGCGGCTGGGATGCGGTCTGGAAAGAGATGGGGCCCGATGACCGGGGCGTGTCCCTGGGGGGCGATGCCCAGGCGATTGACTGCGACGATACCCTGCTGCGCTCCGAGACCGAGGGGCTTGAGGTCGTGGGCCTTGGCCTGAAGGACATCATGGTCGTGGCGACGGGCGATGCGGTGCTGGTCGCTGACAAGAGCCGGGCACAGGACGTCAAACAAGCGATCACCGTGCTAAAGGCCAAGGGGGCAAAACAGGCGGTGGCCTTCCCCCGTGACTACCGGCCATGGGGTTGGTACGAGACGCTGGCCCTGTCGGACCGGTTCCAGGTCAAACGGATAGTGGTCAAACCGGGGGCAGCGCTGTCGCTGCAATCTCATGTCCATCGTTCCGAACACTGGATCGTGGTGGCGGGCACCGCCAAGGTGACCGTGGACGACACGGTCAGGCTCGTGACAGAGAACCAGTCTGTTTACATCCCACTGGGAGCGGTCCACCGGATGGAAAATCCGGGCAAACTACCGATGGTGCTGATCGAGGTGCAGACCGGCAGCTATCTGGGCGAGGACGACATCATCCGTTACGAGGATGTCTATGCCCGCAGCTAGGGCAGGGCGGACGCCCTACCAATGATCAATCGTGGCCCGGATCCGCCGACCCGAGCCATCCAGAAGGACGAACCGTGATGCGTATGATCCCCTGTTGTCTGGCCTTTCGCCTGTTGGCGAACCCGGCTGGGGACTATGCGTGGTGAGTATTCTTGTACGGTTTAGGGCCTTGTTCGCCCGCTATGCTGCCGCCCATCAGACCCTTGTCGGTCCTGGGTTTGAGTTGACCGATGGTGCAGGGCGCCGGATCGGGGTAGTTGAGAGCGTCCATCTGGGGATGAGCAGGGTCCGGGTGACCGGCTGGGCGATGGCCGAGCGGATTACCCTGCAGGGCGGGATGTCCAAGGTGTCGACCCAACCGTCCCGGCTCCGTGCAGATGTGGCTGATCAACTTGGCGATGGCGCTTCTGTCGCAGAGGCCAATGTTGGTTTTGAGCTGCGTATGCTGCGCCCCGAGATGACCGTTGCCCGGCCGTTGATCCTGCTTGTAAGCCCCCAAGGGGCAGGAGAGGCCGGATTGGCCACGCCCGAGGTCTTTGTGGTACCGCTGCCCCGTTCGCCCTTTACACAAATCCGCCTTATGGTGTCTTTCGGGCTCTGCCTGATCCGGCTGATCCCCGACCTTGCGACCTGGGTGTTGACCCGCGACCCCAAGATACGGGCCCGGGTAAAACGCGTCTTGGGACTGGACCCTGTGCCCCAGGCCGGGCTCATCGACCGCCGGATATTGTCTGTGCCATCAGGTCTGCCCTCTGACGGGGGCAGGGGGCGCGCGCCGATCACCATCATCCTGCCCGTCTACAACGCTTTTGACCTGCTGGCCGAGGTCATTGACCGGGTTGTCGGCCACACAGATCTGCCCTGGCATCTTGTAGTGATCGAGGATTGTTCAAGCGACGATCGGGTCCGGCCCTGGCTGCGCGACCGCACCGCCCACGCCGGTCTGGCAGGCCAGGTCACCCTGATAGAGAATGCCGCCAACCTGGGCTTTATCGGCAGCGTCAATGCCGGGCTGGCTGTCGGATTGGAGCGGGGCCATGATGTGGTCCTGCTCAATTCCGATGCCCTGGTGCCTGCGGGCTGGGCAAGCCGGTTGCTGGCCCCTCTGCGCCTAGACAACACCGTGGCCACGGTCACACCGATGTCGAATGACGCCGAGATCTTTACAGTCCCCGTGCTTTGCCGCCGGATGGCAATTGAACCGGGGATGGGGGACGCCATCGATGCCGTTGCCGCAAGGCTTGATCTGGTCAGCACCTGCGCTGTTGCCCCGACGGGGGTGGGATTTTGCATGGCGATGGGGATCAGCTGGCTTCGTCGGCAACCCAGCCTCGATACCGTGTTCGGGCGCGGCTATGGCGAAGAGGTCGATTGGTGTCAGAAGGTGCGGGCCCAGGGAGGGCGGCACCTGGGGCTGGGCCAGCTTTTCGTAGAACATCGCGGTGGCACCAGTTTCGGATCCGAGGACAAGCTGCGCCTGGTGGCCAATAATAATGCCATCATTGCCAAACGGTATCCGTCCTATGATGGTGAGGTGCAGACCTTTATCCATGCCGACCCGCTGGCCAGTACCCGGTTGGCCCTTGCTCTTGCCTGGGCAGGAGCCTGGTCAACAGCCTCCGTGGCAAAGTTGGCAGCCGCAGCCGCTGTGCCCATCTACCTGGCCCATACGCTCGGGGGAGGCGCTGACAAATACCTCGAAGAGCGGATTGCCCATGATCTGGCGACTCTGGGCAGGCCCTCGGTTGTGTTGCGGGTCGGGGGCGCCGCTCGCTGGCAAATCGAGGTGATCAGCACTGAGGGTACGACCGCCGGGGCGACCGATGACTTCGATCTGGCCATGGCCCTCCTCGCACCACTGCGCAACCGAAACCTGGTTTATTCTTGCGGTGTTGGGGATTATGATCCTGTCACCCTGCCGGGTGCCTTGCTGCAACTGGCTGGTCGGACACCCTCGGTCCCCTGTCCAGCCCCCCCCGGTGCCGCTTCTGGTACACCTGCAGTAGTGGCGGCTCTGCCAGAGGATGCACCGCCCTTGCAGGCCCGGATCGAAGTGCTCATGCATGACTTTTATCCACTGTCGCCCTCTTACACCTTGCTGGACGGGGCAGGGATCTATCATGGGCTGCTTGATCGGGCTGGACCCGAAACCGCCACAGACAGGGTCCATACCGCCCGCCGACCCGATGGACGTGTCGTCGAACTGAATGCATGGCAGGCCGCCTGGGGTGCTTTGCTGGCCGAAGCAGGACAGATCACCGTCTTTTCCGACAATAGCCGCCAGCATGTTGCCCGGGTGTACCCCGAGATCGCTGACCGGATCGTCGTCCGTCCCCATCCCTTGCGGGTGGCGGTCCCTCGGGTGACGCCGTCGGTTGGATCGGATCCCGTGATTGGCGTGTTGGGCAATATCGGGTTTCAGAAAGGGGCAGGGGTCCTGCGTGACCTGGCCAGCCGCCTGGCAGGCCAGAGCGGACCTGGAATCGTCGTTGTGGGCAATGTAGACCCTTCATACCCCCTCCCTGTCGCAGCACGGATCCATGGGGATTACGAAGTGGGCGACATCCCCGAGCTTGTGACCCGCTATGGGATCAGCCATTGGCTGATCCCATCGATCTGGCCCGAGACATTCTCCTACACCACCCATGAAGCGCTTGCGACGGGTCTGCCNGTGCTGGCATTCGACATCGGTGCCCAGGGCGATGCNGTGCGCGCTGCCGCGACTGGCCATGTCGTCCCNTTTANCCCCGGCGGCGATCTGGCGGGGGCAATCCTGACAACTCTCCAGGAGGCAACCTTGCAAACGAGCCAACACGCATGAGGCCTATCGTCTTTTTGCACATTCCCAAGACCGCCGGCCAGGCGATCCACCATGAACTGACCCGCTGCGTGGGCAAGCGCAATGTCTCGCCAATCCGGGTGCACAGCGCGGTGCCCAACGGCACGACCAACCTGCCTCAGGGCTATCATTTACATTCAGGCCATATCGACTGGCCCGATATAGACACTCTTCCTGCGGATCGCTTCGTGTTTTCCGTGTTGCGCGACCCGCTTGAACGGATTGCCTCGTTCTATTTTTACATTCTCAAGGAAGCCAAGGCGCTAAGCCCCCAGGAACTGGCCAGCCCACAACAGACAGGCAAGCGGATCAGTCTGACCCATAGCGTCGACGATTACTTTTTTGGTGGCGACCCGGGCTGGCAGAGGTTCATCCTAGATCACTACGACAATTTTTATTGCAGCTACTTCGCAACACAGATGATGCGCGGCAGGCACAAACTTCAGGGTTTCTCGGCCGAAGAACAAATCACGCAGGCCGCTGCCGGAGCGCGGGGGATCAATGCGATCTACCATATCGACGATCTGGCCGCCCTTGAGGCCGACGCCCTGGGTGAGCTTGGCCTGACGATCCACATCGCGGGAAACTATGCCAACGCAGGCCCTCACACGCGTTCCGAACGGCGCTGGCCCAAGCTGGTTGAACGGTTAGAACGAGACGACAGCGTCGCCCGGATCGAGGGCTTCGCCACCCGGGACTATGACTTGATGCGCCGGCTGGGCCTGCCGACCTGAGGTTCGTGTTCGGCTCTAAAGTCGCCCTGTCAGCGCAAGTAGATAAAGCGCCAATGTCCCCGTCCAGGTCTGACGGCGCACGCCCAGGTGCCACAGATCCCTGACACGGCCAAGGCCAGAACGGCCTTTGCGTAGTTGGACAAAGCCCCTGAGCAGGCCAGCCTCGGTCGACGCCATGGCGATTGGCGCGGCCTGCAAGGCGTTCAGGTTCCTGCTGACCCATTCAGCATATCGCCCATCGGTCAGCATGGTCAGTCGCTCAATCGCCCGGCCCATACCGCGGTTGGCCCCCATAAGGTTCTGGCCATGCTGGCGGTAAAGCAGACCCGGTTCTAGGTCATTAATGACACGGGCTCCGGCTGCCGTCGCGACCAGATAAATCCACCAGTCATGATGACAGATGGGGGCCTTGAGGGCAGCCGGAGCGGCCAGACGGAGAAGGGATACAGCCTTGGCATTCAGAACCATGGCATTGCCCGCCAGAATGTTCTGCACCAATGCATTGCCAAAGCCGGGACCTCGTTTGTGGATTACCGAGGGTTTGCAACCCAGAAGGGCGGCATCGGTCAGGTAGGTGCGACTTGAATAGACCACAGGCACATCCTGTTCCCCGATGGTGCCACAGGTATCGACCCGGGCCAGTTCGGCCATGGCACGTTCCAGTTTGTGAGGCAGCCAGACATCGTCCTGATCCGCCAGAGCAACAGGTCCCGGAGGTAAATCAGGATGGGCCAGCAAAGAGACAAAATTGATCGCGCTGCCTTCCCCACCGCCTGCAAGCAGGCGGACGTCGCGTTCCGGATGCGCCTCCTGAAAGGCGGTCAGGATTTCCAGGGTTGCATCGGTCGATCGGTCATCCCGGACCCACAGGGCCCAGTCTTCATGGGTCTGGTTGAGAAAGGACTGCAACTGCTCTGCGAGATGCGCTGCGCCATTGTGAGTACACATCAAAATTTGGATGCGGCCCGCCCGGGCCGCACCTGATTTGTTTTGGTGCAGGTTCGGATCTGACAATCTGTGTGATCCTCCGGGGGCTTGCTGCCGCCGCGCTGGCTATTGCTGGCCGCTCTATGTAGGATAAGCCAAGAGTTTTCAATCGGTCTGCAGGGTCTCTCCATGAGCGCAAATCCCAATACAGCCAGCACCAGTGACGCCCGAAAGTCGCCTGAAGATGTTGCGGTCAAGCCGGCCGCGCCCGTCTTGCCGATGGTATCGCCCGGGGACGCAGCAAAGGCCAAGCCAAAGGAAAACAACAAGCCGCCCCAACGGACCGAACAGGAGAAAAAGGCCAAGCTTAAGGAGCTGGAAGCCCGCGACGAAGAGGACAACGTTTCTCGTGGCAAGACCGTGGGAGGCAAGGTTGCCGTTGCCGCCACAGTAAGTCCGCGCAAGCTGCGCAGCCGTCACGTCGGCGCAATGCTAAGCTTTGTCCTTCTGGTTATTGTGCCCACCGCCCTGTCCGGATGGTATTTGTGGGAGCGGGCCGCCGATCGTTATGTTTCGACTGCAGGCTTTTCGGTCCGCAGGGAGGAAACCAGTTCAGCCCTGGAACTTCTGGGGGGGATTGCCAGCCTTGGTGGCAGTTCCTCTTCTTCGGACACCCACATTCTTCACCGGTTCATACAGAGCCAGGAAATGGTGGCAATCGTCGACGCCGAGCTTGATCTGCGGACGCTCTGGTCCAAAGCCGATCCGGAAGTAGACCCTATCTTTGCCTACCACGCCCCCGGCACCATCGAGGATCTGACCGATTACTGGGACCGGATGGTTTCCGTCTTCAACGACAACAACGGATTGATCGACATCCAGGTCCAGGCCTTTACCCCCGAGGATGCCCAGGCCATTGCCGAGATGATCTATGCCGAAAGCTCGCGCATGATCAACGAGCTGTCGGCCGTGGCCCAGGCGGATGCAACCCGCTTTTCGCGCGAAGAGCTGGACCTTGCGGTCGAGCGGCTGAAAGAGGCCCGAGAGGCCTTGACGCTGTTCCGCAACCGCACGCAGATCGTCGATCCTACGGCCTCGGTCCAAAGCCAGATGGGACTATTGTCTTCCCTCGAACGGCAACTGGCCGAGACACTGATCGACCTCGACATTCTGCGCCAGACTACAGCCGTGAACGATCCGAGGATCGTCGCCGCAGAGCGCCGGGTCGAGGTTATTGAGGCGAGGATGCAGGAAGAGCGGGACAAGCTGGGACTGGGGTCGAATGCCCAGACCGGGCCCGAAGGCGAAGGCGATGCCTTTGCCGATCTGCTGGGGGAATACGAACGCTTGATGGTGGATCAGCAGTTCGCCGAACAGGCCTATACCGGGGCGCTGGTCTCTTTCGATGCCGCTGTCGCCCAGACCCGTCGGCAAAGCCGGTACCTTGCGGCACACGTCAGCCCAACCCTGGCCGAGCGGTCAGATCAACCGCAACGGTTGACCCTGCTGGCCTTTACCGCGTTGTTCAGTTTTCTCATCTGGGCGATCCTGGTGCTGTCAGCCTATGCGCTTAAGGACCGTCGCTAAGAGCTGACATGATAGTTCTGGAGAACCTGACCAAGTCATTTCTCATGCGGGGCGTTCGCAAGACCGTGCTGTCCGAGGTCAATGCGGTCTTCCCTTCAGGCGTGTCGATCGGGCTTCTGGGACGGAACGGGGCGGGTAAGAGCACCCTTCTGAACATGATTGCCGGCAACAGTTCGCCAACCTCAGGTCATATCCTGACCGATGGGAAGATCTCTTTTCCGGTAGGCTTTGCCGGGTCGTTCCATCCGGATATGACCGGCGCACAAAATATTCGGTTCGTTGCCCGCATCTACAATGTCGATACCGACGAGTTGATGGATTACGTCCGGGATTTCGCTGATCTGGGCGGGCATTTCAACCTGCCGCTGCGATCCTATTCCTCGGGCATGAAATCCCGACTGGCCTTCGGAGTGTCGATGGGGCTGCATTTTGACACCTACCTGATCGACGAAGTGACCGCCGTTGGCGATGCAGCATTCAAGAAAAAGAGCGAAGCGGTCTTTACCGAACGCATGAAGCACTCTGGCGCTATTTTCGTTAGCCATTCAGTAGGAACAATGCGGGATATGTGTACCGCAGGCGCAGTCATCGACAAAGGACAGCTAACCTACTTCGACGATATCAACGAAGCAATCGATCGACATGTCTTCAACATGAAGTTGTCTTGACGGATGAATGGATGAACGGACTGCCCCGCGGCGTTGGACTGGTCTTCTGCATCGGCGCACAAAAAGGTGGGACAAGCTGGCTTTACGAGACCCTTCTGG